>Ga0180215_1000350_pt1 | contig 61156 bp, 50 predicted proteins | sample eDN3rd37CBELigBY_FD_128871 | JGI IMG/M metagenome (GOLD analysis project Ga0180215, IMG submission 128871) | Enriched backyard soil microbial communities from Emeryville, California, USA - eDNA 3rd pass 37_C BE-Lig BY (version 2) (version 2) | ecosystem: Environmental > Terrestrial > Soil >... | reverse complement strand
TTGGGGCTTCCTCGGCTGGCTCCGCACTGACCTCAACTTTCCGAACCGCCGGATGCGGACCCGCATGTCCGGTGGTGTGGGAGGGGAGTAGCTGGGATCCCCGGCTACCCCCTATCCCGATCGTGCGGTCGTCCACGGGGCTCCCGGCGCGGGCTCCTCGGGAGGGAAATGGCCGCTATCCCGCGCCGGCCCGCCGCGCGGACCGGGGATGCGCTTCCTGGCACGATGCTTGATGAAGCGAAGGGGTGCGGCCACGACGAAGTGGCTGGGAAGTAATCGCTTACACACACGCGACGGGGCGTCCTTCGGGGCGCCCTTTTGCATTTCTCCAGGAGGTGCGCCATGCGTGATTCCCGCACGACGGCGGTGGCCGTCTTCGCCTTCGCTCTCTTCTGTGGAGCGTGCGCCACGACCCCGGCACCGGGGGTGTACGTGCCGGAGGAGCTGAACTTCAACGCCGGCCAGCGTGATCCCACCCTCCGGGTGACCAACAACAACTGGTCGACCATGACGGTGTACGCGGTCCGCGGGGGGACGCGGTTCCGTCTGGGGCAGGTTCCCAGCATGGGGAGCGCGGTCTTCCGCCTTCCCTCGACGCTCACCGCCGGCACCGGGGGGCTGCGCTTCCTCGCCGACCCCATCGGAGGGAGTGAGACCTACCTCAGCCAGAGCATCGACGTGAACGGGGGGGAGCAGGTGGCCCTGGACATCCAGAACCAGCTCCAGATCTCCACCGTGAGCATCTGGAACCGGCGGTAGGATGCGCGTCCGGCACTTGTTCCAGCGGGGGGACGCTGTAGCTTAGGGCTCCGGATCCACGGAGTGTCCCCAGACGCAGGAAGAGCTGCCGAGTGCCGACGCTGGACGCGCTGATCGACGATCTCCCGGACCGCCCGGACCCGGAGGCACTGATCGCGGGATTCGTCCCGCCGCCCCGATTCGCCGGGAAGAGGTTCGAAGACTACGTCCCCGACGCCCGGTATCCTTCGCAGCGCGCGGCCGTGGAGCGCCTGAAGGGCGTGGCCGGCTCGCTTCGCGAGGGTTCGCTGGACGGGTGGATGCGCCGCGTCCGGACCGCGGTCGGCGGAAGGCCTCGCGGGAGCGGAGTCTACCTGGACGGCGGGTTCGGGGTGGGGAAGACGCACCTGCTCGCGGCGCTCTGGAACGCCGCGCCCGGCCCGAAGGCGTACCTCAGCTTCGACGAGCTGGTGTACACCATCGGGCTGCTCGGCGTGGGGGGCACGCGTGAGGCGTTCCGCGGTCGCCGCCTGGTGGCGGTGGACGAGTGGGAGCTGGACGACCCCGGGAACCTGAAGCTCGCGCTGGCCTTCCTGCGCGGCGCCCTGGAGGACGGGATCCGAGTGGCGACCACCTCGAACACCGTCCCGGACGAGCTGGGACGGGGGCGCTTCTCGCAGAAGGACTTCCGGTCCGAGATCGAGGAGCTGGCCTCCGCGTTCGAGGTGGTGAAGGTCCAGGGGGAGGACTTCCGCCACCGGCACTTCGAGGCGGACCCCGGCCGCGAGTACTTCCTGTCGCGCGAGGCGCTGCTGGCCGCGGCGCAGGCGGCGGGGCAGGGGGCGCTCCACGCGCCCTTCGGCGAGCTGCTCGCCGCCCTGGGGTCGGTGCACCCCATCCGCTACGCCGCCCTGGCCGAGCGGATGGACGCGCTCTTCGTGGAGGGGCTGGAGGAGGTCCCGGCGCTTCCGGACGCGCTGCGGTGGGTGCACTTCGTGGACAAGGTCTACGACGACGCCGTTCCCTTCGCCGCCAGCTCCGCCGCGCCCCTGGGTGGCCTCTTCCCGGCGGAGTTCCTGCGCGGGCCGTACGGGAAGAAGTTCTCCCGGTGCCTGTCGCGGATGGAGGAACTCCTGGGCGAGCGCGGGCCGGTGGAGCGGCGCGCCGCGGGGTAAGGCCGGGTCCGGTAAGCGGCTTGCCCGCGGCTCAGGCGGGCGCGTCCGCCGTGTCGGCCTCGTCTCCCAGGCGCCGGTCGGGGAGGAGGTAGCGGGTGACGTAGTCGCGGACCGCTCCGTCCAGCGGCGTCACGGGCCGGTCGTACCCGGCTTCCCGCAGGCGGGAGATGTCGGCCCGGGTGTAGTACTGGTACTTCGGCTTCAGCGCGTCCGGCATCTCCACGAACCCGATCTCCGGCTCCTTCCCCAGCGCGGCGAAGATCGCGTTCGCCAGCTCCACCCAGCTGTGCGCCGTCCCCGATCCGACGTTGAACAGCCCCGCCGCCCCGGGCGCCCCGGCCAGGTGGAGCGTCATCGCCACCGCGTCCTTCACGTAGAGGAAGTCGCGCTGCTGCCGGCCGTGCGCGAAGTCGGCGCGGTAGCTCTTGAACAGCTCGATCCTTCCCGATTCCCTCACCTGCGCGAACGCCTTGGCGACCAGGCTGCGCATGTCTCCCTTGTGCGCCTCGTTGGGGCCGAAGATGTTGAAGAACTTCACCCCCACGACCCGGTCCAGGATCCCCTTGCGGGCGGCGTACAGGTCGAACATCTGCTTGGAGTAGCCGTACATGTTCAGCGGCCGGAGCCGGCCGAGCCGGGCCGGGGACGCGTCCGCGTCGTCCATCCCCTCCTCGAGGGCGCCGTAGGTGGCGGCCGAGGAGGCGTAGACCAGGCGCGACCCGGCGGCGAGCGACCAGGCCGCGAGCGCCTTGGTGTACTCGAAGTTGTTGTGGACCAGGTAGGTGGCGTCGGTCTCGGTGGTGGAGCTGCAGGCTCCCATGTGCAGCACCACGTCGAACTTCCCGAGCGCACCGCGCTCCAGGGCGGGAAGGAGGTCGTCGGCCTCCAGGTAGTCCTCGAAGCGCAGCGGCACGAGGTTGCGCCACTTCTCCCCGGTCCCCAGGCGGTCCGCGACGACCACCCGCTCGCACCCGCGCCGGTTCAGCTCCCAGACCAGCGCGCTTCCGATGAAGCCTGCGCCCCCGGTCACCAGCACCCGTTGAGCCGCGAAATCCACCGTTCCTGACCTCCCCACTGTAAGGAATCACGGGCGATCCACGTAACCGGCCCGGGGCCGGACGCCTGCCCGGCCGGAAGGCAACTTACGGCTTCGGGGGTGGATGCGGGAGGAGGCGGGCCTGCGTTCCGTTACGCGACGGAGCCCTGGAGCTTCCCGTCGCCGCCGTAGAGCACCTCTCCCTCCAGGCGCGCGGCGCGCGCGGGGTGCCCCACGCTTCCCGCGCACCGCTCCCACTCCTCCCGTCCCAGGACCCAGTAGTCCACGCGCGGACGGCCGCGCGGGATCCTGCGCAGGAGCTTGGCCTCCAGGAGCAGGGCGTCGTCGCCCTCGTCCCGTAGCACCACGAAGGCGTGGAAGCCGTGCCCCTCCGGCGGCGAGACGGGACGCAGCCCGACGATCCTCTCGATCCGCCGGGCGCCCACCACGCGGCAGATGGCGCGGGCGAGTTCGTCCGGGGTACGGGGCGGGCTCGGATCGGGCATGAGGCGGTCCTGTGGGTGCGTATCGGAGGCGATGCCCGCTTCCCAGCGGGCCGGGTGGACACGGTGATGCAAGACGGCGGCCCCGGGAAAAGCGAAACGGCCCCGCGCTCATTGAGAGCACGGGGCCGTTTCTTCACGGGAGGTCGGAACTTCGTCCGCCGCCGGATGCCGTCAGTTGGTCGCCTGCGCGCCCTGCGCCGGGGCGTTCTTCACGTAGCGGTCCATCCACTCGACCATCTCCGCCAGCGTGTGCTGGACCGACTCGCGCGCACGGTACCCGTGCGCCTCGTACGGGAGCACCACGTAGCGGGTGGTGGCGCCGTGTCCCTTCAGCGCGGCGTAGAAGCGCTCCGTCTGCACCGGGAAGGTGCCGGAGTTGTCGTCCGCCTGGCCGTGGATGAGGAGGATGGGCTCGTTGACCCGGTTGGCGTAGGTGAACGGGCTCATCCGGGTGTAGATGTCCGTAGCCTCCCAGTAGCTGCGCTGCTCCTGCTGGAAGCCGAAGGGGGTGAGCGTACGGTTGTACGCCCCGGAGCGCGCGATCCCGGCGCGGAACAGGTCCGAGTGGGCCAGCAGGTTCGCGGTCATGAAGGCGCCGTAGCTGTGCCCGCCCACGCCGATCCGGTCGCGGGTCGCCACGCCCATCTCCACCACCTTGTCCACCGCGGCCTTCGCGCTGGAGACGAGCTGCTCCACGTACGTGTCGTTGGGCTCCGCGCCCCCCGCGCCGATGATGGGCATGGCGGGCCCGTCGAGGATCGCGTAGCCCTGCGTCAGCAGGAACAGGTGAGACGCCCCGGAGGGACGGGTGAAGCGGTTGGGCGAGTCCGTCACCTGCGCCGCGGCGGCGGCGTCGCGGAACTCGCGCGGGTACGCCCACATCAGCATGGGGAGCGGCCCGTCGCGCTTCGCGTCGTAGCCGGCCGGCGTGTACAGCGTGGCGCTCAGCGTCACGCCGTCCGCGCGCGGGTAGGTGATCATCTGCCGCTGGATCCCCGCCATCTGCGGCGCGGGGTCCGCGAAGGAGGTGAGGGCCCGCGGGGCCGCGCCGCCGTCCCGGACGAAGTAGTTGGCCGGCTCCGCGAGCGACTCTCGCCGGGTGAGGATCCGACGCCCCTCGCGGTCGAGCACCGCCACCACCGACTCGTAGTACGGGTCCTCCGCGCGCCAGACTTCCGTGCGATTCCCGGTGCGCACGTCCATCTTCGCCAGGAAGGGGTAGCTCCCGCGCGGCGAGGCGCCGTCGGCGGTCAGGAAGATGGAGCGGCCGTCGCCCGAGAAGAGCAGCACCTGCCGCCCGGCCGGGTTGACGGTGGTGAGGGGCGAGCCCGGGTCTCCGTAGCGGTCCTCGTACGAGCGCTCCACCAGCAGCCGCGGCGCGGCGCCGGGGCGGGAGGGCGCCACCACGAAGCGGCGCTCGGTGCGGGTGCTCCACCAGCGCGAGTTGACCAGCGCGAAGTCGTTGCGGCCCCACTGGATGCCGGAGTAGCGGTGCTCCAGCGTGATCAGCGTCTTCGGGCCGCCGGCGAAGGGGGCGTCCAGCACGAAGACCCGGTCGCGCTCCTTCGTGGCGCGGCGCGGGTCGCCGCCGTCCAGCGCCTCCACCCACACCAGCGTGGCCGGGGCGTCGGCGCGCCACTGGAACGACCGCGGGCCGCTGGCGACCGCGTCGAAGCCCGCCGGCACGTTCTCGGCCAGCGGCGCGTCGGCGAGCTGGCGAAGCTCGCGGCCCGAGGCGTCCAGCACCACCGTCTCCATGGGGAAGCGGCTGAACGGGACGACGTAGCTGAACGGCCGGTGGATCCGCTGCACCAGGACGTAGCGGCCGTCCGGCGAAAGGCTGAAGTCGCGGATCAGCCCCGCCTCGCCCAGGTCCGTGGCGGCGCCGCCGGCGACGGAGACGCGGGCCAGGCGGGACGTGAAGTAGTGCTCGAAGAGCCGCTCGTCGTCCGGGCTCGCCAGCAGGTCCTGGTAGGTCCGGGCGGGGGCCGCCTTCCCGTGGTTCTCCTGGATGATGGGACCCGCGGGGACCGGCGAGATCGTGGGCGCCGCGCCGCGGCCGGGCGGCACGCGGCGGTAGACGATGGACCTGCCATCGGGCGCCCACTCGAAGGGGGAGCCGGAGAAGGCGGCGTTCACCTCGGGGCCGGAGAGCCGGGTCGCCTCACCCGTGGTGGTCTCCGCCACCCACAGCTCCAGCCCGCGGTCCGTCGCGTTCACGAACGCCATCCGGGTGCCGTCCGGCGACCAGCGGGGGAAGGTGACGCGCGCACCGGCGGGGAGCTTCACCTCGCGCGTCGCGCCGGACGCCACGTCCTGCACCGTGATGGAGTTGAAGGCGTTCTCGCGGCTGGGGCCGTTGGTCGCCGGGTTCAGGCGGACGCCGGCCAGGCGAAGCTCCGGCTCCGCCAGCTCCGCGATGCCGGGGAGGTCGCCGCGGCCGAGGAGCGCGATGCGCTGCCGGTCCGGCGACACGTTCACCACGGGCGTGGCGGGGGCGTCGAGGATGGTGGCGATGGGCGCGGGCGGCGTTCGGTAGCCGGCGCTCGTCGGGGGCGTGGCGTCCTGCGCCGATACCGGCGCGGCCACGAACACGGCGAGGGCGCACCCCGCCCAGGCTGGGACGAAACGATGCATGGGCCTTCCCGTTCGGAGGGGAGGGTTCGGGACCGGCCCGGCGGGCCGGTACGGAAGGTTGTGCGGAAGCAGGGGTATAGTGGGCGGGAAGGGGGCGTCGATGCAAGTCGCACCACGATTCGTGGCGCTTACGAGCCGACGAATCGTACCTTCGTGCGGGTCGGGACGGCCCGGTGTGGACCCTCGGCGCGCTCCACGCGCGGACGCGGAGCTTTTGCGCCCGGCTCCGGCCGCACCTACATTTCGCGGGTTGCCCCGCGAACCGGTGCCCCGCAGACCCCCGATCCCTGCCGTGGACAAGCCAGAGAAGACCCGCGCCCGCCTGTACCTGATCGACGGCTACGCGCTGATCTACCGCGCGTTCTTCGCGATGATCTCGCGGCCGCTGATCTCGACCCGGGGGGAGAACACCTCCGCCGCCTGGGGGGTGACCAAGTTCCTTCTCAAGGTCATCGAGCAGCACGAGCCCGACTACCTGGGGTTCGTGTTCGACGCCGGCTCGTCCGAACGGCACCTGATCTACCCCGAGTACAAGGCCACCCGCGAGAAGATGCCCACCGAGCTGGAGGCGTCGCTCCCGCGCGTGCGGCAGATCGTGGAGGCGTTCCGCATCCCCATCCTGGAGCTTGCCGGATACGAGGCCGACGACGTCATCGGCACGCTATCGCGCCAGGCGGCGGAGAACGGCCTGGAGGCGGTGATCGTCTCCGGGGACAAGGACTTCTACCAGCTCGTGCGGGACCACGTCTGCCTGCTGAACCCGGGGCGCGGTGGCCCGGCGGCCGTGGACGAGGAGTGGGTGGACCTGCGCAACGCCCACGAGCGCCTGGGCGTGGCGCCGGAGCACGTGGTGGACTACCTGGGCCTCATCGGCGACACCTCCGACAACGTCCCCGGAGTGAAGGGGATCGGCCCCAAGACCGCCATCCAGCTCATCGAGCGCTTCGGCTCCATCGAGGAGATCCTGGCGCATGTGGGAGAGATCACCGCCAAGCGGGCGAGAGAGGCGCTGGAAACCCACCGCGACGACGCCCTCCTCTCCAAGCGGCTGGTCAGCATCCACACGGACCTCCCGGTCTCCCTGGACCTGGACGCGCTCCGCCGCAAGGAGCCGGACCGGGCCCGTCTCAAGGAGATCCTTGTGGAGCTGGACTTCCACTCGCTGGTGCGCGAGCACGCCGCCCCCGCGGCCGAGGCGGCGCCGGCGCTGGAGACGCGTTACCGCCTGGTGCAGACCGCGGACGAGGTGGGCGAGCTGGTCCGGCGGATGAAGGAGCACGGCCGCTTCGCGCTGGACACCGAGACCACCGGCATCGACCCGGTGCGGGCGGACCTGATCGGGATCTCCGTCGCGCTCGCCCCGGGCGAGGCGTACTACCTCCCCTTCGCTCACTGCGCGCCCGGGGGCGGCCAGACGGAGCTGCTGGAGGACGAGGGAGCCTCCGCGCCGCCCCGTGAGGTCGAGCCGCCCCTCTGCCTCCCCGCGCTGCTGAGCGAGGAGATGGCGCCGCTGGTGGAGGTGCTGGAGGATCCCGCGTACGGGAAGGTGGGGCAGAACCTCAAGTACGACCTGCTGGTGCTGCGGCGCGCGGGGGTGAACCTCGCGGGGATCGCCTTCGACACCATGATCGCCAGCTACCTGCTAGACCCCGGGCGCCGAGAGCACGGCCTGGACGCCCTGGCGCTCCAGTACCTGGACCACCGCACCATCACCTACGAGGAGGTGACGGGGAAGGGGAAGGCGCAGATTCCCTTCGCGGAGGTGCCGCTGGAGCGCGCGCGCGACTACGCCGCCGAGGACGCCGACATCTCGCTGCGGCTGGCGGAGCTGTTCGAGCCGGAGCTGGAGAAGCTCAAGCTGGACGACCTGTTCCGCCGCATCGAGATCCCGCTGGTGGACGTGCTGGCGGAGATGGAGTGGAACGGGATCCGGGTCGACGAGGGGTTCTTCCACGAGCTGCACCGCCGGCTCCTGGGGCAGCTGGAAACCATCACCGGGGCGATCTACGCCGAGGCGGGCGGGGAGTTCAACATCAACTCCAACCCGCAGCTCCGCGAGATCCTCTTCGAGAGGCTGAAGCTGCCGGTGGTGAAGCGCACCAAGACGGGCGCCTCCACCGACGTGGAGGTGCTGCAGGCGCTGGCGGCGCAGGGGCACCGGCTCCCGGAGCTGCTGATGGAGTACCGGCAGCTCGACAAGCTCCTCTCCACGTACGTGGACATGCTCCCCCGGATGGTGAACCCGGAGACGGGACGGATCCACACCTCGTTCAACCAGACGGTCGCGGCGACGGGGCGCCTCTCCTCCAGCGACCCGAACCTGCAGAACATCCCCATCCGCACGGAGCTGGGGGCGGAGATCCGCCGCGGCTTCGTCCCGCAGGAGGGACACGTCTTCTTCTCGGCGGACTACTCCCAGATCGAGCTGCGGATCCTGGCCCACTACTCGGAGGATCCCGCCTTCCTGGAGGCGTTCCGGCAGGGCGAGGACATCCACCGTCAGACGGCGGCGCTGATCTTCGGGGTGCCGCGCGAGGCCGTCACGCGGGAGATGCGCGACCGGGCCAAGACGGTGAACTTCGCCGTGATCTACGGGATCGGCGCGTTCTCGCTCGCGAACCGCCTGGGGATCTCCAACGCCGAGGGGAAGCAGTTCATCGACGCGTACTTCGAGCGCTTCCCGGGGGTGCGCGCCTACCTGGACCGGCAGATCGAGCTGGCCCGGGAGCAGGGCTACGTGGAGACGCTGACGGGCCGCCGCCGCTACATCCCGGAGATCTCCGCGCGGAACTTCAGCGTCCGGGCCTTCGGCGAGCGGGCCGCCACCAACGCCCCCATCCAGGGATCGTCGGCGGACATCATCAAGATCGCCATGATCGACATTCACCGGGAACTCCGGGACGGAGGGCACCGCGCCCGGATGCTTCTCCAGGTGCACGACGAACTCCTGTTCGAGGTCCCTCGCGAGGAGGTGGACGGCCTGCGCGCGATGGTGAAGGCGAGGATGGAGGGGGCCATCGAGCTGAAGGTGCCGCTGCGGGTGGAGACGGGCGTCGGCGAGAACTGGCTCGCGTGCAAGTGACGGCCTGGCCGCACCTTCACCCGGCCATGCGGCTCCCCCGGGTCCCCGCCCCGGAAACATCGGTGTAACGACCTGCTTTCGCGGGTGTACCACGCGTACTAGTTTGGAAAATCCGTCCACCTTTTCCGCAGGAGGCCAGATGGCCATGCGTACCGGTTCGTGCCACGTCGCGAGGGGCGATGCAGGCCGTTGACGGTGACGGTCCGCGCACGCTCCCGTTCGTCCTGGGCATCGTGGGCGATTCGGGGAGCGGCAAGAGCACCATCGCCCAGGGAGTGCGGTCGCTGATCGGGCCGGAGAACGTCACCTCGCTGGAGCTGGACGACTACCACCGCTACACGCGCGCGGAGCGGCTGGAGAAGGGGATGACCGCCCTGAACCCGGAGGTGCACGACCTCGCGCTGGTGCAGGCGCACCTCCAGCTCCTGCGCCGGGGACGCCCCGTCCGCAACCGCAGCTACGACCACACCGACGGCACCTTCGGTCCCAACCGGGTCATCGAGCCCCGGGAGGTGGTGCTGGCGCGCGGGCTGCTGGGCTTTCCCACGGATGAGCTGGGCAAGGCGTACGACCTGGCGGTGTTCGTGCACCCGGAGCCGGAGCTGCTCTTCCGCTGGAAGCTGCGCAGGGACGTGCGGACCCGCGGGTACTCCGAGGCCGAGGTGCTGAAGCACATCGCCCAGCACCTGCTGGACTCCAAGCAGTTCGTCTCGCCCCAGGCGGAGCGGGCGGACTTCGTGGTGCGCTACGAGATCCCGGAGTGGGACGCGCCGGACTCGGACGCACGGGTGTCGCTCGTGCTGCGGCGGGCCGCCGCGGAGGCGCTTCGCGGCGCGGCCGTCGAGCGGTTCGGCGACGCGGCCCGCATGGAGGAGAGCGAAGGGGAGCGCGTCATCCGCCTGGACAGCTCGCTCTCGCTGGAGAGCGTGGACGCGTGGGGACTGGAGCGCTTCCCGGCGACGTACGCCCCGGAGTCGGTCGGGGTGTTCGGCGACGACTCGGGCGGCGTGTCGCGCCAGGCGCCCCTCGCCTTCACGCAGGTGCTGATCGCGGTCCTCACGCAGCGGCTCCGGCGGGTGGAAGTGGAGCCCGTGGAGGCCTCGGCCGGCTCGGGATGAGCCGGGCCGCGCTCCCGTCCGGACGCACCGCCGCCGCGCGGGTCCCCCGTGGACCGCGCGGCGGCTTTCATGCGTCCGGTCCCGCCGTCGCTCCGCACCTTCCGCGAACCGTGATGCCGCGCGTGCCGCTGCCGTACCGGGCCTCGATCCGGCCACCCGACCGCCCGGGTTCCGCGCGCCGGTAGGGATGGCGTTTCCTCCCGCGCACATGCTGGTGGGGGCCGGGGTCGCGGAGGTGGTGCGGAGCGCCGCTTCGCTTCCCCGGTGGCGGGCCTGGACCGTCGCCGCGACCCTCGCCGTGGTCCCGGACCTCGACTTCCTCCTGGGGATCGCCCTGGGACGGGGGGCGGAGTACCACGGCACCTTCACCCACAGCCTCGTCGCCACGCTGGCGATCGCGCTCCTGGCGGGGGTGCTCGGGGGCGCGCGGTGGGGGCTCCTCGCGGGGGCCGGGTACGGGTCCCACCTCCTGGTGGACCTTCTGGACGACCGCGGGCGTACCAACGTGCTCGTGGGGTGGCCCTTCACGCACGAGCGGCCGTTCGCCATCGCGAGGATCTTCCCCCAGGTCCCGTTCGACCTCGGGGCGGGGGTGCGCGAGTCCGCCGCGGCGCTCCTCCACCGCGACGCGCTCCTCGCGCTCGCGGTGCAGACCTCCATCGGCTTCCTCGTCTTCCTCGGGCTCCTCGCCGTCGCCCGGCTGGCGCGCACCTCCCGCCCCCGTCGGCGCGGCCCCCGCTGACCTCCACTCCGACCCCGTCCCGCCATGCACACGAAGGATGCTTCTCCGAGCCGATTCCCCGGCGCGGTCCTGGAAACCGTTGCGCGCGACGTGCGCCGCTCGGCGCGGGGCCTGCGTCGCGCTCCGGGGTTCGCCGCCACCGCGGTGCTGACCCTCTCGCTGGCGATCGGGGCCGGCGTCCCCATGCTGGCGGTGGCGGGTGCCGGCCGGGCCCTACCCGTGCCGTCCCTCCCTCCCGAGCCGCTGGATCCCGCGGCGGGCGGCACCCTGGCGTGGAGCGAGGCCGTCCGCACCCTGGCGCGGATCCAGCACGACGGCGTCGGCCTCCTGCTGACGGTGCTGCTTGGGCTGGTGGCGGTGGCGCTCGGGCTGGCGTGCGCCAACCTGGCGATCCTCCTGCTCTCCCGGGCCGCGGTGCGCCGTCACGAGATGGCGGTGAGGGCCGCGCTCGGCGCCGGACGCGGAGGGATCGCCCGCCAGCTCCTGGCGGAAGGGATGCTTCTGGCAGGGGCGGGAGGCGGGCTGGGGGTGGCGCTGGGGCTCGCCGGGATGGCGCTGCTCCCGGCCACCTGGCCGGAGGGGCTGGAGCGCTTCGTGGACTCCGGCGCGGCGATCCGGGCGGCCGCGCTCGCCGCGGGCGGGCTGGGGGGCGCGGTCCTCGTCTTCGGCCTGGCACCGGCGCTGGGGGCCACCGGCCGCGCCCTGGGCGCCCTGCTCGCCGCGGGCGGACGTGCGACCGCGGACCGCACCGAGGGACGGCTGCGCAACGGGCTGATGGTGCTGGGCGTGGCCGCCTCCGTGGTGCTCCTCACGGCGACCGGGCTCCTGGTGCGAGGCTCCGCGCCCTCGCTGGCGGGCGGGGACGGGGGGCTCGATACGCGCGACACCGTCACCCTGCGGGTGGACCTGGGCGCCACGGACCCCGCCGCGCGGGCCGGGCTCCTGCAGGGCGTCCTGGCCCGGGTCTCCGCGCTCCCGGGCGCGGAGGGAGCGAGCGTTTCGAGCGAGGGGGCGTGGACGGGGCTCGGCACGGAGGACCCGGTCCGCACCCTCTGCCCGGGCGAGTGCGGGCTCTACCTGGTGAAGATCCCGATGTTCGACGGGGTGGCGCGCCACCACGCCGTGAGCCCCGGCTTCTTCCGCACGCACGAGGTGCCGGTGCTCAGCGGACGGGAGTTCGCCCCGGCGGACACGCCGGAGGGCGAGCCGGTGGCCGTGATCAACCGCACCTTCGGCTTCCGGCTCTTTCCCAACGGCGACCCACTGGGGAAGAAGGTGCGAATCGGCGGGCCGGAAGGCGCCTGGTACACGGTGGTGGGGATCGTGGAGGACGTGAGGCCCGGCGGCCTGGGATCCGCGGGCGAGCCGGTACCGGCGATCTACCTTTCGGCCCTCCAGCACCCCCCGCGGACGGTGGGGCTGGCCGTGCGCGGCCCCGGCGACCCGGCGCGCCTGGCCGGAGCGGCGGAGGCCGCGGTCCGCTCCGTCGCTCCCCGGGCCGCGGTGGGCGAGGCGCGGACCCTGGAGCAGGTGATGACGCGCTTCGCGGCACCGCTCCGCTGGTTCGGGGCCCTGCTGGGGGTGCTCGGGGGCGTGGCCGTGCTCCTGGCGGGGATGGGCGTGTACGGGGTGATGTCGTACAACGTGGCACGGCGCACGCGTGAGGTGGGCGTGAGGATGGCGCTGGGGGCCCGGGTCTCGGACGTGACGAGGCTGGTGGTGGGCTCCGGGATGCGCCTCACGGCCGCGGGAGCGGCCCTCGGGCTGTGGGGGGCGCTGAGCCTGGCGCGCCTGCTGGAGGTGAAGTTCAGGGGGGTGGACTCGCTGGACCTCCCCGTCTACGCGGCGGTGGCGGTCCTTCTCGCCGCCGTGGCGTTCGCGGGGAGCTGGACGCCGGCGCGGCGCGCCTCCCGGGTGGACCCGATGGTGGCGCTCCGGGCGGAGTGAGGGTGGAGGAAGCCGTGGCGGGGCGAAACGCAGGGAGGAGAACGATGGCACGATCGACGACGGGACTGCCCACGCGGATGCTGGGCACGACGGGGATGGAGATCACGCGCGTGGGCTTCGGCGCGTGGGCGGTCGGCGGGGCGGGCTACGCCTTCGGCTGGGGGGCGCAGGAGGACGACGAATCCGTGGCGGCGATCCGTCACGCGGTGGAGCGCGGCGTCAACTGGATCGACACGGCCGCGGTGTACGGGCTGGGGCACTCGGAGGAGGTGGTCGCCCGCGCGCTGCGCGGCCTCGCCGCGGACGACCGTCCGTACGTCTTCACCAAGTGCGGCCTGGTGTGGGACGAGCGCGACCCCGAGGCGCCGCCGCGGCGGGCCGGCGACCCTGCGAGCATCCGCCGCGAGCTGGAGGCGTCGCTGCGGCGGCTGGAGGTGGAGCGGATCGACCTCTACCAGATGCACTGGCCGCCGGACGACGGGACGCCGCTGGAGGCGTACTGGGAGACGCTCGTGAAGCTGCGCGAGGAGGGGAAGGTCCGCGCAGTCGGCCTCTCCAACCACGACGCCGCCCAGCTCCGCGCCGCCGAGCGGATCGGCCACGTGGACTCGCTCCAGCCCCCGTTCTCCGCCATCCGCCGCGAGGTGGCCGCGGCCGAGCTGGAGTGGTGCGCGGACCACGGGACCGGGGTGATCGTCTACAGCCCCATGCAGTCCGGGCTGCTGACGGGCGCCTTCACCGCGGAGCGCGCCGCCGGGCTCCCGGCAGACGACTGGCGCTCCCGCTCCCCGGACTTCACCGGCGAGGGGCTGGAGCGGAACCTGGCACTCGCGGAGGCGATGCGCCCGGTCGCCGAGCGCCACGACGTTTCCGTGGCCGCGGTGGCGGTCGCGTGGACCCTCGCATGGCGCGGGGTCACCGGCGCCATCGTCGGCGCGCGGAGCCCCCGGCAGGTGGACGGCTGGCTCCCCGCGGCCGCCCTGAAGCTGACGGACGCCGACCTGGACGAGATCGCGCGCGCGATCCGCGACACCGGGGCCGGGGGCGGGCCGGAGCGTCCCGCGGTCTGACGCCGGGGTTTCCCTCCGCCGAACTCACGCGTCGTGACCGGTCGCGATCCGGGCGCGGCGGTCCGGAGCACGAAACACGTCGCCCCCGCCGGGATCTTCCGGCGGGGGCGACTTCGCGTGGGGCGTGGAGCCGCTACCGGGCGCGGGAGGCCGAGAGGAACTGGTCCATGGCGATGGAGCAGCCTCGCGCCTCCGCGCCGCGGGCCCGTCCGAGCACCCGGATCCCCTCCGGGGCTGCGAAGCCCAGGTCCGCGGTCTGGATGGTCATGACGGAGTCGAGGTTCGCGAGGTCCCAGTGGCGCAGCACCCCGACCTCGCCCTCGGGAAGGGGCTCCAGCGTCTCCGGGTCCACCGCGCGCGTCCGGACCCAGGTCGGGCCGCGGTGGAGCCTCGGTCCGGGCACCCCGGCCACGCCGTCGTAGAACTGGGAACTCATCTCCGTCATCCCGTACTCGTTGACGCACCACTCCGTCCCGATCCCCAGCCGCTCCCCGAGCGCGGCGTACAGCTCCTCCCGGGAGACCTCGCGCGAGCGGCCCTTGAAGCCCCCGGTGTCCATCACCCGCGAGCCGGGCGGTAGGGCGAACCGCTCGTCCCCGGCCTCCACCGCGTCCAGCCAGTGGACGAAGGCGAAGCTGGTCCCCAGGACGCACACCGGCGTCCCGCCGGCTTCCGCCTCCCGCAGCGCCGCGCCGAAGGCAGCCGCGTCGATCCCCTCCTCCCCCACGAAGTAGCCGCTCCCGGGCGCGCCCAGCTCCCTCGCCACCTCGCCTACCATGTGCGAGAGGGAGGAGTCCGGGACCTCGTCCGGCGGCCGGATCAGGGAGAGCATCCGCATCCGGCCGCCCTCCGGGAGGAGGTGCGCCGCGAAGCCCTCGCGCAGCGCCGCGTCGTAGAGCGAAAGGTCGGTGAACCAGTGCTCCCCCCGCCGCTCCCGGCCCGCCGTGGTGCCGCTGGTGCGGAACACCGTCCCCGCTGCCTCCGGTCCTCCGCACACCAGCGGCGCGGCCTTGAAGGCGTCGGTCGGCACGGCGGGGACCTGCGTCCAGTGCTCCACCGTGGAGGGCGACGCGCCCCGCCGCTCGCAGAAGAGCCGGTACGGTGTGTTGAGGGCGAACTGATGTGCGAAGACCTCCCGGGCGAGCGCGTCGAACTCGTGGTCGCCCAGGGGGGCGTCCACCCCGGCGCGGATGCGCCGGAGAAGGCGTTCGCGGAGCCCGGGGGCGGCTGGGGTGTCGTTCACGGCCTCGGACCGGTCGGGGAGGAGTCGCGTTCGGGAGGGAGAAATATGACGGGGCGCGGCGGGAGGACAAGCGGGGGACCGTCCGGAAGAAGCGCCGCCACGCCCCGGAGGTCGTGGCGGCGCCGGGCTCATTCGGTCACGGTGCCCGTGTACGACGCGAGGAGGTCGCCGAGCTGCTGCTGAACCCCGCGCGCCCCCGACGTGTTGGGACCGTTGTAGAGCATCGAGAACGCCACGTTCTCGCCGCCCGCCGTCTTCACGTAGCCGGAAAGGGTCCTCACGCCGCGGATGTAGCCGGTCTTGGCGTGCAGGTTCCCCGAAGCGGGCCCCGAGTTGAAGAGCCGGGACAGCGTCCCGGTCCGGTCTCCCCCCACCGCGAGCGAGCGATGGAACGTCTCGCTCCACGGCTGCTTGTCCGCCCACACCAGCGCGTCCACCAGCGCCTTCGCGCTCGTCCGGTTGAGCGACGAGAGGCCCGAGCCGTCCGCCTGCCAGATCTGCCCGTGCGGGATGTCGGTGTTCTGGATGAAGAACCGGGCCGAGGCCGTCCCTCCCAGCGTGTAGCTTCCCACGCCCACCGTGTGCGCCGCGGCCGCCTTCCAGAGGTGCTCGGCGAAGAAGTTGTCGGAGTCGCGGTTCAGCTTGGGGATCATCTGGGCCAGCGGCATCGAGAGGTGGCGGTGGACGAGCTTCGCCCCCTCCGGCGTGGTGCCGCGGCGTACCGGCCCCTCCACCTGGATCCCCTCCTCGCGCAGCGCCTGCCGCAGCGCGCCCGCCGCCAGGAGCGACGCGTCCGCCACCCCCACGGGATAGCGGTGGGGTCCGCGTCCGGAGACCCCACCGTGGATGACGATGGTGTCCTGTCCCGCCCGCCTCACCGCCCATCCCCGGCTGCCGCCGTTGCGCGCACGGGAGATCACCGGTATCTCCGGCACGTCCGGCTGGCGCACGAAGGTGGCGACCCCTCCCGGGCCCGGGCGCACGTCCAGCCAGATGATGTTCCGCTGGAAAGGGAGCCCGTTGACCGTGGGGGCGTAGTACGCCGCCCCGTTCCCCGTGTCCGCCGGCCAGTGGGGGCCGTACATCAGGGTGTCGAAGACGCTCGCGTCCGCGACCACGCCGCCCTGCACCGCCCGTACGCCGCGGGCCCTGAGCTGCCGTGCCATGATCCGGAGCGGCTCCATGGGCTCCCGGTCGAACTCCGGGTACCCGAAGGCCGGATCGCCGGAGCCCCGGAGGAACACCGGCCCCTGGATCACCCCGTTCTCCGGCACCTCGCCCGGGAGGAGCACGTCCGTCGGGAAGCGGAAGTCCGGCCCCATCGTGGCGAGCGCCCAGATGGAGGTGTAGACCTTGTTGTTGGAAGCCGGGATCAGGATGGAGTCGGCGTTCACCGCGAACAGCGGGACCTTCCGGTCCATCGACCAGGCGAACACGCTCCATTCGTTGCGGGCGGCGCCGAGGATCCCCTCCGCGGCGGCCTGCAAGGGCGGCTGCTCGGCCTGGCGCGACTGGAGGGTCGCCGGAAGCGCCAGGGCGGCGGCGAGGGAGGCGAACCCGAGGGCCCGCCGCCTGAGGGTTCGACGCGTCATGATACGGTTGTACGTTCTACGGTTTACGATCGGGGCCGCGCTCCGGACTCCGTCACGCCGGGCGCCCGCTGGAGGACGCGGCGTCCGGGTGAGGGTGCGGCTCCTCGCCCTGGAGGTGCTCCAGCAACATCTGCTGGACGCGGAACGTGGCGCGCGTGTTCTCCTCCATGTCCAGCGTCACCTCGAAGAACGAAGCCACCGCGAACATCACCACCGAGGCGAGCACGGTTCCCAGGAGGGTCAGCGCCCCCATCTGCGGGGTGGTGTCCTCGCCCCCGATCCCGTAGGCGAAGACCAGCCCCCCGATGAGGAGCGTCGCGATCCCCAGGAAGCGGAGGAATCCCAGGAGGAAGCGGAGCCCCCCGTACCGCTTCTCCACGCCGGCGAGCCGGCTGGGGGTGCGCCGCTCGCGGAGCAGCGCGTGGCAGTTGGGGCAGTGATCCACCCGGGGGTCGTCCACCACGGTCCCGCAGTTGGTGCACTCGACCGGGGTGCTGAAGAGGTGCATGCTCATCGACGTGCGCTGGAAGCCTGGAGCGCGGGCGCGACGAAACGGCGCCCGCCGCCCGTCCGCACCGACCCGGTGGGGAGGAGCAACGGGCGTGCCAGGCGGTGCCCGGAAGAGCCCACGTGTCTACTCGGAACCGGAACGCCAGGTTCCCCGTCTCAGGCGGTCGCCCGGACTGCGCCGCCCGTTTCGCCCATGGCACGTACGGCGGCGGCCAGGCGGCGCATGCGGAGCAGCCGGAGGGAACGGACCGTGTGGCGCACCACGCACCGGAAGCGCCGGCAGCCGCGGCACTCCAGGTCGTACCCGCTGGCGTCCAGCGGGAGGTAGCGCGCCATGCGGGTGTGCGGACGGGCCTCCAGGAGTTCGCCGCAGCAGGGGCAGCAGGGATCGCTGCCTTCGCGGAGCTGCAGGTCCACCTCGCGGCCGTCGCGGGGCTCGAAGCTCCGCCATGCGGCGCGGGCGCGGCGCGGCGCGGCGGTCCGGGGATTCACGTGGGTAGCGGTCATGCGATTCTGGGGTTGGACGTCGAGTCTCCGGAGGCCGCGAGGTTCACGGGCCTGCGGACCGCGGCCGGCCGCCCGGAGGGCGGGGCTGCGCCCTGGAGCGGGTCGCCGGGCACCGGTCGGACCTCCACGAAAGGAGCGTGCACGGCGTTCAGCTCCGCGAGCGAGCCGCCCGGCATCTCCAGCACCACCCGCTTCCCCTTCCGCCCGCGGAGTCGCATGCGGGTCCCCGGCCGGATCCCGGCCGCGTCGCAGTGCTGGCGCAGGCTCTCGAAGAGGACGTACACCACCTCCACGAAATCCCCGGGAGCGGATTCCGCCAGCGAACGATGGTGGGTCGGGCCGGGCTCGTGCGGGGAGGCCATGTGACTTCCGGACGTGGGGAGGTGTCCGACCGGATCGGCGGCTCGCGGCAAACGCTTGACGGCAAGTCCGGTGCCATGGTCCACCCGGCGGATCACTTCCGGGCTGGCCCGGCAGCTGGCGCCCCCTCCATCGGGCCTTCCCTCCGCGGTGTGGCGCTCACTCCTCCAGGTCGCACCAGCGCAGCAGCTCCCCCAGGGGCGGGTGCCCGTCGTGGTGCCAGGTGCCGGGAGGCCAGGCCATCTTCCCCAGGGGGCACACGCGGCTGGCGCCCGCCCGGCCCAGGGCGGAGGCGAGCGCCCCCGTGCGCCCGGCAGGCGCGGCCACCCCCACCGTCTGCAGGAGCGAACCGATGCCGGAGACGAGGAGGGGGACCTCGTCCAGCGACGCCACCGGCTTCACCCGGACGACGCGGTTGAGGCACGACGCGGCGAAGGCGGGGCCCGGGTCGTAGACCACCGTCCAGGTGGTGCCCCGGGTCGAGGCGTGAAGCTCCACCCCGCTCCCGGCGAGCTGGGCGAACTCCGCCTCGCCTCGGAGCTGCCGGATCGCCGACGCCTCGCTGCGCACCAGGGTTCCGCGGGGCAGCTCCCGCTCCACCGCCTCCATCGCTCCCGCGAGGAGCCGCGCCCACTCGCCCGGGGAGACGGCGCCGCCCTCCTCCACGTAGAATAGGTGAGGGGAGACGCACCCCTGCTGGTCGAACGTGGAAGCGTCCCGGGCCGCCTCCGTCGCCGTCGCCTCCGCCGCGTGCGGGTCCGCAAGCGCCTCCCGCCCCACCACCCCGAAGGAGAGCTTGGGGCCGTACACGAGCACCCGCGTGGTCGGCGGCGACGCGGCGCGCACCGACGCCACCGCGTCCGCGCCCCCGTACACCACGACCACGTCCGCCATCCGCAGCGCCACCTCCTCCAGTGCGTCGTCGCCGCCGGGCCAGTAGGTCACCGCGATGCAGGAGCCCAGCTCCGGGTCCTCCTCCGCGATCCCCCGCGCGAAGAGCGCGGCAAGGAGCGGCTCCCCCACCGCCGTCTTCCCCAGCGTGGCCGCCTTCACGAGGAGCGACCTCACCAGCGAGGTGACGGCGACTCCGGGGACGTTGCCGCTGAACACGTGGGTCGCGACCCGCGGCCCGAAGGCGCGCTCCCGCCCGGGAGCGTGGCGCCGGGGCCGGAAGCCGTCCAGCACCGCCGGGTCGCTCAGCTCCGAGCGGAGGAGCGAGCGCAGCCGGTCCGAGCGCCACTCCGGCGTCATCCGGTCGAGGACGAGCCCCACCATGGGGGGCGAGTAGCCGGTGATCCGCGGAAGCGCCGCCTCCGCCGCCCGGCGGAGCGGGTCCCCTGGGTCCTGCAGCCGCGCCGCCACCCGGTCCACCACCCTCACCACGTCGCGGACCGGGCGTTCGGCCAGGTAGCGGTCGCGGGCCTCGCCCAGCGCCTCCACCTGCTTCCTCAGCTGCGCCGGGTCCAGGATCGGCACGCGCAGCTCCACCGCCGCTTCTCCCTGGCCGTAGGGCCACGTGGAAGTCGGCGGGTCGGGGAGGGCGGGGAGGTGGAAGGCGTCGATCTTCACGGCTCGGCTGCGTTCAGTGCGGGTGTGGCGCCCGGCCCGCTGCGGGGGACCGGGGATACAACGAAAACCATGCGGGGCCGAAAAGCAAAGCCCCACCCCCGCACGGGGGTGGGGCCTGCGCTCCGAGTCCGCGGCTCCAGACGCCGCGCGCGTCGTCCCGGCTACAGGAAGTCCCAGAACGTGGGGCGGGTCTCCACGATCAGCTCCCACCGGCCATCGCCGCCCAGCCCCCGGGCCAGGTCCACGCGCACGAGGTCGTAGAAGATGCCGAGGCCGGCGCCGATCCCCAGGCGCACTCCGTCCGTGGGCTGCGCGGGCCACGCGGAGAGGGCCGCCTCGCCCGCGCTCCCTACGCCGGTCCACCCCGCCGCGCCGAAGAGGCGCCCGCGCAGCCAGGGCGCCGCCAGGTCCGCGGACGCGGTGGCGCGGGCCAGGGCGAAGCGATCCCCCCCGAAGCTCCGGAACTCGAACCCGGGGACGGTCCCGCGGCCGCCGAGCAGGAAGAGCTGCTGCCGCGGCAGCTCTCCCCACGCCGCTCCGGCGGCGGCGTCCACCTCCAGCTGCGCGTCGCGCGGCGACCAGCGCCGGACCCACAGCGCGTCCACGATCGGGCGGAGGAAGTCCAGGGTCGTGCCGGCTCCGCCGGGGAGCGCCGTCTCGCTCTCGAAGCGCCCGGCCTCGACCGCGAGCCCCGCGCCCCACCCCGAGGCCACGCCGGACGCGATCTCGCGCCGCGCTCCGACGCTCGCCCCCAGGTACGTCCCCTCGTCCACCGGGATCACCGGCCGGAAGGCGTCGTCGCCCCCCAGGACCGAGAACTCCGTGGTAAGCTCCGCCGGGACCTGCCGCTCCGCCCGCGCACCCGCGGACAGCGTCCATCCGGGGACCCGCACGGAGCGGATCCTCAGCTCTCCGCCGCGGACGTAGTACGGGTCGGTGTAGTCCTCGCCCGCCAGCAGCGACGAGAGGGTGTTCACCACCCCCGAGGCCGCGGGGGCGATCCCCACGTCGCGCGGGAGGTTGTAGTACACGGAGGCGTCCACGTCCTGCCTTCCCAGCCTCCAGCGGGCGCCCGCCTCGCCGAGCCCGTGCGCCGCCCCGAAGGCGTACCCTCCGCGAACCCGGGCCGCGAGCGATTCGGAGGGCCGGAAGGCGAGGCCCAGCCCCACCACCGCGCCCTCCGCCCGGTTGTAGCGGAGCACCTCCGAAGCGGTCCCCACGTCGAGCCGGGAGGTGGGGAGGCCGCTCAGCATCCGGGCGCGGGCCAGCTCCATCGCCTGCTTGCGGACCTCGTCCAGCTCCGTGTTCGGGCCGATCCCCTCCTCGCGCAGCTCGTCGTACAGCCCCTGCTCGAAGGCGAACGCCTCCCGCTGCGCCTTCGGGACGGCCACCACCTTGGGGCCCCGGAAGAACTCGTCGGGGAACGGCTCGTTGAAGCGGTAGTTGGAAACCCGCATCGTCCCGCGGATCACCCCGCCCGCCGGGAAGTCCAGCTCCGGGAGCTGGCGGCGGATCTCCACCTGCTGCTGGTTCGGGAGCCAGAAGCGCTCCTTCCAGAGCCCGTTGTCCAGCGAGATGTTGATGTAGTCCAGGTACCGGTCCACGTAGGACGAGGGGGTGAAGGTGAAGTCCATCCTCACCAGGTCGCCCCGCCGCTGGTCCACGAACACCGAGCCCAGGAAGGCCGGCTGGCTCATGTCGCGGGGGCGCACCCGCACCTCGTACACGCGCACCGGCTCCCCCGCGCCCGGGAGCCGGATGGAGAGCGAGTCGGCCACCCGGAACTGGTAGAAGCGCTCGGAGCCGGGCGCGGCGGGGTGGAGAACGTCCTGCACCTCGTCGCCGTCGCCCAGGCGGATCCGGTCGCCGAAGTTGTCCTGCACCACGCTCAGGTGGTCCAGGTGGTAGTTGATCCGGGTGGGGAGCTTCTTCTCGTCGCGGAGCCCCACGATCCGCTGCTTGGAGGAGGCGGGCGCCTTCCAGTACACGTCCAGCGCCACCTGGTCGGTCTTGACCAGGGTACGGTCGCCCGTCTCGCGGCGGTCCAGGTAGAAGTACACGTAGCCGCGCGCGTCCGCCCGGTAGCTGGCGAGCGCGGTGTCCGTGGCGGTCTCCGCGCGGCGCGCCTGGGCGCGGCGGACCAGCTCCAGCACGCGCGGATCGTCCCAGCCGGCCCCGGAGGCGGCGGGCTCCTGCGCGTCCAGCGCGGGGGCCAGCGCGAGGGAGCCGAGGAGAAGGAACAGCGATCTGCTCATATCGTCCGAAGGATCGCCGGGGACCGCGAAACGCGGCCGGGTCCGGACGTGACGGCCCGGACCCGGTCGGCCCCGATTCCCGGTGCGTGTTTCCGGCGACGCGTCAGTTGCAGCCGCCGAGGGCGAATCGCGCGGTGAGGGTTCCTTCCACGCGGGACGGAATCCCCGGGTCGCTCTCTCCGAGCATCCACTCGTAGTCGCTCTTCGCGACCGAGTAGGGGAGGCCCCCGCCCGAGGTGAGGGTCTTCGCCTGCTCGTTCCACCGGGCCCTCAGGATCGAGGGGAGGAGGAGCGGGGCCACGTCCGTGGGCCGGGTGAAGGTGAGGATCACCTCCGCGTCGCCCGTGCCGAACGTCCCGCGGTGCTCCACGTCGGTGAACTGGCCCCGCGGAGTGAACTCCAGCTCGAAGGCCCGCGTGCGGTCCAGCTTGAGCCGCGGCGGGGTGACCCCTCCGGCCTCCAGCTCGAAGGCCTTCGCCCGGATGTCGACGGCGGGGAGGAAGCGGCTGCTGGGAGTGAACTCGAGGGCACAGATCCGGTAGGAGCCCGCCACCTCGTCCGCCGGGGTCCGCCGGGGCGTCACTCCGTCGTCGCCGCAGGCGGCCAGGGGGAGCAACGTGAAGAGCAACAGCCCGCGAGTCCTCTCCATCCACACACGCATTCACTCCTCCTTGCTGGAAACCCTGCCGCCCGACGGCGCGCGATGTCAGCCTCCTACCCGCCGGACGCCCGCCGGGATCCCTTCGCCGTCAGTTCGTGTCGTCCCTCTCCGTCGCGCGGCGGTCCAGGCGCCGGGCCTCGGGGTCGAGCAGCGCCTGGACGCTGGCGAGCATCGCGCGGTCGACCATTCCGTCGATCACCTCCATCGCGGCGCAGGCCCCCTCCGGCCTCGCCCCCGCGGCGGTGAGGTGCGACCAGATCGCGCGCCGGAAGATGGTGAGTTCGGCCACGCTCTCCAGGGCGTCGTAGCCGTCCACCCGCCGTCCGAAGCCGTGGATCGCGGCGAAGTACTCCGCGTCCGCGCGGTCCCGGTTGAACTGGAGACGGTCGAGGATGGCGTCGAAGAGCTGCGGGACGTGGTCCAGCAGCACCGGGTCGCTAAGGATCCGCCCGGACGAGACCATCGCGCTCTCGCGGACCCGGGCGATCCAGTCCGCGAGGATCCCCTCACGGCCGGCGCGCAGGATCGAGAGGACGTCGGAGAAGCTGGCGACTTCGATCCTGAATAGGGGTGAACCGATGTTCATTGGGCCGGGCACCGTGCGGAGGTAAAGGCAAAGGACCGCTTCAAGCTAACACGGGCCTGCCCGCCGGTCGAGCGCTCATCGTCCCGGGATGAGGAACAGGAGGAATACGTCGTACAGGGCGTGCGTCCAGGCCGCGATCCCGAACCCCCGGACCAGGAACAGCGCGCTGAACGCCAGCCCCGCCAGGAAGCGGAAGGTGAACGAAGGAAGCTCCCAGGGATACCCGTACGGGCCGATGTAGTGGAACGCGGAGAACGCCAGTGCCGAGAGGAGCGCGGCGAACACCCCGGCCCGTCCCCGCGGCAGCCCCCCGGAGCGGAACAGCACCAGGAGCCCGCCGGCCAGGAGGACGCGGAAGAGAAGCTCCTCGTAGATCCCGGCCCCCAGCGAGAGCACGATTCCTTCCGCGAGCGGGAGCGAGGCCAGGATCCCGGCTCCGTCCGCCGCGAGGCGGAACCCCGCGCCCTCCAGCACCCACTGCGTCGCGGTCCCCACCACCACCCCGAAGAGCGCGGCGTACAGCGCGCTCTCCGCCAGCATGCCGGCGAAGACCTTCGCTTCCACCCCACGCACCCGCTTCCTGCGCCACTCGAGGATCACGACCAGCCCTGCCACCGCCACCAGGAACGTGGTGAGGGCGAGCGTGCTGTGAACGCCTCCCGCCGCGAGCAGCGTGCGGAGGAGCACGTCCGCCCCGTTCCGGAGGGGAGTCTCGGAGGTCACGGTCACCCATGCGGCCCCCGCCTCGTACAGCAGGAGGAGCGGGATGGCGAAGAGAAGGGAATAGGTGTGGGACCGGGAGAGGTCGAAGTAGCGTCGCATCGGGTGTGTGCTCGGAGCCGCGGGTGGCCTGGCGATTGCGAAAACGGGCGGACGATCCGCGCGGACGGGCCCCGTCCGCCACCCTATCATACGTCCGCGGCACGAAGGGGTTTCGGCCGGGGCGGAGGCGACCGGTCGATGAAGAAACGTACGGCGAAGCGGGGAGGAAGGGGAGCGGCACGCGGAGTCGCGGCCGCGTGCGCGTTCCTCGCCCTGGGGGGGTGCGGACTCCTGAAGCGGACCCCACCGTACCGGGCGGACCCGGTGGAGATGGCGCGCATCCGGAGCGAGGTGGAGGCGCGGCTCGCCAGGGAGCCGTCCATCGACGCCGATCGGGTGCGGGTGGAGGTGTCCGGCTCGACCGTGGCGCTGCACGGCTCGGTGACCGGGTTCGGCGCGCTCCAGTGCGCCATCTCCAACGCCGGGCTGGTCCGGGGCGTCGACAACGTCGCCGACCTCCTGGTCGTCGAGCCCGGCCCACGGTCGGTGTCCTGCCACTCCCCGCGGGGTCGCGCGGGCTCCGCCGGAGGGGCGTCCCCCCGCCCGGAGAGATGACCCGGGCGGGGCCCGGTGTTAGATTGCCCCCTCCCGTCCACCGGACCCGTCGGCTCACGACCCACGCTTCCCGGAGGCCCGTCTGGCTCGTCGTACTCCGCGCAGCACCGCTCCGCGTCCTCCCGCCCGCCGCGCTCCGCGCCGCGGCGCGGGCGGAAAGCGGCGCCCCGCCCGCAGGCGTGCCGGGCAGTCCCTGCTGGCGGACGCCCGCCACCTCGGCGCCGCGGCACTGGTGGTGGTCCTCCTGGCCTTCTTCCCGCCCACGCGCTCCGTGGTGGAGAAGGGGTGGGCGGTGCTTCGGGAGGCGGTGGCCGTGAGCCGCGCGGTGGAGGCCCGCCGGGCGCAGGTGGAGGAGTACGCCGCCCGCTACGGGATCTCCGAGGCGCTGGCCGCCGGGATCATCGACGCCGCGGAGAAGGAGCGGATCGAAGTGGACCTCGCCTTCCGGCTGGTGCGCGTGGAGAGCGAGTTCAAGGAGACCGCCGTCAGCCCGGTCGGGGCCCTGGGGCTCACCCAGCTGATGCCCGCCACCGCCGACGAACTCCAGCCGGGCATCACCCGGGAGCAGATCCTCCACCGGGAGACGAACCTGCGCCTCGGCTTCCGCTACCTGCGCATGCTCCTCCGGATGTACGACGGCGACGTCACGGAGGCGCTCCACGCCTACAACCGGGGGATGGGCACGGTGGCCCGGATCCGCGCCCGGGGCGGGGACCCGGCCAACGGGTACGCCTCCAAGGTGCTCGGCCGGCGCGGCGCCAGCCCGGTGCGGCCGGGCGTCCGGCCTCCCGACACCACCGTGCTGTTCCACCCCCCGCTGGGGGCTCCGCCGCTCCACGGGATGGCCCCGGCCCGGCTCCCCTCCTCCTTCTGACGTTCCAGCCCGGCCGCCATACGGCGGCCGCGGAGCCTCGGCGCGTCGCTCTTGGCCGATTCTTAGCTTTTGTCCCGCAAGGACTTGTGTATTCCGGAGGGCGGGTTCTCCGGAGGGCGGATTCGGTACGAGCCGGCCTCTGGACCTGGCACGGGTTTGGCGACCCCGGAAACCGGGCGCACGGCGCCCGCGGGAACCCGGAAAGAAGGAGAACGAGCCATGTTATACATGCTGTCCGCGCTGCTGATCGCCGCGCTCGGGTCGGCATCGCTCCTGGCCGTGCACGCCTTCCGCAGCGAGCACCTGATGGCGTTCCGCCACCGGGGCCGCGCCCTCCTGCTCTTCGAGCGGGACACGGCGGGGCGGTATCGGCTCATCGATCCCCTGCAGCTCCCGGGGGCGGTCTGGCGGTTCCTGGGGATGAGGGCCGCCGAGACCTGGACCACGGGCATTCACGCCGGCCTGCCGCGCACCCGGGAACGGCTGGCCCGGCGGGAGGAGCAGCGCGCGCGCGCCGCACACGCCTAGCGGCCACGCAGCGGGGGAGGCGCCACGGGGGGCGTGCCACGGGTCGGCACGCCCCCCGTTTCCTTTCCCGCCGCCGGGCGCGCCCGCCCGGGATTTGTATGAGCCGGGCTCAGCGATTACGATGGTGCCCACCTCCGCGAGCCTCTGCCGGGGGCTGGCCCGGTGCGGAGATTGCCAGGGCCTCCGCAGGCCCCCGAATCGGACGGACGCACGAAAACGACCCACACAGGAGCGATTCCGATGTCAGCCACGGAGACCCCGGCCCGCATGGTCCGCATGGAGATCGAGGATGGGATCGCGGTCATCCGCCTCGACCAGCCGGGAAAACCGGTCAACGTCATCTCCCGGCAGATGATGGACGAGATGGCGGAGGTGCTCCGCCGGCTGGAGGCCCGGGAGGGCGGCGTGCGCGCTGCCGTCATCGTTTCCGACAAGCCCGGGGTGTGGATCGCCGGCGCCGACATCGAGGAGTTCACCCGTATCCGGACCGCGGCCGACGGCGAACAGCTCAGCCGCGCCGGGCACGCGCTCCTGAACCGCCTGGAGGGCCTCCCCGTCCCCGTGGTGGCCGCCATCGACGGAGCGGCGCTGGGCGGGGGGCTGGAGGTGGCGCTCGCCTGCGACTACCGGATGGCGACCCGCTCCCCGAAGACCAAGCTGGGGCTCCCGGAGGTGCAGCTCGGGATCCTCCCCGGCGCCGGGGGGACGCAGCGGCTCCCGCGCCTCGTGGGGATCGCGAACGCGCTCGACCTGATGCTCACGGGGAAGAACCTCGACGCCCGCCGCGCCATGAAGCTGGGGCTGGTGGACGAGGCCGTTCCCGCTCCGGTCCTGCTGCGCGAGGCGAAGCGCGCCGCGCGCGAGCTGGCCGACGGCACGCGGAAGCCGCGCGCCGGGCGCCCCCGGGGGTCGCCGGACTGGAAGGAGGGGCTTCCCGGGGTGACGGGCGTCATCTTCCGGAAGGCCCGCGAGGGGGTGATGGAGAAGTCGCGCGGCCTGTACCCCGCGCCGCTGAAGATCCTGGAAGTGGTGGAGCAGGGGATCGACCGGCCGCTGGCGGAGGGGCTGGAGCTGGAGGCGAAGGCCTTCGGGGAGCTGAGCGTCACCCCCGAGTCGCAGAGCCTGGTCCACCTGTTCTTCGCCAAGACCGGCGCCGAGAACCGCCCCGACCTCCCCGGGAACCCGAAGCCCGCGAAGGTGGAGCGGATCGCGGTGGTGGGGGCCGGCTTCATGGGCGCGGGGATCGCCGCCGCGTCGGCCGAGGCGGGGATGCGGGTCCGCCTCAAGGACGTGAATCCCCAGGCCGTGGCGAAGGGCCTCCGCACCGCGCGCGACATCCTCGTCAAGCGTGCCCGGCGGAGGCGGCGCCCCCGCCACGAGGTGACGCAGCTCGTCGACCGGGTGGAGCCCACCTCCGACTACTCCGGGTTCGGCCGCATCGACCTGGTGGTGGAGGCGGTCTTCGAGGACGTGGAGCTGAAACACCGCGTGCTCCGCGAGATCGAGGCCGAGATCCCCGCGGACGCCGTGCTGGGTTCCAACACCTCCACCATCCCCATCCACCGCCTGTCGGAGGCCGTCTCCCGCCCGGAGAACGTGCTGGGACTGCACTTCTTCTCCCCGGTGGAGAAGATGCCGCTCCTGGAGATCATCGTCACGGAAGGGACCTCTCCCGCGGTGGCCGCCACGGGCCACGCGTACGGGAAGCGCCTGGGGAAGACGCCGATCATCGTCAACGACTCCCCCGGCTTCTACGCCAACCGCATCCTCTCCCCGTACATGGCGGAGGCGGCGCTCCTCCTGGAAGAGGGAGTGAGGATGGAAGACATCGACCGGGCGATGACGGCGTGGGGATACCCGGTAGGGCCCGTCACCCTGTACGACGAGGTGGGGCTGGACGTGGCCGCCAAGGCGGGGAAGATCATGACCGAGGCCTTCGCCGACCGGATGAAGCCCAGCGCGGTGGTGGACCGCCTGGTGGCGGACGGGCGGCTGGGGCGGAAGAACGGCCGCGGCTTCTACCGCTACGAGGACGGGGAGCGGAAGGGGCCGGACGAGAGCGTGTACCCGCTGGTCGGCGACCCGCCGCGCCGGGAGGTCCCCCGCGAGGAGATCCAGGAGCGGCTGGCGCTGGTGATGGTCAACGAGGCGGTCCGCACGCTCGAAGAGGGGGTGCTGCGGAGCGCCCGCGACGGCGACGTGGGGGCGATCCTGGGGATCGGCTTCCCGCCCTTCCGAGGCGGACCGTTCTGGTACGTGGACCAGACGGGGGCCGACCGGGTCCTGGCCCGCCTCCGCGCCCTGGAGCGGGAGCACGGCCCCCGGTTCGCGCCGGCCGCGCTCCTCGTGGAGAAGGCGGAGACCGGCGGGAAGTTCTTCGACTCGCCGGACGCGGGTTGACCGGAGCGGTCGCCGAAGTCGCGGCGGGCGTCCACCGGATCTCCGTCCCCCTCCCGGTTCCGCCGCGCGAGGTCGCGGCCTGGCTGATCGAGGGGGAGGACGGGCACACGCTGGTGGACACCGGGATGGACACCCCGCTGGCACGCGCCGCCCTCCGGGGCGGCGCGGAACGTCTGGGCGTGACGCCCGGGACCCTGGCTCACGTTGTCCTCACCCACGTTCACCCCGACCACTACGGGCTCGCCGGACCGGTGCGGGCCTGGTCCGGGGCGCGGGTGGCCCTCCACGAGCGCGAGGAGGCGCTGGCGCGGCGCTTCGTGGACCGCTGGCCGGAGGAGCGGCGCACGGCGGCATCGGACTTCCTCTCGATGGGGGTGCCTGAAGGGCTGGCGGGGGAGCTTCTCGCCGCGTCGGACCGGCTCCACGGCCTGTACACGCGGTTCGAGCCCGACGACCTGCTCGTCGGGGAGCGCGGGCCGCTCCCCGGAGGCGGGGGATGGGAGTGGATCCTCACCCCCTGCCACTCGCCCGGACACGTCGTCGTGTACCACCCCGGGCGGCGGATCCTGATCGCGGGGGACCACGTCCTGCCCCGCATCTCTCCCAACATCGGCGCGGACCTGTACGCGGAAGACCCGCTCTCCGAGTACCTGGCCTCCCTCCGCCGGCTGCGGGAACTCCCGGTGGAGGTGGTCCTTCCCTCGCACGGGCCGCCCTTCGGCGACCTCCCCGGGCGAGTCGACGAGATCATCGCCCACCACGAAGCCCGCAGCCTCCAGGTTCTCGCCCTCCTTCCCGGGCCGCAAACGGCGTACGAGGTCGCCGCGGCGCTCTTCCCCGGGCTTATGCCCGACAACTTCGTCCACGCGCTCCGCGAGGTCCGGGCCCACCTCGCCCACCTGGAGCGCGAGGGGCGCGTCGAGCGCCTCCCCGGCGGGACGGAGCGCTGGGTCGCCCGCCCCGGCGGCTGAAGCCGGCGCCTACTTCTCCTCCGGCGAGTCCTCGCCGGAAAGCTCCGCCCTGACCTCTTCCTCCAGCTCCTCCACCTTCGCCGGGGGGACCACCTCCTCCGGCTTCGGGTGGAAGAGCTTCCACTCCCGCGCCGCCCATACCGTCGCCCCCAGCAACACCAGCCCGCCGATGATCCACTTCTCGTAGGGGCGCACGCGCTGCAGGATCTCCTGCACCGTCTCGCCGAAGAGGAAGCCCAGCGTCAGGTAGACCGCCGCGAAGCTGAGCGAACCCATCAGGTTGAACGTGATGAAGACGGGGAAGCGCATGCGCGCGGCCCCCAGGCTCATCGGGAGGATGCTCCGCAGACCGTACGCGAAGCGGGTGAGGAAGGCCGTGGCCCGCCCCCAGCGGCGGATGAGGAGCACCGCGCGGGCCCTCAACTTCCGGAGCGAGGGGAAGGCCCGGATCAGACGCCTCCCGTAGCGGCGGCCCAGGAGGTAGTAGATGAGGTCGCCGGTCGCTCCCGCCGCCGTGGCCGTCAGGAAGGTGGGGATGGGGTCCAGGTACCCCCGGCTCGCCGCGTATCCCGCGATGATGAAGGCGGTCTCGCCTTCGAGGAGACCGCCGACGAAGACCGCCAGGTAGCCGTACTGCTCGATCCAGTTGCCTTCCATTCCTCTTGTCCCTGGAGCCCTGACCCGCCACCGTGTCCGCGCGGACACGCCCTCTACGTCCCCGGGCGGGCGAACAATCTAGCACGAGGCTTGCTTTCGCACGCCCCCCGCTTCGAATGCTTCGAGACCCGACGGAGGAAGACGACCATGCCGGAATGGAGCGACAACCTGATCGCCGACGGAGAAGGCGCGCGCCGGATCCTCCGCGAGGCCCGCCGCGTGGCGGTGCTCGGGATCAAGACCGAGATCGCGGCGGGTCAGCCCGCCCACTACGTTCCCCGCTACCTCCAGCAGGCCGGGTACGAGATCGTACCCGTACCCGTATACTACCCGGACGCGACGGAGATCCTGGGAGAGAAGGTGTACCGCTCGCTCGCGTCGGTTCCGGGCGGGATCGACCTCGTGGTGGTGTTCCGCCGCTCCGAGGACGTGCTTCCCCACGTCGACGACATCCTGGCGGCCCGTCCCCGCGCGGTCTGGATGCAGAGCGGAATCCGCAACGAGGAGGCCGCGCGCCGGTTGGCCGAGGAGGGGATCCAGGTCGTGCAGGACCGCTGCACCATGGTGGAGCACCGGTACCTGCGCTGACCCGGCGCCCGGCCGTCGTCGGGAATCCTCCCCGGTTCGGTGGGGAAAATCCTTACGACGCGTCCGGAAGAGGTGCAGGGATGTGGGTGAGAAACGTTCTCATCCATGAGCGGCGGAATCCGGTGCGGATCCGCCGCTCGTCGCGTAAGTCTTTGTGCTGTGAATCGTTGTGAAAACGGGTCGAAGCGGGTGTCTGGAACGCTCGAAGAGGTTCTATTGCCGAATTTTTGGGGTGGTGTTATATGGGAGACCTTAACCGCGTTCCGCCCGGCATCCCGGCTGAGAGCCCGGTGCAGGTGCCTGCGCGCGGGGGCCGCCTCCGGGGGGCGTCCTCGCCCGTAGAGCAACGGTATAATCCGCTTGGGTAGATCATGACCAGAGTCCTCAAGTTCGCAGGGATCGTCCTCCTCACCTTCGGCGCGGCGTCGTGCCGCTCGTACAGCTCGGACGAGGGTCCGGACCAGCCCATCGCGTTCTACCACAGCGTACACGCGGGGGAAAACCAGATCCCCTGTATGTACTGCCACACCACGGCGGACCGGTCGGTGGACGCGGGGATCCCCAGCGTCAGCCTGTGCGTCGGGTGCCACGTCCCCGGCAGCGCGGTGCAGCCCCCGGAGAACGCCCAGCTCGCCTTCCCCACGGCCGAGCGCAACGCGTTCTGGAACCAGGAAGCCACCAAGCTGGTGGACTACTGGAAGCGCCAGGAGGCGATTCCCTGGGTCCGCATCTACGACCTGCCGGACCACGCCAAGTTCCCGCACAACATGCACGTGAACGCCGGGCTCCAGTGCCAGACGTGCCACGGGCCGGTGGAGGACATGGAGAAGGTGTACCAGTTCTCCTCGCTGCGGATGGGGTGGTGCATCGACTGCCACCGCGGGGAGCTGCCGCTGTCCGAGGCCGAAGAGGCGGCGGTCCGTCAGAATTCCAGCTACATCCGGAACATCGCCGCGCTCGCGGCGGCCGGGAACGACGTGCGCGCGGCGGAGCGGGCCTACCCGAACCAGCGCGCGAGCACGGACTGCGTCGTCTGCCACTACTGAGGAAACACACGGCCCCCGTGGTCGAGCCGAACATGCAGGAGAGAGAGCTTGTCAGCCGGGGGCGCCGCCCGGGGCTGACTGCTTCCCAAAGGAGCGAGAATGTCTGACGGAATGAAGAGGCGTGATTTCCTCAAGGTCCTGGGGGTGTCCGGGGCCGGGGTGGCGACGGCCGGCTGCTCCACCGGCGAGGTGGAGAAGCTGATCCCGTACGTGGTCCCCGCGGAGGACGTCGTCCCGGGCGTTCCCACCTGGTACGCGAGCACCTGCCGCGAGTGCCCGGCGGGGTGCGGCATCGTCGTGGAGACCCATTCCGGGCGGGTCACGAAGGTCGAGGGGAACGCCGACAGCCCCATCTCCCGGGGCAACCTGTGCGCCCGCGGCCAGGCGTCGGTCCAGGGGCTCTACCACCCCGACCGCTACCGCGGCCCGTTCGTGGTCGACCCGGGGCTCCCCCCGCGCAACGTGAGCTGGAGCGTGGCCGAGCGCACGCTCGCCGACCGGATCCGGCAGGCCCCGGCGGGGAGCGTCGTCTTCCTCACCGGCGCCTACACCGGCACCAAGGAGCGGCTGGTCAACGAGTTCGTCGCCGCCACAGGCGCCCGGCGGGTGGTGTACGACCCGTTCGCGGGGCAGCCGCGCGACCTGAACTTCGCCGACACGGAGTTCCTGATCTCGTTCGGCGCCGACTTCCTGGAGACCTGGGGGTCGCCGGTCGACTACGCGTGGCAGTTCGCGCAGATGCACGCGTACCGTGACGGCCGTCGCGGAAAGTTCGTCTGGGTCGGCGCTCACCGGCCGCTCACCGGCCTCAACGCCGACCAGTGGGTCGCGCCGAAGCCGGGGACCGAGGCCGCCATCGCGCTCGCCATGTCCGGCGCGATGGACGCCGCCACCGCCGCGCAGCAGACCGGCGTGGAGCAGGCCGTCATCGAGCGGCTGGCGCAGGAGTTCCGCGCCGGGCGCGGCATGGCGCTGGGGCCCGGGATCGCGGCCTCCGGCCCGAACGCCGCCTCGCTCCAGGCCGCGGTCGACCGCCTCAACGGGCGCGCGGCCACGCCGCCGGCCGCGGGCGGGCTCCGCGACGTGGTCCAGCTCGCCGAGCAGATGCGGGCCGGCCAGGTGCAGGTGCTCCTGATGGACGCCCCCAACCCCGTCTACACCCTGCCGGGCGGGGTGAAGTTCGCAGAGGCGATGGAGAGCGTCCCCTTCAAGGTGAGCTTCTCCCCCTTCCCCGACGACACGGCGCGCCTGGCGGAGCTGGTCCTCCCGGACCACCACTTCCTGGAGGCATGGGACGACTACACCCCGCGTCCGGGCGTGTACGAGATCGTGCAGCCCGCCATGCGGCCGGTGTTCAACACCAAGCAGGTGGGCGACGTGCTCCTCTCGGTCGCCCGGCAGCTGGGCGGCGCGGCCGCGGCGATGGCAACGGCGAGCACCTACCACGACTACCTGCGTGGCAACTTCCCCGGCGGCGCCGACGCCTGGCGCGCGGCGGTGAAGCGGGGCGGGGTGTTCCCCTCGGCCCAGGGCGCCGCGGGGGCGGCCGTCTTCGCCCCGGTGGGAGCCGCCGCCGGCGCGGTCGCAGCCGAGGAGGGCGCGGCTCCGGCAGTCGCCGCGGCCCAGGCCCCGACCCCGGCGGCCGGACCGGCCCCCAGCTTCGAGCCCGTCCAGTTCGAGGGTCCCGAGGACGCCAACTTCAACCTGGTCGTCTACCCCTCGTACCGCTTCTTCGACGGCCGCGACGCGAACCGCCCCTGGCTCCTGGAGCTGCCGGACCCGGTCACCAAGGTTTCCTGGCAGTCGTGGGTGGAGATCCACCCGCAGGCCGCCCGGGAGATGGGGATCGAGCAGGGCGACGTCGTCGAGCTGGCGACGCAGTACGGCACCCTGGAGACCTTCGCGTACCTCTACCCTGGCGTCCGTCCCGACACGATCGCCGTGCAGATGGGGCTGGGCCACAAGGGGTTCGGACGCTTCTCCGAGGGGCGCGGGGTGAACCCCAACGTCCTGCTCGGGACTGCGATGGAGCGCACCACCGGGGCGCTCGCGCCGTACGGGGCACGGGTCCGGGCGCGCAAGGTCGCCAGCGCCGACCGCAAGACCATCCTGTTCAACAAGGTCCCGGACGGGCTGTTCGAGGGCGGCGTGCGCGTCCAGTACGACCGCGCGCTGGCGCAGGCGGTCTCCGTGACCGCGCTCGCGCAGGCCGACTCCCACGGCCCGGGAGCGGTCCCCGGCACGGAGTCCACCATCCACGCCCTCCGCGGGAGCGGCGGCTTCGCCCCCGTCGAGACGTACACCGATCCGACGGCGTACCCGCCTCCGGGGACGCACTACGGGGAGTACATCGAGGGCGAGACCCGGTGGGCCATGACGGTCGACCTGTCGCGCTGCATCGGGTGCAGCGCCTGCGTCACCGCCTGCAACGCCGAGAACAACATCCCGGTCGTCGGGCCGGACGAGATGAAGAAGGGGCGCGAGCTGTCGTGGCTCCGGATCGAGCGCTACTTCGGCGTCGGGCGCGACCCGGCCGAGGCGCTCACGGACCACGCCACGGACGACGTGCGCTTCCTTCCGATGCTCTGCCAGCACTGCGGGAACGCCCCGTGCGAGCCGGTCTGCCCGGTGTACGCGGCGTACCACACGCCGGACGGGCTCAACGGCCAGGTCTACAACCGCTGCGTGGGCACTCGCTACTGCGCGAACAACTGCCCGTACAAGGTCCGCGTCTTCAACTGGTTCACGTACGAGTTCCCCTCGCCGCTCAACTGGCAGCTCAACCCGGACGTGACCGTCCGTGAGAAGGGCGTCATGGAGAAGTGCACCTTCTGCGTGCAGCGGATCCACGAGGCCGAGCGCAACGCGGCCATGGAGAAGCGCTCCGTCCGCGACGGGGAGGTGGTCCCGGCATGCGTGCAGACCTGCCCGACCCAGGTGTTCACCTTCGGGAACATCCGCGACGAGAACAGCCTCGTCGCGCGGACGGCGCGCAGCAACCGCAGCTACCGCGTCCTGGACGCTCTGAACACGCAGCCCGCCATCGTCTACCTGAAGAAGGTGACGCTGCACGAGCCCCGTAACGGGGGACACGCGGACCACGCCGAGCATCCCGAGGCGGCTCAGGCCGGCGCGGGCGCCGGGGCACACTGAGGGGAGACGAGGGAAACCCGATGGCTAACGCACTCCGTTCCATTTTCCACCCGCAAGTCAGGGGGTACGCGGACGTAAACCGCGACTCCATGCGGCTGCTGACCAAGCCGGGGAAGGGGTACCTCGCCCTCCTCGGCACGGCGGTCGCGCTGGTGGGCCTGATGGTCTTCGCCGAACTCTACCAGATCGCGATCGGTCTGGGAGCGTCGGGGCTCACCAACCCGGTGGGCTGGGGTACCTTCATCACCACCTTCGTGTTCTGGGTCGGCATCGGCCACGCGGGGACGCTGATCTCCGCGATCCTCTTCCTGTTCAGGGCGGGGTGGCGCCAGTCGATCTACCGCTTCGCGGAGGCCATGACGGTCTTCGCGGTGCTCACGGCGGGGCTCTTCCCGATCATCCACATCGGGCGCCCCTGGTTCTTCTACTGGCTGCTCCCGCTTCCCAGCCAGCGGCACATCTGGCCGAACTTCCGGTCGCCGCTCCTCTGGGACGTGTTCGCGGTGACCACGTACCTCACGGTCTCGTCGGTCTTCTTCTACGTCGGCCTCATCCCCGACATCGCGGCGGCGCGCGACGCCACCACGGTGCCGTGGCGGAAGAAGGTGTACACCATCCTCGCCCTCGGTTGGCGGGGCACCGACCGCGAGTGGAAGCACTTCTCCCGCGCGTACCTGTTCCTTGCCGCCCTGGCGACCCCGCTGGTGCTCTCGGTGCACTCGGTGGTGTCGTGGGACTTCGCGGTCTCCATCGTTCCCGGGTGGCACACCACCATCTTCGCCCCCTACTTCGTCGCCGGCGCCATTCTTTCCGGCGTGGCGATGGTGGTGACGCTGATGGTGCCGGTACGGAAGGTGTTCCACCTGGAGGCGTACTTCACGGAGCTGCACTTCGACCGTCTCGCCAAGCTCCTCCTGCTCACGTCCTGCATCGTCGGGTACGCGTACGGGATGGAGTACTTCATGGCGTGGTACTCCGGCGAGCTGTACGAGCGCGACGTCTTCCTCGACCGGGTGACCGGGGACTACTGGTGGGCGGGGTGGTCGATGATCACCTTCAACGCCATCATCCCGCAGCTCCTGTGGATCCCCAAGATCCGGAGGAACCTCAACGCGTTCTTCATCATCTCGATCATCGTCAACATCGGGATGTGGTACGAGCGCTTCGTCATCATCGTCCCGTCGCTCGCGCACTCGTACGAGCCGTGGAAGTTCATGAACTACCACATGTCGTGGACCGAGGCGTCGATCCTGATGGGGAGCTTCGGCTGGTTCTTCATGTGGTTCCTCCTCTTCCTGCGCTTCCTGCCCGGACTCTCCATCGCGGAGATCAAGGAAGTGCTTCCGCCGCCCGAGAAGCACCACTACGACCCGGCGGAGGACGAGGCGTTGAAGCTGGTGGAGGAGCTTCCCACCGGATACAAGGAATACGAGCGGCGATGAGAAAGTCACGTTCCGGAGTCCTGGGCGTCTTCGCCCACCTGGACACCACGACCGATGCCATCCGGCGGCTTCGCTCCGCCGGATACGACCAGCTCACGGTGTACTCGCCGACGCTCCGCCACGAGATCGAGGAGGCGCTGGAGAGTTCCGAGAGCCCGGTCCGGATCTTCACCCTGGTGGGTGCCTTCACCGGGACCGGGGCGGGCGCGGCGCTCGCCATCTGGTCCTCGCTGAACTGGCCCCTGATCGTGGGCGGCAAGGAGATCGTCTCCCTCCCCGCCTTCAGCGTGATCATGTTCGAGGTGACGATCCTCCTGGGCGCGCTCGCGACCGTGGCCGGCCTCTTCATCAATGCGCGGCTCCCGCGCATCGGCCGCCCGGAGGCGCTGTACCACCCGTCGTTCACGGCGGGAAATTTCGGCGTGTTCGCCCACGTTCCGCGGGACCGCTACGACGCGGTGCGCAACATCCTGACGGAAAGCGGCTCGGAGGAGGTGCTCGTTGAGCAGTCGTAAGCAGAACCAGTCGGCCGCGGCGCTCCTGCGCCGCGGCCTCGCCGGGGTGGCCGCGGTGGGATCGCTGGCGCTCGCCGGGTGCACCGACGCCGCGGGGTACGACCTGGACGTCGCCATGGGGAAGGTGCCCTGGCTGGCGACCATGCGCAAAGGCGTGCAGTTGGCCCCGTACGAGATGCCGCGCCTCCCGGCCGAGGGAACGGTTCCGATCGTCAACCCGCACGGCGACGCGCCTCCGCCGTTCACGCAGTTCCAGCTCGACTCCGTGGGCGCGACGCTCCGCAACCCGTTCCCGGTGACGGAGGCGTTCCTCGCGCGCGGCGAGGTCGAGTACGAGCGGAACTGCACCGTCTGCCACGGTACCGGCGGGGCGGGCGACGGCCCCGTGGTGGGCCCGAACAAGTTCCCCTTCGCGCCTCCGGTCAACGGCGCGGCCACGCAGGCGCGCTCCGACGGCTACATCTACGGGGTGGTCCGCGTAGGCCGCGGCCTCATGCCGGCCTACGGGACCCGCATGACCGAGGCGGACATGTGGGCGACGGTGGCGTACGTCCGCCGCCTCCAGGGGCAGGCGGTCCCGGCCACCGGCGCACAGCCGGCCGCTCCGGCGCAGACGGAAACCCAGACCGCGCCGAGCGCACCGCCCAGCCCGGGTGCCGCGACGGACACCGCCCCCGCGCAGTCGCGCTGATTCGCACCGGAACAACGAACGATGTCTGCTTCTTCTCCGATTCCGAAGACGATCCCGTTCCGCACCCTCGACCGGGTGTCCGGCGCGGTGTGGGGGCTCGTCGCCGTCCTGGTGTTGATCGGCGCGGTGTCGCTCTTCCTGGGAGCCGACCCCACCGACCCGGGACGGGTCTGGCAGGCGCTCCTCTTCAACTGGCTGTTCTGGTCGTCGCTGGCGCTCGGGATGTTCATGCTGGCGGTGGCCTGGCAGGTGGTGGAGGCGGAGTGGCCCTGGTCGATCCGCCGCTTCGCGCTGGGAGGCGTGGCCTTCCTCCCGGTGTCGCTCGTCCTCTTCCCCATCGTGTTCTTCGGGGGGAAGGAGTACTTCTTCCACCACTGGCTGCACGTGGAAGGCGACCCGGTCATCGACGCGAAGCGCGCCTGGCTGACCGTGGGCGGGATGTTCACGCGCGACATCCTCTCGCTGGTGGTGCTGTTCGGGCTCGCCGGGCTTTTCGCCTACTACTCCCTCCGCCCGGACGTCTACGGCGCGGGGCGTAACGACGGGCAGCGCTCCCTGTACGCACGCATGACCGGCGGGTGGCGCGGCGCGAACGAGGAAGCTCACCGTTCCCGGAACATCCTCCTCAAGCTGGGCGTGGTCATCGCGCTGGCCTACGCGCTGATCTGGGGGATGATCGGGATCGACACGGCGATGACGCTGACGCCTCACTGGTTCAGCACCATGTTCCCGGTCGCCTTCTTCATGGCCGCCTTCCACGCGGGAATCTGCGCGACCGCGATCCTGGCGACGGTGTTCCGCCGCCCCCTGGGGATCGAGTCGTTCGTGACCGCGCGGCAGTACCACGACCTGGGGAAGATGATCTTCGCCTTCGCGGTGTTCTGGATGTACCTGAACTGGTCCCAGTACGTCGTGATCTGGTACGGCATGCTCCCGTTCGAGCAGGAGTGGTTCGTACAGCGCTTCTCGGAGCCCTTCACCGGGCTCGCGCAGGCGGTGCCGCTCCTGATCTTCGTGGTCCCCTTCCTCGGGCTGCTCTCCCGCGCGCCCAAGAAGATCCCCGGGATCGTGGCGGGCTTCTCCGCGCTCATCCTGCTGGGGAACTGGCTGGAGCGCTACATGCTCATCTATCCGTCGCTGTACGAGGGGCACGAGGGCGGCGGGCATGCCGGGCTTCCGCTCGGGATCCTGGAGATCGGCGTGGGCCTCGGGTTCATGGGCCTCTTCCTGGCCTGCTACCTGTGGTACCTGCGCTCCTTCCCGGTGCTGCCATCGCCGGCCACGCTCTCGGCGAGGACTCCTTCGGTGATCCCGGTTCCGGTCCCCGCGGGGGCCCACGGAGAGCACTGAGGCGGTACCGGACATTCCGGGCGGTACAGGGGGCGGGGAGTCCGAAACGGGCTCCCCGCTTCGCTTTGGGTGTGTGCGGGGGTGGTGCGGGCGGCGGGGTCGGTGGTAGCTTTGGATCGATTCCGGCAGTTCGATCCGGCGGAACGGCACGCTTCCGGGCGGAGGCCGCTGGCGCGCGGGTTGCACGGCGCGCCGGATGCGGGCCTCGCCCGATCCACAGAGTACCCTGGCAGCACAGCATGATCCGAATCTCCAAGTCGCACTTCGCGCGCGCCCTGGGCGTCGTCGCTCTCGCCGGCATCCTGGGTGGATGCGCCACGCTGGGCGGCCTCACCGGCGGGGGGGAGCCCGCCGCCTCTCCCGGCGCCGAGGATCTGGACCCGGGAACCACCGTCCGTCGGGACGGCAAGTACGTGCTGGTCGACCTGGACGTCAACGAACTCCGCTTCATGCAGGGCGACCGCGTCCTCTGGTCGGCGCCCGTGGGGACGGGGACCGGATTCCGTCTCACCACCGACGACCAGGACTGGCACTTCTCCACGCCTAACGGGCTGATGCACGTCCAGTTCAAGGAGCTGGAGCCGGTCTGGATCCTCCCGGACTGGTACTTCATCGAGAACAAGCAGCCGGTTCCGCCCGCGGATTCCCCCCGCCGCAAGCAGCCGGGCGGTCTGGGGGCCGCGGCGGTGTTCCTGGGGAACGAGATCGCCATCCACGGAACGGACAAGCCCGAACTCCTGGGGCAGCGTGTTTCCCACGGGTGCATCCGCCTCTCCAACGACAACGCGCTGCGGCTCTTCCACAACGTGCAGGTGGGCACCCCGGTGGTCATCCGGGGAGGACCTAAGGACGTTGCGCACGAGCAGCCCGACAGCGCGGCGAACTTCACCCGTCCGCGCAGCTCCGCCGCGAAGAAGCCCGCGAACCCGCTCCTGCGCGTCTCCACGGCGCGGCTGCTGACGCGCCTCGAGCAGCAGCTCCAGGCCGACTCGGCGACGAAGTGGCCGGAGACGGCGATCGAGCTGATCTCCCGCGGACTGAAGGACGACGCCATCGCGCTGCGGGGGGTGCTCGCGCTGGCGGGGAAGGCGGAGGACCCGGCACGGGAGGCGGAGTACTCCACCTTCCTCGCGGATGCGTTCTCCCGGGGGTCGCTGCGCGCGGTGGTCTCGCTCGCCCGGATCGACGACCCGGCGCGGGACCGGGCGGCGGAGGCGATCGTGAGGGCCACCATGTCGCTCTACCACGGCCCGATGGACGACATCTCGGCGCCCTGGCCCACCCGGCGGGTCCCCAAGTGGCGGCTGGGGCCGAGCGGACAGGCCGGGTGGACGGCGCTCCAGGAGGCCGAAGCGAGCTACCGCGCCGGGCGGGGCGGGGCTGCGGTGGCCGCGAAGTCGGGTCGATGACGGGTCCGGCTGCTCGCGCGGGCGTGCTGGGTCGGCAGGACCTTCACGCCCACACGACGATGTCGGACGGGAACCTCCCGCTGGAGCGGGTGGTGGAGGTGGCGCGGGAGCGGGGGGTGGAGATCGGGATCGCGGACCACGTCTCGTCGCGGAACGTGGAGCGGTTCGTGTCCGACGAGGCCCGAGTTCGCAGGTACCTGGACGTGCTGGACCCGGCCCCGGTGTTCCGCTCCGCCGAGTTCTGCTGGTGCGACGACCTCTGGAAGACGCTCCCCGCGGAGCTGATGGAGCGCTTCGACTACCGGATCGGCTCCAACCACGGGTTCTGGCTCCCCGACGGGAGCCTGGGCTCGCCCTGGTGGCAGCGGCTCCCCGGGACGTGGGGCGGGCGCGAGCAGGCGCTGATGGAGATCATGGTGCTGAACCTGTGCGACATGGTGAGGACCATGCCCATCCACATCGCCGCCCACTCCACGCTCACGCCGCCGGCGCTCCTCGGCCTGGAAGGGGACGTGGAGGCATGGTGGACGGAGGATCGCGAGGACCGCTACGTGGAGGCCCTGGCGGGGAGTGGAGTGGCGCTGGAGATCTCGAACCGCTACCGTCTTCCCCACGACCGCCTGCTGCGCAAGGCGAGGGAGGCGGGAGTCCGGTTCACGCTGGGGAGCGACGGGCACACGGAGGCCCAGGTGGGACGGCTGGAATGGGCGGCGGAGACGGCTCGCCGGGTGGGAGTGTCGGACGGGGACCTGTTCGTGCCGGAGAGGCGCGGCTGAGCCTTCGTCCATCGCGGGCGCGTTCGTTGCTGTGGGGCGCGGGAGGGTGAGAATCTCTCATGGCGGAGGTGGAAAGGTGATGGAACGTGACAACGAGCCGGCGCGGCACGATCCCGCGGCGGGTGGAAGGGACCAGGGTGGGATGGAGCCCGGGCCGTCCGGTCTTCCCGGGCCGGAGCCCGAGGGAGACGACCGCGAGGTGAGGCGCGACCCCTGGGCGATCCGTGCCGAGGACACGGAGCCGTACGTCGCGCTGCAGTACGTGGCGCGGCTCTTCAAGATCGTGGCGATGGTGGTGGTGGTGGCGCTGACCGCGGAGATCGTGGCCGGGGTGGCGCTGGAGGGTGCGGACGCGCTCCTCCCCCTCACGTTCGACGTGATCCGCGGGATCGTGCTGGCGGCGATCCTCTGGGGCGCGGGAGACCTGACGCTCCTCCTGATCGACGTCGGGCACGACGTCCGCGCCGCGCGCATCCTCCTGGGCCGGTTGACGGCCCGCACCGCGGCGGACTTCGCCGAGCGCCGCGACCGCCGGCTGGAGGGGTAGGCTCCCGGCGCGGCGGGCTCTCCGGTCCGCCGCGGAAGCCCTCGCCACGGCAGGTCCGGCGCAAGCGGCTCGCGCGGCAGCCCCACGGCGGCTCCGTCCGGAGAGACTCCGGGCGGGGGCGCCGTTTGCAGTTTCATCGTTCCCTGATCGACTCTCACACCAGAGCAACCGAGGCATGACGGAATCAGCCGGCCCCATCCCCCCCGCCGGGACCTCCCCCGGCCGCGAGGCGCTCGATGGCATCGTGGTCGTCCTCTGGCAGACCCAGGACCGCGTGAACGTCGCCGGCACCATCCGCGCGATGAAGAACTTCGGCCTCCGGAACCTGCGCCTCGTGGCGCCGGCCGAGTGGGACCCGTGGCGTATCGAGGGGATCGCGCACGACACCCACGACGTCATCGAGAGGGTGCGGATCTTCGACACCCTGGAGGAAGCGCTCGCGGACTGCTCGTACGTCGTGGGGATGACGGCGCGGGCCCGCCGCGCCAAGCGCGTGATGGCGCGGCCGCGGGACGTGGCGCCCGACCTGCTGGAGCGGGCGTCGGACGCGGCGAGGGGGGCCTCGGGACCCGTGGCCGTGCTCTTCGGACGGGAGGACAAGGGGCTCTCCAACGAGGCGCTCGACCTGTGCCACCGCACGGTGACGATCCCCACCAACCCCGATTATTCCTCGCTGAACCTGGCCCAGGCGGTGCTCACCCTGGCCTACGAGCTGTGGATGGAGGCGGAGGGGCGGGAGCAGCCCTTCCGCGACCCGCGGCACGTGGCCCCTCCCGCGACCGTCGGCGAGCTGGAGGCGTTCTTCGGGGACGCGGAGCGCGCCCTGTGGGCCGTCGATTTCTTCAAGAGCCGCCAGACCGAGACGGTCATGCGCACCGTGCGCGAACTCACGCGCCGGGCGGGTCCGGACTCGCGCGAGGCCATGTTCCTGCGGGCGATCGCCATCGAGGTGCAGAAGTTCGTCCGCCGCCGTCAACAGGACGGAGGCGACGAGCCGGGGTCAGGGAGCGGCGTGGCGCCGGAAGGCTAGCCGCGGGGAGAGGCGCGACACCGGAGACGCGACGACGGCCGAAAGGATCTTCCCTTTCGGCCGTCGTGTATGAATGGTGCACATTTAAGTCTCATAAGGCGCGTGCCTTTTTCTCCCCTCACAGGCAATCATGAAGATCCTGCGCCTGGTCCTGGCCGCAGCGTTGCTCCTTGCAGCCTGCGACGGCCCGGATCCCGTCTCCGCACCCTCCACGCCCCGCTACGACGAGGGTGAGTCAAGCGTCCTGTGCGACACCCTCTGTCAGGATCGGAACCCGCAGCTCGGGAGTTCCGGCGGCTGAGACCGGCTACACGCCGGCCCTGGCGTTCAGAGAGGCGATGATCTCGGCCGCGAGCCGGTCTCCCGCGCCGTCGTCGCTCGCCGTTCCGTCGTGCACTTCCGGCGTCGCCCCCGCGGTGGCGAGCGACTCCAGGAGGCTTTCGGCTTCGGCGCGTACCTTCGCCTCGTCCCGCCCCGCGGAGAGCGTCGCGGCCCGTCCCGCCGCCGCCCCGGCGAGTTCGTTCTCGCCGGCGGAGGCCGCTCCTCGGGCGAGGTCGAGCATGGCCCGCGACACCCCGTCCTGTGCGTGGGGGGACTCCGCGAGCGTCCACGCCTCGGCCCAGGCGTCCCGGAACACCGCCCCGTCTCCGGCCCCGCCCGCGGAGCGGACCAGGTTGGAGAGCACGAATAGGCGGTCCGCCGGGTCGGTGAAGTGGGGAAGCAGGGCCTGGAAGACGGCCTGCGCCCGGACGAAGAGCCCCTGGAGGTTCCAGATGTGGGCCAGGTCGTGGGCGATCCGCACGACTTCCGCGTGGCCGGGCCCGTACGTCCGGAAGGCTTCGCCCGCCCACGCTTCCGCGGCAGCGAGGTCGTCGCTCTCGGTCGCCACCACCACGAGGTTGTGGAGCGCCATCCCCTCGACTTCACGGAGCCGGTTCCGTCTCGCCACCCTCAGGGCGCGGAGCAGCACCCGTCGGGCGCGGGGGAGGGATCCCCTCAGGATCTGCAGCTTTCCCATCCCCACCCACGCGATCGCGTACGACTCCCAGTCCCCGCTCCTCCTACCCAGCCCCGCCGCGCGCAGGAACCACGATTCCGCCCTCGCGTACTCCCCGCGTCGCCGCGCCAGCCGGCCGGCCGCATAGGCGAGCGCGGCGTCCTGGGCCGCCGCGCCCGCCGCGGCCTCGGCGAAGGCGAGGGCGCTGGAGATGGCGCCCCGCTCCTCCGCCCACCGGGAGATCTCGGCGCACGCGCCGCCGACGGCTTCCTCCCGCGCTCCCGTCGGGTCCTTCACCATATCGAGGAGCACCCCCAGCGGCGCCCGGATCTCCCGGGCGGCGGGAGTGGCCCGGCTCTCGGCCGCCCCGGGCGCGAACAGCCTTGCGCGCTCGCGCTCCGGGGTCGAGGTCCAGAGCTGGACGTCGCGGAACGACTGCCACAGCGCGAAGCCCAGCGTGCCCGAGAGTTCTTCCAGCAGCGAAGCGCCCGCGAAGGAGTGAGAGGCGTGCGCCGGGATGGGCGGGAGGCGCCAGCGGCGGTCGTGAGCGGAGCGGCGGGGTTGTCTGGACATGATTTTTGACAGGAAACGGGCGAAGAAGGGCGTCGGAGCGCCTGTGTCAGGGGTAGGAACCGGGACATTAATCGGTGATCCGTCCCGGCGCCAGGGGCTCTAGCCCCTATCCGGCCACTCCGCAGGAAACCCTGTCGGCTTTCCTGCGGTCACGCCTCCCGTTCCCCGGCCTCCCGCAGCAGTCTCCAGGCGTTCCTGACGTTTTCCTCGCCGGTGCGCAGGTTCCCCACGGCGAGGCGGAGCGCGAAGCGGCCACGGATGCGCGTGTGCGAGAGGAACGCCTCGCCGGTGGCGTTCACCCGCTCCAGTACGCGCTCGTTGAGGCGGTCCGCCTCCTCGTCGGCCATCCCCTCGGGCCCGATTCGGAACACCACGGTGCTGAAGGGGACCGGCGCCAGCCGCTCCCATCCCGGCGTCTCGTCCACCCACCCGGCGAACTCCCGGGCCAGCCGGCAGTGCTCCCGGATGCGGGCGGCGATCCCCTCGCGTCCGAAGTACCGCAGCACCATCCACAGCTTAAGCGCGCGGAAGCGACGGCCCAGCGCGGGTCCCAGGTCCATCAGGTTGGTGGCCGCGCCCCCCTCCGGGGTGACGAGGTATTCGGGGAGGACGGAGAAGGCGTGGGCCACGCGCTCCGGACGCCGTACGAAGAGCGCGGAGCAGTCCACCGGGACGAAGAGCCACTTGTGGGGATTCACCACCAGGGAGTCCGCGCGCTCGCACCCGTCCAGGATCCAGCGCATCTCCGGCGCGACGGCGGCCGAGCCGGCGTAGGCGGCGTCCACGTGGAGCCAGAGGCCGTGCCGCTCCGCTACGTCGGCGATCCGCGCCACGGGGTCGACGCTCGTGGTGGAGGTGGTCCCCACCGTCGCCACCACGCAGAACGGCTTCCACCCGTTCGCCAGGTCCTCCCGGATGGCCGCCTCCAGGGCCGTGGGGTCCATCCGGAACTCGTCGTCCGTGGGGATGCGTCGCGTTCCCGCGCGGCCGATCCCCAGCGTGACGCCGGCCTTCTCGATGGAGGAGTGGGCCTCCTCGGAGCAGTAGAGGCGCAGCCGGGGGAGGTCCCGCCCGCTCATCCCCTCTTCCCGGATCCGCAGCCCCGCCTCTTCCCGCGCCGTGGCGATGGCGGTGAGGGAGGAGATGGAGGCCGTGTCCTGGATGTGCCCCCGGAAGTCCGCGGGGAGGCCCATCATCTGGCGGAGCCAGTCGAGTGAGCGCTCTTCCAGCTCCGTGGGGGAGGGGCCGGTGCGCCAGACCATGGCGTTGACGTTCAGCGCCGCGGTCAGCATCTCTCCCAGCACCCCGGGACCGGAGCCGCTGATGGCGAAGTAGGCGAAGAAGTCGGGGTGGTTCCAGTGGGTGACGCCGGGAACTACCGTCTCCCCGAAGTCCCGGAGGATCTCGTCCATGGGCGCCGGGTGCTCGGGCGCGCCGGGCGGGAGCTTCGCGGCGGTCTCGCCGGGCTGCACCCGGGCGAGCACGGGGTACGTCTCGATGTCCCGGAAGTAGTCGGCCATCCAGTCCACCACGGCGTGGGCGTGGCGCCTGAACTCCTCCGGGTCCATGTCGCCGGTGGCTGCGGCGGTCGGGTCGTCTCTCATGGTCTCGTTCCGGGATTCCTCGGGCGGGCTTCTTCGCGCGGTCGTCCTGCGACGTTAAACTTACCGCGGTCTCCGTGCCGCCGCACCCGTACCCCGTCCGCCCATGATCCTGGTCTCCCCCGAAGTCCGCGCCGCCCTGGAAGGAGGTCTCCCCGTGGTCGCGCTGGAGTCCACGGTGCTCGCCCACGGGCTCCCCCGGCCGCGCAACCTGGAGGTGGGGCTCTCGCTGGAGGCGGACGTACGCGCCGGGGGCGCCACGCCTGCGACCGTGGGGGTGGTGGGGGGCGCGCCGAAGGTGGGCCTCTCGGGCGCGGAGGTGGAGCGCATGGCGACGGCGGACGGAGTGCTCAAGCTCTCCACCCGCGACCTCCCCGTGGCGGTGGCGCGCGGGGCGGACGGCGCCACCACGGTGGCGGCGACGATGTGGCTGGCGGGGGAGGCCGGGGTGAAGGTATTCGCCACCGGGGGGATCGGCGGGGTGCACCGGGGGGACGGGAGCGACGTCTCGGCGGACCTCACCGAGCTGGGGCGCACCCCGATGGTGGTGGTGTGCGCGGGCGCCAAGGCGATCCTGGACCTCCCGGCCACGCGGGAGGCGCTGGAGACGGCGGGGGTGCTGGTGGCGGGGTGGCGCACCTCCGAGTTCCCGGCCTTCTACTCGGCGGAGAGCGGGCTCCCGGTGGACGTGCGCGTCGACTCCCCGGAGGAGGTGGCGGCGATCTGGCGGGCGCACCGCGCGCTCGGGGCCCCCGGCGCGCTCCTCCTCTGCGTGCCGCCCCCCGCGGAGAGCGCCCTGGACGCGGCGGAGGTCAACGCGTCGATCCTCCGGGCGCTGGCCCACGCGCAGGAGGAGGGCGTACGCGGGAAGGAGGTCACGCCGTTCCTCCTGCGCGCCGTGGCGAAGGAGACGGGCGGTGGCTCTCTGGAGGCCAACGTCGCCCTGCTGCGCAGCAACGCGCGGGTCGCCGCGGAGGTCGCGTCGGCCCTCGCCGCCGGGTGAGCGCCGTGTCCAAGGCGGAACTCCGGAGCGTGCTGCGCGAACGGCTCCGAGCCCTCTCCCCCGTGGAGCGGGAGGCGGCCGGCCTCGCCGCCGGGGCGAACGTCTGGAGCGTGCCTGAGGTCGCCGGCGCGCGCGTCCTCCTCCTGTACGCCTCGCTCCCGGGGGAACTCCACACGGACGAAGTCGCGCGCGAGGCGCTGCGGCGCGGGATCACCGTCGTCTACCCGCGCTGCGTCACCGGGACACGCGACCTGGCGCTCCACTCGCTGGAGCGGCTGGAGGCGCTGCGGGAGGGTGCGTTCGGCATCCGGGAGCCGGACGTGGAGGTGTGCCCGCTCGTGAGGGTGGAGGAGGTGGACGCGGCGCTGGTGCCGGGGCTGGGGTGGGACCGGACGGGGGGGCGGATCGGGAGGGGGGCGGGGTACTACGACCGGCTCTTCGCGGACCCGGCGTGGAGAGGCTTCCGCTGCGGGCTGTTCTTCGCCGTCCAGGAGGCCCCCTCGATCCCGGTGGATCCGTGGGACGCCCCGCTGGACACCGTGGTCACCGAGCGCGAGGTCTGGCGCCCGGCGACGCGCGAGACGGGATGAAGGGTCGGGGCGGACGCCCCGACCCCGGAGCGGCTCAGCGCGCCTGCGGCGTCTCTCCTCTGCAGCGCGGACCTTCCCACACCTTCCCCCACCGGCCTCCCTGGTCCTGCGAGATGGCCTCGTACCACGCCTCGTTCGCGCCGAACACCTGCACCAGGATGTCGGTGCCGCCGGCCCCGTTCCAGTTCAGGTAGTCCACCAGCTTCGGCGCGCCCTTGCCGGTGCGGCGGTAGTCCCTCACCTCCTGGTAGAAGGGGGTGTACCCGCTGCGCGTCTCGTACCCGGCCATGTAGAATACGCTGTACCCCTCCGGATCCGCCGGCCCCACCGCGAGCTGGTCGCCCACCAGGTAGGTGGCGGCCATCTCCGGGTTCCCTCCCGGCACCACCTCGATGGCCTGGAGGTCGCGCTGCGCTCCCGGCCAGCTCCGCGGCCGCGGCAGGCCGTTCTGCAGCACCAGTCGCTCGGCGACGATGCTCGCGTAGGTACGGATGCTCCCGTTGACCTGCGGCGGCGAGTACTCGCCCCTCACCTCCGGCGCCAGCCCCCTGCGGAAGGCCAGGAACTCCCCGACGTCGGCCGCCGCCGCCACCGTGGTCGCGGTCCCCGTCGCGGTGGGGATCCCGCAGGCGGTCGCAGGGCCCGTCCCGCTGAGCGTCAGCGTCCCCACGGACGCCCCCCGCCGGAACAGCTCTAGCTGGGAGCCCGGTTCCAGCACCGCCTCCCGGAAGCGGGTCTCGTACGCCTCGGGAGAGACGCCGGCCGGGCGGCGAAGCGTCCGGAGCGAGTCGCCGGAGACCTCCGCGACCGGGATCACCTGCGCCCCGCCGGACCCCTTCACCACGTGGAAGAGAACGGTGCCGGAGGGGAGCCCCAGGTCCGCGAAGGTCTGCGCGTCCGGCGCGATCTCGCGCGTTCCGGACGGCGGTGGAGGCGGCACCACCTGCACGTCCACGTTCCCGAAATCCACGTTGTCGCAGCCCGGGAGAGCGGTTAGAATCAGGAGCGCGGCGATCCCGGCGCGGGACTTTGTCGCAATCAGCATGGTAACCTGGTGGCTGCTGTCTTCGGGACGGGCTTCCGGCGCCGGGTCAAGCAAGTACCCGGCCATGCAAGCGAGGGGGCGCGCCCCCCGGGAAACACGAGGGAAAGCTACGGACTCCGTGGACGCTCTGCCAGGCTAAATGATCGATCCAATCGAGTTCCGGAGGGTGATGGGCCACTTCGCCAGCGGCGTGACCGTGGTCACCACCCTCCGACCGGACGGCGAGCCGTGCGGCCTCACCGCCAACGCCGTGTGCTCCGTGTCGGTGGATCCGGTCATGGTGCTGGTGTGCGTGGAGCGCGGCGCCGACACGCACGACTGCATCTCCACGGCCGGGAGGTTCGCGGTGAACATCCTGGGGGAGGAGGGGGGCGAGAGTCTCTCTCGCCGGTTCGCCACGTGGGGCGTGGACGACAAGTTCAGGGGCGTCGCCTGGCGGGGCGCGGCGAGCGGCGCCCCGGTCCTGGAGGACTCGCTGGCCTGGCTGGACTGCCGTGTCGCCCACGCGATGCCCGCGGGCGACCACACCATCTTCCTCGGCGAGGTCGTGGCCGCGGACGCACGGGAGGGTACGCCGCTGGTCTACTACCGGGGGGGGTATGGACGTTTCGCTCCCTGAGCGCCGCACGGTCGTGTCCGCGTTCGCGCGGGCAGGCCTCGTAGGACTCGCGCTCGGGCTGGTGGGGTTGGCGGGCGGAAGTCTGGTCCTGTTCCGCACGGAGGGAGTCCTCTCCGCCACGGCCACCGTGGTGGCGACCTTCGCCGTGGCGCTGGCCGCCGGCCTCTGGGCGGGTCTCCCCGCGGAGGACTCGGAGCCCGTGTCGCTCCCCGGCCGCTGGCTCCTCGCGGGGCTCGCGGTGGGCACGGCGGGGCTCTTCGCGACCGTGGTGGCGGTCCTCAACCGCGTAGGCGGGCCGGGGGACGGGCTCCGGGTGCTGGGCCTCCTCTTCCTCGTCGCCCTCCCCGTGTACGCCATCGGCTTCCTCCTCCCTCCGCTGATCGGGTGGGTGGAGACGGCGCTCGACCCGCTGGAGGAAGGCGGCGAGCGTACCGCTCGGCGCGCCCTGGGGATCGTGGTCGTCGGGGCGCTGGGGGGGATCGCGATCGGGGCCCTCGCCGGGGGCTTCCTGCTGATTCCCCGGCTCGACCCCGGGCCGCTGCTGCTGGCGGCCGCGGCCCTCCTCACCTCCCCGGTGCTCTTCCCGAGGCCCGCGCGCGAGGGGCCCGAGGAGCGGGTCCTCTACGAGGCGGAGACTCCCTTCTCCACCCTGCGCGTGGTGGAGACGACGTACCCCGGCGAGCGTCAGCCGGACCGCACCCTCTACCAGGACGACGAGATCGAGTCCGGCGAGCTGGTGCGAAGTGGAGCGCCCACCTTCGCGTACGTGGCCGCGGCGGAGCGGTGGCTGGCCGAGGTCGCCGGGTCCGGCGAGAGGTACCTGTTCCTGGGCGGCGGGGCGTACACCCTCCCGCGCCGGGTGGTGGAGCGGGATCCCTCGGCGCGGATCACCGTGGTGGAGCTGGACCCGGAGGTGACGCGGGCGGCGTACCGCTGGTTCGGGCTGCGGCCGGAGCACGGGATCGCCGCGGTCCACGGCGACGCGCGCGCCGTGGTGGAGGGGATGCGGGCGGAGGGCCGCGCGGCGTTCGACCGGGTGTACGTGGACGTGTACGGCGGGGGCGAGTCGCTCCCCCACTCGCTCCTCACCCTGGAGGCGTTCGACACCCTGCGGGCCCTGCTGCGGCCGGGGGGGACGCTGGCGCTCAACGTGATCGGGACGGCGGAAGGGGAGGGGAGCCGCCGGCTCTGGTCCACCGTGCGCACCGCGGGCGAGGCGTTCCCCTCGGTGGAGCTGTACCACCACCTGGGGCGCGACTATCCCGAGCGGCAGAACTTCCTGCTCGTCCTCTCGCCCGAGGCGGGGCACCGCTTCCCGGAGCGCGCGGGGAGCTTCGAGCGGTGGTCGCGCCCGGAGTGGCCCTCCTTCGCGGGGACCACGGTGTACCGGGACCGCTCGGTCCAGCCGGAAACGGGCGGCGCCGCGATCTCCGGGGGAGACCGCGGCGCCGTGGGGGGAGACGCGTAGCGGGTGGGGCGCTCAGCGCGGCTTGCCGCGCCGCGCCTGCTTCTGGGCCCGGGTGATCTCTCCCTGCACGTGCTTCATCGCCTGCTGGCGCTGCTCCAGGTGGCGCTTCGCCAGCTCGGACTGCTTGAGCTTGGCCCCCTCCATGCCCTTGTAGCGGGACCGGCTGAGGAACTTGTTCATCAGCTTCAGCAGGGGCGCGCCCACGTACCTGAGCATGAACGCCTTGCCCTTGCGACCCTTCTGCTGGTGGTCCGCGATGGCGAAGGGCAGCGCCTGGAGCGAGTCCTGGATCTGCCGGTGCATCTTTGCGGGATCGCGCTTCTTTTTCTTCTGGTTCGCCATGGTTCCGGTCGGCGGAATCGTGAGCGGTGCCGGTGTTCCGGGGTATCAAAGGGCAGCCTTGATATGCTCCCGCTGATCGTGGAAAGCTAACGGTTGTACACCGATTTATGAAGATTGCCCACCTGGCCGACCTGCACCTGGGCTTCCGCGCCTACCACCGCGTGACGCCGCGGGGGATCAACGTGCGCGAGGCGGACGTGGCCGACGCGTTCCGCCGCGCGGTGGCCCGCACCGTGGAGCTGCGTCCCGACGTGGTGCTGATCGCCGGTGACGTCTTCCACACGGTGCGCCCTTCCAACACGGCCATCGCGGAGGCGTTCCGGCAGCTCGCGGTGCTCTGCGAGGGGCTGCCGGACGTGCCGGTGGTGATGATCGCCGGGAACCACGACTCGCCCCGTTCCTCGGACACGGGGAACATCCTCGCCCTGTTCCGGGAGATCCCCGGGGTGACGGTGGTGGCCGAAGCGGGTCGCGCCGTGTTCCTCCCCCAGGTGGATACCTCCGTCCTCTGCCTCCCGCACAACGCGCTGGCCGTGGAGGACGACGGCCCCGTGGCGATGGAGCCGGACCCCGCGGCGCGCCACAACGTGCTCATGCTCCACGGCACCGTGGGCGGGAGGGTAGCGGAGCAGAAGCTGCGCTACGTCACCGAGTACGGCGGCGCCGTGGTGGAGGACACGGACATCGGCCCGGAGCGCTGGGACTACGTGGCGCTGGGCCACTACCACATCGCCACCGAGCTGGCCCCCAACATGTGGTACGCGGGCGGGGTGGAGCGCACCTCCACCAACATCTGGATGGAGGCCGGCGCGCCCAAGGGCTTCCTCTCGTACGACACGGACCTCCGTCGCGTGGAGTTCCACCCCCTGGAGACCCGCCCCGTGGTGGATCTGGACAGGCTCTCCGCCCGCGGGCTCACGGGCGCGGAGGTGGACGAGCGGATCCGCGCGGCGGTGGAGGGCGTTCCGGACGGGATCGCGGGGAAGATGGTGCGCCTGGTGGTCTCCGACATCCCCCGTCCGCTCGTGCGCGAGCTGAACCACAAGCGGATCCGCGAGTGGAAGGCGGAGGCGCTCCACTTCCACCTGGACGCACGCCCCCCTGAGATCCGCCGGCGCGTGGCCTCCGGCGCGCCGGTGCGCCGCCAGACGCTGCAGGAGCAGGTGGCCGGCTACCTGGGGAAGCACTGGCAGCTCAGCACGGAGACGCTGGACCGGACGCGCCTGGTGGAGCTGGGGACGGGGTACGTAGACCGGACGGAGGACGCCTGAGCCCATGCGCCTGATCCGACTGCACCTCCGCAACTTCCGGCAGCACGCCGACACCGAGGTCCACTTCCGCCCCGGCCTCACGGGGATCATCGGGCCCAACGGGGCGGGGAAGTCCACCATCCTGGAGGCCATCGCCTGGGCCGTCTACGGCGCCGCGGCGGCCCGCGGGACCAACGACACCATCCGCTTCAACCGCGCCGCGCCCCGCACCCGCGTGGAGGTGGAGCTGGAGTTCGGGCTGGGCGGCCACGAGTACCGGGTCGTCCGCACGCTGAACGCCGCCGAGGTGTACCTGGACGGCGGTGCCGCGCCCGTGGCGGCGACGCTGGGGGGCGTCACCGCCTACCTCCAGGGGCGGATCGGGATGTCGCGGGAGGAGTTCTTCAACACCTACTTCACCGGGCAGAAGGAGCTGCAGTTCCTCTCCGCCATGGGCCCGGCGGAGCGGGGGCGCTTCCTCTCGCAGGTGCTGGGATACGAGCGGCTGCGCCGCGCGCAGGACCTGGCCCGCACCCGCCGCAGCGAGCTGCGCCACGAGATCAAGGGGCTGCGCACCGCCCTGGGCGACCTGGACGAGATCGTGGCGGAGCGGATGGCGGCGGAGCGGCGGGTGACCGACGCCATCGCGGCGCACCTCGCCGCGAAGGAGGCGCTGGAGGACGCCGGGCGGGTGGTCCGCGAGCTGGCGCCGCGCTGGCAGCAGGCGCAGGCCACGCGCGACCGTTTCCGCGAGTTGACGCACGCCGTGGAGACGGCGGAGCGCGACCGGGAGGCGGCCCGGCGCGACGTGCTCCGCGCGGCGGGGGAGCTGGAGTCGGTGGCGAAGGCGGAGACGGAGCTGGCTCCGCTGCGCGCCCGGCTCGCGGACCTCCCCGCCGCCGTGGCGGAGGCGGAGCGGCTGGCGGTGCTCGCCCGGGAGGAGGAGAAGCGGAAGCTCCTCGCCAAGCAGCTCGCGGAGCTGGACGAGCAGGTGGCGCGGGCCCACGAGCGGCTGGCGCGGGTGGAGCAGGCGCCGGAGCTGGAGAAGAAGTACGCGGAGGAGCTGGAGAAGCTGCGTGCGGAGCGGGCGGAAGCGGAGCGCGGGCTGGAGGAGAAGAAGACGGCGTGGCTGCGCGACCGGCAGGACGCGGACACCAAGCTGCAGTCGTACCGCGACCGCGGCGCGGAGCTGAAGGAGCAGATCCGCCAGTGCCGGGAAGCGGGGCCGGAGGGGGCCTGTCCCACCTGCGGGCGACCCATGGGCGCCGACTACGAGCGCCTGCTGGACGAGATGGAGGACCAGTGGGTCACCATCGTCCAGGACGGGAAGTGGTGGGCGAGCCGGTTCGACCAGCTCAAGGAGAAGCCGGAGGACGTGGCGGAGGCGGAGGCGCGCGTCCGCTCCTTCTCGGAGCAGGTGGACGCGTGCTCGCGGAAGCTCACGCGCTGCGAGGAGGCGGTGAAGGAGCTGAAGACCCTCCGCACCGAGCAGGTGCAGCGGGAGGAGCGGCGCGCCTCACTTGCGGCGGAGCTGGAGGCGGTGCCGTCCGGCTACGACCGCGAGCTTCACCGCGCCGCGGACGAGCGGCTGCGGACGCTGCGGGAGACGGAGACGCGCGCGGCGCGGCTGGAGGAGGCCGCGGCGCGCCGGCCGGCCTGGGAGCGCGACCGCCTAGACGCGCAGGCGCGGGAGACGGCGGCGGCGGAGCGGGGGAGCGCGGCCGTGGCGGAGCGTATCGAGCTGGCGTTCTCGGAGGAGGCGTTCGCTGCGCTGTGGGCGGAGTACGAGGGAGCGAGCGAGCGCTTCCGCGGGCTGGAGCTGCGCGCCACGGAGCTGCGCGGCCAGGTCGCCACGGTGGAGCAGGCGCTCCAGGGCGCCCGCCATCGGGAGGCGGAGTACCACCAGCGCGCCGGGGAGATCGTGGAGCGGGAGACGGACCTGCGCTACCACGAGGAGCTGGACCTGGCCTTCTCGGAGCTGCGCGCGGACCTTAACGCGCAGGTGAGGCCGGAGCTGTCGGAGATCGCGTCGACCTTCCTCGCCCAGCTCACGGACGGGCGCTACACGGCGATGGAGATCGACGACGCGTACAACATCCTGGTGCTGGACGAGGGGGAGGAGAAGCCGGTGATCTCCGGCGGCGAGGAGGACGTCGCCAACCTCGTCCTCCGCCTCTCGCTCTCGCAGATGATCGCGGAGCGGGCGGGCCACCCGCTCTCTCTCCTCATCCTTGACGAGGTGTTCGGGTCGCTGGACGTGGCGCGGCGGGACAACGTCGTGCAGCTCCTGCACCACCTGGAAGACCGCTTCGAGCAGGTGATCCTCATCACCCACATCGACGGGATCCGCGAGAGCCTGGACCAGGTGCTGCGGGTGGAGTTCGACGAGCGCTCGGGGACGGCGGTGGTGCGGGAGGAGTCGTTCAGCGGGGAGGACCTGCCGGAGCCGGAGATGGCGGCGGACTGAGCCCGGATGCGGCGGTATCTCGCGCGTGGTCGGCGGGGGGAGGCTCCTCCGTCGGTGCGGACTTCGCCCGGCCTGGGATGCGAGCCGGGAGTACCGCGCGGGCTCACACATACGGTCTCCTGCGGAGCCTCCCCCCACCTCCCAGTGGGCTCCCCGGTTCGGGCCGGGGACGGGCTCCGAGGTGGTGGCGTTCCGGCGAACGAGAAGGGCGGCCTTCCCGGGGGAGGGCCGCCCTTCGGCGTCCGGCTCGCGGTGTCGGGCTACTGGCGGACCGCGGCGACCACCATCGAGATCGTCACCTCCTCGCCGACCACGGCGGAGCCCTCGACTAGGTTGTTCCAGCTCACGCCGAAGTCGTGGCGGTTGATCTTTGTCTCGGCCTCGAAGCCGATGCGCTCGCGCCCCTGGCCGTCCTTCGTCGCGCCGAGGTACCTGCCCGCCAGCACCACCGGCTTGGTCACGCCGCGCATGGTGAGATCGCCGTGCACCCGGATGTCCTGGCCGTTCGCCTCGACGCGCCGGCTGCGGAAGGTGATCTCCGGGTGCTGGGCGGCGTCGAAGAAGTCGTCGGAGCGGAGGTGCTCGTCGCGCCGGGCGTTGCCGGTATGGATGCTGGCGGTCTTGATCGCCACCTGCACGGAGCCCTGGTCGAACTGGTTGGGCTCGGTGACGATGCTGCCGGACCACTCCCCGAAGGACCCGCTCACGCGGCTGACCAGGTGGCGGACCCTGAAGGTCAGCTCGGAGTGAGACGCGTCGATCCGCCAGGTCGGGGCCGTGGAGGCGACCCGAGCGGTCGTGGCGGCGGGGGTCTGGGCGACTGCGGGGCTCGCGAGCACCGCGGCGAGGACGAAGGCCGAAGCGAGCTGGCGGATCATGGTTCCTTGCGCAGAGCGAGGTGAGTCCTGCGTTCCGACGGATAGGTTCCGTACGCTATCTTAGTGCTAAGATATTTGGGGAGCGCGAAATGTCAAGGTCAGGGCACCAGTGAGGCTCCGTTTACGGCGAGCGACCCGAGCCCTGCTGCGCGCGGTCGGGACACTATTAGGGGCTCGGTTTCGAGATGCCTTAAGTTTCTTCAAGCGCCTTGCGAGAGTCCCTCGGAATAGCTAGCCTAAGTGCCGCCTGTCTTGTGTATGGCGGTAAATATACCGATTGTGTTATGAGACGCAAGTCTACGATTCCTCAAACAAGAAGTCTTGTGCTGAGGACCCAAACTGTGTGCGATTTCACCGATCATGCGCCAGCGTCGGCGCAGCCGGTGGGAGACTGAAACCTTCTCCTCCTCGACTCCTATGGTAGACCCGATTGGTCCTGAGATCATTCGTGAGCACCTAGCCAGAGCCCTTCAGACACTGCTGGCCGGTGAAGTCCAAATTGTAGTAATTGAGGGACAGGACGGCATCGGCAAATCCAAACTACTTCGGCAGTTCTCAGCGATGCATAACGAGAGAACATTTAGCCTGTTTCTCTCTACTGCAAGTCGTTGGGTTTACGATCCTCAACAACTCGAATTCGACCTATATGCCCAGGTTCACACATATCTAACTGGCGAGGAACCTGATCCCACGCTCGTAGTAGATGAGGTGGATCTTCGGAGAGGTTTCAATGCCCTCAGACGTGAGGCGAAGCGAGATGGGCAGCCATTCTACTTCGTCCTGGATGGCCTAGAGGATATACCGCCTGCCGATGAAGGTAGCCGTCAGCAGATCATCGAATTACTTCCATTCGGTATGGAGGGTTTTCGTTTTCTGTTGAGTGGTGACGTTAATCGATTGCCCTTGCCGGGCCAGGCACTACGCTTCACTAAGCCATACCAGCTTGCTCCGTTTTCACGCGAGGAGGCTGCGACGTTTTTGAGCGGATGCCATTTAACTGGAGAGCAAACGGCAGAATTCTATAAGGTGACTGGTGGAGTCCCAGGGCATCTCGCTAGCATTCGTCGGCTTTTGTCTAGTGGTCGCAGTCCCGATGAGTTGCTGCGTAATTTGCCCGAAGAGTTGCCAGATTTGTTTCGTTTAGAATGGCAGTCCGTAGATGAGAAAGATGAGGCGCAAATTCTTGCTATCGCAATTCTTGCTCATGATACTCGCGCCTATACTATCCAAGATATTTCTGATATCACGGGGGTAGATGCGAAAGTAATAGAGCATAAAATCTTGTCGCTGACTTTCCTGCAGCAGGAGTCTGATACAAGTTTACGCTTTGCTTCAGAGTCGTACCGGAGATTTGCGGCAGGGAGACTACCCCGTCTGCGGCAGCGGGTGAATGAACTAATTATCGAGTACTTCCTGCGTGATCCAGAAAGTGAGGCTGCGCTCGTCAACCTTCCGTCCTATTTTACCAGTGCCAATCGCCTTCACGAGCTGGTGCAGTATTTGTCCCCTGATCGTTTCGCGCGTCTCTATCAACGCTCTCCTTCCCTAAAACTCGTCCAACAACAGGCCGACCAAGGAATCGCCGCAGCACGCACGCTTAACCGCACGGATGACTTGGTTCGCTTCTCACTCCAACGATCTGCGATCGAGGAGATTGCGGACTCTACGATCGGCGTCTCAGAAGTGCGTGCTGTAGCCGCAGTCGGTGAGTACGAAACTGCTCTCGCACTGGCCGAGGCAGCTTCTCGGATAGAAGTTCGTTTTCGACTGCTCGGAGCGATTGCTCGGGCGAGGAAAGAGCAGAACCTTCCCGAAGATCCGGACTTGAAGAGCCGTATTGCAGCTTTGTATGAGCAACTCGACCCGGAGACGCTCGGTCGACAACTCACGGACGTAGCGTCAGATCTATTCGCGGTCTGGCCGGATCTCGCGATCGAATTGGTCAGTCGTGCAGCTGGTGATCACGGGGAGAACTCGATTGATTGGGCACTAGCACGGCTTGCGATCCAAGCCCATATCGCCGACCTTGCATCGGATTCGGAGAAGCAGGCACAGAAGGTACATGAGAGAATTCAAGACCCTGCTGTAAAACGTCTATCTATGCAGGCAGCGGCAATGCTGGGAGGGTTGAACGGCAAGGCAGTCATTGCTGAAGCAGACCGCCTGGATTCCACGGGGGATAGGCTCTTCATGCTTCAGCACTGGATGATGTCAAATCGAACGCATCCCGATGCTGTTGATGTGTTGGACCATGCGCTTTCGCTTGCGATACAGTCTGCCAATTACACCGCTAACGCTCAAGTCTACCGGCAACTTGCTGTGTGTCTTCCCTATGTTAAGGATAGACAACGGAGTGGATATTATTTGGGGCTGATAGATGGCCAGAGGAGCGTCCTTAAAAATCTTGGACCGACGGATGAATACATTCGCCTTCAATTGGTCTTGGCTCGCGCTGAATGGAACCATGATCAGATCGCTACCCGAAATCGATTTGAGACCATCTACAACGACATAGCCAATATCAATGACATAGTCGTTCGGACATCAGCAATCGCTAGTCTGGCTGCGACTATCGCTCGAGTTGATCAGAGCCAATCGCTTGATCCCGACCTGCACATCTTGGTAAACGAGGAATTAAGTGATGGAATAGAGAGAGTTCTGACTGAGTCCGCACAGCATTTCGAGGTGGCTCGTGGAGTGATACGGGCTCTTTCAATTTCTAAACCAGAGGCAGCACTCAATTTGGTAGCACGAATTAACGTTGAATATCGACGTGACCTAGGCTACGCCGCTTACGTAGAGGCAGCAGCAACTGCGACCGCCGACGAAGTTCCGATTAGTGCTGTGAATGTAGCCTTGGATCGGATTGTGGATCCGAGAACGTTCGATGACACGATCGAAAATTTGATGGACCTTCTTTATCTGCGCGCGCTGAACGAGTCGCAAGTCACGGTGTTGCTACCGCTGGTGGAGAGAGCTATAGAATTAAACGACACAGCGCGCCGCGCTCGGCTGACTGCAACGCTTCTCGACGCCCTCTCTCCTCACGGTATACGGCTAGAAGAGATGCGCCGGAAGCTCATTCAGACCATACGAAGTGCGTGGGATAGTTGCGACTCTAGTTCCACGAAGCTCGATATCGGCTATGACATTGTTGCTACCTTAGCGCTTTCGCAACCAGAGGTTGCGCGAGAGTATGTCAATGCAGTGAACGAGCTTAAGCAGCAACTTACGCTCCAGGATTATGAGACTATAACCGCTGCTGCACTTGGCGTTTTGCTTGCGAACCGGGCTTATGGGGGGCTCCTACGTCACAATTTGCAGAGCCCGGATGATATAGAACGTCTGCTGGGAGTCATCCAAAGAACAGGCTCTGCCCTCGATCAAGCCAACCTCCTCGCAGATTTGGCTGTTCGCTGCTATCTGGCAGGGAGGAAGAAGGAGTGTGAGCGCCTTGTCCAGCAAAAGCTGGTCCCTCTTATTCTTGCAATCCCCGGCAATGATGCGTCGTTTAAATCCGGAGTTCTTGTCGATGTCGCACCTGCACTTTATCTAGGTTCACCTGCGACCGCTACATCTCTCCTGAAAGATATTCCTGATCCACAACGGGATGAGGCGCTGCGTCGGATCATTTTTGTCATTTTCCGGAAAGTGGCGCCTTCTGATCCATTCGAGTATCGGTCGCGACGTGGGTATGACATCTCGTTTGAGGAGGCCAACCACATTCTCGCTCTCATGCGGGAGATGTCTGCTGATTGGCAGGTATACGGCTTCATTGAGGGGCTGGTTGATTCAGCCATTGGATCCTCTCGTACCAAACTTAACCGCGGGCAGAAGGCTGAGATCGTTCGGCAACTTGACGAGATCGTATCTACGAAGTTCCCCCAATCCCGCAACATCCAACATCAGGGGTATGCCCTAGCCGGTCGTGCTCAGGTCAACAAAATGCGGGATTCTCTACCTCCTGCGTTTTCGATAGCTGCTCTTGCGGCAGAGGCACGCAAGATACCCAACACCTCCGATCGAGCCTATGTATTAGCAATCATCGGTGCGACAGTAAAACAGCAGAAGGAACGGAGGGAGTTACTTCGAGAAGCTCAGCAAGTTGTCGATTCTATCCCGATGCTTACGGACCGGCTCGATCGTTACGAGTTGATGAGCCAATTGCTTAGCGATATCGACAAACCGCTTAGCAAGGAAATCCTTAGAAAGGCGGTAGAATTGTCTTTCAAGGGGGAAGGTGCCTCCGTTGAGGAGCGGAGAAAATCCCTCCTTGACGCCGCGTATCATCTAGATCCAGATTTTGCTACCTCGCTCGCATCCGCTACTGATAACGATCCAGCTAAGAAACGGATGGAGCGTCACTTAGAGGTCTACAAAATAAGTGAATCAGTTGCGGACAAACGCTCGTCGTTAGACGAGACAACGTCGCTTTCGCACGATGTCGTTTCTCGTGCGATGTGGGTTCGGCTTGGAAGCCTGAATGCCAGTCGCGTATCGGCCATTCGCCCAGATCGTGCTCTTCCGGTCCTCCAGTATGCTGCACCTCAACCCGTGTCTCGGTCGTATCCGATCTTTGCGTGGTTCATTGAGAATGCGGCGCGACGTACCGACAATAAGCGTGAGATCCGCCAGTACGTTCTACCACTTTTTGAAGCATGTCTCCGAGGGGCGGAACTCGCAATCCTTACATCGACGCGGTCTGCCGTCCTCCGGCATCCTGTCCTCTCGGATGAGTCTCTCGAACGAGACAGGACAATGGAGGCGTCGCTTGTAGTTGACGGAGATCGTCAGCGAGGAGTTCAGTTGCTCAGAGAGTGGTTGATTGAGGATGGATGCCAGAAGCTGTACATCGTGGAACCATATTTCGATCCCGGCAGTGTGGAGCTACTTGCCTTGGTTCGTGATGTGACAGAGGATTGTGAAGTTTTCATCGTTGCGAGTAAGAAAGACTCGATCCGGAGTCAAGATGTGCCATATGAGGACCAGTACCGTGAAGCGTGGATGCGAATTAGGAGCGATGAACCACCCTTAACAACCGTAATATTGGCGGGGACGAGGATTTCCGGGAAATTTCCTATACATGACCGATGGTGGATCTCCGAGAAGGGCGGTGTAGATTTAGGTACATCTTACAATGGGCTTGGATCTCGTATTTCAAAGGTCCGCCGGCTCTCGCTAGAGGAGGCCGCAAGCACATTGGAGGAGCTGAAGCCGTATTTTAACCAGACACGGTTAGAATTTGAGGGTGAACGGATGGGATACATATCTTTTACGCTCTGAGCTGGTAGATATAGGCCTTGCAACAATCTCCTGCTCGGTGCAAGCGGCAAGCATGATACCAACTTCTCAAGAAGGAGGCACAGAAGGGGAAGGGAGGGCGTTGAGGGCATCTTGCAACCAGTCCCAACCACAGAGCTGCTGGACGCGAGCCGGGTCCGCCTGGAGAGCACGCAGGTACACCTCGGCCGCTTGCTGCTTCGCCTCCAAGCTCTCATAGACCTCCCCCTCGGTCCAGCGACGGACCTCCTGGAAGACGCGCTCGGCCGGGTTCAACTCCGGAGCGTAAGCGGGCAGCCCGATGCGCACCGTCTGCAACTCGTTCAGGGCCTGCGCTCGATGGGCGGGCGCCCCA
>Ga0180215_1000349_pt1 | contig 61461 bp, 55 predicted proteins | sample eDN3rd37CBELigBY_FD_128871 | JGI IMG/M metagenome (GOLD analysis project Ga0180215, IMG submission 128871) | Enriched backyard soil microbial communities from Emeryville, California, USA - eDNA 3rd pass 37_C BE-Lig BY (version 2) (version 2) | ecosystem: Environmental > Terrestrial > Soil >... | reverse complement strand
GAACGCCGGGCAGTCAGGGATGGCCTGTGTGCAGTTGACCAACCTGGATCTGCAGATCAAGGCGCAGGAGTCGAAGCGACGGATTGACCGACGCGATGCAGCGGCGATCTATGCCCAGACGCAGCAGATTCGCAATGTGATCGGGTGCGGAGGCACGCCAGGGTAGACCAAGCCATACTCGCAGTATTCGACCGAGGGCGGCCATTTGGCCGCCCTTTCGATTCGATTGGATTTCGACGATGGATACGATGGTGTTACAGGCTGAGGATCGCGGCCGTCAGTGGGAATTCCGGTGGAAAGACGAGTCATGGTCGGGCACAGAAGGAGTGCGCGAACCACGGGCGATCGAGCCTGGACCTGCCCATCTGGAGCGTCATTGAGTCGAACGCCGGCTGCACGATGCTGCCGTGATTGAGCGGTTCCTCTCCGATCGCGAGTTGGGCCGGCTTCGTCACAGTGAATCGTGTTGATCTGGATCATCTGCTCAGTCGTGGATCGACACCGAGTTGCTTCCAAAGTTGATGTCGACCTCGATGGAGTCCAACGGTGCCGGTGCAGCTGGAACCATGAACGACTCGAGCTTGTATGTGTACACCTGATCGTCGACGGTCCAGTCGACAGCCCCTCTGCTGGACGGCTTCCAGTCGTCGACCGCGATCTTCTGGCGTTCCTCGGCGTCGGCAATCGCCGAACCTGCCGAGTGATAGACCCCGAGAATGTTGCAGGCAGCGTTCGGAACCGATCGATAACAACGTAGCAATACCCAGACAGGTTCCATCCTGGCCCCTTCGGATGAGTCGACAATCGATGTCTCAGTCCGAACGAGTGCAGGATGGATACCATCGCACGAACAAAACCTGTCCAGATGTCCTAGCCTGTTTGACCCACCGTGCATAGGAAATTCGGGGTGGCGTCGTTAGACGTGGGGGCGTTAACTCGACCTGTTAGCGTCGTGACGGAGAACCATATGACCCCCCGTTGTCATCCTGGCCGAAAGCGAAGGATGACAACGGGGAACTCTGGACGGCGAGTTGAGCATCCGTTCTCAACTCGTTGTCCGTCAATCGGCGTCTGTCGCCTTCCAGCCTTGCTCGGTGACATAGCCGTACTCGATGTCGCGTTCGATCGCGGTCGGGTCGCGCTGGTCGGGTGGGCCGTAGCCGCCGCCACCGGCGATCATGGCCGTGAAGGTGTCGCTGTCGCTGGCGAGGATGACTTCGCCGTTGGCGAGTTGGCCGTCCGGCGCAAGGTTCTGTCCGTTGTAGAGCATGACGTTGCGCTGGCTGGAGTCGGCGCCGAGCAGGCCGGGGGCCGGGAAGCGCAACCGGTCGGGATGGATGTAGAGGGCGACCGGCAGGTCATGGCCGGGGCGGCGACGGATCGTCATTCGCTGGCCCGGCGAGCCGCGCCACTGACCTCGTCCGCCAGAATCCGGCAGCAGTTGGTCTTCCTCGATCAGGACCGGGACGCGGTTCTCGATCACCTCGATCGCGACCGTCCCTGCGCTGGAGGGGTAGCAGTTGCGCGTCATCCCATCGACGCCGTAACCTGCGCCGCGTCCTCCACCAGCGATGATGCTGGCGTGCTGCGGGTTGCCGTTGGCATCGCGGGCGTAGGCGCGGGCAACGTACATCAGACCGTTCCCGGCCTGGATGCGGTCGGGCAGCACCTCCGAGAGCGCCCGGAAGACGAGCGTGTGCAGGTGCCAGCCGGTCTTCGTCCGCGAATTGACCGAGGCGGGCGGCAGCGCGTTGAGGATCGAGCGCTCGGGTGCTTCGATCGTGATTGGCCGGAAGCAGCCCTCGTTGCTGGGGATCCGCGGTGTCAGGATCGACTTGAGCGGATAGACGGTGTGGGCGCGGGTGTAGATCAGCGCGCAGGAGATGCCACCTGCGATCGTCTGCGGGGCCGAACCGGCGTAGTCGACGTGCAGCGACGAACCGTTGACGGAGATGGCTGCCCGGAGCGGGATCGGCCCGTCGACGCCCTCCATCCACTCTTCGGCCTCGTAGCGGCCATCGGGGATCGCTTCAATCGCGGTCCGCATGGCCGTTTCGGCGCGGGACTGGACCGTATGCGCCAGGTCGGTCAGGCTGTCGAGCTGGTACTCGTCCATGAAGGCCAGCACCCGCTGGATGGCCAGTTCGTTCGCCGTCACCTGCGATTCGATATCAGTCAGCACCATCTCCGGCTGGCGGACGTTGTTGCGGATGAAGGCGAAGGCGGTCTCGTTGGGGCGGCCTGCTTCATAGAGTTTCAGCGGTGGGATGAACAGCCCTTCTTCGTGCAGGTCGCGGACGCTCAGACCGTCCAGCGCGCCGCCAATCGAGGACGTGTGCGCGATGGTGTTGGCGAAGGCGACGATCCGGCCATTGCGGAAGATCGGCGTGATGATGGCGATGTCGTCGAGATGTCCGGCGCACATCCACGGATCGTTGGTCGTCAGGATGTCGCCGGGGCGCAGCGTCTCGGGCGGGAAGATGGCCAGCATCTGCCGTGTCGTCTCGGGCATGACAAGGTTGAAGACTGGCATCGATCGATAGGAGTGCGCCAGCGAGTTACCGTGCTCGTCAAGCAGTTCGCAGCCAAAGTCCTGAGCAGCGCCGATGATCGTCGAGACAGCCGTCCGCAGCACGGTCGTCCACATCTCGTCGGCAATGCTGATCAACCGGCTCCACATAATCTCAAGTGAGACGGGATCGTATGTCGTGGTTCGTTCGCTCGTGCTTGTCATGCGTTCCTCCCGGCGGCGTTGACCGCGACGACGATGGCCCGGTAGCGGTCGACGCGCGCTTCATCACCCGGCCAGATGACGGCGGTTGCCTCGCGTTCCTCGACGATGGCCGGTCCGCTGAAGCGCATCCCCGGCAAGAGCGCCTCCCGGTCGTAGATCGGCACCTCGATGTAGCCTGCTTCGGCACCGCTATCAGCCGTCGGGAAGCAGGCCAGTCGCTTGCCCTTGATTGCGCTGTCGGCTGACTGGTCAGTCTCGGGTTCCGGCTGGAGTTCGACCGGGCTGGCTGGGCCGGTCGCCGTCAGTCGCCAGTGGAGTGCTTCGACTGGTAACTCCTCGATGACGCGGCCATAGCGGCGGCGATAGGCGTCGTGGAAGCGGGCCGTGATCTCGGGCAGGCTGGCTGCGCTGAGTTCGACGCCATCGAGCGGGACTGCGATTTCGTGATACTGCCCGAGTGCCCGCATCTCGGCCCAGCGCTGGTAGCGGACCTCACCTGATGCGACACTCGCCTGCCCGAGTTCGCGGACCGACTCGGCTTCCAGTTCCTGATAGAGCGCGTTGACGGCCTCCCAGTCGGCCTGGTCGAGCCGCATCATCCGTGTCCGGCCCGACGTGAACGCCAGCGGCGCGACCAGCGCACCGAGGGCGGACGCGACACCGGCAGCCGGTGGGAAGGTCACGGTTGCGCTACCGAGGATGCGCGCGACGGCGATTGCGTGGGCCGGGCCAGCCCCGCCGAAGGCGATCGTCGCCAGATCGCGCGGGTCCCGGTTGCGCTCGATGATGTGGACGCGAGCAGCCGCCGCCATGTTCTCGTTGACGACGCGATGGATGCCCCAGGCGGTCTCTTCTATAGAAAGGTCCAGTTCAGCCGCCAGCCGTCCGATGGCCTCACGCGCCTTGTCGGCTCGCAGCGGGATGTCGCCGCCGAGGAAGTAATCGGGGTTGAGATAGCCAAGGACGAGGTTGGCATCCGAGACGGTCGACTCGGTCCCGCCAAGGCCGTAGCAGGCTGGACCGGGGTCGGCTCCGGCTGAATCGGGGCCGACCTTCAAGAGGCCGAGTTCGTCCCTGCGGGCGATCGATCCGCCACCGGCGCCGATCTCGATCAGATCGACGACTGGCGCGACGACCGGCATGCCCGACCCCTTCATGAAGCGCCGGACGCGGGCGACTTCAAGCAACTGGGCCAGTTCCGGCTGGCCGTCTTCGATCAGGCAGGCCTTGGCCGTCGTCCCGCCCATGTCGAGCGAGAGGATATCGTCGTGGCCACCGAGTCGTCCGAAGAAGGCGGCAGCAAGTGCACCGGCTGCCGGCCCCGACTCCAGCAACCGGATCGGATACTGGCTGACGGTGTCGGTCGATGCAATCTCGGCCGACGAGAGCGTCAGGTAGAGTGGCGCGCTGACCCCGCTCTTCGAAAATGCACTGGTAAGGGCTGCGAGGTAGCGGCGCACGAGCGGCTTCGTGAATGCATCGGCAACGACCGTCGAGGTCCGCTCGAACTCCCCGGCAATCGGCGCGATCGCCGACGATAGCGAGACCGACACCTCCGGCAACGCCTCCTGGATGGCTGCCGCCATCGCCCGCTCGTGATCGGGGTTCAGGTAGGCGTGCAGGAAACCAATGGCAACTGCCTCGACGCCCGCCTCACGCAGCGAAGCGATCGCGTCCTCGATGGCGCCGCTGGTGAGCGGCGTGATGACCCCACCATCGGCCCCGATTCGCTCCGTAACCTCGAATCGCAGCGGCCGCGGGATCAGCGGCTCCGGCATCGGCGCGAACAGGTCGTAGATGTCGTACATCTGCTGGCGACCGAGTTCGAGAATGTCGCGGAACCCCTGCGTCGCCAGCAGCGCTGTCTTCGCCCCCTTGCGCTCGATCAGCGCGTTAGTGACGAGTGTCGTCGAGTGAACCAGCAGCGTCAGATCCTCCGGCGCGCACGTCCCATCCGCCAGCAACCCGCGCCAACCACGCAGGACGCCATCAGCTGGATCGCGAACGGTCGTCAGCACCTTGTGCCGCGCAACCAGACTCCCCGAATCGAGGTCAACCACGACGAAATCGGTGAAGGTCCCACCGATATCGAACGACAATGCCAGCGAAGCCATCTCAACCCTCTCACCCGGCAGCCGCCTGACTACCCTCTCATGCTGGTGGGATTATCGTTCACGTCGTGGCGCGTGGCGAACCCCTCCCCCAACCCCCTCTCCGCATAGGGCCGGGTACCCTCTGGGTGGCGGTTGGGGAGGGGTTCGCCCCTAGAACGTCCCCTTCCCGGTCGCCACCCACGACGTTGCGTCGATCAACATCCTCGTCACATGCGCGACGCCGTCTTTGAACGGCTCGATGTGAATCTGTTCGTTGACGGTGTGGGTGCCTTCGCCGATCGACGTGCCGAGACAGACGCCGGGGATGCCGAAACTGACCGGGATGTTCAGGTCGGTGCTGGAGGACTGGAGTTCCGGCTCGTAGCCGACCCAGCGGCAGGCATCGACGGCGAGCTGGATCAGCGGGTGATCGGGGGACTGGCTCCCGGCTGGACGTTCGCCGAGCAGTTCGATCTCGGTCGTCAGCCCCTTACCCGGCTCGCGTTCGATGATGGCCTGCACCTTGTCGGCAAGTTTCTGCAATTCACCGGCATCGACCGAGCGCATGTCGAGAATCATCGATGCCGATGCAGCGATCGTGTTGACCGAGGTGCCGCCTTCGATGATGCCGGCGTTGTAGGTGGTCTTCGGCGACGCTGGAACGTCGAGATCGGCGATGGCGGCGATGATCCGGCCCAGACCGTGGATCGCGCTGGGTGTGCCGAATGCTCCGAACGAGTGGCCGCCGGGACCGTTGACCGTCACCCGCCAGCGCAGCGAGCCGACGCCGGAAATCGTCACTCGCCCGACGCGACCATCGAGAACGACGACGGCACCGAGTTCCTCGCGATACCGCTCGACTGCCGCCCGCGCGCCGCGCAGGTTGCCAAGCCCTTCCTCACCGACGTCGGCGCAGAAGGTGATGTCGGCCTCGGTCTCGACTTCTAGTTCGTCGAGGATCTGTAGCGCCGTGAGCATCCCGGCCAGATTGCTACTGTTGTCACCGATGCCAGGCCCGTAGAGGAACCGCTCATCGCGCCGGACCTCGATTGGCGTTCCGGCCGGGAAGACCGTATCGGTGTGGGCGAGGACGAGAACGACCTTGCCGCCCGCGTTGCCACGCCGGGCGTAGACGTTCGAGACATCGTCCATCTCCGGCTCGTAGCCACGTTCACGGAAGATCCCGGCGACGAACTCTGCCCGCTCCCGCTCTGCGTGGGTCGGTGACGGCACGGCGCAGATGCGCATCGTCAGGTCCAGTACGGTTTCGTGATGCCGGTCTGCAGCGGCGCGGATATCGTCCAGCGAGACTGTCATTGCCCATCCCCTCGTATCACCCCTCGCGTGGGTCGTATCGACTGTCTCCATTGTCGCGTGAGTTGTGGGGTGCTGTCTCGCCCCACGTTGCCCTTCACTGCGGCTTGGGGCGAAATGGGTTGCTCGGCAAACAGCGGCCCCGTCAGTAGCAGACGGGGCCATGCGGAAACGTAGTCTGGTGGCGCGGTTCAGGCTGCGGTGTCCTCGGCTACGATGGCCTCCGGCAGCGTGACGAACGGCTCCTGATCCGGCTCGAGCTGTTCGGTCGGTTCGCTGCCGGGGCGAATGTTGCGCAGCAGGGTCGCGGCGAGGATGGCCGTCGCCAGCATCACGACTCCGCTAATGGCAGCCGTGACCTGCATCGCCTGTACGAATGCTTCACGAGCGGCAAGGACCAGTTCGGCAGCGACCGGGTCTGGCAGCAACGCCGATTCTGCAACGGCACCGCCGAGGGTATCGCGCGCGCTGCCGCTTGATGCTGCCGGGACACCAGCCGGCATCGTATCGGCGATCTCGCTGCGGTAGATGGCCGTGCCGATACTGCCGAGGACGGCGATCCCGAGCGCGCCGCCAAGTTCGCTACCCGTCTCTGAGACGGCCCCGGCTGATCCGGCGCGCTCGGGCGGGGCGGCACCGACGATCAGGTCGGTTGTCAGCGTGAAGACCGGCGCGAGGCCAAGCGAGAAGACGATCGAACTGGCGATCAGGATCCAGAGGCCCGAATCGACGCTGATCTGGGTCATGATCCCGAAACCAAGTGCGGCGAACCCAAGTCCACCAGCGACGACATAGGCTGCCCGGACGCGCCGGACGATCATCGGTGCAACGCTGGCTCCCGCGATGAAGCCGACCGACGATGGCAGCGACCAGAGACCGGCCCGCAGCGGCGACATCCCCTCGACAAGCTGGAGGTACTGGGAGGTGAAGAAGAAGATGCCGAACGACGCGAAGATACCGAGCGTATTGGTCGCCAGCGAGGCACTGAAGGCCGGAACCCGGAAGAGTTGAATATCGATCAGCGGATCGCTGAGCCGGCCCTGGCGTCGGATAAACGCCGTAAAGATGATCGCGCCCGCCACGATCGACACCAGTGCCGTCACCTCGACACCGTGTTCGGCGATCTGCTTCAGCCCGTAGATGACCGACAGGACGCCAGTGAGCGAGAGGCCGACACTCGGCAGATCGAGCCGCCCCGCCTCGGAATCGCTGTACTCAGGCAGCAGCAGTGGCGCGAGGACCAGCAGCAGGAGCATGACCGGCACGTTCAGGAGAAAGACCGAACCCCACCAAAAGAACTCCAGCAGGACGCCGCCAAGGACCGGACCGAGCGCGCCACCAGTCGAGAAACCCATAATCCAGACGCCGATCGCGACCGTTCGCTGCTGCGGGTCGTGGAACATGTTGCGGATCAGCGAGAGGGTTGACGGCGCCAGCGTCGCGCCGGCCACGCCGAGCAACGCGCGGGCGGCGATCAGCATCTCCGCGCTGGTCGCGAAGGCTGCCAGGACCGATGCGACCCCAAAGACGGTTGCGCCGATCATTAGCAACTTGCGGCGGCCGATCCGGTCGCCGAGGGTTCCCATCGTGATCAGCGATCCGGCGATCAGGAAGCCGTAGATGTCGGTAATCCACAGTAACTGTGAACTGGTTGGTGACAGGTCGGCTGTGAGCATCGGTACAGCCAGGTAGAGCACGGTCAGGTCCATCGAGACCAGGAGTGCCGGCAGGACCAGGACGGCGAGGCCGAGCCACTCGCGCCGCCCAGCGCGCGGCGGGGAAACACTCTGCATGGATTCTCCACTCCGGGTTACAGCAACGGCGACCGATTGGGGCGAACATGCGTTCTGTACGCATCGTAGGTGTACACGCGTCTCCGCACATCGGTCATCGGGGTCATTCGTGACCTGTCCGTATCGTGCAGGATCGTTCTCAGTCAAACGTCGGAGAAAGGTCGTACATTTCCCATTGCGGCGATGTACTCGGAATGGGAAACATGTCGTAGTCGACCGCGTCAGTTCCGGCCGTATGCGCCACGTTGCTCCAGCAGCGCCATGACATTCGCTGGGAGACGTCCCTCGATCATGTCAGCCACCGTCGTCGCTTCGAGCACGAGACGGATGCTGACGCGGACGGCGATCCAGACATCGCGGAGCGGCGCTGCAACGCCGTCGAAAGCGATTGCCTCGGGACGCGCTCCCTGGACTCGCAGGAGCGGGCCATCGACGGCGCGCACGATATCCGCCAGAGTGATCTCGCTGGCCGGTTGCGCCAGCCGGCATCCACCGCCGGGTCCGCGCTGGGTGATGATCATGTCGGCCCGACGCAGGTCGAGCATGATGTTCTCCAGGAAGTGCTGCGGAATCTGCTGGGCAGTCGCGATCTGCTCGGTCGTCAGCGATGGTGCTTCCGACGAGGCCAGTTCGAGGATCGCCCGGATCGCGTAGTCCGACTTCTTCGAGATATCCATCGTTGCTTCCGCTGTCGTTCAGGTTGGTCGCTCGACCGGCGATCAATTCCCGAACGTGCTGTAGGGCTGAGTGACGAGTATACGCTGAGTGCGCCGGTTCGAGCGCGCTGAGTTTGCGACTGCGTTGCTCAACACGAACTCAACGCGATTCGTGCGCAGAACATTCTCCAAATTCCCTATCAAATCGATAGACAACATCCATTGCTGTTCCTCGCCGGTGATGACCGGCCGATCGAAACGAGGGAACACGTGCAGCGCTTTCTGCTTCTCAGCCTGTTCGGGTTGGCTGCCCAGTTGGTGGATGGTTCGCTGGGAATGGCCTATGGCGTAACCGCGACGACGATGCTGGTGGCGAGCGGGATCACGCCGGCGATGGCATCGGCAAGCGTCCATCTCTCCGAAGTCGGCACCACCCTCGTCTCCGGCGTTTCGCACTGGCGCCTTGGGAATACGGACTGGCGCACGATCCGCTGGATGGCGCTACCGGGCGGGCTTGGGGCATTCGCTGGCGCGGTGCTGCTCACATCGATCTCGGCCGAGTTCGCGACGCGCTGGATCGCGGTATTCCTGCTGCTGCTCGGTATCTACATCCTGTTCCGCTTCACCTTCGGCAGGTTGACGCAGCGCAAGCCTCGTCCAATCCGCGGCCGTTATCTCGCGCCACTGGGCCTTGGCGCGGGGTTCCTCGACGCGGCAGGTGGCGGTGGCTGGGGGCCGATTGCGACGCCGACGCTGCTTGCATCGGGGCGGATGGAACCGCGCAAGGTCGTCGGGACCGTCGATACGAGCGAGTTTCTAGTTGCGCTCGGTGCCAGCGTCGGGTTCCTGATCGGGTTGAACCGTGCGGATATCCCATTCTCGATCGTGGGGGCGATGCTGCTTGGTGGCGTCATCGCTGCCCCGCTGGCTGCCTGGATCGTCAAGATCATGCACCCGCGAATGTTGGGTTCAATCGTCGGTGGCCTGATTATCTTCACGAACAGCAGAACGCTGCTCAAGGAGGCCGGGGTGACCGCAGATTCCCGATATCTCGTCCTGGCCTGTGTCGCCGTTATCTGGCTGGCAGCCGTCGGGATGGCTGCGCAGAGCGTGCTCGGCGAGCGGGCGATCCGGACGGCGGGCCTGGCAGGGGACTGAGGGTCCTGTCCGAAAGTCCTATGTCTCTGGTACCGGCAGATACCGCTGATCATCACGCATGTGACCCTGGAATGGGGCATTTGCGTCGGCGATCAGCGGTGTTATTGTGTGTAGAAGCAAGTCGAGTCGGTCGAGTTTGCGCGCTGTGTCAACGGTTTCTCAATCAGAAACCGATATGCTAGCGGTACTGAACCGATTCGTAGCGGATACGGTGAGAACAGCGCTAGCGTAAGAATTGCGCTCAGGAATCGCTGTTTGCGCGATTGTGTCCCATCATGCAGCATGACTTCCCGTCCGTCGACATTGGACTTTCGTGGGATGCGCGACAATGCGTGAACTTGTTACGCTATTCACAAGTGAAGTGTCGGCGGACCCGAAACGGCAAACCCATCGTGAGGTGGGGACGCAAAGCCATGGATCTCCCCGGAGACAGCCAGGTTGCCGAAGTCGCGAGGATCGTGACGGCCTCCCATGAATGACCATGGGCAGGTACCGTGGCGCAGGTCGGGTCCCAAGTTATCACGCAGAAAGGGACCCATGTACGCGTTTGTTATCGCTCTCCTGTTGTTAGGGAGTATGATTGTTCCGCAACTCGGCATTTATTCGCCGAACGCGACCGAACAGTCGTTCCAGACATCAACCTTTGATCAGTCGACGATGCTGAATGCAGTCGCCGATACCTATGTGTCGGCCGACGCAAAGTCAAAGAACTATGGTCAATCCCGGATTTTGAGCGCCGACGGTTCACCGGTTGTTCGAAGTTATATCCGGTTTGATATTCCGTCAGTTGGCACCACGGTCCAGCGCGCGACGTTGCAGGTGTTTGCTCAAAAGAGTCATGGAACCGGCTTTCAGGTTCAGGCAGTCAAGGACACCACCTGGGGCGAGACGGATACCACCTGGAGCAACGCTCCGGCCGTCACAACCAAGATCATCGCGACCTCAGGTGCGTTGACGAAGGGGCAGTGGGTCGCGATTGACGTGACCAACACGGTCAACGCAGCCATTAAGTCGAATGGCTACGGATCGATGAGCCTTGCGCTGTCGAGTACCGGTGATGCCGACCTCTCCCTCGCCAGTCGCGAGTACGTTGAGCGTCAGCCGCAGTTGATCATCGAGACTACCAAGGCAGCCGCGCCGGAACCTGCTCCAAGTCCGACGCCGGAACCATCACCGGAACCGTCGCCAGAGCCGTCACCGGAGCCATCACCCACGCCAAGTCCTGACCCGGAACAAGATCCAGCACCGATTCCGGCTGCACCGGAACCCGCTCCCGCTCCGCTCGTCCCGAAGCCAGGTTCCGGTCCGAACGCTGTCGCACCGGGTGCGATGAACCTGACGAGCACGTTCAACAACATCGGCGTCGAACTGTTCTTCAAGGGTGACGACAACAAGAATGCCGTCGCGAGCCTGCGCTTCAAGCGCGCCGGTGAGGCTGAGTGGCGTCAGGGACTCCCGCTGTGGGGCACCTACAGTGACGAGGCGCCAGGTCGCGCGTTCTACGGCTCGGCAATGCTGCTTGATGCCGGTGTGACCTATGACATTCAGGTTGATCTCTACGATCCGGATGGTGTCAGCGGTAGCTTCTCCGTGAGCGGTTCAGCTTCGACCTGGGCCGATGCGATCCCGGCAGCAGAATCGCTGAAGCCAACGCACTTCGTGAGCATGTCCGGCAATGACGCGAACACGGGTACGAGCGCGGCTAGTGCCTGGAAGACGCTTGAGAAGGCGTTCCAGTCCGCGCCGGCCGGAGCGGTCGTTCGCATCGAAGCTGGCTTCTATGCCGTTCCAACTTCGGCTCGCTCGCTGCCGATCACGCTTGCGGGTGTGCCGGGTGCGATCATCGAATCCGGAGCGGTCGCAGCGCCGAATTCCGGGGCGTGGGTACGTGAGACATACAAGGGTCCAGGCAGCGGCAAGCAATTCAGTGTCTGGTGCTGGAATGGTGTCGCGAACGAGCCGGACATCCTGACGATTGCCAAGGACTCCAAGGAACTTCCGCTGCGGGTTGCGCACTGGGCGAAGAAGAAGGGCGACTTCGGCGGGTATACGCTGCAGACGCCGCAGGGCTGGGCAGAAGCGGTCCACGTCAACGATCTGTACAACTACGGATTCGCCGCCTTCTCGAACGGCAACGGCACGAGCAAGGTCTGCGCGCGACTGAACGGCGACGCGAATCCGAACGCCTACCGGACCGTCGCTCATGACGGCAAGAAGCCAGGTGGCACCCTGATCTTCAACGCGTCGGACGTTCGCGTCACGGGGCTCGAGATTCGGAACGCGAACGTCCAGTTCGAGCCGAGTGCCAACAACGGTGTTGTCGATCACAGCCGACTGGTTCTGTCGCAGGTGTACTACCGTGCGGACGAGAAGACGCAGACCTATCCGACCGGTCATGTTGTCGAATACAACTCGATCATCGACACGGGTCTCTGGTCGATTGATCCAAACCAGCCCGCCATCGCGCGACGCTTCATCAAGCACAACGTGACGATCGCCGGAACCGACGTGAAGTGGAACCGGGTCGGCGAAGGCATGGAAACGACTGGTGTCCACGGTCGTGGCGGCGCGAAGCAACTGGTTGTGCGCCACAACACCATCGACGGTACGTTCAACGGCGTTGGTGCCTATGCGCTCGGGTTCGATCGCTATGCCAAGAGTAACTACGACATCCACGACAACTTCGTCCAGCACGTTCCGGACGATGCGTTCGAAGCCGATCTTGGTGCAATCAACTGGCGCGTCTGGGGGAACCGCATCGAGTACACGCCGATCATCGTGAGCCTTGGTCCGTCCCGATTCGGTCCCGTCTATGTGTTCCGCAACACGATCTGGAACATGGGTAACCTGGGTGTCGGCCAGGCCAACGACGGCGAAACCGGTATCACCAGCGCGATCTTCAAGTACTCCGGCGGCAGCACGCCACAGACCCTGGTGTACTTCGTCAACAACACGGTCTGGAGCGACCAGCCATTCGGCAACGGAGCCGGGCAGTTCGCCGGGGGCGGTGATAGCACGGAAGCGTTTGTCTACAAGAACAACATCGTCCGGCTGACGCGCTACGCCATGCAGACTCCCGGAGTTGAATCGGTCGAAGAGGATTACAACTACTGGTTCACGAGCGACAAGACTCGGGGACTGAGCGTCGGCGGTCGGGTCTACAAGAACATTGACTCGTACCGCGAGGGAACCGGAATGGGACAGCACTCGAATCTCTCTGGAGACTTCAACGTCGAGCCTGTACTGACCAACCCGGCGAACGGCGAACTTGGGCTCCCATCTGGCTCGCCGCATATCGACGCTGGTGTGGTCGTCCCGAACATCAGCGATCACTTCAACGGTGGCGCCCCTGATCTCGGCGCGACCGAGCGCTAAGTACTTCTAACCTCAGCATGAAGACGCCTTGATCGAGATCGGTCAAGGCGTCTTCGCATGTTCTCTGTGCACGCCGTGAGTGTTGGCGATCGCATCTCAACGCTCTCTCGACATTTCTCACACCGGCATACAACTCCAACACGACCAGGCGTCTCTATCGTTGCACCAGTTGTGCGCAAGCTCGCTCTTTACTGATGCGCGGTCAACGACGTTTTGACGGGTCTCCGTATCTTCTTCCAGAGAGTCTGCTCAGGCCGTGAGTTCGTCAGGGGTGAGAAATGCGTAGTATTGTCGGCAATCTCTTTCACCATTGGCGGATGCGTCGTGATCCGGTCGGATTTGCCAGCTCGCTTGGCGTGAGGGTCGGATCTGACTGCAGGCTGCTTGGCCTGCAGCGCACGACCTTTGGCTCCGAGCCGTATCTCGTTCGGCTCGGAGACCACGTCACTGTCTCGGCAGGTGTCCGGTTCGTGACACATGACGGCGGTGTCTGGGTGTTTCGTGATTTGCATCCGGACCTCGACGTCTTCGCACCGATAACGGTTGGGACGAACGTGTTCATCGGTGCCAATGCCATGATCCTCAAGGGAGTTAGCATCGGCGACAACTGCGTCATTGGTGCCGGTTCAGTCGTCACCCGCTCGATCCCCGCTGGAAGCGTCGTGGCAGGATGTCCAGCGCGCCATATCAAGACGATTGATGAGTACTGGGCTGGTATCCAGTCGACTGCGATAAGCGTCCGTGATCTTCCGAAAGCCAGGAAGCGACGGGTGTTGGAGCGGTACTTCTTTGGTTCGGTGCTGCGCTAGTGCAGCCTGCTTCGGGTAGACCTCCGCGCGCAGTCGCCCCCTCAACATCTCTTCCACTGGCTGACAACACGATTGCGATGCCGAGTGCGCATGATCGAACTGCAGCGTCCGCAACTTTCTGTCACGAATCAGACGATCCTCTGACAACAGCGCCGTGCGTCTGACGGTGGAGTGGCGCGATCGATGACAACGCTATGTGGTTGGAATCAGCATCGACAGGGTAAGCGCAAATTGTGGAGATTCCAGTCGATTCTTCGGATGTAACCAGTCAGGCACCGGCAGTTCGGGATCGATCACTCGGGCATCGAGTGGCCAGTGGTGCTGTCTGGGTGTTTCTTGCACTGGCGGTCAGTCGTGTCCTGGGGATCGCGACCTACCTCGTCCTCGCCCGCCTGCTGAGTCCGGACGATTTCGGTCTTGTCCGGTTCGCGTTGATCCTCATCGGCGCGTTCACGGTGTTACAGGATCTCGGCGTTCCGGCCGCGATCATCCACAGTGATCGTGATCCAAAGGTAATCGGAGGGACAGCCCTCACAATAAATCTCGGTGCGTCAGTCGTCTTGTTCGCTCTGGCTGTGATGCTGGCGCCAGCGATGGCGACACTCGCGCGAGACGACTCGATTGCCCCGGTACTGATCGCGCTTTCCGTCGGTTTGGTCGTGCTTGCGATCGGGTCAGTCCAACGTGCAGTGCTCGAGAAGGAACTAGAGTTTCGACGAAAGTTCATCCCGGAGGTTGTTCCACTGATTGTCTCCGGGGTCACCTCGATTGTGTTGGCATTCCTCGGCTTCGGTGCCTGGAGTCTCGTCTGGGGATATCTCGTTAAAGCTGCCGCATCGTCGGTGTTGCTATGGGGCTTCTCGACCGTCCGCCCTCGTCCGGAGTTCCAACCGGCGATTGCCAGGGAACTGTTTCGCTATGGCAAGCACATGTCACTGGTGTCGATCATCGGATTTGTCGCAATCAACGCCGACTACTTCATTGTCGGTCGGATGCTTGGCACCTACGATCTCGGTCTGTACACGCTTGCGTTTCTGATTACCAACCTGCCGTTTCAGGGAATTGTCGAGCCGGTCCATAAGGTGATGTTTCCAGCATATTGTCGGGTCAATGACACTGCTGGTTCAGTTGTGAACCTGTATGAATCATCCCTGACGCTGGTATCGATGTTGGTCATTCCAATCTGTCTCGGGATCTTCGTCGCGGGACCGGTATTTGCTCCGATTCTATTTGGCTCCGAGTGGGACAGCATCGGGCCATCGCTGCAACTGCTCGCCTGCTACACCGTCATGCGCTCCATCTATCGGAGTTATGCTCCGGTCTTTGCAGCCATTGGGCGACCGGAGATGGTCTGGCGACTGAATGTCGTGCGGCTCGCGATCCTGATCCCTTCGATGGTGTTGCTGGCGTGGTGGTTCGCTCTCGTCGGCGTGGCGATCGCGTACGTGCTCGTATCAGCCGTATTCATTCCTCTCAATGTCGTTCGGCTGGGACGGGCGTTGGCGTTGCCGGGGAGCCGATTCGTTTCGCTCGTGGTACCGCAGATCACAGGAGCCGCCGTCGCCGGTCTATTCGTGGTTGCCTGGGACCTGACGCCAGGCCTCTCGTCGATCGCATCCGACGCCGTTGGCTCGCTCGGACTCACCATCCTGTCGATCGGCGTTTACATTGGAATCACCGTCATGCTGAACCCGCGCGTACTTCAACTTGCGCGTGAAAGTGTGCTTGTGGATGTTGCGCGACGCCGGCTTAATCTGACGTAGAGCGAAGTAGCGGGGAGTGACGCTGATGCGGATCATCCTGGTCGATACCAAACTGGATCTGAAAAACGGTGGAGGGTCGAACATCGATTTGCACAGCACCGCGTGTGCGCTGGTCGCGGAGGGCCATACGGTTTCTGTGCTAACGGTTGCCCCATCCCGAAACAACCTGCCTGAGACGCTGCCGTATGAGGTCATTGAAGAACCCATCTCCAACAAGCCGCTCGGTATGCGCGGCAAACTCACCCTCGCGCGTGTGCTGAAGCGACTTGAGCACCGCGCGGACATCTACCAGTTCGAGGCGCCATCGCTGTTTATCGCAGGTGCGCTGTACCGGCGTCTGGGTGGAACCGTCCCTGTTGTCGCACATTTGATGAACTATAGCTTCTTCTGCACCAGTCCTGAGCGCATGAATGCTTCGTGCTACCAGCATTGCACGTTGCTGGATCAGTTGCGCCATCGGCGTGGGCGTCCTGTGAAGAAGATGCTCGGAGCCCCACTACGCACGATCGAACACGTCGCAGGGCGGATGCTGATCAACGACATCGATCGCTTTCTGGCACTCACGGAGCCAGTCGCTCAGATCCATTCCCTCTATGGAGTCGATCTGAACCGCGTCGCATATGTCCCCTGTAAGATCGACTATCCAGCTCTCTCCGCTCGTTCCCGGCTGACCCCGTCGCAGCGTCACGACGCCGGCGCGCCGTTCCGGATCATTTACGTCGGACGGCTCGTGCGTGCGAAGGGTGTTGATGTTCTGTTGCGGGCAGTGGCGACGTTGGAGTTCCCGTTTGTGCTGGATATTGTCGGAGATGGACTCGCACGCGCTGATCTGGAGCGATTAGCATGTGAACTCGGTATCGAGGCGTCCGTGCGCTTCCACGGTTGGCAACCTCACGAAGCGACTACAGACTTTTACCTCGCCGCAGATGTCATGGTCCATCCTGGCCGCTGGCCGGAGCCACAGGGAATTGCCGTCCTCGAGGCAGCAGCACTGGGAATCCCGTTGATCGTTTCTGACATCGGTGGGCCGGTCTTGACCCTGAAGGATGCGACATTGCGCTTCCGTCCGGATGACCACGTTGACCTCGGGAATCAGATCGCCAGTCTCAAGCGAGACCCTGATCTGGCGGCGGAACTAGTTGCGAAGGGCCGGCAACGCGCGCGACTATTCGATCGTCCCGCGGTGATCAATGCGTTGCTCGGGGTCTACGAAGAACTCACAGGTAGCGCCGCCGGAGTGATGCGCAGCTACGCTGGTGACTGAAGCAGATGAAGAGCAATCACCAGGGCACTCGCCACTGGTAACCAGCCTCCGCCATCTGGCGACGTGCGACGAGCCAGACCTGAAGGCGATCGAGTCGTGAGAGATCTTCTTTCCAGGTGTTTGCGCGCGCCTTACGGACGAAGTCCTTCGGTTCTTTGACAGTCTCGGACGTGGTCCCGAATGTCCCGCCCAGCGGAATCGATGTCCCCCCACCGGCGCGTATGTTCTCAGCTGAGTTGTTTGCAATCGCTTCCGCAATCGCGGAACCGTCCCACTCCAGCCCGATGAACTGGGCCAGTTCGCCAAGTACGATGGCTGGCGATTCAATCAGTTCTTCGTAGCGCACCTCGCAGAACTGGCTGGCGGGGAGGTGTTTCGTGTTCTGGCGGACGGCCCTGACATCATTCGTCCACTTTCGGGCGGCCCTGAATGCATGTCGAGGCGCCCAGACCGAGCCCCATGATTCACGTGCAGCCAGCATCGACGCGGAGACATCGCGCGCGTCACGAAGCATGTGAATGATCCGGCAGTCCGGTAGCAATTCCAGCATTTCGGGAATGTACCGCGCGTGGGCAGGCGTCTTCTCAAGAAACACATCGCTGTCCTGGAGACGACTGAGCATCGGATCGAACAGGCGCATCATATACTCGTGCAGCGCCATCATGAACTCGTCTTCATAGAAGTAGCATGGCAGCCCAACTCCGCCGCGGCCACCTTCACGGTTCGTGGCGCGATGGCCTTTCCAGGTTCGCAGCGCAGGTGCCACGTACTCGAAGACGTATGATTCCTGCCCGGTCTGCACCGACGGATGGCTTGCTAGCAGTCGCTGTAGCCAGGTGGTCCCGCTTCGTGAACTGCCAACGATGAAGACGAGGTTGTGCCCCCGATACTGGTGATCCTCAATTGCTCGTGTTCTCGCTTCGACTGCCACGATTCGACATTCCCTTCGTCAGTGGTCCGAGGCCGTTGATCGTCCCATAGGGTTGTTACTGTCGCGACTCCCGTATCGACACGCCCTTCGTCGAGGTGGTCACTCTGACGGTCCCACCCGAAGTCGATACCTGTGAACTCGGATAGTCGTTGATTGTGGGGGGCGTAGTAGTCGCGAAGGTACTGCCTGGTCGCGTTGTCCAGCCGTGTGTACGATCCGGAGTTGTGGACGTCATACGCTGACCGCGGGATATGGTCGACCCCGATGAAATCCGCAACCTGGCGAATCGTTGCGTCAGGATCGCGATAGAAGTCCTCACTTCGGACGATTAGCAACTGCTCTCGGGGGAAGACCTCAAACCACGTTGCGAGTTGCTCAGCGTAGATGCCTCGACTGAGATATGAGTGATGTTGATGACTTCGACTGTAGTAGCGCTCGTCCGTAATCATGCGATCGAGTTCTCCGTTGAGCCGCGCCGCTTCGGCTTCGAGCGCCTGCTCGAACGGAAGTGTCTCGAACCCTAGCTTGACTGAAAGATGGTAGTGGGAATACGCCCGTTCGGCCGGATTCCGAAGAAGGACGATCAGTTTGACGCTTGGGACGAGTCGGCGGATCCGTCTCGGTGCGTGGGGGTGAAAAAGGTAGTATGGGCTCGCTTCGCCGGTTACCAGTGGTCGCCCACGTACACGCCGAACCTGGCGTTCGACCGCGAGTGGGAAGTGAGCGGTATACCAGCGGCGACCACGGTGGAAGCTATTGTCGAAGAAGTGAACTTCCTTGCGACGAGCACCAATGATATCCGGGTGGTCCGTCAGGTACTCATAGAGCGATGTCGTACCACATCGTTGCCCACCAATGATGATGAAATCCGGCAGGAGTCGAAGTGGGCTGGTTACGAGCCGAATCCCTTTTGAAGCTCGGGTTTTCTGTTGCTGAAACGTTGTGCGCGACGTGGTGCTGGTATGGATTCCCATCGTTCTCCGCTTCCCCAACCTGCACCGGAACTCCCGACGGTTCGTATGAGACCGGAGCCAGTTTCGTCGGTGGTTGTTAGCCTACGCGTGTTGCAGGATGTCGAGCACGCGCCCGTTTCCGGGAATGAGGTTGCGTGCGGCCAGCAGGTTCAGCACTTTCGCGGCGCTTTCATCGAGCGATTCCATATCGGTGCGGCATTCGATTTCAGGGGCGAGTGGTGGTTCGTAGGGATCGTCGATGCCGGTGAATTGCTTGATCTGGCCGGCGCGCGCTTTCTGGTAGAGGCCCTTGACGTCGCGCGCTTCGCAGACAGCGAGTGGGGCGTTGACATAGACCTCAATGAAGTCACCGATTCGCTGCCGCACCTCGTCACGGATCTCTCGATATGGTGAGATGGCGGCGACAAGGACGATGACACCGTTGCGCGTCAACAGGTTTGAGACGAATCCGATCCTTCGAATATTCTCATCCCTGTCAGCCTTGCTGAAGCCGAGTCCCTTGGTCAGGTTCTCACGGACGATGTCGCCGTCCAGCACCTCGACCCTGACACCGCGATCGGTTAGCAGTTGCTCGACGCGCTGGCAGATCGTCGTCTTGCCGGCACCACTGAGGCCCGTGAACCAGATTGTCGCGCCACGTTGCTCCATTGAGGCAACCTCTTTCGCTCAAACAACGGTGTTACGCCGTCGCTCCATTTGCCCTGGCATAGGCGTCGATCAGAATTGCGGCAACTTCCGGTCGCGAGAATTCAGGTGGGGGGAGTTGACCGTTGGACAGCAACTCACGCACCTTCGTGCCGGAGAGGTGGACCCAGTGTTCCTCGCCGTGGGGGCAGGTCTTGGAGGTCACTAGTTGGCCGCACTTCGAGCAGAAGTGGCTGTGCTCGAATTTGAGCGGCGTGATGCCGATCTCCTCGGGTCGGAAGTGGTCAAAGATCTCCTGAGCAGCATAGGTGCCGTAGTAATTACCAACGCCAGCGTGGTCACGGCCGACGATGAAGTGGGTGCAGCCGTAATTCTTGCGCGATATCGCATGCATGATCGCCTCGCGTGGCCCGGCGTAGCGCATCGCGGCCGGGTAGACACTCAGCAGCGTCCGCTCGGCGGGATAGTATGTGCCAAGGATGACCTCGTAGGTCCGCATCCGAACCGCCGCCGGAACGTCGTCGCCTTTGGTTGTCCCTACCAGAGGGTTCACGAACAGACCATCGACAATTTCCAACGCCACCTTCTGCAGGTACTCATGAGCACGGTGGATCGGGTTTCGGGTCTGGAAAGCGACCACCGAGCGCCAGCCACGGCGAGCAAATTCAGCTCGCGTTTCAGCGGGTGTCAGGCGACACTCAAAGAAGTCGTCGTGCGGGATACGGTCGATCAGCTGGATCGAACCGCCGATGCAGATGTCTCCCGTTTCATAGACTGCGGCGACGCCCGGGTGGGTCGCTTCGGTCGTCCCATAGACGTTGGCCGCCTCGCGTTGCTTATCGCGCCGGTAGATGTCATCCACCGTTAGCAGTGCGAGTGGTTTGCCACGATAGGTGAGCGCAACTTCGAGATCGACCTGAAGTCTGGTCGCCACTTCTTCGGAAACCGATAGCGCGACTGGAATCGTCCACGGGAGGCCGTTGGAGAGACGCATCTCGTCGATAATGGTGTCGTAGTCTTCCCGCCCGACGAAGCCGGTTATTGGTGAGTAGATGCCGGTTGCGATGCATTCGATATCAGCGACCGTTCGTTCGTCGATCTCGATTGCCGACAACTGCCTGGCGTGTTCCTGGAGCGCGGAATGCTGGTCAGCGTCGGCAACGCGGTTTACGAGTTGGCCACCATGAGGGGGAATTAGCTCACGCGCGACATCCAGTGACTCGGCCGTCAAGACATGCTCCCGCATCGCGTCCCCTGCCTATTCTTACTCGTTATCCTGGGCGGTTCGAACCGTCAGTTTGGACTGCTGTTGAACACGAAGACAGCCTTCGAGCGACCGTGATCGGCTGTTGTCGTGACAGAATTGACTCTACGGCTGCCTCGGCGGCAAACCGTGGCTGGCGGGTTGAGATTCGGTCGATACCCCATGCCGACAGGTGCTCATGGCTCCGGTCGAAAGAAACACTCCGCGATGAAGTCGCTCGCGGTGAACCGAGTCGTCCAGAGTCGTCCTTCGCTGTGACTCAGGTCGCTTCGGGCGCAATCCACACTCGCTCAGATGGCAGTGCGTTGCCGGTCGTGTAAACATCGATCTCGAAGCGCTCAAGGATCTCCATCAGGCGTCGTTCCTCGCTCGGACTGACATGATCCCGCCATTTCTCCACCAGTCGCTGCGCACGGGCTGGCTGATCGCCGTCGAGCATCTGACGAGTCGAGCCATCCGACTTCCATGTCGAACGTGACGGGGTCATCAACTGCTCCAGCATCCGTTGTGGCTTGGGGAGGACGAGTTTGCGCTGCAATTCCTGGATGACCGGTTCGGGTTCGAGGATCAATTGCTCATAGCTGACCACGACCCAGTCGCCCCGCTGTTGGCGCAGCGGCATTGCGGTTTGCAGGCACCACGAGAGGACACCCTGCTCCAGTTTTGATCCCGAGGCTGCGATTGCGTCGGCGTAGCGCAATTGAGCATCACTGAAGTGCTGCCGGTAATTGCTGCTCAACATGGCTTGCAGGGTCGGGAAGCCCTCTCGCGACAGGCTGACGGCAATCGGATGGCGAACGAGATATACAACTCGGCCGTCGAACTGGTCGGCGAACCAGTTGAGCCGGTCCTCGCAGCCATGAATAATCTTGAACACAATTCGGTTGGTGTACGGGCGATAATAGCGATAGAACGGTCGTGGGTTCAAGAATCCCAGACGTCCCTCACAAAAGCCTTCGAAATAGTGACGCAATTGATCACGGTCTGTGGCCTGGTAGAGATCGTGCCATTCGTTGATCCCGAGATGTTTTCGGACGAGCGGGTGCCGCAGGTCGGTTGGTTCATTGCAGTGCTTGAAGCCCGGCTGGCTCCACACGAGCTCCATCAGCCAGGTTGAACCGCTACGTGGAAGCGAGAACACGAACACATTCGGCAGGCTGCCCGGCCGGTGGACATTCAGCAGCGGCCGCCCGATGCGCATGAGTGCGTCGAATCGGCTCGCTGGATAGGATGCCTGGACTGCGCTGCCGGGGGAGATCGCACCTGCCTGCACGTTGGCCCCACTCCATTGACGTTGCCGTCGCTGCATTAGCCCCTGACCGTAACGAGTCTGCCGTCAGCGTCGGCGATCCGTACCGACCGGCTAAGGAGTTGGCGGTACAGATCTTCGTAGTCTCCGATCATTCGTGTCAGGCTGAACTGCTCGTTAACTCTATCCCTGGCGCGGGCCGCCATTGCCTGGGTCTGCTCGGGAGCGTCGATTGCCGTCTCGATTGCGTTTGCTAACGCTCCCTGATCGTTGGGAGGTACGAGGTAGCCCGTCACACCACTGGTGACGACCTCCCGGTTGCCGCCGATATCGGTCGCAACGACCGGGACACCGAGCGCCATCGCCTCCAGGATTGAGTTGGATGTGCCCTCGTTGTCACTCGATGCCGAGAGCAATAGATCAAACGAAGCCAGAAAGTCGGAGACGTTGCGCCGGTAACCGAAGAACGTCACTCGATCGGTCAGATGAAGGTCCTCGCAGAGTGCTTTCAGTTCGGCTCCTCGGGGTCCATCGCCGACAATCGCGAGTCGGAGGTCCGGGCGTCGTTCGCGGAGCGTTGCCATTGCCCGAATAGCTGTGGCGTGTCCCTTGGCAGGCGTCAGGCTGGCGAGCATCCCGGCGATCGTAACGTCCTTGTTTGCTGCGATTGCTGCGCGGATGCCAGTTGCCGCCTCGCGGTTGATCGACAGTCGGTCGAGGTTGATCCCGTTGTAGATGACGCGGATCTTCTCGCGCGGCAGTCCCCGCTCAATCAACATCTGCTGACCGGCTACGCTGTTCGGGACAATCGCATCCGCGAGATGGCTGAACAGGTCTTCGACAGTCCGATAGCTCTTGTAGCCGATCCCGCGCGACTGCCGAACGCCGCAGCGTTCAGTCACGATCGTCGTCGTCGCTTCGCGAGTCAGCGCCGGCAGTAGGCCGAAAAAGGTCGCCGGGGTGAGAAACGGCTGAACGATGTCGATCCTGCGGCGTCGCAGCAGCCTTGTCACCGTCCAGAGTGGCCGCGGATCGAACTTGCCACGGCGATTGAGTGGGATGATCTCGACGCCGTCAAGGGCTGCGAACTCCTCTTCCAGTCCACCACCGGGGTAGAGCGGCGCGACGATGGGGTGGAACGCTGATTTATCGAGCCCGCGTACCAGTTCCAGGAGTTGCTGCTCCGCACCACCGATCACAAACTGGTTGACGGGGTAGAGGATCGTGTGCATGCCGCTTCCTCCGCTACCGAGCCGACTGTGTGGTCGCCATTCGGGCAAACGCGACCGAGAATCCTGCGTAGACCAGCAGGAACGCGCTACTGTCAAGCGAGTTGTGATAGAAGGAATTCACTCCGTAGGTAACCACACCGCCGGCGCAACCGATTGCCAGTCCGCGCATGAACGGATCTGCGTTGCGGGCTGCAATGACATAGTTGCGGAAGGTGCCGATGTAAATGCCAATGAACGCGATCAGCGTGAAGATTCCCCATGAGAGCCAGACGTTGAGAAAGTCATTGTGAGGCTGGTGGTCACCGATAGCACCGACGCCACCCGTCTGGAATATCTCTTCATCGACGACATCGAGATAGTCGGGCGCGACGGTCGTAAACGCTTCGTGACCAATGCCATCGACCGGATGGTCGAGTGCGATCGCCAGGCTGACATCCTGCAATGCTTCATGGCTCGAAGCGCTGCGGTCATCGTCTGCGTCCTGGTAATAGCGGTATCCGATCAGACCCGTATTCTCCAGCGCGAAGTACGCGAAGATCCCAAGGATCACGATCCCAACCATGATCGTTCGCCGTCTGCCGCCAAACATCAACGCCATTACGACGAGTGTCGGTACCGATGCGAAGACGGCCGATCTCGTATAGGTGAAGTTGAGTGCCTGCGCGATCAGAATCACACTGACCGGTAGCAGCATGTAAGCCCGGCTCCAGCGAAAGCGTGTCATGAAGAAAACGCCGAGCAATGGCGGTAGTACGAAGATGAGTTGGTTCGCCAACGAGACAGGGCTGTTGACCAACCCGACCGCCCGACCTTTCTGATTCCCTTCACGGATCCCGTAAATCGCTGTTGCCGGTCCGTAGTGCTGCCAGAGGACGATCAGCGAAACCACGACCGTTACGGCGGTGACGACTATGGCAATCTGACGAACGTCCTGAACACGGCGAACGGCCGTGGCCGCTATGATGAGCATCGCGACCTGGACGAGTTGATAGCGCAAGTACTCCAGAACGTACGCCTCTTCTGAGTGCTGCATGTTCATGATTGTTACCAGTCCGACGAACATCAGCGTTGGGATCAGGACGCGGCGCATTTTGATGTCGTCGAACAGGTGGCCGGTTGAGATGGCGGTGATGGCGAAGAGGATGGCGACACCGACGACGACGGTTCGTTGACTGAGGCCGAAGGTTGGGTTCAGGAAGCTATAGAGCGTCATCTCGTTGATGAGGATTGGTGCCAGCGCCCAGGCTGGTCCGTTGACGACGAAGATGAAGCTGGCGAAGGTAAACGCCGTGACCCACGCGACGGTCGCGTTGCCGGAACTGGCGAACACGACCGACAGCGCGGCAGTCAGGACGATGATCGGCAGGATCAGCCGCTGGATGGGCCGCGCAGGCCGGTAGGGCGATACCACGGCCTGCGCGACGCGGATTGTCCCGGCGGTCGGATTGATGCTTGCCATCGTCGTTCACATCACCAGTTCGATATGCGCCAGGGCGCTAATCTCCGGCCGTCGCTGGACGCTCGGCACGTGGTGGGATCGTCCCCGGCCGGCTGCCGGTTGCGTCGGGACGGCCCGCGAGTTCGTTGACCATCGCCATCAGCCGTTCGAAGTCGGGAACCATCGTGCCGGTGTCTGTCAGTGAGTCACGTTGCGTCCGGCTGGCCCGCCACTTCCGGAACAGATCGATGGCGAACGCGATCGCAGAAGCAGCGGCCACACCGCCCATCAGTCCGAAGAGGCCGAGCTTCTTGATGCCCTGGGTCGCGAACGGAGTCGATGCATTACCGTAGCGCAGCACTGGCGTCGACTGGGTGAGTGACGCGATTTCGTCGGCGACGTAGCGTTCGGTCAGCGTAGAGAGTTGCAGCGAATAGGCTGATGTGAATGCGGCTGACAAAGAGCCATCGACGTCGGGCGGGAGCGTCTCCAACTCGGCACGTACCTCATCGAGATCGCTGTTCAGGGCGGCGATGTTGGCTTCCGACGCGCTGATCTGCTGGCTAATGGCACGTAGAAGCTGCAGGCGTACTTCCTCCAGTTGCTGGGTTTCGCCGCCGGTGAAGCTGGCCCGGTCACCGAGGGCATCGGCCTCGGCCTGTCGTCCGAGTTCCTGCTGGTAGCTCGACTGGAGATTCAGCAGGTTGGCCTGTTCCTTCCGGATTTCGGATTCCAGGTCGATCTCTCGCTGGCGCAGGGCTGAAGTCGCCAGTTGCTCGCGGGTGAACTGAATCTGTTCCTCAACCTGCGCCTGGCGAAGGTCGAAGATCGATTGCGCGCGCAACGCGATGTCATCGACGAAGACCTGCGCGAAGGTGTTGGCGATCAATTGCGCCCGGTCCTTGTCGGAGTCGGTGACGACGATGCGAATGAAGTTCGACGTTCGCTGTGGCGTGACGTCGATCTTCTTGTTTCGCTCCATCGCCTCGAGTTCATCGGGGGAGATGTCCAGTGTCCCCGCCAACGCCTCGCTGACGAGGGCGTACATGCGTGGCGAGGCGACCTCGGCGGCGAAGTTCGCACTGGCGGAGCGAGCCTGTTCGGCCTGGGCGGCCGTCGTGGCTCCGCTTGGCGGAACGACCTGGAGGAGCGCGGTGCTCTGATACGGGATTGGGCCAACTCGCAGGTAGATGATCGCCGCCGCAATGCCGATCACCGCGCCGATTGAGAGAAGCCACCACCAGCGCTTCGCGAACCGCAGCATCGGATCCTGGTCGTGCGACTCGCCGGGTTGATAGGTTGTGCTCGCGTATGGCTGATTCATGCTGCTACCACTCAATCTGCGACCACGACGCGGGTCGCCATCGTTGTGCTGCGGAGGGCACTGGCGATGAACTCCTGCTGCGCGATTTCGAGTTCGGCGTACATCGGTAGCGAGAGGATGCGCGGCGCCAGGTGGTCCGTCACCCGCATACTCCCGGCGACCCGTCCGATATGCCGTGATGCAACCTGACTATGGATCGGGGTCGGGTAGTGGATGCCGGTCGCGATTCCGTGGTTGGAGAGCATCTCGCGAACCCGGTCACGCTCGGAGGTCTGGACGACGAACAGGTGGTAGACGTGCTTGCCGTACGACGCTTCGATCGGTAGCTCGACCAGCGCTTCTTCGAGGAGTTGCCGATAGGTGTCGGCGTGCTGGCGTCGGGCGTCGTTCCACTGATCGAGATAGGGGAGTTTGACGCGCAGGACGACGGCCTGGAGTTCGTCCAGACGCGAGTTCATGCCCATCTCGTCGTGCTCGTACTTCTCCCGCGAACCGTGGTCGCGCAGCAGCCGGATATGGTCGGCGACGGCCTTCGAGTTGGTCGTGATCGCCCCCGCGTCACCATAGGCGCCGAGGTTCTTGCCCATGTAGAAGCTCCAGGCTGCGGCGTCGCCGATGCTGCCGGCTCTTCGTCCCTTGTACTCGGCACCGTGTGCCTGGCAGGCATCTTCGATCACGACCAACCCGTGCTGCCGGGCGATCTCCATGATCGGGTCCATGTCGGCCATCTGGCCGTAGAGATGGACCGGGATGATCGCCCGGGTGCGGGCCGTGATCGCCGGTTTGAGTTTGGCCGGGTCGAGCGTGTAGGTGTCCGGGTCGACATCAACGTAGACCGGGACGGCCCCGAGGTTGACGATCGCTTCGGCCGTCGCGATGAAACTGTGCGAAACGGTGATGACCTCGTCGCCCGCGCCCACACCGCAGGCTTTCAGCGCGAGGTAGAGCGCGTCCGTCCCGTTGGCAACACCGAGCGCATAGCGTGACTGGCAGTATTCGGCGAACTCGGCTTCGAAGGCGCGCACGTTCGGCCCCAGCAGCAGGTTCATCCCCGCCAGCGACTCGTCGAGACCACGGGTGATCTCCTCGCGGATCGTTGCGTACTGCGCTTTCAGGTCCACGAACGGGATTTCCATCTTGCCTGCTCCGTCCGATACCACCCCGGTGTCCTTTCGTGAGGGCGCCTGTTAGAGTGTGTTCAGGCACCCATCAAGAATGTCCGCGATTTGCGGGATCACATGCTGTTCGAGTGGCCCGGACGATGGAATCGGAACGTCGCGCGCGGCGACCCGGACCACGCGGACGCCCGGCTGGGCTTCCGCGATGCGGCTGCAGACCTCTGCACCAACGCCGCCGGTGCCTTCCTCGACGAAGACGAAGCGGCCTGTCGTTGCCGTCGACGCCAGCAGTGTTTTGATATCCAGTGGTTTGAGCGTCCGCAGGTCGATTACGTCGCACTCGACGCCTTCGGTCGCCAGCAGGGCGGCCGCTTCCAGCGCCATATCCACCATCCGTCCGTAGGTCGCGATTGTGACGTCGCCACCCCGCCTGCACGTCCGGGCGACGCCGAGCGGTACCAGGTCGACGGTGTCATCGACCTCGCCGGACTTTGGATAGAGCAACTTGTTCTCGATGCAGACGACCGGGTTGTTCTCGCGGATCGCGCTCTTCAGCAATCCCTTCGCGTCGGCGGGGTTGCTCGGCGCGATCACCTGGAGGCCCGGTATCTGGATCAGCCAGCCTTCGAGACTCTGCGAGTGGCTGGCGCCATAGCCGCGTCCTGCCCCGAATGGCGTCCGGATCACGAGAGGTACTTCGTACTGGCCGGCGTACATGTAGTGGATCTTCGAGGCGTGGTTGGTGATCTGGTCCATCGCAAGCGCCATGAAGTCCATGAACATGATTTCAACGACCGGTCGGAGACCCGTCATCGCTGCCCCGACGGCAACGCCGACGAAGCCGTTCTCAGAGATCGGCGTCGCGACGACGCGATCGCTGCCGAAGCGCTCGGTGAGGTCGCCGGCCACCCCGAAGGCGCCGCCGTTAGCGAAGTCCTCGCCGAGCAGGACGACGGCCTCGTCGCGTTCCATTTCTTCCAGCAGCGCCTCATACAGCGCATCGCGGAAGGTAATCGTGCGGGTTGCCATCGCGATTGTCATAGCGGGCCTCCCGCTCCGGCGGCTACGAGGAGGTCGGCGCCAGTCGCCGCGGTCGTGGAGTAGGCACCGGTCAGGGCTTCGTCCTCGGCGTAGGCACTGTCCAGTGCGAACTGCGTCGCCGCTTCGATCTCGCCGTCGATCTCAGCGTCGATGCTAACGATGTCTGCTTCGTCGACACCACGGTCGAGCAGGTACTGTCGCCAGGTGACGAGCGGGTCGCGTTGCTGCCAGGCGGCGATCTCGTCCTTAGGCCGGTACTTGCCGCCGGTGTCGCTCTTGGAGTGGCCAGCGAAGCGGTAGGTCTTGGTTTCCAGTAGCGTCGGCCCTCGGCCTTCGCGAGCGCGCGCGACGGCTTCGCTGGCTGCCTCGCGGACGGCCAGGACGTCCATCCCGTCAACGACGACGCCGGGGATGCCGTAGCCTGCTGCCCGGACAGCGATGTCCTGGACGCTCGTGACCTGCCGTTGCGCGGTGTACATCGCGTAGCCGTTGTTCTCGCAGACGTAGACGATCGGCAGATTCCAGACAGCCGCCATGTTGAGCGACTCGTGGAACGTCCCCTGGTTGGCCGCGCCGTCGCCGAAGAAACTGAAGACGACAGCGCCGGTTCGCCGCAGTTTCGCTGTCATGGCTGCGCCGGTCGCGACCGGGATTCCACCACCGGTGATGCCGTTCGTCCCGAGGAAGTCGAGATCCCGAACCGCGATATGTTGCGAGCCGCCCTTGCCCCGGCAGTACCCCGTCGCGCGGCCACAGATTTCGGCCAGGATCGGCGCAGGCATCGCGCCCTTGGCGATCAGGTGGCCGTGGCCGCGGTGGGTGCTGACGACCTGGTCTCCCGGTCGTGATGCTGCCAGCACGCCGACGGCGCTGGCCTCCTGCCCGATCGAGAGGTGGGCTGTGCCCATCGTCAGGCCGCGAGCGAACAGCCAGCCGATCCGCTCCTCGCAGCGTCGGATGCGTAGCATCAGCCGGTAGTAGTTCAGGAAGGTTTCGATCTCCATCATTCGGCCCTCGCCACTAGCGCTCGCGGTCACGGAGGCTCTCGCCAATCACTTTGGCCGGAACGCCGCTGACGACGACGTTGTCGGGGACGTCGTTCATGACCGCCGAACCGGGCGTGATGATGACGCCGCGTCCGACGGTGATCGTCGAGTTCAGCGCCGCCCCGACGCCCACCAGAACGTTCCCCTTCAGGCAGACGACGCCCGAGAGCGCACAGCCCGGTGAGAGGTGTGAGAACGACCCAATCATGCAGTCATGGGCAACGGTGACGCCGACATCGACGATTGCTCCCTCGCCGATAGTGGTCCCAGGCCCGATGACGGCTCCGGCCTCGACCAGCGCGCCGTCTTCGATTGAGACGTCCATCCCGATGATCGCCCGAGGGTCGACCAGCGGCAGGATGCGGAGGTCCATTGCGGCCTTGATGCGCTCGTGGACCTTCTTGCGAACGTCAGAGTGGAACGAGAGCGCGACGCCGTCGATTTCCTTGCGTGCCGCCAGGTCGGCGAGGACGCTGAAGCCGCCGAGGACACGCGCGCCCCCGAGGGTCGCGCCGAGCATGTCGGGATTGTCGTCGATCAGGCCGACGACCTCGATATCGTCGTGCTGGTGCGTGACTTCGAGCAGTTGCTTCGCGCCCAGTCCGCAGCCGTAGATCACCAGGCGCGTCGGTTTGACTGCCGGTGTCGCTGGATCAGCCAGAACGCCCCGCTGGGCAAGCCGCTGGCGGATGGCGGAGGCGTCGAGGCGGGAGGTCGTTGTCGCGGGTGTGGTCTGGTGCTGGATGCCGTTGGCGTGATGCCCGTTGCCAGCGAACTCCGCTGGCGTGGATTGCCACGACTGGTAGATGCGGTCAACGTGGCTCGTCGTCGCGGAACCGACCGTGATCTGCTGCTCGATGGTCGAGAGATCCTCTTCGGCGGTGCCGATCAGGGCGATGACGGCGCTGACCGAGACTGTGTCACCCTCGTTTGCCAGCCAGCGCCGGAGGATGCCCGACGCTTCGGCCTCAAGCTCAATGACGGCCTTGTCGGTTTCGACATCAGCCAGGACATCGCCGACGGCGACGGCCTCCCCTTCCTGCTTGCGCCAGGCGAGGATCGTGGCCGACTCGGTGTTCATGCCCAGCTTTGGCAGGATGACCTCAGTTGCCATGCTCTATCCAGTTCCCTAATCTGCAACGGCTTGCAGGATTCCCTGCGCGAGCGAGGCCGGGAAGTCGAGCGCGAGCGATTCGCGTCCGCCCCCGTTGTGGAGCGATTTGTCGGCCTGTTCCAGAATGCGGACGACCTTGGCCCCAACCCGGCCATCGCTCTGTGGGCGCGTGCCGGTCCGGATGCTGGCCAGGAAGTGCTCGCACTGGACGCGCAGCGGTTCCTGGAACGGAACGTAGGGGATGTTGACGCCCCCGTAGCGGTACTGCAGGTGGAAGTCGGAGAACTGGTCGGTCTCGTACTCGCAGTCGACGCCCTTGTCGTAGACGCGGATCTTCTCGCCGTCCGAGAGGTCATCGCAGACGACCATCTTGCGGCTGCCGACGATCGTGACTCGCCGCACTTTGCAGGGGTTGAGCCAGCTCAGGTGCAGGTGAGCGAGGATGTTGTTCGGAAAGCGAACCTCGATGTACGCCACATCATGGATGCCCTGTCGGACGTGGGAACCTCCACGGGCGCTGACCTCAATCGGGTCGCAGCCGAGGACGTAGAGCAGAATCGACAGGTCGTGCGGTGCCAGATCCCAGACGACGTTGATGTCTGGCTGGATCAGCCCCAGGTTGAGACGTTCAGCATCGACATAGTAGATCTTTCCGAGTTCTCCGCTCAGGACAATCTCGCGGAGTCGCCGAATTGCGGCGTTGTACTCGAAAGTGTGGCCAACCATCAGCGTCAGGTTGCGGTCTTCGGCAAGTTGCGCAAGTTCCTCAGCCTCGACGCTATTGCTCGTCAACGGTTTCTCAACCAGTACGTGTTTTCCGGCCAGTAGCGCCTCTTTCGCCAGTGCGTAGTGCGTTCGGATCGGCGTCGCGATGACGACCGCGTCAGCGTCGGAGCGCAGGAGATCGGTAAAGTTCGTGATGGTCCGAACGCCGGGGTAGTTTGCGCTGACTTTGGCGAGCCTGGTTGCGTCGCGATCGACGACCCAGTTGAGATGTGCATCGGGGATCTCGTAGAAGTTCCGAACCAGTTTGGGACCCCAGTAGCCGTAGCCAACGACGCCAACACGCAGTGGGCGATCGGGCATGACGCGATCCATCAGCAGGCTCCCTCCAGTACGGAGACGGTCATCGTGCTGGCGCTAGTGCGCGCCACGCTGCATAAGGACGACGGGGATCGTGCGGATCAGCAGGATCAGGTCGGTCAGGATCGATGCGCGACGGATGTACTCGATATCGAGCGCGACCATCTCCTCGAACGTCGTATGGCTCCTGCCACTGACCTGCCACAGGCCGGTGATGCCCGGCTTGACTGCTAGCCGCCGGTAGTGCTCGGGCCGGTAGTGCTCCAGTTCGTATGGAATCGGTGGGCGTGGCCCAACCAGGCTCATGTTGCCGCGGACGACGTTGAACAGTTGCGGCAACTCATCGAGGCTGGTCTTGCGCAGGAAGCGGCCGGCTCGGGTCACCCGCGGATCCTCAACCAGTTTGAACATCGTGCCGTTGTCGGCGTGTTGCTGTTCGGCCTGTCCATTGATGAACTTCGCGACGTAATCGCGGTGAATGGCCGGATCGGCGTCCACCCGCATCGAACGGAACTTCAGGAACATGAACTCGCGGCCCTGCGCGCCAACGCGGACCTGCCGGAACAGGATCGGCCCTGGCGAGCTGCGCCAGACGAGCATCGCGCAGACCAGCAGCAACGGCAGCAGGATGACGATCAGCAGCGACGCGACGACGATGTCGAACAACCGCTTGGTGATGCGGTACCAGCCGCTGACGCGCAACTCGATTGGTGGGATTTCAACCTGAGCGACGCTTTGCATGAGCTCCCCGCACGAACATCGCGTTCGAGCCAGCAACGCTGACTGTGGCCTGATTCCGTGCTATTCACGATAGGGATTGGCTGTGAAGCGGCGGTATTCGGCCCGTCTAGATGAGGTTGAGTCGTCTCAGCCTGCGATATGCGTCACCAGGTCGACGGCGCAGTCGAGATCGCTGAAGGTCAGGTCGTGGCAGCTGCACATCTGGATCAGGTGGACGATCTGCTGGATACCGTCCCCAGCCTGACCGCCAGTGCTGAACGCCTGCTCCAGTAGCCGCTCGAACGCTACTGACCGAGAGATCGAGCGCAGTTGCGTCGGCGCTCCAGCACGATAGCGCGGAAAGATGACGAACTGCGGGCTGACCGGTTCGCTGGCCCATCGCTCCACTGGCGGGCGCACGTAGGTTGCCCGACGGTCCAGCAGACGGCGATCGGCTAGCTCGGGATAGCGGCTACTCAACACCGGTAACGTATCAGGTTCGAGTTTGATCGCTTTCGGGAAGGGGACGAGTGAACCCGCTCCTGCTTCGATGGCGGCGATTTCGTCGCTGAAGTAGGTTGCGCCAGCCGCGACCAGCGCAGCCGTCAGCGTCGATTTCCCGCTACCGGAGTTGGCCGGCAGGATGATCCCGGCTTGACCGACGCTGATTGCGGCTGCATGAAAGAGGAGATGATCTGAACCGAGCCGTTCGACAGCGCGGCTGACGATCAGCCAGACGAGATACGCCTGGAGTTCATCCAGGGTGTGACAGTGTCGGAGGAGCGCGTCACCCTCGATCACCTGCCATGTATCGTCGCCGTCTTCGTGGACATGCAGTCGCGAACCATGTCCATTAGTGTGTGGTGTCGACCATCCCGGATGCGATGGAAAGGCCTCGCGAATCAGGTCAACGACGCAAGCTGCCCCGGTAACTACGACCTCGAACGACCCAATCTGGACCGTGTGGACATCCGTCGTGGCAGGTCGGACTAACTCGCGAGTACGCAGCATGGATTCCGTCCCATCGTATGAACGTGGATGGGCCAATGCGCCCCAACTGGCAGAGCGATGCGCGAATCGCTGCTGCAACTCGCGCATCGTTTGACGGTGGCGGCTTCGTGGCTACCGTGCCTGGAACATGTGTTTAGTCGTCGCGGTGCGGCGCGCACATGTCACCGTTGTTGTAGGCGTCGAGCGTGCCCGCGAGCGCGACGGCCTGCGCAGCCTGGGCACTCGTGATTGTGCTGCCCGGCGGATGATTCGCGAAGAAGGTGTTCGCGGCAGCGATCGTCGCGGCGATGCAACTGGACTCATTGCCATCGGCAACGTTGAGCATCGCGGCGATGAGTTGCACCATCAACTTCTTCCCCTGGTCCGGACCGGACGGAGGGAAAAACGTCTGCAGTTGCGAAGGCGAGTACGTCACCCCGCCGATCGTGAGCGAACTGACCGGCCAGTTGGATACCGGCGCCGCAAGCCAGAAGCCAATCGTCCCAGTCCCTGTTCCTGTCGGTGGCGGTGGCGGGGGCGGAGGAGGGGGAGGGGACGGCGGGTCCGAGACCTGAGCCGCGGCTCCGGGAATACCCAGGCCGCGAACATTCGGCTTGACGTAACTGCTGGCAATAGCTGCACCGGTCGTAGCCGTCGCGCCCTTTACAAATGTGCGGCGGCTGACTCGCGTGCCAGTTGCTTGAGTCGTGGGGGCTGACACGAAATCAGGTCTTGACCGCTCATCATCCATGGCTTGGCCTCCTTTTGATAGCGAACGTTCATCGTGTCGCTCATGCGATACCTGCGTCGATACCCGCCGGAACGACATTTGTTGGGAGAAAATGAGAGATGCCCGTACACACGAGCGTGACGAACACTGATGGTGTTTTTGTGGCGTCGAGATTTAGGTTCGGTGGTGGTCAGAGGCTCGCTGAATTGCGATTACAGACCGAGCAGTCCTGATTGTTCGAGTGAATCGAGCAATTCGCGCGTGTCGTCGAGCGCCTGTGCGAGGGGGATGGCGTGTTCCGTCGCAACCGCAGCCGCGATTTCCTCAACCGTATTCGTGCCCGTGCAATATTCCCAGATGAATCGACCGGTTGCATTCAGCACGAACGATTCGCCGGTCACGTGGTCGAAGACGACCAGTTCATCATCGAGGACAAACGTCGAGAGGTCTGCCCGGACTTGGGGTCGGGATGGGTCGATACTGGCGTCGGTTCCTGTCATAACGCCCGGCTCACCGACCTTCTCTGACATTGGGCAATGCCCAACGAGTTCTGGTGCCTTTGCGGGTCGCAACCGGTTCGATACGGTTTCCGGTACACCGATCTGGTCGATTGAATGAATCAATGATACCGACTTGACCGACGATGTAGGCGGCAAAATGGGAGACGTATCGATGCCAACTGACCTCCAGCGCACAGGTGCGGTCTCGTCCCAGAACAATGACCAGTCGGGCGTCGCGCGGCCCAGATTGATCGCTTACGCCCTGCAGCCCGAACCTCGAATGCCGATCGTCCCCGCGACGCAGATTCGGGAATGGATCGACGAGACTGACCAGCAGTTTGCCCGGCGCTGCCTGCCATTGTTGATCGCTAACCAGGCCGGCTGGTTCATCCTTAATACCCACGACCTCCGCGTTACCTGGAATGGGAGCAACAACAGCGATTCGATCACGCTCGACTGGTTGAGCGGCGAGATGCCGTATCCGGCCGTCTCGCACTTCGGCCACGGAATCCTTACTTGGACGATTCCGTACCTGTTTCGTACACCACCAGGCGTGCAGTTGCTGGCACGCGGACCTGCCAACTGGCCGAAAGATGGTGTCTGCCCGCTGGAAGGTCTGGTCGAGACAGATTGGTCAGTGGCGACGTTCACCATGAACTGGTACATGACCGTTGTCAACCATCCGGTTGAGTTTGCGGCGGGTGAGCCTATCTGCATGGTAGTGCCACAACAGGTTGCCGCGCTCGAAGCGTTCGCTCCCGAAGTGCGTGAAATCTCCTCCGACCCCGATGTCCATGAGGCCAATCTCGACTGGTCGCGGAGTCGCAATCAGTACCTCGATGACCTCAAGGTGCCGGATTCGGCAGCCGCTCGGCAACGCTGGCAAAAGGACTACTTTCGAGGCCGGACTCCGTCAGGTTCGACCGCTCCTGAGCACCGTACCCGGCTCCGAATCGAACCGTTCCGCGACGCCACATCATGACTTGCTGAATATTGATCGAAACGTTGCGTTTACGCGCGAACCAATTGACTGACGTTGACCTCAGCAGGGGGCCGTGGGATAGCGTCTATTGCTCACATTCACTGAAGCCGGCCAACGGGTGAACGCATTTGCCGGGATCACGCAACCGGGGCCAAGGGTGATCGCTCATCCATGGCCCCGGCCATATTCCTACGTCGAACACTTTCCGCACCGGGATCATTGTTCGGTGTCACCGCGCCATCAGATCGTCGATGTCGCGGCTAGACAGACGAACGGGTTGGAGTTTCCGCTGTTCCCAGGTCCGCTATTGGTGGGATCGCAGTTGTCATTGGCAATCACGCCGCCGTTGACGTTGTAGTCGGGCTGGTTCGCGTGCTGGCCCAGCGTCAACTGCTCAATCCGCCCGTACTCAATGAGCGTTGGTCGCCCGTACTCTTTCACAAATATCACCTCCTCCTGAGCGATTGCGTTCAGACTGGCACCCGCGCTCGCCGGATGCGTCTTGTATCGATGAACGGCCCACCCAGCGGCGCAGTGCGGAACACCGCCGGGAATGGCCATGCATCGGATCACAGTGGATGCCCCTGGCTGATCAGGTCACGACCCGACAGCCTGAGGTCAACGGGTGGTACTGAGACGGCTCGTGGTCTGGGAAGTTCAAAAGTTCGTAGCCACGTTTCAAGCGAGACGAGTTTCATGACGTACAGAAAATCCATGCCGTAGCGACCGGCGCGAAGTTCCTGGAGTCGCTGCCAGAATCCATCAGCCTGGACGAAGCCTCGGCGTGCGATCAGTGACATTGCGTCTGGCCCGAACACAGCCGCGTACTCAGGCCACTGATGCTCGACCTCGTTTTCCCAGACCCCACGGAAGTTCGTTTTCAGTGTTCGGGATCGAATGCTCTCGGGCAGCATGCCCTGCATCGCTTGACGAACGATCCGCTTCTGCCCTGCATAGGTATTGTCTGATTCGGGATGTGGCCAGAACTTCTGCTCGGGCGGAATGCCAAGCAGGAATTCGTGGAGCCTGCGATCCGCAAATGGCCTCCAGGTCTGAATAGCCCACGGAACGATCTGTCGCGCAACTTCCGGTGGATAGAGCAGGCGATACTCGAACGCGCGGGTGGGGTTTGCGTACTTGCGCGTGCGTTCGTCCTTGAGGAGCAAATGCAGGTGGTGCTGTTCCAGTTCGCGACGCAACGCTTCCGGCATCCACGTCGGTATCAGTCTCCCGCGTGTGCGCCTGAATCCGTGCCGTCGATATGCGGTCATGATCTGTCGCTGGAATGCTCGCGGTAGCAGTGGCGCGATGCCGTACAGGAAGAGCGTCTTTGCGTTCGACTCTCCGGTGACGCGCCGGTAGGGTTGCAAATGCTCCCAGACTGCTCGAACCTGGCCCTGCCGAATCAGTGAGTCGAAGACGTGGCGCGTCCCGCCAACACAGGCATCGGCAGTGTCGCCGGTTAGAACTACCCGAACGCCCGCATCGCTGGCGGCCCGCATGATCGCATTGCTCGCGTCTCGGACTCCCAGGTTCGGAGATTCGAGGAAGCCATCGGGTTCGATCTGGAGGCGTCCCGAGAACGATGATGTCTCAACATAGTGCGCGTCAAAGCCATACTGTTCCTGTAGATCTCGTATCAGATCGCGCTCATCACAGGTCGGGTCATTGAAGACCGAACTGAATGTTGAGAAGCCACGGTATGGGACATCGCCCCGACGGTATATCTGCTGGGCGGTGGCGACAATCGAAGAAGAGTCCAGTCCGCCACTCAGCAGCACGCCCATCGGGTGCATCGAGCGGAGGCGGTCGCGAACGACCGTCGTAAACAGGTTAAGGTAGTGCTCAGCATAGTCGTCGGCTGATTGATACCGGATGTCGCGGACATCGAGCGTCCAGAATGTTCGGTTGTCGCGAGTGTTATATCCAACCGTCAGGACGTTCCCTGGTAAGACCGAACTGATACCGCTGAAGAAGGTGCGTTCGGTCTGCTTCTCGTTCTGGAATGCATACCAGGGTGTGAGATAGTCGCGGAGCTTTGCCTCGTCGGGAGCGAGCAGAACGGTCGGGTCCACGAGGATCTGATGGATCTCCGACCCAGCCACAAATGTTCGTTCATCGAGCCGGTAAAACAGGGAACGCTGGCCCGAGGTGTCCCGCGAACAGATAATTTGTCGCGTGCGAGCATCCCAGATTGCGATTGCAAAGTCTCCCAGCAACCGCTCAAAGCAGTTGCTTCCCCAACGTTCATAGGCCCGCAGGATGAGTTCGGCGTCACTGGCGGTGGCTGGTGTACCAGGAAGCGTTGCAACGAGTTCCGCTCGATTGTCGAGCCGCACGTCAGCAATCACTGCGATACCGGTTCGGGGGCTGATGATTGGCTGGCGCTCGTGAGTCTCTTCGGGCGTGATTGCCGATTTCGCGTAGCCAAGACCAATCGATCCGTCCAGGTGGATGGACATACCGTCCATCCCACGGTACGGGGCGGCTTCCAGCATTGCCCAGATATCACCAGGTTCAATCGGTCGTCCATCGCGATGGAAGCGAACGGCAAGACCTGCCACGGTATCCCCCTGGCACGCACATACCGACAACTGCTCGATGCAGACGAATCGGGTCACATGCAGACACTTCGCTGCAAGGACACCGATCGAGTTCAATGAAGACACTTGTGAGACAAGTATGGCTTGGGCAAGATCGCATTCCGGTCGAGATCGTATGGGGATTTGGTCGAGCCGAGTTCGGTGGTGCGTCCCTAGACGATGGAGTGCGGATGGCGCTGCAATCGATAGGTGACCAGGGTGACTGCAAGCGCAAGCCCAATGGTCGCGAGCCCGATTCCGGCCAGATCGAGCATTGTCACCGCGTCACGCTCGCCGATGGGAAGGATGACGTCACCCTCGTGTCCATGCTTCGGGAACAGTCGCCCCGGCCCAGCGACACACAAACAGGCTCCGAACATCAGCAGCGGGACTGAGAGCCATAGGAGGAGGGCTACGCCGCGTAGACGCAGCCCGGCTACCAGCCAGACAATCATCGCAACGGTGATGAGTGCCAGGACGCCCGGCACGCTCAAACGGCCCTTGAGGATCCAGACGATGCGCTGGGCGAGCGTGTCGAGCGTGAGTGGGGCGAACTGTGCGACGATCAACCGCTGTTACCCGAGTTTGCGCCAGAAGACGCTCCAGTTGTCGATCCGCTGGAGTGGCTCGTGGATCTCGTTGGCGGCGCGGAAATCACGAATCGCGATTGGGCAGGCCGGGACAGCGCCATAGTCGTCAACGATGACGAACCCGCCGGGGGAGAGTTTCGGGTAGAGGCTTTCCAGCGCAACCATCGTCGACTCGTACATGTCGCCGTCGAGCCGGATCAGCGATAGCCGCTCGATCGGCGCAGTCGGTAACGTGTCACGGAACCAGCCGGGCAGGAAGCGCACCTGCTCGTCGAGCAGCCCATAGCGTTCGAAGTTGGCGCGGACGGTCTCTTCAGCAATCGCCAGATATGGAACTTTCCAGAGCCAGTCGTTGGCATCGACGGGGTAGCGGTCCGGGTCCGGCTGTGGCAGACCCTGGAACGAGTCTGCTGCCCAGACGGTCCGGCTCGTGTCACCGTAGGCCTTGAGGACGGCGCGCATGAAGATAACGGCGCCACCGCGCCAGACTCCCGTCTCGATCAGATCGCCGGGAACGTCATCGCGGATGATCGTTGTCACGCAGTGCTGGATGTTGTCGAGCCTGCGCAGGCCGACCATCGTCTCGGCCTCGATTGGCCAGTCTTGCCCGTTGGTGCGCCGCTCGACGGAGAAGGGCACCCGCCGCGTCAGCGAGAGGCGTCGCTTTGCGAGTTGGGTCGCGATCGGTCGGTAAAGGCGACGCTTGATCTTCCCCTTTGGGACAACGCCGTACTGGTGCACGTCTGGAAAGAGCATCCGCGTCAGACAGCGCTTCATCAGGTCGAGATACAGGTCCTCTGCGGTCGGTGATGGTGTGGTTGGCTTGGTGGCGACAGGCGATTCAAGCAGCAATTGGCTCATCTCGATCCCTCTCAACATCAGGCGACGCCAACCGGCGCGAGCCGCTGGCCGATTAGTTCGGAAGCACGATGCAGGTGTTGCCTTGCCTCGTCGCCTCGGACGGCAGGTTGGCGGGGGTGTTCGGCCAGCGGCAGGCCCGAGCACCAGCGCTCGTGATAGAGCAGGTCGGAGGCTACCCGCCGCGCGGCCCACTCCGGTTCGATCAACCGTTCGCGGACACCGCCGTTGTCGAGGTGGTGGGCAGTGAGCGCCGGGTGCAGGACGACCTTCAGGCTGTGCTGGAGGTACTGGTAGCAGAGGTCGATGTCCTCGAAACGGAACCAGTAGCGCTCATCCGCGTGGAGGCCAACACGCCGGATCATCATGCAGGCCGAACTGACAGCATCGACGGACCGTGGCTCGTGGAAGACATCCCAGACCCGGTCACCCAGCGGGTGTGGCGCGATCCGGCCTGGCCGGGCCTCGTAACCAGCGTGGAGGACCAGCCCACGTTCCTGTCCGGCTGCGAACAGTTTCCCGCCGATGACGCCAATGTCGGGGTGCCGCGTCAGGTAGTGGGCGGCAAGGGCAGGATCGCTCGCGATCAGTGTGTCGCTATGCAGCAGCAGGATCAGATCGTTGCGGGCCGTTTCTATGCCCGCGTTGATGGCAGCACCGAACGACTGGTGTTCCAGCAGCCGGACGATCCGGATCGGAAGTTGGCTCATCCTGGCGATCGGCGTCAGGTCTGTTGCTGAGCCGTTGTCGATCAGGATGACCTCATCCACGTCTTTCGCGTTGGCTCGCAGCGCGAAGAAGGCCGCTAGCAGTTGCTTTGGCCGGTCACGCGCAACGATGACGATCGAGTACTGCGTCATGTACTGCTCTCCAGCGGTCGATGTTGGCGCTGATCGCGTAGCGACGGGCGCAGTCGCGGTTGGACTCGCCTATCTCTCGACGGAGGACGGGATCGGCGACAAGGGTTGTCAGGTGCTCGGTCCATTCAGACGGCGTTGTGGCGAAGAACCCGTTGCGGCCATGTTCGACGTAGCCTGCGTATGGCCCGACCGGACTGGCCACGACCGGCGCTCCAACCAGCCCGGCTGTCATGCAGCGGATGTTGCTCTTGGCGCGCATGAACGGCTCGTCAACCAGCGGCGCGAGGACGATGTCCATCTGGTGCAGGACGAGCGGAAAGACGCTGAATGGCAGCCAGCCAATCTGGATCAGTCGCTCGGCTGGCGCGTCGATCCGCGAGAGAAGGCCGCCCTGACCGGCCTCGATCACGCGCACATGGCTGAACCGGTCCAGCACTGGCTCGATGGCCCCGGCCAGCAGGTCGAGGTTTGGCCCGTGGTGCTCGGTGCCGAGGAAGCCGATGTTGATAGTCTCCCGCTCTGGTAGCGCAACATCCCAGAGGGGGTTGGCATCGTCGTAGCAGTTCGGCAGTACGTAGATCGATGGAGTCAGGTCGGCGTATGCCTGTGCCAGTTCGAGCGTCGCAACCGTCAGTGCGTTGGCTGCTTGAATCGCGTGCTCCAGATGGGTCAGCGCGTCGTTGCGCGGCGCGGCATCAACGATCGACTGATCGGCCAGCACTGCCCGGACCTTCGCTTCGGCTTCGCGGCGGAACCGGTCCGGTGCCCAGTAGCGGTTGAACTTCGCCTGCGCCGGGAGAAGGCCGGGGCGGAGCAGATCATCGACATCAATGATGACAGCGATCCCGCGCTCGCGAGCGCCCCGGATCAGATCGACTTCCGCCTGCGACGACGGGTTGTGGATGACGAGGATGTCGACGTCGGGCAGTTCGTCCGGTGTGACACTGGCGTCGAGGATCGTGAGGTCGTTTCCCAGACGTTCGAGCGCGCGGAGCGGCGTTTCGATTCGCCATGGAGAGCGCGTCAGGCTGCGATCGATCGTTGCATACCGCCGCGTTTCGTGCGGCGTTGCGTGGTTGCCGTTCATCAGTCGTCGTCCCCGACTGGTGCGAGATCGGTCGTCACCAGTGGTCGGTGGCCGTTTTCGATCGGTCGTGATGCGAGGAACTGGAGGTCGAACAGCTCCCGGTAGAGACCGTGCGCCATCAACAGTTCGCCGTGCGTCCCCTGCTCGACGATCCGGCCGTTATCGACCACGAGGATTCGGTCGGCCCGCTGGACGGTCGCCAGCCGGTGGGCGATGACGAACGTCGTCCTGCCCTCCATCAGGTTCTCGAAGGCGGCCTGGAGCATCCCTTCGGAGCGTGCGTCGAGGGCCGATGTTGGCTCATCGAGGATCAGGATGCGTGGGTCACGCAGCAACGCGCGTGCAATCGCGATGCGCTGCTTCTGACCCTCGGAAACCTGAACGCCCCGCTCGCCGACTTGGGTATCCAGACCTTTCGGTAGACGCTGAATGAACTCCCAGGCGTAGGCCGCCTGCGCGGCAGCAATGATCTCTTCCTCGCTCGCACCCTCACGACCGAAGGCAATGTTGGCCCGAATCGTGTCGGCGAACAGGAACGTGTCCTGAAAGACGAACCCGATCGCCGCCCGTAGATCGGTCAGCGGGATATCGCGCAGGTCGATGCCGTCGATCAGGATCTGACCTTCGTCAGGGTCGTAGAAGCGCGCAATCAGGCTGGAGATCGTCGTCTTCCCGGCCCCACTCGGACCGACCAGGGCGACGATGCTCCCAGCCTCAGCGACGAACGAGACGTCGGACAGGACCGGCTCGCCGCTGCGATAGGCGAAGCCGACCTCCCGGAACTCGACCGTGCCCGAGATCGCTTCGACATACTGCTCGCCTTCGTCCTCGACAGCCGGGTCTTCGTCGAGGAACGCATAGACCCGATCGGCCGCGCCGAGCGCCTTCTGGGTACTCGTGAACAGGCCAATCATGTGTCCCGCTGGTTGAAACAACAGCCCGAAGAGCGATTGCATGGCGATGACGGTCCCCAGCGTCGTCCGGGACTCGATCACGAGGTAGGCGCCGTAGGTGAAGATGATCAGCGTCATTGTCAGCGAGAAAATGCTGGCGCCAAAGCCGATCGTCGATTCGATCAGCGTCACTCGCATGCGCAGACGAAGGAGGTCCTGGAGCGTGGAATGAAAACGAACCGCCTGGAGATGCTCGCGGCCAAAGGCGACGACCTCACGCATGCCGGTCAGGTTCTCCTGCAAATGCTCGTTGAGGTCGGCGGCTTTCTCCTGTGCGCGCTTGGAAGCCGGGCGGAGTGGGCGTGTCACTAGCGCTGCGCCGCCCGCGACGATGAGCGGCGCGGCAGCCGCCACCAGTGCCAGCGACGGGTTGAGCCGGAACATGACGACGGCCCCGACGATCAGCGCGATCAGGCTGCTGACGCCGGTCAGGATCGTCGATGAGAACAGCCCGGTGACGGCTGGGATGTCGTTGACGAAGAGCGACATCGTCCGGCCGCTGTGCTCCTGACGCGAGAACGAGACCGATAGCACCTCGCTGTGGTTGAAGACGCGTTGGCGAGTTTCCAGCGTGATGCGTTCGGCGAAATAGCTGCGCAGGATGCCGCCGGAGACGAGGACGAGCGCGCTGGTGATCCAGACACCGGCGTAGAGTCCGGCCGTTCTCGGCAGGAGGTCCATACGTTGAGCCAGGACGACATCGTCGATCACGCGCCGCTGGACGAGCGGGACGGCAATCGACAGGAGGGGCGCCACGATCGACAGGACGATCAGCGGTAGCCAGATCCGCCAGAGCCCTCGGTTGTCATGGATGAAGCGATAGGCGGTATCCACGTATGTCGTCCCACTCCCCGGTCTCGGATCTGTTCGATGGGGTGATCGCCAGGTGTTGAATGCGGGAAGCCAGCCTCACGAGCGGTGAGCTGGCTTCCCGGAGAGGCGCTAGCACCAGCGCCTGCTAACCACGGTTGCGTTAGAAGTCGCTGGAGACCAGACATGCCGTCGCGGTACCACCAGCATCGCAGTCGTTGTTGACGGTAATGAGTTGCTGGCCGTCGAAGAAGAAGTCCGGCTCGTTGCCGTTCTGCCCGAGGGTCAATCGCTCGACCGTCCCGTACTCGATCAGCGCAGGGCGTGCATAGGTTTTCTTCATCGCTCGTTCACCTCCCTTCCGAGCAAGGTTCTTCGTATTGGCATCGGCGCTCTTCCGACGCCCGCGATCTGCTGGCAGTTCGTGGCCGGGTGCTCGACCGGCTCGCTGCCAAGGAGTAAGCGCATTACAGTGCCGCTACGGCATCCATGACGATAGTCCCTTCAGGTGGAGAAATCGTCGTCTCGGGATATGCATGGATCGTGAGCCGTTCGGCTCGGGGCAGGCGAAAAGTTCGCAGCCAGGTCTCGAGTCCGATCATCTGCATCAGGTAGACGGTGTCGGTCTTCTTCACGCCGTCACGAGCCTGGATCAGCCGGTCCCAGAAGCGATCTGGCTCGACGTAGCCACGCTGGCTGATCTCGGATCGCTTGCCTGGGCCGAACGTCGCTTCGTAGTCGTCCCATTGGCGCTGGACCTCGTTGTCAGTTACCTGTCCGAAGACGGTTTTGTTGGTTCGCAGCCGGATTTCGTCCGGCAGGATGCCCTCAAGCCCTCTGCGAATGAGCGACTTCGATCGCGCGTAAGATGAACCACCGTTCGGGTCAATCGAGAACTTCTGTTCCGGCGGGATCGCCAACAGAAACTCATGCAGGCGCCGGTCGGCGTAGGGACGCGCAATCTGGATCGGCCACGGTGCCGGGTGCCGTGCGATAGTCGGAGGATAGAGCGTCGAGGATTCGAACTGGCGTGTCTCATTGGTGAAGATTCGGTTTTGTTCTGCCTCGATCGCTTCTGCAACAGCCCGCTCGGAGATGTGAGAACGCAACCGTTCCGGCATCCAGTCGGGTAGCAATTTGTGTTGCAGGTAGCTGTTCTGTCGCTGACGGCGCAGCAGCATCACGCGCCGCTGTAGCGAGAGCGGCAGTTGCGGGGCGAGCGTGTAGAGCGCAATGCGTCGCCATGACGGGTCGATGGCGTGGCGGTATGCCTGCATGTGTTGATAGAGAACGCGCAAGCGGCCCTGACGCAGGAGTGAGTCGAAGACGAGCCAGCTCCCACCGACGCACCCGTCGGCAATATCGCCGGTCAGGATGACGCGGACGCCAGCCGATGCAATCGTCCGGAACATCGCGTCTCGCTCGGCCCCAACGCCCATGTTCGGCCCTTCCATGAAGCCGGTTGGCGTAAGCCTGAGCCTCCCGGCGAAGTCGCCGGACGGGATGTAGCGGGCGTCGTGGCCGTACTTGGCCTGGATCGATTCGATCAACGGCCGCTCGTCGCAGTCAAGACCGTCGAATACAATGCTGAAACTGATCAGGCCGCCGGTGCCGCCGCTGGTGTCGCGGTAGTGCGCAAGCGCGGTCGTCGCGATCGACGATGAGTCGAGCCCACCGCTGAGGAGGACGCCGACCGGAGCAGTACTACGCAGCCGCGCCACAACGGCCGTGCGCAGCAACTCCCGGAAATGCTCGGCATAGTCCTCGTCGCGCCGGTAACGAATCTCGCGGCGTGGGTTGAGCGACCAGTAGCGCTCGATCCGGTGCGAGTCTTCGTTGACGACGAGCAGATGTCCGGCAGGCAGCAGGTGGATGTCCTTGTAGAACGTCGTTGGCAGTTGTGGTTCGTTGCGGAACATGTACTGCGGCGTCAGGAATGTTTCGATATGCTCATCGTTTGGCTCAATCGGAACTGCCGGGTCCTGAAATATCTGGTGGATCTCCGACGCAGCCACGAAGGTCGCGTCGTCGAGCCGGTAGTAGAGCGCCCGCTGGCCGCTCGTGTCCCGCGCGCAGACCATCCGGCGCTCGCGTGGGTCCCAGATAACGACCGCGAAGTCACCGAGCAGGTGGTCGACGAAAGCCGTTCCCCAACGCTCGTAGACGCGCAGAACAAGTGCTGCGTCACTGATTGTGGTCGGAACGTGACCGCCGAACTCCGCCAGCAGTTCGTCGCGGTTGTCGAGCCTAATGTCGGCCACGACCGCGCATCCGCTGTTCAGGCTGACGAGCGGCTGTCGTTCGTCTCGTTCCTCCGGCGTGACCGTCAAACGGGCCTGGCCGAGCGCGACGCTGTCCCAGGTGCGGACGGATGTACCATCGACGCCCCGATATGGGACGGCCTCCAGCATCGACACGATCAAGCCGGGTGCAATCGGGCGGCCATCGCGGTGGTAGCAGGCTGCCAGTGCGCTCATGGTGCGCGCCTCAGATCGGCTTCGATGTGGTCGAGGACGGCATCCTGGAGCGCGTAGCCGCTCGGAAATCGGATGACGTTGACGCTGACCTGATTGACCAGTTGGGTCAACACCGGCAGCAGTTCCGCGAACATCTGCTTTGGCAAATAGTTCCGCAGTGGAGTTTGCGCGATGACGCTGACAAGGGCGTTGGCAGGTCGGACCGGCACGATCGCGATCGTGGCATCGTCGACATTTGCTGGCTCATAGCGATCCAGCAGATAGATGCGCTTCAGCCGGACAGGCGATGATGCAATGTCGTACTGGCCGTGGAGTTCGATCAGTTTCTTGGGCAGGTCCGGCCCAATCGGGGACGCTTCACCGGCATATCCCAGCGCATGCTCGACACTCTCGTCCCAGAGTTTCATCGTTGCGGTGCCGGGGACACCGTCGATGCCGTCCTCAGTCCTGAGCAATGGGAGCAGATCGTCGGTCAGTAGCGCCGCTCCGCGCCGGAGGAATCCGGCTGCCATCGTTGATTTCCCCTGGCCCTTTCGCCCAAGGAAGATGGCCGCCCGATCATCGATAACGACTCCGCTGGCGTGGAGCGTGACGATCTGCCGTCGCTGGTAGAGCAGCAGGATCGAGACGATCCCCGTCAGCAGATGGCCGAGCATCGGGTGGCGCGTGTCGTCGTTGCCTGAGGTGTAAATGACGACGCGTCGTCCGTCGTCGACGATGTCGCAGATGCCGGCGTCATCATTCCAGACTCGGATCTGTGCGTCGTCGCGCATGACGCGCATCACGAACCGTCCCGCATGGCTGGGACAGTGACATCGCCACTCGGACATCACGACGCCGTCGAACGGCGGTGCGACCGCTTCGGGACCTCCACCGATCATGGTGACGTCCGGAGGGGCGACGGCAGGTGAGACTACCTCATCAAGGGGAAGTGGCATGTCGCTCTGAACAGTGAGTCCGTAGAGCGAGTAGTCGTACGAAGGCGTGACGATGGACGCACCAGTCCGAGGCGTGGCCCAGCTATCGCGCATCACTGGGAATCGCGCCGCTACGTTCACACGGTACTCCTGATCTGCGAGGCTAGTCAGATACTGAAGATTGCTCGGCGGTTCGCTGTCCGAGCGGGACAAATCGCGTCAGAGCGGCTGGCTCGTCGCCGATTGGCTGGCCGGCGATCTCAACCCAGGCATGGGCGAAGAGTTCTCCGTCGGCTGTGCGGACGCCGATTCTCAACTGGCTCGGGATGCCTTCCAGTCGCAGCCACTGGTGCAGCGCAAGCGATCGGTGCAGGCAACGCGCATTGACGTAGTGGAGTCGCGCGGCCTCGTTCAACCTGCGCGCATAGCGTCGAGCGCGGCGAAGGTCCGAACCGGTTACGACTTCGACGCAGGCTGGCCCTGATGACTCGATCCGTTTCAGTAACGTCTCGAATCCGTCGCGCCGTAGCAGCCGGTCGATTGCCGCCAGGTTGCGCCACGCCCGGGCGAGCAGCACGCCATCGCGGATTGGCTCGGTGAGTGGCATGCGCGCGTTCATCGCGTCCACGCAGGACTCATTCGTCGCGGCGCAGGATGCCCCTGGCCTCCAGCGTGTCGAGGAACGTGGCAACGTCGGCTGCGAGGGTTGCGCGGTCGACGTCGTAGGCATCCAGCAGCCGGTCGACGATCTGATCTTCGGAACGACCCTGTACCAGCTGGCCCCAGATTTCCGCGCCAACCTCATCCAGCCCGAAGTAGATCCCTGTTTCGACGTTGAGCAGTACGGACTCGGTCCCGAGGTCAGCTGAGATGATGGATTCGTTGACACGGGTAGAGCGTTGGACTGCTGACATCGGTGAGACTCCTGTTCGGAACCAGACGCTGCAAACACAGATTGCGCAATGCGCTGTGCAACGCACCTTCTGCATGAATTCCCGATGGTCGTACTGTAGGGGGCTGCCGTGGCCTGGCTGTCGAGTTGGTGTTGAGGTCTTGTTGAGTGCTCGCTGGCCGGAGTTCTACTGGCCTTGTGGCTGTGGAATCAGGGATTCTGAACGGGGGGCATCCGGATGTGCCACCGGGATCGATCCGGCCTGGAGACCTTCGAGGAGGCTGACTGCCGACCGGAGTTCCTGCTGTTGCTCCAATGCGGCCGTTCGCTGTTGCCGGACCTCGTCCAGTACTCCCGCGACACTGAGGAGTTGCTCGTAGAGCGCGCGAGCATCCTCCAGCAGCCGATGCTCCTGTTGGCCGAGGAAGGCCTGCCGCTCATCTAGTGCGTCGATGGCGACTCGTATCTGAGCGAGGACGACGAGCGGCTCGATACGAGCATCGTCGTGCAGGATAACGGCTGGCTGTTCGGTACGTCTGACGATACGACGTATTCGAGATGTCATGGTGTTGCCTTCAATACATCACACGGCGCGCCGTAGATCGTGGGTGATCGCGTTGGCGCGCCGGTTGAGTCGTCAGGTTGATGAGGGTCAGGCCGGTTGCTGAAGCAGGCGGTAACCGACGCGGGCGACCGCCCGGATATCGCCGATGTCACTCTGCGGGAGGTTCAGTTTCTTTCGGATGTGGCTGATGTGGGTCTTGAGGAGCGACACATCTCCGCCATCGTACCCCCATGCGTAGTCGACTAGGCGAGTTGACGTGACGACCCGGCCACTGTTGGCGGCCAGGATATGGAGCAACTTGAACTCCAGTGGCGTCAGTGCGATCTCTCGTCCCCGGTGAATGACCTCATGCGTTTCGACATCGAGCATCAGTTCGCCGACGCGAAGTTGGCGGATTGGCTCCGGTTCCCCTATCGTGCTTCCGCGTCGCCAGACAGCGCGAATCCGCATCGCGAGCTGCCGCGGGCTGAATGGCTTGGTCACGTAATCGTCGGCGCCACACTGAAATCCCTGAATGATCTGCTCTTCCCGGTGGAGCGCGGTCAACATGATGACCGGCGTCGTCGAGTCACGACGTACCCGCTGGCAGAGTTCCAGTCCGTTCATCCTCGGCATACTGATGTCGGTGACGATCAAGTCCGGCCTGTCGCTCTCCCAGCGTTGGACGGCCTGGACTCCATCAGTGGCGACAATGACGTTGAATCCTTCTCGGCGCAATGCGTACGACGTGACATCCAGCAGATCGACATCGTCATCAACGAGCAGTACCTTCATCGAGCGGCTTCGCTTTCTTCAATCATGACGCGACGGAGCACGAGAGGGCGTACCGACTGCATCGTCGGGAGACGGACAGTAAACGTGGTTCCCTGATCGACGGCACTCTCAACCTCAATCGTGCCGTCGTGTTGCTCGACGATCGAACGCGCGATCGCGAGGCCAAGCCCCTTGCCGGCGCGGTGCTGCTGACTCGCACGGGTTCCGCGAACGTGGCGCTCGAAAATGTATGCCTGTTCGTCAGGGGTGATCCCGATGCCGTGGTCGGTGACACGAATCGCGACCCAGCGATCGTCCGGGCTGACGGAGACGACGATTGCGTCTCCCTCGGCTCCATAGCGGCAGGCATTCGTCAGCAGGTTCACGACGACCTGGCCGAGCCGCAACGGATCACCACAGACGACCGGGATCGGATTGCTGCACACCAGCGTAATCGACTGCGAGCGTCGTTCGGCGATTGGGCGGACGAGCGCGATGGCTTCGTCGACCCAGTCGCAGACCGAGGTTGGCTCCGTTCGCAACGGCATCAACTGGTCGCTGTCACACGCGCAGGCGCTATCCGCGAGACCGTCGACCAGCTCCGTGATCCAGGTGACGCCACGTTGGAGCCGCCGCACCATCTCCGACAGTTCTTTCCTGTCAAAGGATGTGTCCTCGCGGAGTATTTCGAGCGTCGCGTGGAGTGTCGCGAGGGGCGTCCGGACCTCATGGGCGAACGAGTGGATCGCCTCAGACGCCGGTTGATTGACCGCACGCTCGATGTGCGCAATGCGCTGGGCGTGGTCGCGCAGGCCATTGATCTCATCGAGACGGTCGAGAAAGGCGAAGTCGAGCCATGGCGGAGGCGGTTGCTGGTCGTTGAGGAGCGTTGGGGGAGTCGGGTGGGCGACATCATCGCCTGAAGGGAGAACAACGTGGGGAATCGATCCCTGAATCCACTGGTGGAGGCCCATCGATGCGTCCCTCCGCGTTCCATGATGATCGGTGCCTGGCAGACCACATCTGCCGGTTGCACAGATGGAATGACGCTGACTCCCGATCCGGCGCTGGATCGCACGTCATCCATGTCGAGGACCGAGTTGCATGGGTGAAGAGTCACCGCCTGCACATCGGCAATGTCGTTGTGCATGTATTGATGGTATAGACCTTTGGGCTAGTTGGGTATCCGTAGAAGCACGTACTTTTGTTCACCAGTCCGCAACCTTCAGATACGTTCCACGTATACGTACATCCGTGGTTGCTCAACGTTCTCAACATCTTTGAAGTGTGCAAGTAATTGCGCAATCACAATCGGCAGATTGGCTCGCCGCCTGGCCGGGATTGCAGGGCAACATGCAGGCCGAATCCGGCATGGCCAGCGGTCAGGACTCCCGGGCTAATCGAGGCTGGAGAGCCCCTGCGCGACAGCCCAGACGGCGATTCGAGCCCGGGATGGTAACTGCAACTTCTGGCGAATGTTGCTCACGTGCGTGTCGACGGTTCGCTCGGACATCCCGAGGATCGCTGCAATCTGCCGGTTGGTGTGACCCTGGCTGATCTGCTGGACGACCTCTCGCTCCCGTGGAGTCAGCATGTCGACCGCAGACGTTGGTCTCCGCTGGCGAACTGCCGGTGGGGCGTTCGGCTGTCGTCGTCCCGGAGCCGGCTCGAGAACCGCGAGCGTTGCTTCAAGCGTCCGTGCCTCGCCGTCGACGATGATGCGGTCAAACTCGTCGTGGCCCAGTAGTTCGCGAAGATGCTGGACCCGCGGGCGTAACCGGAGTTCATCGAGCCGTGAGCGGCCGAGATCGAGTCGCCGGCGCATGGCTTCGGCCTGCCCGAGCATCGCGAGCCACTCCGGTGTTGCCCTGGATGTCGGCCCGAGCACGGCGATCCGCTCCAGTATCCGGGCGATGGACCGGTTGTCGCCATAGGCGTTGGCGATGTCGAGCGCCTCGCGATAGTGATGCAGCGCCTCTTCGTTAGTCAACGAGTCGTTTGCGACATCCCCGAGGCCGATCAGAGCCGGAATCCGCGTACGCATGGACTGCGAGACCTGAGCCCGAACGAGCGCCTCCGCAAAGAGGCGTGTGGCCCGGCGGAGGTCGCCGGATGCCTCGATGAGATCAGCCTGCATGCACAGCAGTTCGCACGCGCGCGCATGGTCCTTTGACAGTTCGGCTTCCTGCAACGCATCCGCCAGCATCTGCCTGGTCAGCGGATCGTTCTGCTCGATCGCGATCATCACGCGCAGGTGCTGAGTGTCGACGGTATCTCCTGAGAGTTCCTCGCTCGTAGACTGCGCTTCGAGCGCGTCCAGGGTGCTGGTAGCGCTGGCGAGATCGCCTCGCAGAATCTGTGCGTAACACAACCATCCGGCGATCGATCGTCGCTGCTCGACGGCTTCGTCAGCGCAGGCCGACTGTGCCTGTGACAGGTACTCAAGCGCCGAGCGAGCATCGCCCGCCAGGAGCGCCAGGCGAGCAGCGGCGATGCGAGCCTTCGCCTGGACCTCGGGAGCATCGTCGTCGAGTAACTCGATCAGGCGTTCGATCCGGCGACGACCATCTGTCAGTTGATGCTGGCAGCCCCAGAACGGTACCAGTTCCAGCGTGAAGTCGATGACCGTCGCGCGGTGACGTGGCTCGCGCGCTAGGTGCAGGGCTTCCTTGATGTTGTCAACGTCGTTGATCAGTGTCTGGAAGGAACCATCGTTGAGAACGCCGGTGGAGGACACGCCCGCTGCGCGTACGAGCGTTCGGTAGTAATCGAGAAACCGTTCGATGAGGAGATCGCGCTGCGCGTCGGTGGCGAGTCGTTCCAGGAGGTATTCGCGGACAACATGCCACATCTGGAACCGTGTTCCAGCGGGTTCGTCAACAACCTCAATCAGATTGTGATCCGCAATTGCAGTCAGGACCTCATCGGTCGCCTCGGCTGATAGATCGAGCACCGTGGCAACAGCATCGAGTGACGCGCCACTAGCGAAAACGGCCAGTTGGGACGCAACGCGCTGTTCCCTCGGCGGTAGCAGCGCAAAACTCCAGCCGATCGTGGATCGCATCGTCTGTTGCCGCTTGGGAAGATCGCGAGGGCCGTGAACGAGTGTGTCCAGCGGATGGTCCAGTCGTTCAAGCAGTCGTTCGAGCGGCATCGATCGCAGATCGGCAGCGGCCAGTTCGAGTGCGAGCGGCAGGCCATCCATCCTGCGGCAAAGTGCGGCGATGACCTCGGCATTCTCGGGACCAACCTCAAATCCGGGGTGGTGCAGGCGGATGAACGAGGTGAACAGCGCGACCGCCGGAACGGCCGCCAGATCGCTGACGTCGATCGGTTCATCATCCGGTGGTGTCCTGAGTGGTGGGACGGCGAAGCTGTGTTCCCAACGGATGCGCAGTGGGATCCTGCTCGTTGCGATGATCTGCAGCCACGGCAACTCGGTCAGCAGATTCGCGATCACTGGAGCTGCGTCGATGACATGCTCGAAGTTGTCGAGCACAACCAGTTTGTCGCCCCGTTTCGATTGGCTGGTCTGCAGACCGACCCAGCGCGGGGTGATTGCATCCCGGATGATTGGCTCAACGCTCGCGCAACTATTGAGTTGGCCGAGGTCGATAAAGAAGACGCTGTCGTACACCTGCTCGCGGTGAATCGCGAGCTCACATGCGAGTCTCGTCTTACCGACCCCGCCGGGGCCAACCAGTGACAGCAATCGAACATCAGGGGAATCGAGCAGCCGCGAGAGTTTCGCGACCAGGTCGTCACGGCCGATCAGTGGCGAGGGTTGAGCGGGGATCCGGTACGCCCGGACTGGATACCGTAGTGAGATAACAGGTGACGCGACGGTATCACTGCCGTCGCGCTGCCTTGCGGGCCTCTCACCCGACGCCACGACGGCGTCGTGGTCGTCGGTGCTCCCATGGGGAAATTGATCGGACGCAATCATGATTGCCAGCCGTTCCATATTCATTCATTGCGTGTGAGACTGCTCCAGCGAGCGTGTCAGGAGATTGAAGATCACATGTCACGATCATCAGCAACGGTGTGTTAGATGCTGACCAGACTCGCGTCCTTCAAAGAGAATTGCAGAGAGAGCGGCTGCGTAAACGCAGGGTCGACCGCTGAGTACAAGTGTTATTAGTTTAGGCCTACATAGTGGATTGCGCAATAGTCGTGAATTCGGTACGGAAGTCACGCAAATTGACAAATGTTGTCGAATGAGTATTGGATTCAGAATTAATGCAACCGTCGCTAGCCCGAGCGTGCAGGTGAGCAGACACGAATGCGATCCCAGACCGCTGACCCGATCGCAAGCGTTGTCCAAGCCATCCCATCGATTGGCCGGCGGGCGGCCAGGGCGATGCGGGTGATGATCTGCGAGTGCGTCGCCTGAGGTGGCATCACGATGTAATGCCAGTATGAGCGCAACTCCCGGCCGCTGTGGCGCAGCATCAGGCAGTAGGCCAGCCGGAACCGATTGGCCCGCAGGTTGGCGGGCATTGGCGGCCGCAAGACAGCCACCGGGCCAGCCAGCATCGGCACGACGACGCGCCGCCACCTGGGCGGCTGTAACTCGCGTAACGTCGCCGCAGGAATTGGCGTTTCGAGCAGCCCCGATGCGAGAGACAGCACGAAATAGAGGATCGCATCGGCATGCCAGTCATGGGCAATCCTGACAACGTCGTCCCAGACGAGTTCGTCGACTTCGCGCGCAATCAGGTGATCGATGTCGGCCAGCAGTCGCAGCAGCCCGGAGTAGTGCTTCGGGGCATGAACGGCGAGGAAGATCAGCAGCGCCTCGGTTGGGAGATCGAGCGGCTGCTGTGTTCGTTCCGAGCGTTCCCGAATCTTCCCCCAGAGCCACTGGTAGTCGATGGCGACGAAGCGTGGGTCGCTCAGTTGCCGGTGGAGTTCCACGACGTACCCATGCCTGCCAGCTGTGCGGACGAGCGGTACGTCATGGAAACTGTGCTTGCTGACGCCTGGTCGGACGTCAACAGCCGGTGCATAGCCGGCCTCACACAGTAGCCGGTGGGCGGTGTCCCAGTCGCGTTCAGGCACCAGCAGGTCGATATCCCCGCAACGCCGGGCATCGTACGCGCCGAACAGACGTTGGGCGAGCCGGGTGCCTTTGAGCGGAACCGCGTCAATATCGTGCTCGCGGAGTCGCTCGATGACCCTTCTGAGTTCTGCGTCGGATGCCAGGTTCGTTGCGGTTGTTTGTAGCCGGACGGCGTGCAATGCCGATACGGCGTCTGGCGGGAGCAGGTCGCGGAAATCCGGACTAGCCAGAACTCGTGCAACCAACGGCTGCACCTGTTGCTCACCGGCCAACGCCCAGAAGCACTCCCAGTCGAAGGCTGGCTGCGATAACCCCTCCCGAATCCGATCGTGGCCAGGGTTCGCACGGACGCAGTCGAGGAGCGTCTGCTCTTCGAGCAGTTTGGGAAACGCTGCATGCATTGCAGGCATCTACGTCACCGATCCAGCCGAGAGTTCGGCGGCCCTTGATGCGTCGCCCCGCCCGGCCAGTTCTGCGTAGAGGCTGAGGTACACCTCACGCTGCACGTCCCAGCGGTAGTGCTGATAGCGCGAGCGCGCTCGTTCGGCGCGCTGCCGGGCAGCGTCGGGATCGGCGTGGATTGCCGATAACGCGCGCGTGAGGTCGTCGGCGTTGCCCGCCTCGAAATAGGCCGCGGCATCTTCCGGGAAGTAGTAGGTGAACGTTGGCCAGCGCGAGAGCAGCACTGGCGTCCCCATCGCGACGTACTCCATCAACTTGTTGGGCAGCACCTGATCGTTGAGCATCCCGACGTAGCCGACATCCGCCTGGGCGATGCCGGTCAGCAGTTCGTCGAGTGGCGCGAACCCGCGGAAAGTGACGTTGGCCTCAACACTGAGAGCCTTGACCCGCCGCTCCAGTTCCTCGCGATACTCACCAGCGCCGAAGATATCGACGTGGGCATTGGGAACCGTCGCCAGCAGTTTCGGGAGCGCGTCGATCAGCACCTGAATGCCGTAGCGTTCCAGCAGGACGCCATGCGTCACGATCCTGAACGCATCGTCGGCGCGCGGTGGCGCCGTCACCGCAGCGGGGTTGAAGATCGCTTCATCCGCGCAGTTGAGGACGACCGTGAGTTTCTCCTCCGGCACCCCACGCGCGACCGCGATTCTGCGCGGCATCTCCTGGGTGACGATCACGCGGCTTGCGAAGGCGGCGCTGATCCGTTCGAGCGTTGCTAGGAAGCGGACGACCGGATGCCGGTGGCTCGTCTGCCAGAGGTAGGCCAGCAGTTCCGGCATGTTGTCGAAGATGTAGAGAATGACGGGTGTGCCGGTCAGCCGTGGGACGAGCGCGCTGAAGACGAGGATGTCGGGCATGTTGTCGACTTCGACGACCGCAAAGCGCCGCCGCAGGTGGAGCCACGTCAGCCGCAGGAAGGCCAGCGTCGCGAAGGCGCTGTACTCCCAGGCGTAGCGCAGCGCCGAGCCGCGCTTATGCTGGACCGGCAGCCGGTGGACATCGACACCGTTGAGCGTCTCACGCGCTGGTTGCCCGTCCTTGCGCAGCGCGAGGACAGTAACACGATAGCCGGCCTTGACGAGCGCTTCGGCGTCGCGCCGGACGTGGCTGTCAGGGTAGTAGTTGTGGCGGACGATGCAGACGGGCGGGGCGGCCTCAGCCTTCTGGCGTCGAAGCATAGTGCGGGATTCCTTTCGCGTCCGCGATCGCGTGCGTGTAGACGGCAAGCACACGCCGCGCGATCCGGTCGTGGCGCAGGTGGTCGATCCGGCTACGTCCATCGGTCCGGCGCGGATCGCGCAACACGGCAACGAGCCCGGCTGCGATCGATGCCGGGTCGCGCTCGACGATCGCGCAGCCCGGCGTATCGCCGATGACCTCGCGAACATCACCAACCTCGACCGAGACGATCGGGAGGTTGCAGGCCATCGCCTCCTTGACGACCATCGGCGACCCTTCCAGGTCGGAGGTCAGAACGAGCGCGTCACAGGCGGACATATGGGCCGGGACGACGTCGTGGGGTTTCTTCGTCAGCAACACGAGTTCTGCATTCGGCAGGTCCTGCCTGACGCGCTCCATCGCTGCCTCAACGAGGTCGAAGCGCTTCTCTGGCCGCCAGTAATCTCCAGCGAACAGCACCAGTGGCTTGTCCAGCGGTAGCCCGAGCGCCCGGCGCGCCTCGTCGCGGTCGACCGGCACGAATGCGTCCAGATCGACACCGCACGGGATTACCCAACCGTCGTCATCGCGCAGCCTGCGGCGTACCTGTTCGGTGACATGGATCACCTCGTCGAACAGCGGTGTCATCACCTTGCAGAGGGGCCCCTGCCAGGCCGGTTGGCCAAGCACCTCCGGGCCGTGGTGGGTCAGGACGACCTTGTGGCCCAACTGTGCGCGGGCAACGATGCCGGCCAGGATGTAATGGGCATGAACGAGGTCGTAGCGCTTCGAACGCAGCGCGCGCCAGTAGCGTGGGAAGGCCGACAGGTACTTCCACTTGCTCTCGCGGCCATTGAAACTCAGAACATCGACCTCGACGCCTGCATCGCGGAGTGCCACGACCTGATCGTGGACGAACGTTCCGAACGACGGCAGCGCCTCAGAGGGGTACATGTTGGTGACGATCAGCACCCTCATTGAGTTGCCCCTTTTGCCCAGACCGCGTCGGGACGATTCTTCTGGCTCGGGTTGGAGTAGAGCAGGCCGTTCAGCCGCGTCTCGTAACCGGCCATGAACGCCATCAATACCTCGCGGATGATCCGGTCGTTGGACTGCGCGAATGTTCCCTCGGTCGAGAGCACGCGCAGGTCGAGTTGTGGTGCCAGTTCGAGGTAGCGTCGTCGCTCGTCCTCCCAGCCACTGTGCCAGACCTCATCCGACTTGCGCGCCCGGGCAGTCTCCGGCGAGAGATCGAGAACATAGCCGAGGTCGGGTGACGGCGAGAGCCGCAGCATCGCCGCGATGGCCAGGCGGCTCCAGCGGGCATCGTCCGGCAGGCTGGCATCCATCTCGACTACCGTATCGACGGCGGCGCGGTCCGTGACGACAATCCGGCCACGCCGGGCTGGGAGCCATGCGCGCCAGAACGTTCTCCCGATCTGCTCCCCGGCCACGAGCCAGGCCCATGCCAGCCGGACTGCGGGACGGCGCAGTCTCGACTTACGCCGTTCGATCGGGTCAGATGTCGTCGCCGCGTTGTCGGTTCGACGGAACCGGCTGATGGTCCCGACGATGCCGCCTGAGCCTCCCCGGCCCCAGACGTACTTCGCGCGCAACTCACACAACCGGGCGGCCGCGACGAGATGTTCGGCGTGGGTGGTCTTGCCCGAGCCATCAACGCCACTCAGTGAGACAACCATCCCTAGCTGGGGGCGCAGGCCGGACTTCAACTTGACGCCCCAGATCAATGTCGCGGCGACATCGCGAACCTTACCGCTCCGGTCGCGCTCGGGATCGCTGGCGATCTTGCGGTAGTAGAGCCGCTTACAGAACCGGTACGACAGGTCGAGTGGCAGGTCGTTGACTCCCATCGCTCGGATGTTGGCCAGCCGCTGCCAGGCAGGTTCATCGTCGCGCAGTATCGTCTCGTAGCGCGCGATCTGAGCAGCCGGGATTCGCGACGCGCCAAACAGCGCGGCTTCCGCCTCAGCCAGCACGAGCAGCATGAAGGCGAGTCCATCCAGCCAGCCGCGTCGCTCGGCAATCTCGTCCAGGTAGCCCCAATCGATCTGGTCCGCTGCTGCCAGTGCGTGGCGGACGCGTAGCACCTCGACCAATCGCAGTTCCTTGTTCTCGTAGCAGGCATGGGCGAGGTTGATCAGGATCGCATCTTCCGGCGAGGGGATCAGGACGGCTGGATCGTCCGTGGCCGATCGCGCTCGCTGCCAGACGAGGTCGTCGTCGAGAAACCCGACGAACCACGCGATCCGTTCGTGGACATGAATCGCCGAGACACAGCGGCCGGCATGGAAACGCCGAAAGAGGAACTTCTGTGGCTCCTCGACGTTGCGTATCTCGACATAACCGAGTTCTCGGAGTGTATCGCGTGCGGCGGCGCCGTCCTCGGGGCGGACGAGAATGTCGATGTTGTCGCTCAGGTGCGGGAACGACGGCGCGTTGCCGGCTGGCTTGATCATCAGGCATTCGATCCCACGAGCCAGCCAGCGTTCCCGAATGGTGAGGTACTCGCTCCGCTGCGTGTCGTACCAGGCCCGCTCCGCATCGATTGCGGTCGCAAAAGTTGGGTGGGTCGTTAGCCAAAATGGCAGGTCGTCAGGGAGCGAGAGCAGACCGACCTTGTTGCGCGTGCACCACTCGATGAACTGTCCGACCTCGTCGTCGGATCGTTGCGCGACCGGCTCCTCAGCGACGAGCAACTCGACCATGAGCCGAGCGGGCCCCCGCAGGTGTGAGCGATCGACGGCCGGTGTGACTGGTGGTGCAGCGATCGTTGTCATCGGCTAGACCATCGTCGCTGCAATGCGCCGTTCGGCGGCCTGGATGACGCGTCTGAAACCGTCCACCAGCGAGATTGCTGGCGACCAGTTCAGCAGGCTCTCCATCTGGGACGTGTCCGCGTAACGCGCTTGGACGCCGACGGGCTTGTCGATTAACGGGACGATTTCCGGCTGGTAACCGGCCAGGTCGGCGAAGAGTCGCGCGACCTCGACGAACGTCGTCAGGCGCCCCGATCCGATGTTGATCGCGCTGCCGTCGCTGATGACGTCCAGCACGCGAATCATCGCCTCGACACAGTCGTCGATGTGGACGAAGTCACGCCCCTGCTGGCCCGATCCCCAGACCGTCAGCGGTTCCTCGTGGCGGGCGGCCCGGGCTGCGATCGCCGGGATGGGGTAGCTCTCGTCCTGATCCTCGCCGTAGCCTGAGAAGGGGCGGACACAGGCGACGTGCAACCCGTAGGTGCTGGCGGCGATCCGCGAGAGAAATTCGCCGGTCAACTTGGCCCAGCCATACGTCATGTCCGGCGCTCCGAGATTACCGTTGGCGAAGTCCACCATTTCCTCGCGCAGTGCGACGTGGCCGGTGTCGCCCTGTAGGCGCACCGGGTAGGCCGCGCTGGAACTGGCGTAGAGGATGCGCTCCGGCCGGGCCGCGATCGCCCAGTTGAAGAACTCCGCGTCGATCGCGAGGTCGGTTGCGACGCTCAGCGGATCGCCGTCGATCTTCATTCGCCCGCCGACGACGGCGGCAAGGTGGAAAACATCGCCGAAGGCAGGTAGTTCCAGCAGTCCGTCACGCGCAGAGCCGAGGACATCGCGCATGTCCCCTTCGATCCAGGTCAGCGTCGCACCGTTCGGGTGGCTGAACTCAGTACCGGTTGGTCCAATTGGCGAGAGCCCGAGTGCCGCCGCCCACTCAGCCGGTGGCTTGCCGGTCGAGAGGTTGTCGATGACCCAGACGCTTCGGCCATCGCCGATCAACCGGGCAACGACGTGCCGGCCAACGAAGCCGCAGCCGCCGGTTACGAGTACGGGAGCGGACCGTGTGGATGCCGTCATCTGAACCTCCTTGGTGTCCGTGTCGGGACGTGCGGTGTCGGTGATCGTCTACGCAACCCGGTCACGAAGCGCGGTGGCTTCCGCGACGAGTCCTTCTGCAACGGCGTCCCACGAGTAGGGCAGCGAGAGTGGGCGCACACCTGCAACGCGCTGTTGGCAGAGCGCGACCGTCTCGGCAATCAGTTCGTCGGCTGTCGTGACGAAGATAAGCCCGGGGTGGGGATGGCTGCCGAACATCCGTGGCAGGCCGCCAAAGCGAGTCGTGACGACCGGCAGGTCGCAGGCGAGCGCTTCGAGAACCGAGAGCGGCACCTCGATCGCGTTGTCGGTCGTTTCGACCGGGAAGACGTAGCAGTCGGCGAGTTGGTAGACCTCTTCGACACGCGGCAGGTAGTCGGACAGAATCATCACCCCGGCGGCTTCGAGTTCTGCCCGGATCGCCGCCTCCTGGCTCGTGCTGGTACTCGCAACCAGGACGACCTGGCAGGCGCCAGTCTTCGCCAGCCGCGCCAGGACCCCGATTCCCCGTCCAGCCTGTAAATGCCCGACATGGATCGCGACTGGTCGATCGACCGGAATCCCGTATCGCTGGCGTAAGACGGCCCGTTGCGCGTCATCAACTGGCGTGAATGTCTCGGCGTCGACCCCGCTGCGAACGACGGCTGTCCTGCAGCCGATGGATTCGAGATAGGCCCGGTTCGTGTCCGACTGGACGACGACCAGATCAGGCCGGATCGCTCGGATCAGAACCTGCTGCCATCTCGGGTGCTGCCGTGTCTGTAACCCAAGCAGCACCACGAACGCCGACGGGCAATACGCTCGCAGCACCCGTGCACGAATGAACGAGAAGAACGTCGCCGAGCGATGGGTGGCGTAGATCAGGACATCCGGCTCGATCCGCCGCAGCGCATTCCGAAGCGACCGGCTGAGGAACGTCTTCGGCGCCGGGACTGCCCGGATGCTGGCGTCACCAGCCACCGGCTGCGTCGTCAGCAGTTCGACTGGATGACTGCGCCTGAGTGCTGCCGCAATGGCCAACGTGAACTTCCGGACACCCTCATCAGGCGGGCCGGCGAGGTCGTCGCTGACGATACAGATTCGAGAAATCGCTGGCACAGGTTGCTCCACCGACGTGCGCTCGCACCCAGCCTCCGGCTGCGCCGCGCCAAACAGCAGCGCCCCGCACCCACGCGGCAGCAGGAGGTGGCTTCAGACAGACGTTGACTGCCTTCGAGTCTAGGGATCACCCAGCCGTTCGCCGGTAACGCAACGGTAGAAAATCCGTTGAGGGCGCTCATTGGGTGCTGACAGGCGAATGTGACTCAGCCTCGACGCGATTCGCGTGTGGCGTTGACACTCAAGAGCGGTAGGCTTGCGCCGGTCGACTTCTGCTTTTCGCGTGTGAGGAACCGTGATGTCCATTTCGCCAACTTCCAGCCCGAAAGCCGTTGTCCTTCTGTCTGGCGGGGTCGATTCGACGACGTGTCTGGCGATTGCCAGGGCAGAGGGGTTTGCGCCGTATGCGCTGTCGTTCCGGTATGGGCAGCGGCACAGTGTTGAGTTGGAGGCAGCCGGGCGTGTGGCGACTGCGCTTGGGGCCGTTGAGCACGTCGTGATCGACATTGACTTGCGACGGTTTGGTGGTTCGGCGCTCACGGCTGACATCGACGTGCCGAAGGATCGTGATGAGGCGGCGATGGACACCGACATTCCGATCACCTACGTCCCGGCGCGCAACACGGTCTTCCTCTCCTTCGCGCTGGCCTGGGCTGAGGTACTGGGGTCGCAGGATATCTATATCGGCGTCAACGCGATCGACTATTCGGGGTATCCCGACTGCCGGCCGGAGTACATCCGCGCCTATGAGACGATGGCGAACCTGGCGACGAAGGCGGGCGTCGAGGGACGCCAGCACCTGACGATCCGAACGCCGTTGATCGACCTGACGAAGGCGGAGATTATCCAACGTGGGCTGGAACTCGGCGTCGACTATGGGCTGACGCTCTCCTGCTACGACCCCGCTCCGGACGGGACGCCGTGCGGTCGGTGCGATTCATGCCTGCTGCGCGCGAAGGGGTTTGCGGAGGCGGGAGCGCGTGATCCGGCGTTGCGCGACTAGCGGTTATGGCCTCTCCGGGTGGTACCCTTTTCGGTGGTCGCGATGGCGCGGCCTGGCAACCCGGAACGAGCAGGCATGAGCACCGAGAACTCGCAGACACTGACCCCGTCCCGCCG
>Ga0180215_1000348_pt1 | contig 61468 bp, 65 predicted proteins | sample eDN3rd37CBELigBY_FD_128871 | JGI IMG/M metagenome (GOLD analysis project Ga0180215, IMG submission 128871) | Enriched backyard soil microbial communities from Emeryville, California, USA - eDNA 3rd pass 37_C BE-Lig BY (version 2) (version 2) | ecosystem: Environmental > Terrestrial > Soil >... | reverse complement strand
CTATGCTTGAAAAAACAACGAGAATGAATTATCTCTATGATTTCTATCAATCGTTGTTAACGCCTAAGCAAAGAAACTATATGTCTTTATATTACCTAGATGACTTTTCCCTTGGTGAAATAGCAGAGGAATATGAAATTAGTCGTCAAGCTGTCTATGATAATATTAAGCGTACAGAGACAATGCTTGAAGAGTACGAGGAAAAACTGTTACTATTTCAGAAATTTCAAGAGCGAAGAAAACTGATTACCGAGCTAAAACGACTTTCACATCAATATGATGATAGCGAAGAACTTCAAAATGTGATACAGTTGCTTGAGAAATTAGAATAAGGGGCGGTGAAAAAATGGCATTTGAAGGATTAGCCGACCGACTGCAAGGTACACTGCAGAAAATTCGCGGTAAGGGAAAAGTATCAGAATCCGATGTAAAGGAAATGATGCGAGAAGTACGTCTAGCATTACTTGAGGCAGACGTTAACTTCAAAGTTGTAAAAGATTTTGTCAAGCGTGTCAGCGAACGAGCTGTCGGACAAGAGGTAATGAAAAGCTTAACTCCAGGACAACAAGTTATAAAAGTTGTTCAGCAGGAGCTTACAGACCTTATGGGTGGAGAGCAAAGCAAGATTGCGGTTGCCAAAAGACCGCCAACCGTTATTATGATGGTTGGTTTACAAGGGGCTGGTAAAACCACAACTACTGGAAAGCTTGCCAACCTATTACGTAAAAAGCACAATCGTAAACCACTTCTCGTTGCTGCTGATATCTATCGTCCAGCTGCAATAGATCAACTACAAACATTAGGTAAACAACTTAATATGCCGGTTTTTTCTCTTGGCGATCAGGTAAGTCCTGTTGAAATAGCAAAACAAGCAATCGAAAAAGCAAAAGAAGAACATCATGATTATGTGTTAATCGATACGGCGGGACGTTTGCACATTGATGAAGAACTGATGGACGAGCTTAAACAAGTCAAAGAAGTTACTCAGCCTGATGAGATTTTTCTTGTTGTTGACGCTATGACAGGTCAAGATGCAGTCAATGTCGCGCAAAGCTTTAATGATTTATTAGGTTTAACGGGTGTTGTTTTAACGAAGCTTGATGGGGATACCCGTGGTGGTGCAGCATTATCAGTTAAAGCTGTTACAAATACACCAATTAAATTTGTAGGTCTTGGTGAAAAATTAGATGCTCTAGAACCATTCCATCCTGAACGTATGGCCTCACGTATTTTAGGGATGGGGGATGTGCTTTCACTCATCGAAAAAGCGCAAGCTTCCGTTGATGAAGATAAAGCAAAAGAGCTAGAAAAGAAATTTAAGTCAATGTCCTTTACATTTGATGATTTCCTCGAACAGTTAGCACAGGTGCGTAAAATGGGTCCTCTTGATGAGGTTCTTGGTATGCTCCCAGGCGCTAACAAAATGAAGGGGCTGAAGAATGTTCAGGTTGATGATAAACAAATCGGTCATGTCGAGGCAATCATCCGTTCTATGACAAAGGCTGAGAGAGAACAACCTGAGATTATCAATTCAAGTCGTAAAAAGCGAATTGCAAAAGGTAGCGGTCGAACTGTTCAAGAGGTAAACCGTCTCTTAAAGCAATTTGAAGACATGAAGAAAATGATGAAGCAAATGACAAACATGACAAAAGGTAAGAAAAAAGGATTTAAATTTCCTTTTATGTAATCCCTAGTTCTAGTTGTCCAGCTTCAGGCGCTATCGGCTCGAGGTCATAAGCCAATCGCTTCTGAAGGCAAAAAACGCCTTCTGTCAGCGCTTTTCTTATGCTTGTCGCCGATGAACGAGCGCCTTACGCTTTTCTATTTAAATGTAGTAATAATAACCATTTCATTGATGTAAAGAAAAAACACTTTACAAACAGATGTGGAACAGTTAATATTATATCTTGTTGAAATATTTTCGGAGGTGCTATATAAAATGGCAGTAAAAATTCGTTTAAAACGCATGGGAGCAAAAAAATCTCCTTTCTATCGTATCGTTGTAGCTGATTCTCGTTCACCACGTGATGGACGTCAAATTGAAACTGTAGGAACTTACAATCCAGTTGTTCAACCTGCAGAAGTTAAAATTGATGAAGAATTAGCATTAAAATGGTTACAAAATGGTGCTAAACCATCTGACACAGTTCGTAACTTGTTCTCAAAACAAGGAATTATGGAGAAATTCCATAACGCAAAAAACGGTAAGTAATGGGTAACATACAGATGAAAGAGTTAATTAAAACAATCGTACAGCCACTGGTTGATCATCCTGAAGAAGTCAATGTCACTGAAGACTCAGACGACCGCAATGTCACTTATTTGCTAAGCGTGAATAAAGAAGATATGGGTAAAGTTATCGGGAAACAAGGCCGTGTTATTAAGGCGATTAGAACTGTTGTCTATGCAGCAGGAACAGGACATAATAAACGAATTCATCTAGAAATTAACGAATAAAAAGAAAAGTGTAGGCGGCTTGATCAGAAACGAGAAATTTGGAGACTCCGACGTAGAAGTGGTTTTTGCTTCTGCTGAAGGAGTTGAAGATTCTCGAGTTTCTAACCGCTGGAACTAGACCAAACAAGGAAAAGGGAGAGGGCAACCTCCCCCTTTTTTCTATAAGTGGATGTTTAAAAAGTCCGGTGAAAATGACGCATCTAATTTCTGCGAATATTACTCCTAGAAGATCATAAATAACTAGGACATGCGCTTGCGTCTACTAGTATATTCTAGAAGTCAATTCCTCAGCGCAAGGCTGCAAGGATGTAACTCAAGCAGTTGCCTCGCTCCGGTACTCGGGAGCTCGCGCCGCCTTGAACTTTCAACGTACAGGACGTACTAGTGTCGACAAGACATGAGGCCGTGGCGTTTTTGTCGACCCGGTCCTTTTCATCCTCCTTTTTGAACATTTATATAAATTCATGAGGGTTGTGTGCACGTGAAAATCATCCAAACAGTTGAAGTAAAACAAATTTTAACGGATAAAAGCAAAGCAAAGCTCATCGATTCATTACAAGTCGATAAAGTTCAACTACTTAAAGAATGCGAGCAGCTCAAGTTTGAACTAAGAAAAATGGAAAAGCTTAAGAAATTTGATTCTGCAAAAATTAACCTTTATTTCACCAATGAAATTAACCTTAGGCAAGAAAAAATCAAACAATTTGAGTTTCAAATCGAACAAATACATATGCTACCCATAGGCAGTGAAATAAAGGAAAAAGAAGTACAATCGATTATTGATATAAATGTAGGGGATAACTGGGATGAAGTAACAACTGCACGAACAATTATTATTAAAGAAGGTATAGTTGAAGAAATTCGTTAGAGGTGAAATAAATGGACAAGTGGTATAACGTAGGAAAAATTGTAAATACACATGGAATTAAAGGCGAGGTTCGCATTATCTCTAGAACAGATTTCCCTGAAGAGCGTTATAAGGTTGGAAATACATTACATATCTTTATAGCAGATAAAGAACCTTTAGAAGTTAAAGTCCAATCACACCGTACTCATAAAAACTTTGATTTAGTTACTTTTGAAGGTTACGACAACGTTAATGATGTGGAACAATTTAAAGACTCCCTAGTTAAAGTACATGAAAGTCAACTTGGTGCATTAGAGGAAGGAGAATATTACTTCCACGAAATAATTGGTTGTACTGTTGTTACGGAGGAAGGCGAAGAATTAGGACCTATTAAAGAAATATTAACACCAGGTGCGAATGATGTGTGGGTTGTAAAAGGTGCAAAGGGTAAGGAAATTTTGATTCCGTTTATTGATGATATCGTGAAAGAAATTGATATTGATGAAAAAAGAATCACTATTCACCTCATGGAAGGATTAATCTAACATGAAAATCGATATCTTAACCCTTTTCCCAAATATGTTTAATGGCGTACTGGGTGAATCCATTTTAAAAAAGGCACAAGAAAAAGAGAAGGTTTCGTTCAGGGTTGTAAACTTCCGTGAATATGCCGATAACAAACATCAAAAAGTTGACGACTATCCTTATGGTGGTGGAGCTGGAATGGTATTAATGCCGCAGCCCATCTTTGATGCCGTTGAAGATCTTACTAAACAAACAGAATCAAAACCTAAAGTTATACTTTTATGCCCACAGGGAGAGAGATTTACCCAACAGAAAGCTGAACAATTGGCAAAGGAAGATCATTTGATCTTTATTTGTGGCCACTATGAGGGCTATGATGAGCGGATTAGAGAAAATTTAAGTACGGAAGAAATTTCAATTGGTGATTTTGTTTTAACTGGCGGTGAACTTGCAGCAATGGTTATCTCAGATAGTGTTGTTCGACTTTTACCAGGAGTATTAGGTAATGAGGATTCACCAGTGCTTGATTCTCATAGTACGGGATTACTAGAACACCCTCATTATACAAGACCTGCAGATTTTAGAGGGATGACCGTACCTGATGTCCTTTTATCTGGAAATCATATGCATATTGAAGAATGGCGGGAAAAAGAATCACTTAGACGAACATATAAAAGAAGGCCAGATTTACTTGAAAGCTATCAACTTTCACCTAAACAAGAAAAATGGTTAAAAGAAATTAAAATAGATGAAGAGTAACTATTGCAACGGTATCAGGAATATGGTAATATACTCTTTGTGACTTGGGCAATTTGTCCTTGTCTTATTAAGATGTTCCGCTGCAATGAATGTATATTGGTAAGAGCATCTGTTGGAAGGAGTTGAAAAGACGATGCAAAACATTATTGAAGAAATCACAAAAGAACAATTAAGAACTGACCTTCCTGTTTTCCGTCCTGGAGATACAGTACGTGTACACGTTAAAGTTATCGAGGGTAACCGTGAGCGTATTCAGGTATATGAAGGTGTTGTGATTAAGCGTCGTGGTGGTGGAATTAGCGAAACTTTCACTGTTCGTAAGGTATCTTACGGAGTTGGTGTTGAACGTACATTCCCAGTGCATACACCAAAAATTGCGAAGCTTGAAGTAGTACGCCGTGGTAAAGTACGCCGTGCGAAATTATACTACTTACGCGAACTTCGTGGTAAAAAAGCACGTATTAAAGAAATTCGATAATAAACGAGAAAGGAGCTTGTATAAAATTAACAAGCTCCTTTTACATTTGTACAAATTCTATTTATAATAGTAGGATAATACATACTCTATTCTTATATAAAAAGCTATTTGGTAGATGAGAAAAGAACAGGTGGAGGAGCAATGATGGCCAAACAAAAAAATGAACTTTGGGAATGGATTAAAGCGCTAGCCATTGCTGTCATATTAGCAGCAGTAATCCGTTATTTTTTCTTTGCACCGATTGTAGTAGATGGGCTTTCAATGATGCCAACCTTACATCACCAAGACCGTATGATTGTTAATAAGATCGGTTATAAGGTGGGTGAACCAGACCGATTTGACATCGTAGTCTTCCATGCAACAGTCGAAAAAGATTACATCAAGCGGATAATAGGATTACCTGGTGATCGAATTGAATATAAAAACGATATCCTCTACATTAATGATGAACCGTACGAAGAACCCTATCTTGATGAATATAAGAAAAACCTAATTGATGGACCACTTACAGATCCATTTATTTTAGAAGAAGTGCCAGAAGGTCACCTGTTTGTCATGGGGGACAATCGCCGCTACAGTAAGGACTCGCGCCATATCGGCCCAGTCCCAATCAGCGAAGTCCTAGGTGAAACAAGCCTAATCTACTGGCCAATATCTGATTTTGGTATTGTAAAATAAACGAAAAAGACAACTTAACAAAATAAACCATATAAGTTGGTGAAGATATTGACAATTCAATGGTTTCCAGGCCATATGGCAAAAGCGAGAAGACAGGTCACCGAAAAACTCTCTCTCATTGATATTGTATTCGAACTTGTTGATGCTAGGATTCCTGCATCATCCCGAAACCCAATGATAGATGAAATCATAAAAAATAAACCAAGGCTTCTCCTTTTGAATAAAGCAGACATGGCCGATCCAAAACTAACAAAAGAATGGATTTCATATTATAAAGAAAACGGTGTACATGCCCTCGCTATTAATTCACAAGAAGGTAATGGCATGAAGCAAATCGTTAGTGAAGCAAAGGTAATTTTAAAAGAAAAATTTGACAAAATGGCTGCAAAAGGGATTCGACCACGAGCAATACGAGCATTAATTGTTGGGATTCCTAATGTCGGTAAATCGACATTAATTAATCGCTTAGCAAAGAAAAATATTGCACAAACGGGTGACCGTCCTGGGATTACGAAAGCTCAACAATGGATCAAGGTTGGTAAAGAGCTAGAGCTCCTTGACACACCTGGAATTCTTTGGCCAAAATTCGAGGATCAAGAAGTGGGTCTAAAATTAGCAACAACTGGAGCTATTAAAGACACAATTCTAAATCTGCAGGATATTGCTGTGTATGCCCTTAGATTTTTAGAAGAAAATTATCCTGAGAATTTACAAGACCGTTTTGGTCTTGAAGAAATTCCTGATGATATCGTATTGCTATTTGATGAAATTGCCAAACGTCGTGGTAGCATGATGTCTGGTGGATTTGTAGACTATGATAAAACAGCAGAATTAATTATTCGAGAAATTCGAACTGAAAAATTAGGCAGGTTAACATTTGAGAAACCTTAAGGTTCGCTTTATAGCGAGCCTTCATTTTTTTTCGAAAATGACGATATAACTTACATGAAGCATTAGAAATTGAAGGTGAAAACATGTCACAATTGACAATCAAAGATATCGAAAATCAACTATCCATGATACATAATGAACAGGATCAGTTTTTAAAGGACTGTGAAAATGATTCTCGCAAAGGGGTTCAAGTTCTTCTGCAACGATGGAGAAAGAAAAAAGCTGAAGAAAAGGCCTTAGAGCAACAATTTAAAGAAATGACCCAATATGAACAAGGCCTTTATAATATGGGGTATCGTTTTATAGCGGGAGTCGATGAAGTCGGTCGTGGTCCATTGGCAGGCCCAGTAGTTGCAGCTGCTGTCATTTTACCTCAAGATGCTTTTTTACCGGGCCTAAATGATTCAAAAAAACTATCTGAACAAAAACGAGAAGAATTATTCCAACAAATAACAGAATGCGCGATTTCTATCGGTATCGGGATTATACCTGCAGAAGTTATTGATGAAGTAAATATTTATCAAGCAACAAAGCAAGCAATGAAAAAAGCACTTATGGCTCTTTCTGAAAAACCTGATCATCTATTAGTTGACGCAATGGAAATACCAATCGCTATCCCTCAAACGTCGATCATTAAAGGAGATTCAAAAAGTGTTTCGATAGCAGCGAGCTCAATTATTGCAAAAGTGACTAGAGACCGTTTAATGGTCCGCCTAGGTCATGAGTATCCTCAATACGGGTTCGAAAAGCATATGGGATATGGTACAGCATATCATCTTGATGCGCTTAAAAAATACGGCGTTACAAGCGAACACCGACGTTCATATGCTCCAATTCGACAGATAATAGAGGTAAAATGATGATCCCAGTTCATTTAATACAAGCAATATTTAAGAGTGGAGCTGTACAAAAGCTTCACTCTCTTTCAAATGCAAGTCAGGGAGAAGAAAAAACACAAATTTCTTCCACCAACCTATCGAGGTTATTATCTGTAAAGACGAGTGAAATCTCTAAAAATGCATTCCAGCAAAATTCCTTATATCAAATGGACACAGTTGACCTAACGTCGAATGACCCTAGTCAATTTCTTCAATACCAATTTACCTTTCAAACTCAAGATAATAAGAACGTTTCTCTTTGGATGAATGGAAGGAAGAAAAATGGGGAAATTGATTCTGATTTTTGTCGTTTACTCTTTTCAATAGAACTAAAATATTTAAATGAAGTAGTCATTGATGTAAAGGTTCAAAATCGTATTATATCAATAGTGATTATTAATCAATCAGATAAAGTCGAGTCTTTGGTCAGTGAATTGAAATCTACCCTCCAAACGAATTTAGTTCCTTTAGGGTACCAGCTTTCATCAATAAAGATAAGTAACACATTAGAGAGGGACAACGTGATTGGTCAAATCGACTCAACTCAAGTTCATGAAAGAGTAGATCTAAAAATATGAAAAAAGGACAAAAGAACAAAGCGAAAATGGCTGTTGCTTTGTCATATAACGAAAAAATAGACTCTGAGCCTAAGGTAATTGCAAAAGGTAGCGGGCTTGTAGCCGAAAATATAATTGAACAGGCAAAAGAACATGAAGTTCCAATACAAGAGGATACAGCTTTAGTAGAGTTGTTAGGGGAACTTAGAATAAATGAGGGGATTCCTGATGATTTATATCAAGTCGTTGCAGAAATTTTTGCTTTTGTTTACGAAATAGATAAATATCTTGAAGAATCAAAAAAATAGTTTTGTGGTATAGTAAATTAGTCATTATTTGTAGAAAAAAGAACAAATTCATGCGAAATGGTAGACAAGTAGTTAATTCAGTTATAAAATGAAAGCGCAGTCTAATTTTGTCGAGTTAACATCATAAAGAATGAGGAAAAAATCCTATCTCAGTATGATGTAAATTTCTATGCAAATAAGATTTTTCGGAAAAATTATAATTGTCATAGAAAGATTAAAAAAGAAAATGTATAATAACATTTGGACTGACAAAAAAATTCTTTGCTTTTATACATAAGAATGGAGGATGGGAAATGAATATCCATGAGTATCAAGGAAAAGAGATCCTCAGAAAATATGGGGTAGCTGTTCCAAATGGTAAGGTTGCTTTCACGGTTGATGAGGCTGTTGAAGCTGCAAAAGAACTTGGTTCCCAAGTTTGTGTTGTTAAAGCACAAATTCACGCAGGGGGTCGTGGTAAAGCGGGTGGAGTTAAAGTAGCGAAAAACCTAGATGAGGTTCGTACATATGCTAATGAAATCCTAGGTAAAACGCTTGTAACACACCAAACAGGACCAGAAGGTAAAGAAGTAAAGCGTCTTCTAATTGAAGAAGGCTGCGATATTAAAAAAGAGTACTATGTTGGACTAGTACTTGATCGTGCTACTTCTCGTGTGGTTTTAATGGCATCTGAAGAAGGTGGAACAGAAATCGAAGAGGTTGCTGAAAAAACACCTGAAAAGATTTTCAAAGAAGTAATCGATCCAGTAGTTGGATTATTGCCATTCCAAGCTCGTCGTATTGCTTTCAACATTAACATTCCAAAAGAATTAGTGAATCAAGCTGTTAAATTCATGACTGCTTTATACACTGCATTCGTTGAAAAAGATTGCTCAATTGCTGAAATTAACCCATTAGTTGTAACAGGCGATGGTAAAGTTATGGCGCTTGATGCAAAATTAAACTTTGATTCTAACGCATTATACCGTCAAAAGGACGTGCTTGAATACCGTGATTTAGATGAAGAAGATGCAAAAGAAATTGAAGCATCTAAATATGATTTAAGCTATATTTCACTAGATGGAAACATCGGATGTATGGTTAACGGTGCAGGTCTTGCTATGTCTACGATGGACATTATTAAGCACTACGGTGGCGATCCTGCGAACTTCCTTGATGTTGGAGGCGGTGCAACTGCAGAGAAAGTTACTGAAGCATTCAAAATCATTCTATCTGATGAAAACGTTAAAGGTATTTTCGTAAATATCTTTGGTGGAATTATGAAGTGTGATGTAATCGCAGAAGGTGTTGTAACTGCAACGAAAGAAGTAGGCTTGGAAATTCCTCTAGTAGTACGTCTTGAAGGAACAAACGTAGATTTAGGTAAAAAGATCTTACAAGAATCTGGTCTGAACATTACAGCTGCTGAATCAATGGCAGATGGTGCACAAAAAATCGTATCACTAGTAGGATAGAAAGGCAGGGGACAAACATGGGTGTTTTTGTTAATAAAGATACAAAAGTAATTGTTCAAGGGATAACAGGTGCAACTGCATTATTCCATACAAAACAAATGCTTGAATATGGTACTAAAATTGTTGGTGGTACTTCACCTGGTAAGGGTGGAACTGAAGTAGAAGGAGTTCCTGTATTTAATACTGTAAAAGAAGCAGTAGAACAAACAGGTGCAACAGCTTCAGTAATTTATGTACCTGCTCCATTTGCAGCAGACGCAATTATCGAAGCAGTTGATGCTGAATTAGATTTAGCAATCTGTATTACTGAGCATATACCAGTATTAGACATGGTGAAAGTGAAACGCTATATGGAAGGTAAGAAGACTCGTTTAGTAGGTCCTAACTGTCCTGGTGTTATCACTGCTGATGAATGTAAAATCGGAATCATGCCTGGATATATCCATAAAAAGGGACATGTAGGTGTTGTATCACGTTCTGGTACATTAACTTATGAGGCTGTACACCAATTAACACAAGCTGGAATTGGTCAAACAACTGCAGTTGGTATTGGTGGAGACCCAGTAAACGGAACGAACTTCATCGATGTATTAAAAGCATTTAACGAAGATGAAGAAACATATGCGGTTATCATGATTGGTGAAATCGGTGGAACAGCTGAAGAAGAAGCTGCTGAATGGGTTAAAGCAAACATGACTAAACCAGTTGTTGGATTTATCGGTGGACAAACTGCGCCTCCAGGAAAGCGTATGGGCCATGCTGGTGCGATTATTTCTGGTGGTAAAGGTACTGCTGCTGAAAAGATCAAAACAATGAATGAATGTGGAATTAAGGTCGCTGAAACACCATCAGTTATGGGCGAGACATTAATTTCTGTTCTTAAGGAAAAAGGTTTATACGAAAAGTGTAAAACTCACTAATATATACACGAAAGAGGCAGTTCTTGTCTAGAGAACTGTCTTTTTCTGATGAAAAAAAGGAGAATTTATGGACAAATTTCGAGAAAACTTAATACATCTTCACCACTGTCGAGGAATAGGTTGGAAATCGATTTATAAAATACTACAGCATGATTCATCCCTCTCCCAAATTTATAAATACCCCCCTTCCCTTTATGAAAAAATCCTTTCATTGTCTAAAAATCAACTAACTATTTTTCTAAAAGATTTGCATTCTTTATCAATCCAAAGTATGCTAAAACAATATAGCGATAATAATGTGGGGATAATTACCATATTTGATCAAGAGTATCCTAGACTATTGAAACAAATTTATGATCCACCATGGGTCATTTATACGCTTGGAGACAAATCCTTGCTAAATAGTAAGAAATTATTAAGTGTTGTTGGTTCACGTACACCATCATCAACTAGTTTACAGAGTATGAAAAAAGTTTTAGAACCTTTGATTAAGCAAAATTGGGTATTGGTTAGTGGTTTAGCGCGTGGTATTGATACAATGGGACACCAATTAGCAATCCGAAATAATGGAAAAACAATTGCAGTCATCGCTGGCGGTCTTCATCATATTTATCCTCACGAGAATAAAGAGTTAGCAACTACCATCACTCAGAATCATATACTTATTTCTGAATATCCCCCATCCACAAAGCCTGAAAAATGGCAGTTTCCGATGCGAAATCGAATTATTAGCGGTTTAACTCAAGGAACTCTTGTCGTTGAAGCAAAAGAAAAAAGCGGTTCATTAATTACTGCTGATCAAGCTCTAAACCAAGGCAGAGAGGTCTTTGCGATACCAGGTTCGATATTAGAACCTTCATGTGTAGGAACGAATAAGTTAATCCAATCCGGAGCAAAATTAGTCCTTACAAGCGAGGATATTTTATCAGAATTTCATACTTTTGAATAAAGAATAACTAGTTAAAATGTATAAAAATAAATTTAACAGTTTGACAAACGGTACATGAATATTTAATAATATGGAGGATTTATTATTAAATTAGGCAATATTTATTATAAATGGAAAATTAATTTAACCTCTAAGGAGGAAGCGATACATGTCGGACTATTTAGTCATAGTTGAATCACCAGCAAAGGCAAAAACAATTGAGAGATATTTGGGTAAGAAATATAAAGTAAAGGCTTCAATGGGCCATGTACGAGATCTACCAAGAAGTCAAATGGGTGTAGATGCAAAAAATGATTTTGAAGTAAAATATATTACTATTCGTGGAAAAGGACCAGTGTTAAAGGAATTAAAAACTGCAGCAAAGAAAGCAAAGAAAGTCTTTCTAGCAGCCGACCCCGACCGCGAAGGAGAAGCAATCGCTTGGCATTTGGCACACTCGTTAGATCTTGATATTACTTCTGATTGTCGAGTTGTATTTAACGAAATTACAAAGGATGCCATTAAAGAATCCTTTAAACATCCACGTCCAATTAATCAGGCACTAGTAGATGCACAACAAGCAAGACGTGTTCTTGACAGATTAGTAGGCTATAATATTAGCCCGTTGCTTTGGAAGAAAGTAAAAAAAGGTTTAAGTGCGGGACGAGTTCAATCAGTTGCTGTTAGATTAATTATTGATAGAGAAAAAGAGATTCAAAATTTTGAACCGGAAGAATATTGGTCAATTAAAGCGAACTTTTTAAAAGAAAATGAAAAAGTACAATTTGAAGGGCAATTTTACGGTGTAAATGGAAATAAAATAGAGTTAACAAATAAAACCGAGGTAGAAGATATCCTTTCTCAAATTGAAGCTGAATTCTCTGGGAGCGGTGATGAGTTAACAGCGGTGATTTCTAAAAAAGCGAAATCATTTACCATTACATCTGTTACAAAAAAAGAACGTAAAAGAAATCCGGCACCACCATTTATTACATCTTCCCTACAACAGGAAGCTGCGCGTAAATTAAATTTCCGTGCGAAGAAAACAATGATGCTTGCTCAACAATTATATGAAGGAATTGACCTAGGTAAGGAAGGAACAGTTGGTTTAATCACATATATGCGTACAGATTCAACTCGAATTTCAGAGACAGCCGTTCAGGAAAGTTCCCAATATATTGAACAGACATTTGGAAAACAATTTTTAACAGATACAAAAAGGAAAGAGAAAAAAGGTGCGAATACACAGGATGCTCACGAAGGGATTCGCCCGACTTCAGTCTTCAGAGAACCAAATAGTGTGAAACAATATTTAAGCAGAGATCAACTTAGATTATATAAATTGATTTGGGAGCGATTTGTTGCTAGTCAAATGGCTTCTGCAATCTTGGATACAATGAGTGTTGACCTAAATTATGGAGACGTTGTGTTCAGAGCCACTGGATCAAAAGTTAAATTCCCTGGATTTATGAAGGTTTATGTTGAGGGTAATGATGACAATGTTGAAGAAAAAGAGAAGATGCTACCTGATTTAAAAGAGGGTGACCGAGTATTTGCTACAGATATTGATCCGAAGCAACACTTTACTCAGCCACCTCCAAGATATACGGAAGCTCGACTTGTTAAAACGATGGAGGAACTTGGAATAGGAAGACCTTCAACTTATGCACCAACTTTGGATACTATCCAGAAAAGAGGCTATGTTTCCTTAGATAATAAACGTTTTGTTCCTACCGAATTAGGGGAAATCGTAGATGAGTTAATGCTTGAATTCTTCCCGAGAATTTTAGATGTAGAATTTACTGCAAAAATGGAGCATGACCTTGATGAAATTGAAGAAGGTAAAACTGAGTGGATCAAAATTATTGATGAATTTTATCAGGACTTTGAAAAGAGATTAGAAATTGCAGAATCAGAAATGAAGGAAGTAGAAATTAAGGATGAACCTGCGGGTGTAGATTGTGAAAACTGTGGTCATCCTATGGTTTACAAAATGGGTCGCTACGGCAAATTCATGGCCTGTTCCAATTTTCCAGATTGTCGCAATACAAAACCGATTGTAAAAGAAATCGGGGTTCCTTGTCCGAAATGTGAAAAAGGAAATATTGTTGAGAGAAAAAGCAAGAAGAAAAGAATTTTTTATGGTTGCGATCAATACCCAGAATGTGATTTTCTATCTTGGGATAAACCACTAGCTCGGAAATGTCCAAAGTGTGAAAACCTATTAGTTGAGAAAAAACTCAAAAAAGGAATTCAGGTACAATGTGCACAGTGTGATTATAAAGAAGAAACTCAGAAGTAACATGTGGTGGTGAGCAGCGTACAGCTCACCACTTTCCATTTTCTATCGGAAAAAGCGGATTTCTTACGCAATTCAGAATTTTGTAAAAAAATCAGAGTTTTTATTTGCAAGGGCTACTAAATTGTGATAATATTTAGTAGCCCTTGTGAGGTGGATAAATTGGAAGATGTGAACAAATCGTTACAGTTATTCAAAGAATATTTACAAATTGAGAAAAATTATTCAGAATATACTATTGTGCATTATGAACAGTCAATTGAAGACTTTTTCTTATTTATGAACCGAGAAACAATCTTAAATCTTACTGACGTAACATATTCCGATGTGCGTTTGTATCTAACTGAGCTTTATAAGAAACAATATGCAAGACGTACTGTTGCAAAAAAAATATCAACATTGCGCAGTTTTTTTAATTTCCTTTTAAGGGAGAAGCTTATTTCTCAAAATCCCTTTATACTGGTGTCATTACCAAAAAGGGAACAAAGACTTCCCCATTTTTTATATGAAGAAGAATTGGAAAAGCTATTTAGAGTTTCAGATGTTTCAACTTGCTTAGGGCAACGGGATCAAGCTTTACTTGAGTTATTATATGCGACTGGAATCCGTGTAAGTGAATGTTGTAAGCTCACTCTCCAGGACTTGGACTTTTCAACAGGAACCGCGTTTGTTCACGGAAAGGGAAACAAACAGCGATATGTCCCTTTTGGAAGCTATGCTGAACAAGCACTAACAAACTATATATCCAAAGGTCGCAAGGATTTACTTGAAAAAGCTTCAGTACATACAAACCATTTATTTCTTAATTTCCGGGGTGGACCACTAACAACAAGAGGAGTCAGGGTAATCTTAAATAATATGATTAAGAAGACGTCTTCTACTATTCATATTAGTCCACACGTATTAAGACATACTTTTGCTACACATCTTTTAAACGAGGGCGCTGATATGAGGTCTGTACAAGAACTGCTGGGCCATGAAAGTTTGTCATCAACACAGGTGTATACACATGTTACAAAGGATCATTTGCGAAATATCTATAAGTCCTCACATCCACGTGCATAAGGAGGTTGTTTGAGAAATGTCTAATTTTCATGCAACAACAATATTCGCTGTAAAACATAAAGGAAAATCAGCAATGGCTGGTGATGGTCAAGTTACCTTTGGAAATGCCGTTGTTATGAAACATACAGCAAGAAAGGTACGAAAACTATTTCAAGGAAGGGTTATTGCTGGTTTTGCGGGGTCGGTCGCTGATGCGTTTACCCTATTTGAAATGTTTGAAGGACGCCTAGAAGAGTTTAATGGAAATTTGCAAAGGGCAGCAGTTGAACTTGCAAAAGAATGGAGAAGTGATAAAATTCTTCGTAAATTAGAGGCAATGCTTATTGTGATGGATGAGAAGGATTTGCTACTTATTTCTGGAACAGGCGAAGTAATTGAGCCAGATGATGGAATTTTGGCAATTGGCTCTGGTGGGAATTACGCGCTCTCTGCAGGACGTGCATTAAAAAAATATTCAGGTGATCATTTAACTGCAAGGGAAATTGCAAAAGCTTCATTAGAAATTGCAAGTGAAATTTGTGTGTATACAAATGAAAATATTATAGTTGAAGAACTATAAGGAGGGGATACCTTTGAAGACGAATCTAACCCCAAGACAGATTGTAGAAAAATTAGATCAATACATCATTGGCCAAAATGAAGCAAAAAGAGCTGTGTCAGTAGCATTAAGAAATCGATATCGTCGCAACTTGCTTAACGAAAAGCTAAGAGATGAAATTGTACCCAAGAATATATTGATGATCGGGCCAACCGGAGTAGGTAAAACTGAAATAGCTAGGCGATTAGCAAAACTAGTTGGTGCACCTTTTATTAAAGTAGAAGCAACGAAATTTACTGAAGTTGGATATGTCGGACGTGATGTTGAATCGATGGTTCGGGACTTAGTTGAAACGTCAGTTCGCCTTGTAAAAGAGGATAAAATGGTTCAAGTATCCGAACGTGCTGAGGAAAATGCAAATAAACGAATAGTTGAACTACTTGTCCCAAGTTCTAAAAAGCAAACATCTTATAAAAATCCACTTGAGATGCTTTTTGGAGGCAATAACACTGAACCCGAAGTAGAGAAAACGAATGAAGATGAAAGCTTGAGTGAAAGAAGAAAGCGAATGGCGCATAAGCTTGCACTTGGTGAACTCGAGGATTATTATGTAACTGTCGAAGTAGAGGAGCAACAGGCATCTATGTTCGACCTACTACAAGGCTCTGGTATGGAAAATATGGGAATGAATATGCAGGATGCATTAAGTAACCTCATGCCGAAAAAGCGTAAAAAGCGTAAATTAACAGTTAAAGAAGCTCGTAAAGTCTTAACAAATGAAGAAGCCGCTAAACTAATTGATATGGATGAGGTAACACAGGAAGCTGTAAACCGAGCAGAACAGTCGGGTATTATTTTTATCGATGAGATTGACAAGGTTGCAGGTAAAAGTCATAATTCTTCTTCTGCAGATGTTTCAAGGGAAGGAGTCCAACGTGATATTTTACCAATTGTAGAAGGTTCGACAGTTGTCACCAAATATGGTTCTGTTAAAACAGATCATATGCTCTTTATTGCAGCTGGGGCTTTTCACATGTCAAAGCCTTCAGATTTAATCCCTGAATTACAAGGTCGTTTTCCGATTCGTGTAGAGCTAACTAAGTTGACAGTAGATGATTTCTACCGTATCTTAGTTGAGCCAGATAATGCATTATTGAAACAATATTCAGCATTATTAGAAACAGAAGGTATACAACTGGAATTTTCTGACGATGCTATTCGTAAGATAGCTGAAGTTGCCTTTCAAGTGAACCAGGATACAGATAATATTGGTGCTCGTCGTCTACATACAATTATGGAAAGACTATTAGAGGATTTATCATTTGAAGCGCCGGACATTACGATGGAAAAAATCACAATTACTCCACAATATGTCGATGAGAAATTAAGTACAATTGTAAAAAACAAAGATTTAAGTCAGTTTATTTTGTAAGTTTATCAGGAGGAACAAGAAAAATGCCATTATTAGAAAGAACTAGAAAAATTAATGCAATGCTGCAAAATGCAGCAGGTAAACCAGTTAACTTTAAGGAAATGTCAGAAACATTAACCGATGTAATCGGTGCGAATACTTTCTTATTAAGTCGTCGTGGGAAACTTCTTGGTTTTGCCATCAAGCAAACGATTGAAAATGAAAGAATTAAGAAAATGATTGAGGATCGTCATTTCCCTGAAGAGTACACACAAAGCTTATTCAACATTCAGGAAACATCATCTAATCTCGATATTGAAAGTGATTATACTGCTTTTCCAATCGAGAACAAGGAATTGTTTAAGAATGGACTAACAACGATTGTTCCGATAATCGGTGGTGGAGAACGATTAGGAACACTCATTCTTTCAAGACTAGATGAAAGATTTGAAGATGATGACCTTATCTTAGCTGAATATGGTGCAACAGTTGTTGGTATGGAAATTCTGCGTGAAAAAGCTGAAGAAATTGAAGAAGAAGCTAGAAGCAAAGCTGTTGTTCAGATGGCAATTAGTTCATTATCTTATAGTGAATTTGAAGCTATTGAACATATCTTTGAAGAGCTAAATGGCAACGAAGGATTATTAGTTGCAAGTAAAATTGCTGACCGCGTAGGAATTACAAGATCAGTTATCGTTAATGCATTAAGAAAGCTTGAAAGTGCTGGTGTAATTGAATCTCGTTCACTAGGAATGAAAGGTACTTACATTAAAGTACTAAACGATAAATTCTTACTTGAATTAGAAAAACTAAAATCACATTAATTAATAAAAAACGAAGATGTAATTCACATCTTCGTTTTTTTTTTGTTTCATGATTATTATAAAAGTGTTCGTAACATAATTTGTCGAGTTTTTGAAGTGGAAATATGTACTTGACGATTTTTGTAAAAAACTCGTGAAACTACTCCTGTGAAATTCTATAATGATAAACGGAAACTATGAGTAGAAAGTCCTAAATTGTCGAAAATTATCACTTTTTATCACAAGCTTCATAGACAGATAGAATTAATTTCATTACAATGAAAAAGGAGTTAATACGATTCGTTATATTTATTCGAATGATAGTACTTTTTTGTGAGGGGTTTATATGAAACTTTTTTCTAATACAATACATTCACTTGAAAAAGCTTTGGATTATTCAGCTTTAAGACAGAAGGTCATTTCAAATAATATAGCAAATGTGGATACACCAAATTATAAAGCACAAGATGTGAGCTTTAAAAATCTTCTTGCTAATGAGACGGAAAGCCAAATGAGAGCTAATCGAACAAATGAAAAACATATCGAATTTACAAGCAGTAAACGTTCGAACAATCCGCTCATTGCGAAGAACGATACTGCATATAACCATAACGGTAACAATGTCGATATCGATAAGGAAATGGCACTTTTAGCAGAAAATCAAATTTACTATAATGCCATCACACAAAGAATAAGCGGGAAATTCAATACATTAAAAACAGTCGTAAAAGGAGGAAACTAAAGGTGTCAATATTTCAAAGCCTCAATACAAGCAGCTCAGCCCTAACTGCGGGACGACTTAGAATGGACGTTATTTCTTCTAATATGGCAAATGTGGATACAACAAGAGGGAAACTTGTAGATGGACAGTGGCAGCCGTATAGAAGGAAAATGGTTGTTCAGCAGCCTCTAGGCAATAGCTTTTCTTCCCACTTATCAAAAGCGATGAATCAATCAAAAACAGGAAATGGTGTTAAGGTTACAGGTATTGTTGAAGATCAAACCCCATTTCAGCTTGTATATAACCCAGATCATCCTGAAGCTAATGCAGACGGGTATGTGGCTCTTCCGAATGTAGACCCTCTAAAGGAAATGGTCGACCTGATGAGTGCCACTAGATCCTACGAAGCGAATGTAACAGTTTTTAATGCGTCAAAAGGAATGTTAATGAAAGCTCTAGAAATAGGGAAATAGGTGATAAAGCATGATAGATAAGGTAAATATTACTACATCACAGGTTTTGTCGAAACCTGTTACACAGCCAAAGACTGCAAGTGCAGTTCAAAAGGAATTTAGCAGCTTTTTAAAAGATGCCTTAAATAATGTAAATGAAACTCAACAGACTTCAGATAAAATGACCGAAAAGCTTGTTAAGGGTGAAAATGTAGATTTACACCAAGTAATGATTGCTTCTGAAAAAGCAAGTGTGTCATTGCAAACGACACTTCAAATTCGAAATAAAGTTGTGGAAGCATACCAAGAAATCATGAGGATGCAGGTTTAGTCCGGGATTTTAAATTTTCTACTTAGGGGTATGTCATGAAAGAGAAACTACTATTATATAAGACAAAAATAGGCGAGTTTTGGAATAAACAATCTGGCTTTCAAAAAGCTACAATTATTGGTTTGCCATTGCTTTTCATTTTTATTATTTCGCTTACTGTGTTTTTTACAACAAAAACAAACCTAGTTCCTATGTATAGCAATCTATCTCCACAGGAAACAGGACAAATAAAAGCGACGTTAGATTCAAGAGGAATTCAATCTGAAATAGCGGATAATGGATCGACCATTAAGGTGCCAGAGGAACTGGTAGAACCCTTAATGGTCGAACTTGCGGCAGAAGGAATACCAGATAGTGGTAACATTGATTATTCATTCTTTGGCCAAAATGCTGGATTTGGGATGACCGATAATGAATTTAATATGTTAAAACTTGAATCCACACAAACAGAATTAGCAAATATGATCAAGAGCATCGATGGGATAAACGATGCGAACGTTATGATCAGTATGCCGAACGAAGGAATTTTTGTAAAAGATAGCCAAGCAGAGGCCTCCGCATCAATCGTACTTAACACGAAACCCGGATATAAATTAGACGGGCAGCAGATTAAATCTTTATATCACTTGGTTTCCAAAAGTATTCCTAACTTACCTACTGATAATATCGTCATAACGAATCAAAACTTTGAGTATTTTGACTTAGAAAATGAAGGAAATGTATCAGTTATAGGAAATGTAGCCTCACAGCTTGATTTGAAACGTGAGATTGAAAGAGATATTCAAAGACAGGTTCAGCAAATGCTAGGGACGATGATGGGACCAGAGAAGGTTTTTGTATCTGTAACTACGGATATTGATTTCACTCAAGAAAACCGTCAAGAAAATTTAGTCACACCCGTTGACCCTGAAAATATGGATGGAATCGAAATTAGTGTCGAACGTATTACTGAAACCTATACAGGTGAAGGAGCCCAGGCTGGTGGAGTTGTTGGTACCGGAGAATCAGATGTCCCATCCTATAACACTGATGGACAAGCTGGTAATGGGGACTATGAACGAATCGAAGAACGTGTGAATAAAGATGTGAATCGAATTACAAAAAATATTGTTGAAGCACCATATAAAATTAGAGATTTAGGAATCCAGGTAATGGTTGAAGCTCCAGACCCGAAAAATCCTACATCGATGCCACAGGAAAGTGTCGACGATATCGAGAGAATATTGAGCACTATCGTAAGGACTAGTATTAATCAAGATGAAAATACTGAGTTATCACAAGAAGAGATACAGGATAAAATTGTCGTTTCAGTTCAAGAATTTAGTGGAAAAACGAATACTGTTCCTGAATCACCAATCATTAAAGCAATTCCTTTATGGGTATATATTGTAGGTGGTATTTTAGTACTTGGCCTAATCATTCTATTATTTTTCTTTTTACGTAAAAAGAAAGAAACAGAGATTGAAGAGATAATCCCTCAACCAGAACCTGTATTATTTAATCAAATTCCAGATCTTAATGAAGAAAAAGAATCGGAAACAACGGTTAGAAGAAAGCAATTGGAGAAGCTTGCGAAAGATAAGCCTGAAGACTTTGCAAAATTATTACGTTCATGGTTAGCAGACGAGTAGGAGGTGGAGAAATGGCAAAACGAGATATGCAAAACGGACTCACCGGAAAACAAAAAGCGGCCATTCTCCTCATTTCACTTGGCCCGGATGTTTCGGCTTCAGTGTATAAGCATCTTTCAGAGGAAGAGATTGAGAAACTAACTTTAGAAATATCAGGGGTTCGTAAGGTGGAAGCAAATACAAAGGAACAAATTATGGAAGAGTTCCATCAGATTGCAATGGCTCAGGATTATATCAGCCAGGGCGGAATTGGATATGCAAAAACGGTACTCGAAAAAGCTCTTGGTGAAGAGCAAGCAGGAATTATCATTAATCGACTAACATCTTCATTGCAGGTTAAACCGTTTGATTTTGCAAGGAAAGCAGATCCAGGCCAAATTTTGAATTTTATTCAAAATGAGCATCCACAGACAATTGCTTTGATTTTATCGTACTTGGATTCAAGGCAGGCTGCACAAATATTATCTGAGTTGCCACAAGAGGTTCAAGCAGATATAGCTAGAAGAATCGCCATTATGGATCGAACTTCACCCGAGATAATAAATGAAGTTGAACAAATATTAGAGCGTAAACTCTCTGCTACGGTGACACATGATTATACACAAACAGGTGGTATTGAGGCAGTTGTCGAGGTATTAAATGGTGTCGATCGCTCAACTGAAAGAACAATATTAGATGCACTCGAAATACAAGATCCAGAACTTGCTGAAGAAATTAAGAAGAGGATGTTTGTATTTGAGGATATTGTGACACTCGATAATCGTGCAATCCAACGTGTGATTCGAGATGTGGAGAATGAAGATCTTATGCTTTCCCTTCGTGTTGCAAGCGAGGAAGTCAAGGAAATTGTCTTTAAAAACATGTCGAAGCGAATGGTCGACACATTTAAAGAAGAAATGGAATATATGGGACCTGTTCGATTGCGTGATGTTGAAGAAGCTCAAACTCGTATTGTAACAGTCATCCGTAGACTAGAAGAAGCAGGGGAAATTGTCATCGCTCGTGGCGGAGGAGATGATATTATTGTCTAACGTTATTAAGTCAGGTTCCTTGCAGACGACAAACGATTCTCCTAAGAGAGTCATCGGACTTAAAGTTCTACAAACAAAAGAAACGAATAATGTCGAACCACAGCCAAATTCACTTTTAGTCTCTCAAAAAATAGTAGAAGAGGCTAGAGAACAAGCGGATAAAATTGTGAAAGATGCGATTTCCTATTCAAACTCACTTAGGCAACAAATATTAGTGGAAAAACGTGAGTGGGAAGAAGAAAAACAACTGTTAATTAATAAAACATCAGAAGATGGCTTTCAAGCTGGATTGGTTGAAGGTAGAGAACAGGGCTATCAAGAATATAGAGATTTACTTGCTGAGGCTCGTAAAATTATTGATCTATCAAAGCAAGATTATGATCGATATCTTGATTCTTCTGAAGAAGTCATTGTTAAGCTTGGCTTAACAGTAGCAGAAAAAATCATTGGCTCTCATCTTTCTGAGAAACCAGAGGATTTTGTTTTTCTCGTTAGAAAGGCGACTAAAGAAGTAAAGGAACATTCTAATATTATGATTCAAGTCAGCCCACATTATTTTCAATATGTGATGGAGCAAAAAGAGGAGTTAATTGCCATCCTTAATCGAGAAACTGATCTTTTTATCTATCCGAATGAAGATTTCAAAGAAACAGATTGTGTGATTGAATCATCCTTCGGAAAGATTAATGCAAGTGTAGATACTCAACTTACAGAGATAAAAGAAAAACTGCTTTCTTTGCTATTGGAGGAATAGGTCGTGAAGGCAATCGAGCTGCTAGATCAAATCCATACAATTGATTCATATAAGCGGTACGGAAAGGTGACAAGAGTTGTTGGCTTGATGATTGAATCTCGTGGACCGGAATGTTCGATAGGCGATTTATGTCTTATTTATGTGGGATTAACACATAAAAGATGTATTCAAGCCGAAGTAGTCGGTTTCCGTGAAGAGCATGTAATCTTAATGCCTTTCTCAAATGTAAAGGATATTTCACCAGGCAGCATCGTGGAAGCTACTGGCAAGCCACTTGATATAAAAGTCGGGGAAGGTTTACTTGGAAAGGTATTAGACCCATTAGGACATCCCCTTGATGAAAGCGGACTTCCTAGAGGATTGTCGTCGGCTCCTACTGAACAGGATCCTCCTAACCCACTATCTCGCCCTCCAATAGAAGAGCCAATTGAGGTTGGTGTCAAAATGATTGATACCCTCTTAACGGTTGGTAAAGGACAACGTGTTGGAATTTTTGCAGGAAGTGGTGTTGGTAAAAGTACATTATTAGGAATGGTTGCTCGAAATACAACTGCTGACATTAATGTAATTGCACTTGTTGGAGAGCGTGGACGAGAGGTAAGAGAGTTTATAGAAAAGGATTTGGGTGAAGCGGGCCTTAAAAGATCGATTCTTGTGGTGGCGACTTCAGATCAGCCGGCACTTCTTAGAATCAAGGCAGCGATGACTGCTACTGCGATTGCAGAGTATTTCAGAGATAAAGGTTTAGATGTCATGTTAATGATGGACTCTGTTACCCGCGTTGCAATGGCAAGCAGGGAAATTGGCTTAGCGATTGGGGAACCACCAACAACGAAAGGATATACACCGAGTGTGTTTACCACACTTCCCAGACTATTGGAGAGAACTGGTACCAATCATTTAGGCTCAATAACTGCTTTTTACACAGTGCTGGTAGACGGTGATGATATGAATGAACCGATTGCCGACACAGTTCGAGGTATACTTGATGGGCATTTTGTTCTTGATCGAAGTCTAGCTAACAAAGGACAGTATCCTGCAATTAATGTATTAAAATCGATTAGCCGTGTAATGAACCAAATTACATCAAGCGAACATAAAGCTTATGCAGAAAAAATTAGAGGGATATTGGCCACTTACCTTAATTCAGAAGACTTAATCAATATAGGGGCTTATAAAAGGGGTTCTTCAATTGAGGTTGATGAAGCAATCAGATATTATCCTAAGATTATTTCTTTCTTAAAACAACAAACCGATGAAAAATTCACGTTTGAAGAAAGTGTACACTTATTAGCACAATTGGCCGAAAAAGGTGAATAAAACAAATGAGTTATACGTTCAAATTTCAAAAAGTGATGTCGCTAAAAGAAAATGAGAAGAATCAAGTTCTTTCAGATTATAAAACATCTGTCAAAGAATTCGAAGAGGCTGCAGAAGCTTTATACGATTCTTTAAAAAAGAAGGAAATACTTGAAGAAAATCAAAGACAGCAGCTACAAAGCGGCTTATCCATTCAAAGTATTAGACAACAACAGTCTTTTATTACTAGCTTAGAAAGAACAATTATGTATTACCAAAATCTTGTTATAAAAGCAAGAAACAAAATGAAACAGCTACAATCATTGCTAACCGAAAAAAATATCGAGGTTAAGAAATACGAAATCATGCATGAAAAAGATTTTGCTATTTATGAGGGACTATTAAAAATACAAGAAAGTCAAATGATGGATGAAATTTCAATCCAACAATATATGTCAAAAGGAAGATAGGTGATTAAATGGAGACAAACGAAAAAGAATACAGTAGATTTCAATGGTTCCTGTTTGTCATTCTTATACCGTCTATCTTTACTTTATTAGTAGTATTTGTACTTCTATCTGTTGCTGGTTTTAAGCCACTTGGAGTAATGAATGATGTCGTTGCTAAAATACCAGCAGTTAGTTCTCTTTTTAGTGATGAAAAAAAGGAGCAGAATCCGGAAGAGGATGAAATAGAAATTGCTGATTTAGAGTCTGAGATACAGGAAAAGGAAACGAAAATTACGCAATTGGAAAACGAATTGGTAAAAAAGAGCGATGAAATTGAAGCATTAGAAAATGAAATTAATAACCTTTCAGATGAACTTGTAAAACTCCAGAAAGAACGTTTAGCTAAAAGCAAATCTTTAAATGAATTAACTAAAATGTATGAGCTGATGTCTCCCAAAAATGCGGCAAAAATAATTCCGAATTTACAAGAAGAAGAGGCAAGGGAGATTCTTTCAAGTATTGATACAGAAAAACTAGCCGCTATCTTTGAAAAAATGGCGCCTGAGGACGCAGCGAAATTTACTCAATTGATTACACAATAATGATCCTACTAAACTTGAAGGGAGGTGAAGTAATGTGAATATGGTAGTAAATTTGGAACCATCATCTGGAGCATTCAGAAAGGCTGTTGATTCAAGTCTGGGCAATGGCTTAATCCAAGGTAATAATACTTTTGAATTGTACTTTCGGGAGAAATTAGATGCAATTTTTGAAAACGACCCAAAACTTTTCGGAGATCCTAAATTAAAGCTTACTCCTAATTTTAATGCAGGAAAAGAAGAGGATTCCACATCTATGGCTACAACCAATCAAGCATTATCTGAATTCCAGTCTTTTGTAAAAGAAGAATTCGATTTATCTGGTTTAGAAGATGTATTTCTGACACTTCCACCTGATTTGGTAGACCAAATAAAAGTATTTATCACTGGAATTCAAAATGGTGAAATCGAGCTGGGAGTTGGACAAGCGTATGGAGAAGCTGAACAATCTGCATTGCTGTTAGTGGCTACACGTTTAGTTGAAGAAAATCCAGTAATTGATCAGGCTGTACTAATAAACCTTCTAAAGCAAATGAAGATAGCTTCTAACGAGGAATTGACTACAAGTCCTCAAGTTTCGAAGGACTTAACCGATTTAAAGGCAATTAAGCTTATCCAAGAGTTGATGCAGTCGCTAGAAAACAAGACTTCTTTAGTCGAGAAGCCAAGGACAGAATCTCAGTCCCGTCTTCACTACCTGCAAACTGTACATTCGAGATATTTTTCGGCACCAAAAGGGATTGAAACGACACAGGCTGATACGGCTGGTAAGTCTATACAACAAGCAAGTACACACCAAGTTATAGGAAATTCAAGAGAAGCCATTTCTGTAGCTGATTTGAGCTCCAATCATATTTCTAGGGCTGAGCAATTTACAATAAACGTTGAACAAACGAGTAAACCGTTACCGAATCAGCGACAATTCATAAAGCAGTTTCAGAATATCCTAGCAAGAAGCAACTTTTTGAATAGTGGCGGGCAACAAAAATTATTAATTAACTTATATCCTGAACATCTTGGGTCACTACGAATTGAAATTCTTCAAAGTGAAGCAGGTATGATTGCAAAAATTTTGGCTTCAACGAGTCAAGCAAAGGAATTAGTAGAGTCACAGTTAACAAACCTAAAACACTCTTTCTTAGCACAAAACATTTCAGTCGAAAAAATTGAAGTTTCAACACAGCTTCAGTATCAAACTGAAAAAAATCTGCAAAGAGAAAATGAACAACATGGTCAGCAATCAGGAAGACAACAGAAGGAACAAAATAATCAAGAACAAAATGAGGATGTTTCTTCCTTTACAACTGCTCTATTGGATGAGCTTGTCAATATTAAAATTTAGGTGGTGATGAATGTGACTACAAAAATAGATTCGAGTCTTTACCTTTCAAATTTAAAGCAAGAAAGAAAAACTGGTAATGATATTTTAGGAAAAGATGATTTCTTAAAGATATTAATGACACAGCTTCAAAACCAAGATCCAATGAATCCAATGGAAGATAAGGATTTTATTGCTCAAATGGCGACCTTTACCTCGCTTGAACAAATGACAAATATGAATAGTACTTTAGAGAAATTCGTGACTAGCCAGAAGGGTGAACAGCTTTTAAAATATAGCTCTATGATTGGGAAAGAAGTTGAATACAGTTTTAAAACTGAGGATGAGAATGGAAATGAAATCATCAATAAAGGGCAAGGAATTGTAACATCTGTATCACAAAAATCAGGGTATATTGAGCTAGAGTTAAAGGACGGAACTAAGATTTATAGTGATGAAATTTTAAAAGTGAAGGAACCTTCTAACGAGGAAGAATAGGAGGTGTTAAGATGGATCATCGTATTCTGCAAATACAAAATCATCCCTTGTCATTAACAACACGGAATAAAGTGCAGCATAGAAAGCAGCCTTCCATTTCTTTTAAAGATACTCTCGCAAAAGAGTCAGAACTAGTAATAAGTAAACACGCACAAAAAAGATTGGATGAAAGAAACATTAACATTCAAGATTCTAAATGGAAAGAAATCCAAACAAAAATCTTAGAAGCAAAAACAAAGGGAATTCAAGATTCTTTGGTCGTGACTAAAAATGCAGCATTAATTGTAAATGTCCCAAATAATACAGTTATCACTGCAATGAATCGTGATGAAGCAAATTCTCAGATATTTACCAATATTAATGGAACCATTATTTTAGATTAATCATTTATCAGGCTGGACCTTAACAGGAAGCCGGGGTGTGCCGACCGATAGACGCCACCTTAATTGAAAGGGGAAAATAAAATGTTACGTTCAATGTATTCAGGAATCAGCGGTATGAAAAACTTTCAAACTAAACTAGATGTAATTGGTAATAACATCGCTAACGTCAATACTTACGGATTCAAGAAGGGAAGAGCAGTTTTTTCCGATATGATGAGTCAAACGATTCAAGGTGCAAAAGCAAATGACGGTGTAAGAGGTGGTGTGAATCCAAAGCAGGTTGGTTTAGGTTCTACATTATCTACAATTGATACTATTTCTACACAAGGAAGTATCCAATCTACTAACCGACCACTTGATTTAGCTATTTCCGGATCTGGTTATTTTACTGTATCTGATGGTACAAATGACTTCTATACTAGAGCAGGTAATTTCTATTTAGACGAAACTGGTAAATTAGTAAATGGCAGCGGACTAAATGTTGTGCCAGATATTACAATACCTTCGGATGCCCAAAGTTTTAGTATTGATTCAGCTGGTGTAGTAAGTTACGTAGACAATACCGGTAGTTTACAAACAGCAGGAACATTAGAAATTAGCATTTTTGCGAATCCTGATGGTCTCGAAAAGTTTGGGGATAACCTGTTTATTGAAACACTAAACTCGGGAACACCTACAGCAGTAACAGCTGGAAATGGGGGAAGTGGAAAATTAATGGCTGGTGCTCTTGAGATGTCAAATGTTGACCTTTCTGAAGAATTTACAGAAATGATTGTTGCACAACGTGGATTCCAAGCGAACACTCGTATCATCACCACATCCGATGAAATCCTTCAAGAGCTTGTAAACCTAAAACGTTAAGGGGGTAAGGGGTTTTAGACAACACTAAAACCCCGATGAAAAGTGATTACTTTAACGAAATTAAATGATAAAAAGTTTACATTAAATGCATTATATATTGAACAGGTTGAATCCTTTCCTGATACAACCATTACCTTAACAAATGGTAAAAAGTTTGTTGTCAAAGAAACAGAAGAAGATGTACATGTGAAGGTTCATGAATTTTATCAAAAAATAAATGTACTTGGCCTTCGTTAATGCTTGGGGAGGATAGGGTGCTATGAAAAATAAACTTCTTGTAGTAATGGTCATCATATTAAGTACGATAACATTAGTCGGTACCACTGCATTTGTCATTCTAACGAAGGTTGCAGCGGGTGAAGGTGAAAAGGAACCATCGATTGATCAGGTACTTAAAGCGACTGTAGAAATTCCAGAAATCACAACAAAACTATTAAGTGATGATTATATCCGTATATCCTTTAATATTCAAACAGATGGAAAAAAAGGCAAAGAAGAATTGGAGAAACGAGAGTTCCAAGTAAGCAACATCATTATTAAGGAACTTTCCAATATGACTTCTGAAGAATTTAAGGGTGAAGAAGGAATCGTGAATCTTGAAAATAGATTAAAGGACCGAATAAATGAATTAATGCAAGATGGTACTGTCGTTAAAGTCTATGCGACATCCTTTCTTCCGCAGTAACCAATTTAATTAAATGACCTAATGAGCGGAGGTGGAACCTTGCCTGGTGAAATATTATCTCAAAGTGAAATAGATGCTTTACTTTCAGCCCTGTCAACTGGTGAAATGAATCCGGAAGAACTAAAGAAAGAAGAAAGTGAGCGCCGAGTTAGAGTATATGATTTTAAGAGGGCACTTCGATTCTCAAAGGATCAGATTCGAAGTATCACCCGAATACATGAAAATTTTGCACGATTATTAACAACCTATTTTTCAGCTCAACTTCGAACGTATGTACAAATCACAGTAGGAACAGCAGATCAGGTACCATATGAAGAATTCATACGTTCGATTCCAAAAATGACCATATTAAATGTGTTTGAAATGCCTCCACTCGAAGGGCGAGTATTACTAGAAGTAAACCCTAATATTGCATATGCCATGCTCGATCGAGTACTTGGAGGTAAAGGAACAGGACTAAATAAGATCGACAGTTTAACTGAAATAGAAACAAAAATTATGAGCAATATGTTCGAAAAAGCATTTGAACAAGCTAGGGAAGCATGGGCTAATTTAGTAGAAGTTGACCCATTTTTAACTGATTTTGAAGTAAATCCACAGTTCCTTCAAATGGTTTCTCCAAATGAAACGGTTGTTGTTATCTCACTTAATACTCAAATTGGTGAGACTAGTGGGATGATAAATATTTGTATTCCCCATGTGATTCTTGAGCCAATTATTCCTAAACTATCAGCGCATTACTGGATGCAAACGGCTCCTAGAAAAGAACGGAATACAGAGGAACTGGCCACAATAAAAAGCAATCTGAAAGATACTAAACTACCAATTATAGCAGAATTAGGTACAGCCAATATTGCGATCCAGGAGTTTTTATTATTAGACGTTGGCGATACAATCCAGCTTGACAATATGATTGAACACCCAATTGATGTAAAAATTGAAGGTATCCCGAAATTTCATGCGCAGGTTGGTAAGGTAAATAAGAAACAAGCCATTCAAATCCTAATGGAAATAAAAGAGGGGGGCAGTGAAGATGAATAATGGTAATATGCTATCTCAAGATGAAATTGATGCATTACTTAAAGGTACAGCTGACTTAGACAATGAACCGGTAGCAGACAAAAATAAACCCCTTATCGAGGATTTTTTATCTTTAATTGAACAGGACGCACTCGGGGAAATTGGGAACATATCTTTCGGGAGTTCGGCAACGGCTCTTTCTACACTACTCAATCAAAAGGTTGAAATTACTACTCCAAATGTAACGCTTATTCAAAGTTCTCAACTCGCGGATGAGTTTCCACACCCATGTGTAACGGTCTATGTAAACTATACAGCTGGTTTTACAGGAACAAATCTATTAGTCATTAAACAAAGTGATGCATCAATTATTGCTGATTTGATGCTTGGTGGAAGCGGACTTGCAGCACCAACAAACCTAGGAGAACTTCAATTAAGTGCTGTTCAAGAGGCGATGAATCAAATGATGGGTTCTGCTGCGACTTCAATGTCAACTGTATTTAGTAAGAAAATTGATATTTCTCCACCTAGTATTGATATGCTTGACATGAGTAATAGCAATGGTGTAGAAAATCTTCGACTTGATGATATCTTAGTGAAAATATCATTTCGATTAAAAATTGGTGAACTAATTGATTCCACAATCATGCAGCTTGTGCCAGTTCAATTTGGAAAAGACCTTGTTGGTGAACTTCTCTCCCCACAGGCAGAGTTGGTAGCCCCAACAATTGAACAATCGTCTTCCCATGTTGACGAAGAGATGTTAATGCAGAATCAAAATATTACTAATCACCGCGCGGTACAAAATACATCATATCAACCGACTCAGCAGGTTCAACAATCTGAATATAACCAGCCTATTTCAAACAGTGGCCCGCAACATCTAGGAGGATTCCAGGCGAAACAACCTGAAATCCAACCTGCGGTGTTCTCTGAATTTGAATCGATCCATTTACAAGAATCTGAATCTAGAAACCTAAACATGTTACTCGATATTCCACTTCAAGTTACGGTCGAATTAGGTAGGACCAAACGGTCTATAAAAGAAATTCTTGAATTGTCTGCTGGTTCTATAATTGAGTTGGATAAGCTCGCAGGAGAGCCGGTAGATGTTTTAGTAAATGGAAAACTTATCGCTCAAGGTGAGGTTGTTGTTATTGAAGAAAACTTTGGTGTTAGGATCACCGATATTATTAGCCAAAGTGATCGAATAAAAAAATTGAATTAATAGTAGGGGGCTATTCTAATGGCAAACAGAATTCTTATTGTAGATGATGCAGCATTTATGAGAATGATGATTAAGGACATCCTAACTAAAAATGGATACGAAGTCGTAGCAGAAGCAGCTGATGGAGCACAAGCTGTTGAAAAGTATAAAGAAACACAACCAGACCTAGTAACAATGGATATAACTATGCCAGAAATGGATGGAATTACAGCACTTAAAGAAATTAAAAAAATAAATCCAAATGCAAAAGTTATTATGTGTTCGGCTATGGGTCAACAAGCCATGGTTATTGATGCCATTCAAGCGGGTGCGAAGGATTTTATTGTAAAGCCATTTCAAGCAGACCGTGTGATTGAAGCTATCAGCAAAACGCTAAGTTAGCAATAACAAACCGAATAATGTAGCACCTAAATCGAGACTTGTAATTCTATTTATTCAGGAGAGTGGCAACAAAATTGAAATATATTAAAAAAGTTATTCTTGCACTTATCTTCTTTCATGCCTTGCTTGTCACTTTTCCTGTTCAAGCTGAAGAAGGTCATATTGATAGAAGTGTAAGTGATGTACTTGAAAATCAAGAAAAACAAGTAGATAAAGAGCAGGAAACGGACGCTATTGAAACCGCAGAACCTGTCAGTGAACTAACAGCAGGCGATTTTATTAAAATGATCTTTACAACGTTATTTGTCATTGCACTCATTTACTTATTATTAAAATTTGTCAATAAAAGAAATCGCATGTTTAATCAGCATAGGTTCATTGAAAATCTAGGTGGAACAAGTTTAGGTACAAACCGATCCATTCAGATTGTGAAAGTTGGGGAGCGGATTCTAGTAGTGGGGGTTGGAGATACCGTTCAGCTTCTTAAAGAGATCGAAGACACGGATGAAATTAATGAAATTTTGGAACAGCATAATGCATCATTGGATTCCATGATTCAGCCTAGAGATCTCCTTAACCGGATGATTCAAAAAAGAAAAGAAGTCAAAGATGGGGACCAAGGTCATTTTTCCTCGTTGTTACAAAAGCAACTATCAGAATTAAAACAAGGGAGAAAGAAAATTGTCGAGCAACTTGAAAATAAGGAGTCTAGTAAAGAATGAATGAATTTATGGAGTTTTTTAATACTAGTGCCCCCGAAAATGTGTCGACATCAGTTAAACTTTTACTTCTATTGACTGTTCTTTCACTAGGTCCTAGTATTTTGATCTTAATGACGAGTTTCACGAGGATAATTGTTGTGTTGTCATTTGTTCGAACTTCACTTGGGACACAACAAATGCCTCCAAATCAGGTACTGATTGGTCTGGCATTGTTTTTAACTTTCTTTGTGATGGCGCCGACTTTAAGTGAGGTCAATGAACAAGCCTTAACCCCTCTGTTTAATGAGGACATTAATTTAGAGGAAGCCTATAATCGTGCCTCGTTACCGTTCAAGGAATTTATGAGTGTACATACCCGGCAAAAGGATTTGGAGTTATTTTTAAATTACTCAGGAGCTGATAGGCCGGAAACGATTGAGGATATTCCCTTAACTGCTTTGGTACCGGCTTTTGCGATAAGTGAGCTTAAAACAGCGTTTCAAATTGGTTTTATGATTTTTATTCCGTTCCTTGTGATCGATATGGTTGTTGCAAGTATCCTTATGTCTATGGGGATGATGATGCTACCGCCAGTAATGATTTCTTTGCCGTTTAAAATACTATTATTTGTCCTCGTGGACGGATGGTATTTAATTGTTAAATCCTTATTACAGACCTTCTAAGAGTGGGTGAACAGTTTGAGTCCTGAAGCAGTTATTTCATTAGCAGAAAAAGGTGTATATACGACCTTAATGATTTGTGGTCCACTTTTATTAGTGGCTTTAGTTGTTGGGTTGATTGTTAGTGTGTTCCAGGCCACAACACAAATTCAGGAGCAAACCCTGGCATTTATCCCTAAAATTATAGCCGTGCTAGTCGGGTTGGTATTTTTTGGACCGTGGATGCTTTCAAAGATGCTCGCATATACGCATGATATTTTTAGTAATTTAACAAGATTTGTAGGTTAAAAAATGACAGAGATATATACCTATTTTCCTGCCTTTTTACTTGTATTAGTGAGGGTAACGAGTTTTTTTGTAACGATGCCTTTGTTTTCATATCGGACTTTGCCGGCATTACATCGAATCGGAATTGCTTTCTTTATTGCATGGGTTATGTTCCTATCTATGGAAAAACCAATTCTCCAGATTGATGGCTATTTTATCATGTTAATTCTCAAAGAGGCTATGGTGGGTCTCTTAATTGGGTTAACAGCTTATATGATTTTCGCTGCGATTCAAATTGCAGGGGGCTTTATCGATTTTCAGATGGGGTTTGCCATCGCCAATGTTATTGATCCACATACAGGGGCGCAAAGTCCATTGATGGGACAATATTTATATACGTTTGCACTCCTCTTTTTATTGGCAATTAATGGCCATCATTTATTGTTGGATGGAATTTTTTATAGCTATGAATTTATCCCAATGGAACAATCAACTCTCCCATTTGGTGATGAAAATATAGTCGAATTTGTTATTAAAGCTTTTGGAACAATGTTTATAATAGCATTTCAAATGTCAATGCCAGTCGTTGGTGCCTTATTTTTAGTAGATATTGCTCTAGGTATAGTGGCGAGAACAGTCCCACAATTAAATGTATTTGTTGTAGGTCTTCCATTAAAAATTGGGGTTAGTTTTGTTGTATTATTTATCGCGATGACGATGATTTTTATGCTCGTTGGAAACCTGGTAGACAATATGGTATTTACGATGCGAGGTTTAATGGAACTATTAGGAGGAAGCTAGATGTATTTTGTTCGTCTTGATCTGCAATTTTTTGCAGGTGAAAAAACAGAAAAAGCCACTCCTAAAAAACGTCAAGAAACAAGAAAAAAGGGTCAGGTTGCAAAGAGTGCAGATATTAATACCGCACTACTACTAATTTCGATCTTTTTTACACTGCTTGTTTTTGGTGGATTCATTTTAGATCGAATATTAACCTTTTTAAATCATTCTTTTAGCCATTATTTATTGATTTCACCGACTGAACAAAGTGTTCAGGAAATTTTTATTGAACTATCTTTAGAGGCTGCAATTATATTAGCACCGATTATGATAATTGCCCTTATCGTTGGAATTGCAGCGAACCTTATGCAGGTTGGTTTTTTATTTTCAACAGAAGCGATTCAAATGAAGTTAAATAAGCTTGATCCGATTCAAGGATTTAAACGAATTTATTCGATACGTGCGCTTGTTGAGATGCTTAAATCAATTTTAAAAATCGTGATCGTAGGTGGCGTTACGATTTCGATTCTTTGGTTCCGTTTGGAAGATATTTTGTCCTTGTCACAGAAAACCGTTGGAGCAGCTCTAGTTGTTCTTGCCAAACTAACAGTCCAGATGGGGTTATTTGCGGGAGGAGCACTTTTATTCTTATCGTTCTTAGACTATCTTTATCAACGTTTTGATTATGAAAAAAACATAAGGATGTCTAAGCAGGATATTAAAGATGAATATAAGAAGACAGAAGGAGACCCTCTGATTAAATCAAAAATAAAGCAAAAACAACGTGAAATGGCAATGAGTCGAATGATGCAAGAAGTGCCAAAGGCAGATGTCATTATTACAAACCCAACTCATTATGCAATTGCTTTAAAATATGATGAATCAAAAATGGATGCTCCCTTTGTAGTTGCAAAGGGTGTAGATTTTGTTGCGGGGCGAATTAAGGAAATTGCAAACGAGCATGAAATCACGACCATCGAAAACCGTCCTCTCGCAAGAGCCCTATATGCAGGGACAAATATTGGGGATGCGATACCAGAAGAGTATTTTAAAGCGGTAGCGGAAATTCTTGCCTATGTATACCGATTGAAAGAAAAGATATAAACGATTTTTAAGAGATTTTTACTAATTCCTCATCACTTATGTGTTTTTTGACTTAAAGGAGAGAAAACAATGCGAGCAAGAGATTTATCAGTTTTATTAAGTGTAATCTTAATAGTTGCGATGCTAATTATTCCATTTCCATCTTGGATGCTAAGCATTTTAATTATTGTTAATATTTCTCTTGCATTGTTAGTTCTTTTAACTTCAATGAATATGCAGGAACCACTTCAATTTTCAATTTTCCCTTCTTTATTACTTCTTTTGACCTTATTTAGATTAGGGTTAAACGTTTCTACAACTAGATCAATACTCGCTACAGGGGATGCTGGTGGGGTAGTGCACACCTTTGGTACCTTTGTAGTTGGTGGGAATGTGGTTGTCGGATTTGTTGTCTTTTTAATCCTTGTTATTATTCAATTTGTTGTAATTACAAAAGGTTCTGAACGTGTTTCTGAGGTTGCTGCGCGCTTTACATTAGATGCAATGCCAGGGAAACAAATGAGTATAGATGCTGATTTAAATGCTGGTATGATTTCTGATACTGAGGCCCGCGAGCGCCGTGATAAAGTAAGTAGAGAAGCTGATTTTTACGGGGCAATGGACGGGGCAAGTAAGTTCGTAAAGGGAGATGCAATAGCTGGTATTATTATTGTTCTTATCAACTTAATTTTTGGATTTATCATCGGGATGACACAACATGGCTTGGGTTTCCAAGAGGCGCTTTCTAAATTTACCCTGTTAACTGTAGGGGACGGAATTGTCAGCCAGATTCCTGCATTATTAATTTCAACAGCGACAGGGATTGTGGTTACTCGTGCTGCGTCTGAAGGAAATTTAGGGACAGATATTACAAAGCAATTATTTGCTTTTCCAAAGATGCTATATGTGACTGCAGGAACGATTTTCCTTTTAGGATTGTTTACTCCAATCCATGATTTTTTAACAATTTCAATCTCAAGTTGTTTAGCGATTGGCGCCTATATGATTTCTAAAAGTAAGGATCAGGAGACTCAATTAGAGCCTGAAACCGAAGAAGAAGTACAAGTAGAGGACTTAAAAAGTCCAGAAAGCGTCGTGAGTCTGTTAAATGTAGACCCCATTGAGTTTGAGTTCGGTTATGGATTGATACCATTGGCTGATACAAACCAAGGTGGAGATATATTGGACAGAATCGTGATGATCCGTAGACAATTGGCGATTGAGTTGGGGTTAGTCATCCCAGTCGTTAGAATAAGGGATAATATTCAATTACAGCCAAACGAATATCGTCTGAAAATAAAAGGTAGTGAAATGGCAAGAGGGGAACTTTTACTTGATCATTTCTTAGCGATGAGCCCAGGTTATGAGGATGATTCGATTGAGGGAATCGATACAATTGAGCCCTCTTTTGGATTACCGGCAAAATGGATAGCTGAGGATATGAAAGACCAGGCAGAAATGCTAGGTTATACGGTCGTTGATCCTCCATCTGTTGTGTCAACACATATCACCGAAGTAATTCGAAGGAATGCCCATGAGTTACTGGGAAGACAAGAGACAAAGCAACTGATTGATCATCTAAAAGAATCATACCCAATTTTAGTAGAAGAGGTCACGCCAAATCCACTAGCAGTAGGAGATGTTCAAAAGGTATTAGCTAAGTTACTTAAAGAAAATGTGTCAATTCGAAATCTGCCTATCATCTTTGAAACACTCGCAGATTTTGGACGAATGACAACTGATACGGATTTATTAACGGAATACGTGAGACAATCACTAGCCAGACAAATAACAAATCAACACATTGTTCAAGGTGAAACAATGAAAGTTGTAACTTTATCAGGAAGAGTTGAAAAGTTTGTCGCTGATGGTGTTCAACAAACAGAACATGGAAACTATCTGTCAATTGATCCAAATGTGTCACAATCCATTATTGAAGCGATAGCAAAACAAATCGAAAGTGTTAGTATACAAGAACAATCTCCGATTTTACTATGTTCTCCTGCGGTCAGAATGTATGTGAGACAATTAATTGAACGATATTTTCCACAAGTTCCTGTACTTTCTTATAACGAGCTTGAGGCAAATGTTGAAGTTCAAAGTGTTGGGGTGGTGAATATAGATTGAAGGTAAAAAAATATATTGCTACTTCTATGCCAGAAGCAATGAAAATGATTCGTGCTGAATTAGGTAGTGATGCGGTCATCTTAAACTCAAAGGTTGTTCAAACGAAGGGGGTTTTCGGCCTTTTTCGAAAAAAGAATTTTGAAGTGATAGCAGCTATTGATTCTCAAGTCCCTAAGACTCAAACAATGAAACCGAAAGAAAAGAATAAAAAACCAACGGTTATTGATATAAAATCTGAACCAATCCCAATTAAACAAGAGGTTGCCAAACCTGTAAATACACAACAGGTAAAGGATCGATCAGAGTCGACACCAGATCTTGTAAAAGAAATGAAAGAACTAAGGGTCGCGATAAAAGCAATATCTGTTGATAGTAGTCCTTATCCAGCCCCCTTACAGGAAATAAATCAATTGCTGGCTCATCAAGAAATAAATCCATCCATTCGAAAAAAAGTTATGTCTACTTTAATGGAGAAGTGGTATTTGAAAACAGAAAATGCATCATTTGGAGAAGTCAAGGGATGGACGAAGGAATGTTTGGCTTCCATCATTTCCGGAGTTGAATACGGTGGCTTAACCTTTCAAAAAAAATATATTAATGTTGTTGGTCCAACAGGTGTTGGAAAAACAACGACCATTGCTAAAATTGCAGCGGACAGCATGTTGAAGGACAAAAAGAAAATTGCCTTCATTACAACGGATACATTTCGAATTGCTGCGATTGAGCAACTAAAAACATATGCAAAAATCCTTAGTGCTCCTGTTGAGGTTTGTTATTCTTTTGATGATTTTAAAAAAGCAAAGGAAGCCTTTAAGGATTATGATGTTATATTCATTGATACTGCAGGCAGGAACTTTCGTAATGAAAAATATATTGATGATTTAAATAATTTAATCCATTTTTCAAATGATATGGAAACATTTTTAGTGCTTTCACTAACATCCAAAATGAGTGACATGAAAGTAATTTATGAACAGTTTTCCAAAATTGCAATATCCAAATTTATATTTACAAAAATGGATGAAACGGCAAACTATGGAGCGATGGTGAATTTAATTGCTGATTCTGGTATCGGTGTCGCATATCTAACGAATGGTCAAAATGTGCCAGATGACATTGTCGTGGCTACGCCAACTCTAATAACTAATACTATCCTTGGAGTTGATGAATCATGATAGACCAAGCTACAGCTCTTCGTAACAAACTAGGATCGATGAATAACGAACAAGACCAACCGAAGACAATAGCTATAATCAGTGGAAAAGGTGGAGTTGGTAAATCCAATTTTTCATTAAATTTTTCCATTGCCCTATCACAATTTGGCAAGAAGGCTTTGTTGTTTGATATGGATATTGGAATGGGGAATATTGATATCTTGATGGGGATAACAGCCCACCATACGATTGTAGACTTATTTGAAAAAAATCTATCAATAACAGATCTGCTTATTAAAGGTCCGGAAGGCATTGACTATATTGCGGGAGGCAATGGCTTACCTTCGCTTTTTAAGCTGGATGAAAGCAAATCTCAGTATTTAATAAACCAATTGCAATCCGTACTACATGATTATGACTACATTATTTTTGATATGGGCGCTGGTATGTCCGAGGAAAGTGTTAAATTTCTTATGGCAATGGACGAAATATTTGTCATTACCACACCTGAGCCAACCTCTATTACAGATGCATACTCAGTCATTAAATATATCTGTTTATTTGATCAGTCGATTCCTATGTATTTGATTGTGAATCGAGCTGATAATGAATCTGAAGGAATGCAAACCTTAAAAAGATTAAAACAAGCTGTTCTACAATTTTTAATAAAAGAAATTAAACTACTAGGAGTATTACTTGATGACAAAACCGTCCAAAAGGCAGTCAGTCACCAGGAACCATTTTTACTATATGCCCCTAATGCAATAATCAGCAAAAATTTACTTGATATTTGCAAAAGTTATCTTGGTACTGAAAAAAGTCAGGAGAAAAATCAACATACCTCCTTTATATCAAAGTTACAACGTTTTTTCGTACGTGGTAGATAGGAGTTTAGCGATGACAAAGATTAATGTTCTTATTGTAGACGATTCAGCATTTATGAGGAAGCTTATTTCAAATTTCCTTCAAGAAGATTCAAGAATTAACGTTATCGGAACAGCGAGAAATGGAATCGATGCCCTAAACAAAATTGAAATACTCAACCCAGATGTTATAACTATGGATGTTGAAATGCCTGAAATGAACGGAATTGAAGCATTACAACGGATTATGAATAAACATCCCCGTCCTGTTGTAATGCTTTCAAGCACAACAATAGAAGGAACAGACAAAACATTACTTGCAATACAAAATGGGGCTGTTGATTTTATTCAAAAACCATCAGGACCTATTTCTATTAATCTCCACCTGATAAAAAATGAGATTGTTACAAAAGTACTAAATGCTGGAAAAGTGAACGTAACCTTACTTAAAAGTCCAATAAAAATACAAGAAAAGTCAAATACTAGAATAGTAGAATGTAGTAAAATAGACCTAGAACCAAATAAAAATATGAATAAAATTGTTTGCATAGGTGCTTCAACAGGGGGACCTCGGGCTTTGCAACAGGTGCTCCCACAGTTTCCGAAAAATTATTCAGCACCAATTGTTATTGTTCAGCACATGCCAGCGGGTTTTACTAAATCTTTAGCCAATAGGCTCAACGGTTTATGTAATATTACCGTTAAGGAAGCTGAAGATGGGGAAATGTTAAAGGCTGGGACAGCTTATATTGCACCTGGTGGTTATCATATGAAAATAAAAAAGATTGGCACAATGCTGGCTGTAAATATTGATGAGAGTGAAATACGGAATGGACACAGACCATCTGTTGATGTCCTATTTGAATCAATTAGTGAAATTAAGGGGATTCAAACAATTTCTATTATCATGACAGGAATGGGAACGGACGGTTCAAGTGGATTGATAAAACTAAAACAGACTGGACAAGTTGTTTCGATAGCAGAATCGAAGGAAACTTCAATTGTGTTCGGGATGCCAAAGGCTGCTATTGAAACAAATTTAGTTGATAAAGTTGAAAATTTAGAGGATATAGCGAGGACGGTACTTAGCCTTTCATAAGTAAAGGGGTTTTGATAAATGGAAATGGATCAATATTTAGAGGTATTTATTGAAGAAAGTAAAGAGCATCTCCAGGCATGTAATGAAAATTTGCTAAAGTTGGAAAAAGAGCCTGAAAATATTGCGATTGTCAACGAAATTTTCCGTTCTGCCCATACATTGAAGGGGATGTCAGCTACCATGGGATATGAAGATCTGGCGAGTCTTACGCATCAGATGGAGAATGTTCTAGATGGTATTCGTAATTTGAAAATAAAAGTAACCCTATCTCTCTTGGATGTTGTTTTTAAGTCAGTTGATTATCTAGAGGAAATGATTTTTTCCATTGCTGAGGGTGGTGATGGAAAAAAGGATGTTACAGATGTTGTTTTATCACTTAAAAATGTAGAAAGTGAATATAAAACAGCTGCAGAAGAAACTACTGGTGAACAAAATAATGTTGATGAACCTACTGCATCTATAACTAACTATGATGATTTTGAACTGACGGTTATCCAACAATCAAAAGAACAAGGTTTTAATTGTTATGAAATAACGATTCAACTTCGTGATGACTGTTTATTAAAAGCTGCACGAGTTTTCATGGTGTTTGAGGTTCTTGAACAAGTCGGTGAAATCATTAAGTCATTTCCATCAGTCGGCCAGCTGGAGGAAGAACAATTTGATAGTGAATTTCATGTAACGGTAGTTTCAATGGAAACATCCGAAAATATCGAAAAACAAATAAACAAAGTATCTGAAATAAACAAGGTAATTGTTAATGATTTTTACAATGATTCAAATAAGACTCAAGTACATGAACAAATACAGGCACAGGCTGAAGTTGCTCCAACACTTGCTCCCCAACAGAAACAAATGAACGATAAAGAGGAAAATTTATCTTCAAAATCGACCAGCAAGTATGTTGGGAATCAAAAAACAATCAGAGTAAATATTGAAAAACTTGATACTCTAATGAACTTATTTGAAGAGCTAGTCATTGATAGAGGGCGCTTAGAACAGCTCTCTCATGAATTGAAACATTCAGAGTTAAACGAAACTGTTGAGAGAATGTCAAGAATATCTGGAGATTTACAAAATATTATTTTGACAATGAGAATGGTTCCAGTTGAGACTGTCTTTAACCGTTTTCCTCGTATGGTTCGTCAATTAGCGAAGGACTTACATAAGAAAATTAATCTTCAAATTATTGGTGCAGAAACGGAACTAGATCGTACTGTAATTGATGAGATTGGTGATCCACTGGTGCATCTATTACGAAATGCACTTGATCATGGTATTGAAACACCAGAAATTAGATTGCAAAATGGAAAAACAGAAGAGGGTACTGTCATTTTACGTGCTTACCATAGCGGAAATCATGTATTTATCGAAATAGAAGACGACGGTGCTGGAATTAGTAGAGAAAAAATTATCCAAAAGGCAGTTAACAAAGGACTGATTGAAGAAAAAACGGTTGAATCTCTAACTGATAGTCAAGTATTTGATTTTATTTTTTCTTCTGGTTTTTCAACTGCTGAACAAATTTCAGACGTATCAGGTCGCGGCGTTGGTCTAGATGTTGTGAAAAATACGATTGAGTCATTAGGTGGGTCAATCACTATTCATTCTGAAATTAGTAGAGGTTCAACATTTTCTATACAGTTACCACTCACTTTATCGATCATCTCTGTAATGCTCGTTACGATTCAGAATGAAAAGTATGCAATCCCACTTTCTTCTATTATTGAAACAGCCATCATTAAGAAAAGTGAAATTCTTTATGCGCACAATCAGGTGGTAATTGATTATAGAGGTAAAGTTGTCCCATTGGTAAACTTGAAAGATATTTTTGAGGTTCCAACAATTACTGAAGATGATGAAGACGTTTCTATTCTAATTGTGAAAAAGGGTGAGAAATCAGCTGGTCTCATCGTTGATACCTTTGTAGGACAACAAGAGATTGTATTAAAATCACTAGGAAACTATTTAACAAATGTATTTGCAATTTCAGGGGCAACAATACTCGGTGATGGTCAAGTTGCCCTCATTATTGATTGTAATGCTTTAATCAAATAGAAATGCATTGATTTTGTAGTTAAGGAGGAAAAAAATGTCTGTACAAGCTACTGTGTTAAAGGTAATTGTTTTTTCACTCGAGGATGAAGAATATGCAATCCCAGTTTCACAGGTACGTTCAATAGAAAAACTGCAACATATAACACGGGTTCCTAGAACAGAGCCATTTGTAAAAGGTGTGATTAATCTAAGAGGGGTTGTTACTCCGATTATTGATTTAAGAACTCGTTTTGGTATAGATGAAACCGAGTATTTGAATAGCACAAGAATAATAATAGTTGCTACAGATGATGTTGAAGTAGGATTAATTGTTGATTCGGCAAATGATGTAATGGATATCCCAGTTGATTCGATTGAACCACCTCCTGAGATTGTTGGCAGTGTAGAGGTCGAATACCTAGAAGGTGTAGCCAAGCTTGATAAAAGATTATTGATCCTATTAAATTTAGAAAAGGTTCTTACCCCCGATATTCGTAAGGGAAAAGAGTAAGGGGCAATCGTATGTCATTTTTTCAACGTATTAATTCTACTCATTTAGATATTTTAAAAGAGATTGGAAATATTGGAGTAGGGCATTCTGCCACTGCTCTTTCAAAGCTTTTAAATCGAAAAATTGATATGCAGGTACCGAATGTAAAAATTGTTACTTTTGATGAAATGATGGATTTTGCCGGTGGGGCAGAAAATGTTGTTGCGGGTATCTTTTTTCGAATTGAAGGAGATATAACGGGAAATATGTTTTTTATTTTACAGCTCCCACAAGCTACAAAACTAATCCAAGATCTCTTAGGCGACGAGAGCTACTCATTTGAAAGTAAACAAAGTGACATGGGGATATCTGCTTTACAAGAAGTCGGAAATATCTTGTTTGGCTCTTATCTTACATCTTTATCCGATTTTACTCAATTAAATTTATATCCTTCAATTCCAGGCTTTTCAATTGATATGGTTGGTGCAATCATTGGATATGGATTAATCGAACTTTCTCAAGTAAGTGATTATGCAATCGTTATCGAAACGGCTATTAGTGAGAATGAAAAACATGAACAAAATAATATTAATGGGCATTTTCTATTATTGCCAGATCCCGATTCTTTTGGAAAAATATTTACTGCATTAGGAGTTCAAACAAATGAATGAACTTAATCAGATTATAAAGGTTGGGATAGCTGATATGAATGTCATATCTACACCAAACTTAATCCGAACATCTGGATTGGGTTCCTGTGTAGGTGTAGTGATTTATGATCAACCAAGAAAGGTAGCAGGACTTGCGCATATCATGTTACCGAGTTCTGGTTCAACAAAAGCCGGGAACATGAATATTGCCAAATATGCCGATACTGCAATTGAGGAGCTAATAAAAAAAGTCATTGAAATTGGCGGTCGAGAACAGAGTTTGAAAGCCAAAATCGCAGGCGGTGCACAAATGTTCCAATTTCAATCTACAAGTGACATTATGCGGATTGGTCCTCGTAACGTTGAAGCAGTTAAAGCAGAGCTAAAACGCTTTAACATTACGATTATTGCATCAGATATAGGTGGAAATAATGGACGAACGATTGAATTTGACCCTGAAACAGCCATCCTCAAGATTCGGACTGTCAATCATGGTATTAAGGAAATATAGAAGGTAAAGATAAAATACATTCAAATAAACAAAAGGAGGAGTAGAATGTCCAGATTATCATCCGCAGATCATCAAGAATATTGGCAGAAATGGACCGACTCACGAGACACTGATGCAGGGGACGCCCTTGTCAGGAAATATATGCCACTCGTTTCATATCATGTACAACGAATCTCTGTCACACTCCCGAAGAGTGTAAATAAAGATGATATAAAAAGTCTTGGGATGATTGGTTTATATGATGCACTGGAAAAATTCGATCCTTCTCGTGATTTGAAATTTGATACATATGCTTCCTTTCGGATTAGAGGTGCAATACTTGACGGACTTAGAAAAGAAGATTGGTTACCAAGAAGTTCAAGAGAAAAAACAAAGAAAGTAGAAACTGCTATTGAAAAGCTAGAACAAAATTTAATGAGAAATGCTACAATTCCTGAAATCGCAGAAGAGGTTGGAATGAGCGAGGATGAAGTTTATCAAACGATTAATGAAGGCTTCTTTGCAAATGTTCTTTCTATGGACGATTACCAACATGATGACGAGAGCAGTGAAAAGTCAGCATTCTCAATTAAGGATCATACTACTTTAACACCAGAAGAACACGTTGTAAAAAAAGAAGTGATCAATCAACTAATTAGTGTAATTCAACAATTGAATGAAAAAGAGCAGCTAATTATTAGTTTGTTTTATAAAGAAGAACTAACATTAACTGAAATTGGACAGGTAATGGGGTTATCGACTTCTAGGATTTCTCAAATTCACTCAAAAGCTCTTTTTAAACTGAAGGATATATTACAAAAACATATCCATTAAGATTACGTATTTAGTAGTTTAAGTACAGCAAAAAGGAGATTTCCATCAACGCATTTCTTAAAAATAGGGAATGGAAGAAGTGAATCAATTGAGTCTAAAATTAATTGAATTACAAGTTGCAATCCCAAAGACACAAGATGTGGGAAAAATTCATGAACAACTAATGATGCGTGGTCAGCACATGCAAGGCCACATTTCTGCAGAAACCGAAAAAATTGAGAAAAGGAACCGTACTATAGTAAACGAGAACAACAAGTCAGAAAATGCACAAATACATAAGGATTCATCATCAAATACATTTTCAACGGAACCACCACATAAGACTCAAAACCCTGAAAAAAAAGAAAAAGAACAACATCCATACAAGGGGAATTTCATTGATTTCGTGGGATAGAGGGAATTAGAATGACAACCATTTTATTCGTAACCTGCTTTGCTTTACTTGCATTAGCTTTTTTTTTAATTATTCTTTTATATTTAAAAATGACTCAATTAAAAGATATTGAAATCAAACAAGAACGCTTACTGAATGAATTTGAAAATGTGATCACTTCGTATGTAATGGAAATCAAAGAGGACAATGAAGTGTTTTTAAATAGAATTCAACAAGTTCAACAAACACCGAACAAGCAAGATATCTCTGAACGAGAGGGAAAAAGTACACAATCGATACAAATAAAAGAAACAGATTTAACAACTGAGGAAATTCAAGATCTTCTACCTGCTTATGCAGGTCAAAACGAAACCGAAAAAAATACTATATTAGAAAGTCAATCTAAACCCCAACAAAGAGGCAATATTGAAATGAATGAAGATTTGCTTGTTAAAGACATTGACCATCTCATCAAACTTGGACTCACATATGAAGATATTGCAAAAAAATTAAATAAAGGTCAAACTGAAATTGAACTTTTACACAAATTTCGTCAAAACTACTAATTTTTCTTGACCAGCAAGTTTTTATTATGATATATTAATTTTTGGTGTTATCACACACGTTCATAGATTTAAGCATTGGTGCTGTTCAAACAGTTTTGCTTAAAGATGATGTGAACGGAGGACAAAAAACCATTAGGAGGATTTATTCATGTCAGTAATTTCTATGAAGCAATTGCTTGAAGCTGGTGTTCACTTCGGTCACCAAACTCGCCGTTGGAACCCAAAAATGAAGCGTTACATCTTTACAGAGCGTAACGGAATCTACATCATCGACCTTCAAAAAACTGTTAAGAAGGTAGAAGAAGCTTATAATTTCGTTAAGGAATTAGCTGGAAACGGTGGAACAATGCTTTTTGTTGGTACAAAAAAGCAAGCTCAAGATTCTGTAAAAGAAGAAGCTGAACGTTCTGGAATGTACTTTGTTAACCAACGCTGGTTAGGTGGTACATTAACAAACTTTGAAACAATTCAAAAGCGTATCAAGCGTCTAAAAGACATCGAAAGAATGCAAGAAGACGGTACTTTTGACGTTTTACCTAAGAAAGAAGTTGTAGGTCTTAAGAAAGAATTAGAACGTCTTGAGAAATTCTTAGGCGGAATTAAAGATATGAAGCAATTACCAGATGCTTTATTCATCATCGACCCTCGTAAAGAGCGTATTGCTGTTGCAGAAGCACATAAATTAAACATCCCAATCGTTGGTATCGTTGATACGAACTGTGATCCAGATGAAATTGATTATGTAATTCCAGCAAACGATGATGCAATTCGCGCGGTTAAGCTTTTAACAGGAAAAATGGCAGACGCTATCCTAGAAGCTAAACAAGGTGAAGAAACATCTGCTTAATGAGCGAAAGGTGATAAGAGGGTTATGCCTTTTATCACCTTTTTTAAGAATTATATATTTTAGCGAATTAAGTCATAATAGAAACAGATTGTCTACACGATGTGTAAATCGTAAAAATCAAATAGTACATAGTGTCAATTAAGGAGGAAAACATAATGGCAGTTACTGCACAAATGGTAAAAGAGCTCCGTGAAAAAACAGGAGCAGGAATGATGGACTGTAAGAAGGCTCTTACAGAAACTGATGGTGATATGGAAAAAGCAATTGATTACCTTCGTGAAAAAGGAATTGCGAAAGCTGCGAAAAAAGGCGACCGCATCGCTGCAGAAGGTTTAACTTCTATTGAAGTTCAAGGTAATGAAGCAGTTATCTTAGAAGTTAACTCTGAAACAGACTTCGTTGCAAAAAATGAAGGTTTCCAAACTTTAGTAAAAGAATTAGCTGCTCATCTATTAGCGAAAAAGCCAGCAAACGTTGAAGAAGCACTAGAACAAAAGATGGACAACGGTGCATCAGTTTCTGAACATGTAAATGCTGCAATCGCAAAAATTGGAGAAAAGCTATCACTTCGTCGTTTTGAAGTTGTAACAAAAGAAGATGGTGATGTATTTGGTGCGTACCTTCACATGGGTGGACGTATCGGTGTTCTAACTGTCCTTGGTGGTACTTCAGATAGCGATGTTGCAAAGGATGTTGCAATGCATGTTGCTGCTGTAAATCCTAAATATGTAACTCGTGATCAAGTTTCTGCTGAAGAAGTTGAGCGTGAGCGTGAAGTGCTAACACAACAAGCATTAAATGAAGGTAAGCCTGAAAATATCGTAGCTAAAATGGTAGAAGGACGTCTTGGTAAGTTCTTCGAAGACATTTGTCTTCTTGATCAAAGTTTTGTTAAAGACCCAGATCAAAAAGTTCGTAAATTTGTCGAGTCTAAAGGTGCTACAGTGAAGAGCTTCGTTCGTTACGAAGTTGGAGAAGGTATCGAGAAGCGTCAAGATAACTTCGCTGAAGAAGTAATGAGCCAAGTGAAGAAGTAAAAAGATAACAGGGAACACATTATGTGTTCCCTCTTTTTGAAATGTCTAGTTTTAGCGTGGCTTTATTTAAACGCTAGTACTTTTCTTTAAAAGATGGAGGTTTTTTATTCGATGAGCGGTGCCAAATATAGACGTGTAGTGTTAAAATTAAGTGGGGAAGCATTAGCGGGTGAACAGGGATTTGGTATAAATCCATCTGTTATCCAGTCTGTTGCAAAACAAGTAAAAGAAATTGCTGAACTTGGAGTAGAAGTTGCTGTAGTAGTAGGTGGCGGAAACATCTGGAGAGGTAAAATTGGTAGTGAAATGGGAATGGACCGTGCAAATGCTGATTACATGGGAATGCTTGCAACAGTGATGAATTCCTTAGCGTTACAAGATAGCCTGGAGAATCAAGGAATCCAAACTCGTGTCCAAACATCAATTGAAATGCGACAAGTTGCAGAACCATACATAAGAAGAAAAGCGATTCGTCATCTTGAGAAGAAGCGAGTTGTCATTTTTGCCGCGGGCACAGGAAATCCTTATTTCTCAACAGATACAACTGCTGCTTTACGTGCTGCGGAAATTGAAGCAGAGGTTATTTTGATGGCTAAAAATAATGTTGATGGTGTGTATAACGCTGATCCATCTATAGATAAAACAGCCGTGAAATATGAATCATTAACCTATCTTGATGTTATTAAAGAAGGGTTAGCTGTGATGGATTCCACTGCCTCTTCACTTTGCATGGACAATGATATTCCGTTAATTGTCTTTTCAATTATGGAAGAAGGAAATATTAAACGTGCCGTACTAGGAGAAAATATCGGAACAATTGTAAGGGGGAAATAACTTTATGGCAAATAACACATTAAATCAAGTAAAAGATAAAATGTCTAAAGCAGTCCAAGCATTGTCTCGTGAACTAGCAACTGTAAGAGCTGGTAGAGCGAATCCAGCAATACTTGATAAAGTTACAGTTGATTACTATGGTGCACCAACACCTCTTAATCAGCTGGCTTCAATCAATGTACCTGAAGCTAGAATGCTTGTTATTCAACCATATGACAAATCAGTATTAGGAGATATGGAAAAAGCGATTCAAAAGGCTGATTTAGGCTTAAACCCAACAAATGATGGCTCGATAATTCGCATTTCAATTCCGCCATTAACTGAAGAAAGACGTCGTGATTTGGTCAAGCTTGTTAAGAAGTATGCAGAAGAGTCAAAAGTTGCGGTTCGAAATGTTCGTCGTGATGGTAATGATGATTTGAAAAAGCTTGAAAAGAATGGTGAGATCACTGAGGATGAATTACGTAGTCTTACAGATGATATTCAAAAATTGACAGATGAATCTATTAACAAAATTGATTCAGTTGCAAAAGAAAAAGAAAAAGAAATCATGGAAGTCTAATCCATTTCAATGTACAATATATTGTAAAAAGACCCTCTTACGTTTACAGGGGGTTTTTTTGTTAATACTGTCTACTAATTAGTTACCTCGAACTAAACAAATGGTAAAATGAGTGAAACTCAATTGAGACGGGTGTTGGAGGACTTGTTCATGTTTGGAAAATTTAAAAAGACAAAAAAGGAGCCAGTTACTATTTCTGAAGAAGAAATAGTCAAAGGGCCAATACCTAACCATATAGCAATTATCATGGACGGAAATGGGAGATGGGCAAAAAAACGGTCATTGCCACGCACTGCTGGTCACCATGAAGGAATGAAAGTAGTAAAGAGAGTAACTAAGCTTGCAAGTAGACTTGGGGTGAAGACTTTAACAGTCTACGCATTTTCAACAGAGAACTGGAAGCGTCCAGAGGATGAGGTTAATTATTTATTAAAACTTCCCCAAGAATTTATGGGCACATTCCTACCAGAGCTTATTGAAGAAAATGTACAGGTTCGAATCATGGGGAATAAAGATGCGATACCTGCACATACTCAAAAAGCGGTCGATAAAGCTGTGAATGAGACGAAGAATAATACAGGCTTAGTATTAAATTTTGCACTTAACTACGGTGGCCGTGCCGATATCCTGGATGCGGTCAATCAAATTCTTTCAGACTATCGTGAGAAAGACCCCCTCCAAAAGATTGATGAAGATCTTTTTAATCAATATTTAATGAGTGCTGGTTTAGAAGATCCAGACTTATTAATTCGTACAAGCGGGGAAATTCGCTTAAGTAATTTTATGCTCTGGCAACTTGCATACACTGAATTTTGGTTCACCGATGTATTATGGCCTGATTTTAAGGAACATCATTTATTAGAGGCTATTCATACATTTCAAAAGAGAGGTAGACGATTTGGTGGTATATAATCATTACGACCAAACCGTAATAAAAGGAATGATACAATGAAACAAAGAATAATAACGGCAATAATTGCAGCAGCAGTCTTTCTACCGATAGTTATTTTTGGTGGAGTCCCGTTTACTATTTTAGTCTATTTGATGGGAGCAATTGCTATATTTGAACTTTTACGGATGAAGCAAATTAATATTGCATCAATCCCTGGTGTAATCTCTATTATATTGTTATGGGTTATTTTAGTTCCAAGTCAATATAATGACATTTTTGAGACCCTTCAAATTACGAAGATCGAAATAGTTCTTCTAATTGTTTTATTTATTTTAACCTATACTGTTATTTCAAAAAATAGCTTCAGTTTTGATGATGCTGGCCTTGTGATTCTGTCAGCTCTGTACATAGGATTTGGTTTTTATTATATGATTGAAATAAGAGCGATGGGATTAGCATATATATTTTATGCATTCGTTGTTATTTGGACAACCGATTCAGGGGCCTATTTTGTAGGGAGAAAACTTGGTAAAAATAAGTTGTGGCCAGAAATTAGTCCTAATAAGACCATTGAGGGCTTTGTCGGCGGTATTGTGACTGCTATTGTATTTGCATTCATTTTTAACATGATTACAGATTTATTTGATTCCATCTTATCACTAATTATCGTGACATTGTTTGTGTCTGTTTTTGGACAAATTGGGGATCTAGTAGAATCTGCACTTAAAAGACATTATAATGTGAAAGATTCTGGAACATTACTACCTGGACATGGTGGAATATTAGATAGATTTGACAGTATGATATTCATTCTGCCAATCCTTTATTTCTTAAGTGCAATTATTCAGTAGTGGTTGTTTATTGGGAGTGAGTTTGTGAAAAAAGTAAGTTTATTAGGGGCTACAGGCTCAATTGGGCAGCAAACATTGGATGTAATTGAAAATCATCCTGAAAAACTACAGCTTGTAGCAATGTCAATTGGAGAAAATGTTGCTCTTGGTCGAAAGATTATTAAAAAGTTTTCACCAAAGCTTGTATCTGTAAAGTCTAAAGAAACATGTGAAACATTGAAAAGTGAATTTTCAAGTAATATCCGATTTGTATACGGGGATGAAGGATTAATAGAGGTGGCTACTTACGATGAAGCAACCATAGTCCTAAATTCTGTAGTAGGAAGTGTAGGGCTTTTACCTACATTAAAAGCAATTGAAGCAAAGAAGACGATAGCCCTTGCTAATAAGGAAACATTAGTTACTGCAGGACATCTAGTGATGGATGCAGCACAACAGAATGGGGTTCCAATTTTACCAGTAGACAGTGAACATTCGGCTATTTTTCAGTGTCTTCAAGGCGAAAAAGAAAAAAATATCGAGAAAATCATTCTTACCGCTTCAGGTGGAAGTTTCCGTGACCAAACACGTGAGGAACTTAAGAATGTATCAATTGAAGATGCATTAAATCATCCAAATTGGTCAATGGGTGCTAAAATTACAATAGATTCTGCGACAATGATGAATAAAGGTTTAGAAGTAATTGAAGCTCATTGGTTGTTCAATCTTCCATATGAACAAATTGAGGTCCTTCTTCATAAAGAAAGCATCATTCATTCAATGGTCGAGTTTCATGATAGTAGTGTCATTGCACAACTTGGGACACCAGATATGAGAGTACCCATTCAATATGCCTTTTCATATCCAGACCGTTTCCCAATGGCTGCATTTAAAGAGAGACTGCGACTTTGGGAGATAGGTAAACTACATTTTTCAAAGCCGGATTTTGATCGATTCAGATGTCTTGGATTTGCATTTCATGCCGGAAAAACAGGTGGCACCTTACCTACTGTATTAAATGCCGCAAATGAAGAGGCAGTTTCAGGGTTTTTAAATGGAAAAGTCTCTTTTTTACAAATCGAAGACATCATTGAGGGAGCAATTGAGAAGCATGATACTGTACAGCACCCAAGCTTAGAAATCATCCAAGAGGTAGATCAACAAACACGGGCTTATGTTCGTGGATTAATCGAGAATAAATAAAGATGTAGATACACTTTTTATAGTCAATCTAACAAAAGGTGGTTAAATATGTGGAGACTGTGATAGCCTTTATCATTATATTTGGTGCACTCGTATTTTTTCATGAGTTGGGACATCTCGTTTTAGCAAAGCGAGCAGGAATCCTCTGTCGTGAATTTGCAATAGGGATGGGGCCAAAGGTATTTACCTTTAAAAGAAATGAAACATTGTATACGATTCGTCTCCTTCCTATTGGCGGATATGTTAGAATGGCTGGCGAAGACCCGGAAATGATTGAAATTAAACCCGGCCATAATATCGGGTTGTTATTTGATAATGCTGGAAAAGTAGAGAAAATTATTTTAAATAATAAGGATAAGTATCCAGATTTAAGAGTAATTGAGGTTGAGGAAGCAGATTTAGAGCATAATCTATTTATTGCGGGTTATGAGGATGGAGAGGACGAGGTCTTAAAAAGATTTGAAGTTAGTGAGACTGCGTTTTATGTGGTCGACGGACTAGAAACTCAAATTGCTCCATATAATCGTCAATTCGCTTCCAAGACGCTATTGCAACGGACACTGGCAATTGCTGCGGGTCCGGCAATGAATTTTGTCCTTGCCTTTATCATTTTAATTGCAATTGGTTTATTACAGGGTACGCCTATTGATAAGCCAATTCTCGGAAAGCTAACTGAGGATGGGGCAGCACTTCAAGCAGGTCTCCATGAAGGTGATATTGTTCGTGAGATTGATAATGAACAAGTTTCTACCTGGAATGACATTGTAAATATTATTCGCGCAAATCCGGAAGAAGAAATTGGATTTGTAGTTGAACGTGATGGAGAATTACTGGATATACCTGTAACTCCGAAAGCTCAAAAAATTGAGGACCAAACTATTGGTATCATAGGTGTTTATGGGCCAGTTGAAAAATCAGTACTGCCTTCCTTGAAATATGGGGTTATGGAAACCTTCATGTGGACAAAGGAGATTTTACTTGGACTTGGAAAGCTTATTACTGGTCAGTTCTCGATTGATATGCTTTCTGGACCAGTTGGAATATATGTATCAACCGATACAGTTGTTCAATCTGGAATCTATTATGTAATGAAATGGGCCGCAATTCTAAGTATTAACCTTGGAATCGTGAACCTATTACCATTACCTGCCCTTGATGGAGGGAGACTAGTGTTCTTTGCGTTAGAAGCCGTTCGTGGAAAACCAATTGATAAGCAAAAAGAAGGAATGGTTCATTTTATTGGCTTTGCTTTATTAATGCTTTTAATGTTGGTTGTAACGTGGAACGATATTCAAAGATTCTTTCTATAAAATAAGGTTCAAAAAATCGGATGAAATTGACGCTCGGAATTTTTAGGTTGGTTTGCTTTTTTCGTACCTGAATACGTTCCGGTACACAAAGCTTCACCGCCTTGAACTTCGACGCACAGGATGTGTTAGTGTCGGCTTTGCCACAGGAAGTGGAGTCTTAGCCGATGTGGTCACATTCACCCTCCTTTTGAACATTTATTAAAATAAGCTGAAATTATAATGAGGTGCAAGATATGAAACAAAGTATGATGCTTATACCTACACTACGAGAAGTACCAGCAGATGCCGAAGTCAAGAGCCACCAGCTTTTAATTCGAGCAGGTTTTATTAGACAAAATGCGAGTGGGGTCTATAGTTACCTTCCATTAGCCAAGCGTGTTTTACAAAAAATTGAAACAATCGTCCGTGAGGAAATGGAGCGTGCAGGTGCCGCGGAGCTATTAATGCCTGCATTAACGCCTGCAGAGTTATGGCAGGAATCAGGACGTTGGTATTCTTATGGTCCAGAACTAATGCGCCTACACGATCGTCATGAGCGTGACTTCGTATTAGGACCAACCCATGAAGAAGTTATTACGAGTCTCGTTCGCGATGAAATTAAATCCTATAAGAGACTCCCAATCACCCTTTATCAAATACAAACAAAGTTCCGCGACGAAAAAAGACCACGATTCGGATTATTACGTGGTCGAGAATTTATCATGAAGGATGCATATTCATTCCATGCTGATCAAGAAAGCCTTCACGATATATATGAAAAAATGTATACTGCATACTCTAATATATTCTCTCGTTGTGGCCTGAACTTCCGTGCCGTGATCGCCGATTCCGGTGCTATGGGTGGAAAGGATACCCATGAATTCATGGTGCTTTCAGAAATTGGTGAGGATACAATCGCTTATTCTGATACATCTTCATTTGCAGCTAATATTGAAATGGCACCTGTTGTTATGGAATATTCAAAAAGCAACGAGTCAGTAAAAGAATTAGAAAAAGTAGAAACGGTTGAGAAGAAAACGATTGAAGAGGTTGCTACTTTCCTAAATGTTACAAAGGAAAAATGCATCAAATCACTACTTTTCCAAGTCGATGAAAAATTTGTTCTTGTATTAGCACGTGGGGACCATGAAGTAAACGATATTAAAGTGAAGAACTTACTTGAGGCTACAACTGTCGAGTTAGCAAATCCAGAGGACACCAATCGTATTATGGGCTGCACAGTTGGTTCATTAGGTCCGATTCAAGTATCGGAAGACATCACAGTAATTGCAGACCATGCTGTAGCCTCAGTTGTGAATGGTGTTTGTGGTGCAAATGAAGAGAATTATCATTATATAAATGTAAACCCTGACCGAGATTTTTCAGGTATTCAATATGCAGACCTTCGCTTTATCCAAGAAGGGGACCCATCTCCAGATGGTCAAGGAAAAATAGTATTTGCTGAAGGCATTGAGGTAGGTCATATCTTTAAGCTTGGAACACGTTATAGTGAGGCAATGAATGCAACCTTCCTTGATGAAAATGGAAGATCACAATCAATGATTATGGGTTGCTATGGTATTGGGATTTCCCGGACATTATCTGCAGTAGCAGAGCAATCAAATGATGAAAATGGTCTGATTTGGCCAGCAAATCTTGCACCATTTGATCTACACTTAATCCCTGTCAATATGAAGAACGAAGAACAGAAAGCAATTTCCGAATCTTTATATGTAACGCTTAAGGAAAGCGGCTATGATGTATTATTTGATGACCGTGCCGAACGCCCAGGTGTGAAGTTTGCAGATTCTGATTTAATTGGTCTGCCACTACGTATCACAGTTGGAAAACGTGCGGGCGAGGGAATTGTCGAAGTGAAGGTTCGTAAGACAGGGGAAACATTGGAAATAAATATTGAAAATCTTATCGAGACAATTAACAAATATGTAGTAAAATAAATAGTACAAAAGAAAAGGGTACCCGGGTAGTATGGGGTACCCTAAATATTTGAAATGTGGCAGCGACTTGCCTTGAAACGAGAAATCTGGATACTCCGACAAAGAAGCGTTCTTTTGCTTCTGAAGGAGGAGTTGAAGATTCTCGAGTTTCTAGTCGCTGAAACTAGACATTCTGTCTGAAGAGGGGGAACGAGGATGGAATTAACGCCACAGCAAAAAGAACGGTTTATGGTCTTGCTGCAACAGCTTGAATTAACCGATGATGCAATAGTTGCACACTTTGCAAATGCAGGTATTGAAAAACTTATGATTGATAAAGAGAAGAAGGCATGGCATTTCTTATTTTCTTTTGAAAAAGTAATTCCAGCAGATGTCATGAGGATATTTTCTACTCAACTTCGAACAAAATTCACACATATAGCTTCAGTGACTTTCTCATTACATGTACGATCACAACATGTGACTGAAGAAATGGTACAAGCCTATTGGCCGCTTTGCTTACAAGAATTAGATGGAATCGCACCGCCTATTCTATCTTTATTGCATAATCAACTTCCAACACAACATGGTCTCAAGCTTCATATCAAGACAAGAAATGACACGGAATCAATTGCGATTAAGAAAAAATACGGTCAATTGTTAGGAAATGTCTATCAATCCTACGGTTTTCCTATGTTCACACTTGAAACAGAGATTGAGGCTTCAAATCAAGAGTACGAACAGTTTTTAGAGAAAAAACAACAGGAAGATCAGGAAAGAGCACTATTAGCTGTTGCTGATATGCAAAAGAAAGAGAAGGAAAAGGATCAGAATAATGCTGTTTCTGGACCGATTACAATCGGATATACAATCAAAGATGAAGAAGATTTTAAAGAAATCAGTTCAATTCTTGATGAAGAACGTAGAATTGCGATCCAAGGATATATTTTCTTTGCAGAAACAAAGGAATTGCGAAGTGGAAGAACTCTTCTGACCTTTAAAATTACAGACTATACGGATTCAATACTAGTAAAAGTATTTTCACGTGATAAAGAAGATGTTCATCTTCTACAAGGTATTAAAAAAGGGATGTGGGTCCGCTGTCGTGGAAGTATTCAAAATGATACATTTGTTAGAGATTTAGTGATGCTGGCAAATGATATTAATGAGATACAGCCGATGAACGAAAGAAAAGACACTGCACCAGAAGGAGAAAAACGTGTCGAGTTGCATGCACACTCTCCAATGAGCCAAATGGATGCTGTAACTTCTATTAGTCAATTAGTTGGCCAAGCAAAAAAATGGGGTCATACAGCCATTGCATTGACAGACCATGCGGTAGCTCAATCATTCCCAGAAGCTTATTCTGCAGCAAAGAAAAACGGGATAAAGATGATTTACGGTGTCGAAGCAAATTTAGTAGATGATGGTGTCCCAATTGCATATAATTCACAGCATCGTAATTTAGAAGAGGATACGTATGTCGTATTTGACGTAGAAACGACAGGTTTATCTGCAGTTTATAATACAATTATTGAGTTGGCTGCTGTTAAAGTAAAAAATGGTGAAATCATTGATCGATTTGAATCATTTGCAAATCCTCATCACCGATTGAGTGCAACAACTATTGACTTAACCGGAATTACAGATGATATGGTAAGAACGGCTCCAGAAGTAAGTGAAGTCTTGGTTAAATTCAAGGACTGGTCCGGGGATGCAATATTCGTTGCCCACAATGCCAGCTTTGATATGGGCTTTTTAAATGTTGGCTATAAAAAGGCTGGGCTTGAACAAGCAACAAATCCAGTAATTGATACACTGGAACTCGCCAGATTTTTGTATCCAGAATTAAAAAATCACCGTTTAAATACATTATGTAAGAAGTTTGATATTGAATTAACCCAGCATCACCGCGCAATCTATGATGCAGAAGCAACTGGCTATTTAGTCATGAAATTATTAAAGGATGCAGCAGAGAAAGAGATTCAATATCATGATCAGTTAAATGATTATATGGGTCAAGGTAAAGCGTACCAACGTTCAAGACCTTATCATGCGACTTTGCTAGCACAAAATGATATAGGACTAAAAAACTTATTTAAATTAATTTCAATTTCACATATTAATTATTATTACCGTGTACCAAGGATTCCACGATCTCAGTTGCAAAAATATCGAGAAGGTATTTTAGTCGGCTCTGCCTGTGACAAAGGGGAAGTATTTGAGGGTATGATGCAGAAGTCACCAGAGGAAGTTGAGTCTATCGCTCAATTTTATGACTATCTAGAGGTGCAGCCACCATCAAATTATAAACATTTAGTCGAATTGGATTTAATCCAAAATGAGCGTGAGCTAAAAGACATCCTAAAAAACATTGTTAACCTAGGAGAGAAGTTGAATTTACCAGTTGTTGCTACTGGGAACGTGCATTATTTAAATCCTGAAGACCATATTTATCGCAAAATTTTAGTTCGGTCCCAAGGTGGAGCTAATCCATTAAATCGACATTCATTGCCAGAGGTTCATTTCCGCACAACTAATGAAATGCTGGACTGCTTTTCTTTCCTCGATAAAGAGAAGGCGAAGGAAATTGTCGTAACGAATACACAAAAAGTCGCAGACATGATTGGTGAAGTGAAACCAATTAAGGATGATCTATATACACCTAAAATTGAAGGTGCGGAAGATGAAATTAGGAATATGAGTTATAGTATGGCAAGAAGCATCTATGGTGAAGAATTACCTGAGATTGTAGAAAAAAGATTAGAAAAAGAACTGAAAAGTATTATTGGGCATGGATTCGCAGTAATCTACCTCATTTCTCATAAACTTGTTAAAAAATCACTTGATGATGGATATCTCGTAGGTTCTCGTGGGTCGGTTGGTTCATCATTAGTTGCAACGATGACTGAAATTACAGAGGTAAACCCACTACCGCCACATTATGTATGCCCAGACTGTAAGCATTCAGAGTTCTTTAATGACGGTTCAGTTGGTTCTGGATTTGACCTTCCAGACAAAGAGTGCCCAAATTGCGGGGCAAAGTATAAAAAGGATGGACATGATATCCCGTTTGAAACGTTCCTTGGGTTTAAGGGAGATAAGGTTCCAGATATCGACTTAAACTTCTCTGGTGAATATCAGCCTCGTGCACATAACTATACAAAAGTACTATTTGGTGAAGAATATGTATATCGTGCTGGAACAATCGGTACAGTTGCTGAAAAAACGGCCTATGGCTATGTTAAAGGTTATGCAAATGATCATAATTTGACAATGCGTGGTGCAGAAACCGACCGTTTGGTAGCTGGGTGTACAGGTGTTAAACGAACAACGGGTCAGCATCCAGGAGGTATTATCGTTGTCCCGGACTACATGGATATCTTTGACTTTTCACCTATTCAATTTCCGGCTGATGATACAAGTTCTGAGTGGAAAACCACACATTTTGATTTCCACTCTATCCATGACAATGTACTAAAACTTGATATACTCGGACACGATGATCCGACAGTCATTCGTATGCTTCAGGACTTGAGCGGAATTGATCCAAAAACCATTCCAACCGATGATCCTGAGGTAATGAAAATTTTCAGTGGTACTGAGTCTCTAGGCGTAACCGAAGAGCAAATTATGTGTAAAACGGGTACTCTTGGAATTCCAGAATTTGGGACACGTTTTGTTCGTCAAATGCTTGAGGATACAAAGCCGACTACTTTCTCAGAATTAGTTCAGATTTCAGGACTTTCACATGGTACAGATGTATGGTTGGGTAATGCACAGGAGCTTATCCATAATAATATTTGTACATTAAGTGAAGTTATAGGTTGTCGTGACGATATAATGGTTTATCTCATATATAAGGGACTAGATCCTTCCCTAGCGTTTAAAATTATGGAATCTGTTCGTAAGGGTAAAGGGTTAACGGACGAATTTATTGAAGAAATGAAAAAGAATGATGTTCCTGATTGGTATATTGACTCATGTTTAAAAATTAAATACATGTTCCCAAAGGCCCACGCCGCCGCATATGTTTTAATGGCTGTAAGGATTGCATATTTTAAGGTTCATTTACCTTTGCTTTACTATGCAGCATATTTTACAGTTCGTGCAGATGATTTTGATATAGAAGCAATGGTTCGCGGTTCTAGTACAATTCGTGCAAAAATGGAGGAAATCAATGCCAAAGGGTTAGAAGCTTCAACAAAAGAAAAGAACTTATTAACAGTTTTAGAGTTAGCTCTAGAAATGTGTGAGCGCGGATTTGCTTTTAATAAGATTGATTTATACCGTTCAAGTGCATCAGAATTTATAATAGATGGAGATGCCTTGATTCCACCGTTCAATTCGATTCCTGGACTAGGAACAAACGCTGCAATCAATATTGTTAAAGCAAGAGAACAAGGTGAATTTTTATCAAAAGAAGACTTACAGAAGCGTGGTAAAGTATCTAAAACAATTATGGAATATCTTGAAAACCATGGTTGCCTTGAAGATATGCCAGAACAAAATCAATTATCCTTGTTCTAATTGTTAGATGTCTAGCTCAAGACGCCATCGGCTCGAGGTCATAAGTCAATCGCTTCTGAAGGTAAAGAGCACCTTCTGCCAGCGCTCGTCTTATGCTTGTCGCCTAAAGCAGAGCGCCTTTCGCCTTTCTATGCACTTTTATTTGCATATAAATAGCGATTATGTTATAGTTTTTATGGAAATGCTATGTATATTACTGGTAAAAGAGTGGGGCTTCCCACTCTTTATTCTTTGGCTGAGGCTAAAAATTGTGTAACAACGTTTATTTAGATGGAACTTCACTATATTTTCCAACTGCCTCCCTGCTATTATAGCAGGGTGTTTTTACACTACTTAGGAAATACTATGAATAAAACAAAGGAATTCCTTATTGGAAGTTCAAAAAGTCCGGTGAAAATGACGCAATTCGGGAACTTCGACTAACTACCGACACGTCCTGTGTCGAACGTCGAAGTCACCACATCATGTGGAAGCTCGTTGGCTTGCTTATCCGTTCCTCACGTATTAATTGCATACGTTCCGGTACTCTAAGCTGCGCCGCTTCGAAACTTTCGACGCACAGGATGTGCTAGTGTCGACAATGCCACAGGACGTGGCGTTTTGTCGACGCGGTCCTTTTCATCCTCGTTTTTGAACATGTATTTTCAGCTTAGGAGGAAAAACATGAGTAAAAAGGTAACACAAATAGTGGAAGAATTAGTGATACCTATTGTAACTGATTTACAGATGGAACTTGTTGATGTTGAGTATGTAAAGGAAGGGAAAGACTGGTTTCTACGTGTCTTTATCGACTCCGAAAAAGGGGTAGATATTGAAGATTGTGGATTAGTTAGTGAAAAATTAAGTGAAAAGCTTGATGAAGTAGATCCCATTCCGTATAACTATTTTCTAGAAGTTTCTAGCCCTGGTGCTGAACGCCCGTTGAAAAAGGACAGTGACTTTGAAAAGGCAATCGGAAAACAAGTGTATGTGAAAACATACGAACCAATCGACGGTGAAAAGATTTTTGAAGGAGAGCTTACTTCATTCGATGGAAAGCTAGTAACAATCAATGTAATGGTCAAAACACGCAAAAAATCTGTAGAAATTCCGTATGAAAAAATTGCAAATGCAAGACTTGCTGTTACTTTTCATTAATAGGTTTGAGATAATAAAGGGGGATTAGGAAACTAATGAGTAGTGAATTATTAGATGCCTTAACATTGCTCGAGAAAGAAAAAGGCATTAGCAAAGATATTATTATCGAGGCAATTGAGGCAGCACTTATTTCTGCATATAAGCGGAATTTTAACCAGGCTCAGAATGTTAGAGTAGATTTGAACTTAGCAAACGGTTCTATGCGTGTGTTTGCTAGAAAAGATGTAGTAGATGAAGTGTTTGACCCTAGACTAGAAATTTCCATTGAAGAGGCAAGAACCATCAACCCTAATTACCAAGTCGAGGACGTTGTCGAAATTGAAGTAACACCAAAAGACTTCGGAAGAATTGCTGCTCAAACTGCTAAGCAAGTTGTTACTCAACGTGTACGTGAAGCAGAAAGAGGAGTTATTTACTCAGAATTCATTGACCGTGAAGAAGACATCATGACAGGGATTGTTCAGCGTCTAGATTCTAAGTTTATCTATGTTGGCTTAGGGAAAATTGAGGCATTGCTTCCATTAAATGAACAAATGCCTAATGAACAATATAAGCCTCATGACAGAATAAAAGTCTACATAACAAAGGTTGAAAGAACGACAAAAGGTCCACAAATCTTTGTTTCTAGAACACATCCTGGATTATTAAAACGTCTTTTCGAAATCGAGGTTCCTGAAATCTATGACGGAACTGTTGAAATTAAATCAGTTGCCAGAGAAGCTGGAGATCGTTCGAAGAT
>Ga0180215_1000345_pt1 | contig 62041 bp, 52 predicted proteins | sample eDN3rd37CBELigBY_FD_128871 | JGI IMG/M metagenome (GOLD analysis project Ga0180215, IMG submission 128871) | Enriched backyard soil microbial communities from Emeryville, California, USA - eDNA 3rd pass 37_C BE-Lig BY (version 2) (version 2) | ecosystem: Environmental > Terrestrial > Soil >... | reverse complement strand
ATTAATAATTTTGGCTGCCGATATCGCATACTCCTTACCGCTGATTCCATCGCGTACGGTCGCACCCGTAATCCGCCCCTGCTGGTCATAGCTCAGCCTCTCCACCTTCGCGTAGTTGACCGCGAGCGCGCCGCGCTTCACCGCTTCCTTCATCACTTCGATCGTCATGCGCGCATCGTCGGTCCGGTATTCCACATAGTAGCCGCCGCCCTTCAAGCCGTCGCGTTTGAGCAGCGGCTCTTTGTTCAGCGTCTCAATGACGTTCAGCATTCTGCGGCGCTCATGTCTGCGCACCTGCGCCAAAAAATCATAAAGCCTCAGCCCGATCGATGTAGAAAACTTGCCGAACGTGCCGCCCTTGTACAGCGGCAGCAGCATCCATTCCGGCGTCGTTACATGCGGGCCGTTCTCATAGACGATCGCCCGCTCCTTGCCTACCTCCGCGACAACGCCAATCTCAAGCTGCTTCAAATAGCGCAAGCCGCCATGCACCAGCTTCGTGGAACGGCTGGACGTTCCCGCAGCGAAATCCTGCATCTCCACAAGCGCAACGCGCAAGCCGCGAACAGCGCTATCGAGCGCAATGCCCGCCCCCGTAATGCCGCCGCCGATAACGAGCAAATCAAGCTCTGACGATTGCTCCATCTGCGACAATATTTCCGCGCGGCCCTCTGCCGCGAATAACTTTCCGTTAGCCTGATTGATTTTACTCATGATGATTCCCTCCTGTGCTTTGCGGATCGGAGCAAGCAGCGCTGCCGCCTCGCAAGCCTTGTTTATATATTTTGACAAAATAAAAAGAAACCAATCAAACCGCCTCCATCCCGAAGGATCGAAAGCGGTTATCATGGTTTCTCCAGATCTCCAACCGTTATTAACTTATCGCTATTATACCATAGCTATTCGGCAAAAGCCATCGCCGCTTTTACAGCGCGCCTCCAGCCGCCGTAAAGCTTCTGTCTTTGCTCATCTTCCATAACCGGCTCGAACAGGCGCTCAACCTTCCGGAGCGACTTAATTTCATCGCGGCTATCCCAGAAGCCGACAGCCAGCCCCGCCAGGAACGCCGCGCCAAGCGCTGTCGATTCGCCTACGGCCGGACGCTCAATAGGCACGCCCAACAGATCGCTCTGGAATTGCATGAGCAGATTGTTGCTCACCGAGCCGCCGTCTACGCTCATCTTCTTCAGCTCCAGCCCCGAATCCTTCAGCATCGTAAGCAGCACATCCATCGATTGATACGCAAGCGATTCCAGCACCGCGCGAATGAAATGCGACTTCGACGTGCCGCGCGTAAGGCCGAATACGGCTCCGCGCACATCGCTGTTCCAGTAAGGCGTTCCCAAGCCGACAAAGGCCGGCACGACATATACGCCGTCCGTCGACTCCACAGAGGAAGCATAGCTTTCCGACTCGGCGGACGTTTCGATCATTTCCATGCCGTCGCGCAGCCACTGAACGGCTGCCCCGGCGACGAATACGCTGCCCTCAAGGGCATATTCCAGCTTGCCGTCCACTTCCCAAGCGATCGTCGTAAGCAGCCCATGCTCAGAGGCTACCGCCTTCGTTCCTGTATTCATCAGCATAAAGCAGCCTGTGCCGTACGTATTCTTCGTATCGCCTTCTTCGAACGCGTTTTGGCCGAACAGCGCAGCCTGCTGGTCGCCAGCCGCTCCCGCGATAACGATCGATCCGCCGAACAGCGAAGCATCCGTCTCGCCGTATACCTCGGAGGAAGAGCGCACCTCAGGCAGCATCGAGCGCGGAATGTCCAATATGCGAAGCAATTCGTCATCCCAGCGCCGCTCGTGAATGTTAAACAGCATCGTTCTGGACGCGTTCGAAACATCCGTAACGTGCGCGCTGCCGCCGGTCAGCTTCCAAATGAGCCAAGTGTCGATCGTGCCGAACAGCAGCTCGCCGCGTTCCGCCCGCTCGCGGGCGCCTTCAACGTTGTCGAGCAGCCATTTGATTTTCGTGCCGGAGAAGTAAGCATCGACCAGCAAGCCTGTCCGCGTATGGATAATGCGCTCATGCCCTTCTTCCTTCAGCTTCTCGCAAATATCGGCGGTTTGCCGCGACTGCCAGACAATCGCCCGATGAATCGGCTCGCCCGTCGCTTTATCCCATACGACAGCCGTCTCCCGTTGATTCGTAATGCCGATGCCGGCGATATCCGCGGCGGATACCTCCTTCGACAGCAGCTCCTGCATCACTTTCCGCGCCGACTCCCAAATAACGGTCGCGTCAACCTCCACCCATCCCGGCTTCGGATAGACTAGCGACAACTCCTCCCGCGCGATTCCCGCTATGCTGCCGCTGCGGTCAAATAGCAGCGCCCTCGTGCTCGTCGTCCCTTGATCTAACGCTAGCATATATTTCCCCATCGCATTCACCCTCTCCTCATCCTAACCTGCAATTTCAGCTTAAAGGCTCCACAGCTCCTTGCGCGATGTCGTAATCGCATCCGCACCCGCAGCCAGCGCCTGCTGAACCTGCTCCTTCGTTCGTATTAATCCGCCGGCGATAACCGGAATGCCGCTGCGCTGCTTAACCTCCTGGATCATTTCCGGCATAATGCCCGGCAGCACCTCGATGTAATCCGGCTTCGTCTTCTCCAGCAGCACATAGCTTCGCTCCAGCGCGTCGGAATCGATGAGGAACAAGCGCTGAATCGCCATCAGCCCGTTCTGCTTCGTGCGTCCGATCACGCTTGCCCGCGTCGATATAAGCCCTGCCGGCCTTATCGATTGGCATAAAAACTCGGCTGCGAACTCGTCGTTCTTCAACCCATCGATAAGATCGGCATGGATGAGCACTTTTTTCCCGTGGCTCGCCGCCATATCTACAATCGGCTTAAGCTGGCCGATATGGCCTCCCAGCAGAACCATGTATAGAAACGGAGAACGCGCAACCGCTTCCACATCTTTGGGCTTGCGTACAGCCGGAAGCACGCTCTGGCCTTCCAAAAATCGGGTCAATGCGCCCACCTCCATGACGTAGCCTAATTGGTCTCTCCATGCTCATGGCCGGCATCATGCTCGTGCTGCGCATGGCTGAGATGCTGCAGCGTAAGCGTAAAAATCTGCTCCACATGATCGTCGTCCAAAGAGTAAAATACCGTCTTGCCAACCTTCCGGCGTTTCACGATCCGCGTATTGCGGAGCAAGCGCAGCTGATGGGATATAGCAGACTGCCCCATAGCGAGCACCTCGGTCAAATCGTGAACGCACAGCTCCGATTGCAGCAGCGCATGGATAATCCGCACCCGCGTCGGATCGCCGAGCGCTTTGAACAGATCGGCAAGCTCAATAGCGGTAGAATCGCTTACAAGCTTGTCCCGAACGCCGGCTACATCAATTTCATTGCCATTGCACGCTTGATCGCATGCTGCGTTGGCTTCATTTTCCACTATAATCACCATCTTCTTTTGTTCTGATGCCCATTATAGCATGACGCCCAGCGCTGTTGTACAGCCCCTCTGACGCCGCATGCCCTTCTCCGGCAAAAAAGAAAATGATATACTGAACAAATTATCGCTATCATTTTTTACAGCCGCTGCGCTTTAGCGAAACGGAGGAGGAGCATAAAATGCTGACGCTGAAAGAAAAAATTTATATGCTGAAAGTGCTGAAGGAGCACAAGACAAAAGGGCTGTTCGGGCTCAGGAAGGTCGACCCGAGCCACGACAAGCTAGTGGAAAAGCTGGAGCAGATGGTGCGCAACGAGCAGGTTAACCGCGATCAGTTCTAACGGTCACAGCCGCTCCGACACAACCTTCGCCTGCATGAACAGCAGCAAGTAATCCCGTCCGCCCGCCTTGGAATCCGTGCCGGACATATTGAATCCGCCGAACGGATGAACGCCGACAAGCGCTCCCGTGCATTTGCGGTTGAAATACAAATTGCCGACGTGAAATTCATCCCGCGCCTTCTCAAGCCGGGCCCGATTGCGCGAAATGACCGCACCGGTCAAGCCGTATTCGGTATTGTTCGCGATATCAAGCGCAGCTTCGAAATTAGCCGCTTTAATAAAAGCAAGCACAGGCCCGAAAATTTCCTCCTGCGCAATGCGCGCATAAGGCGCGACATCCTTAATAATCGTCGGCTCGATGAAGTAGCCGGCGCTATCTCCTATATTTCCGCCATGCACAATGACGCCTTCCTTGCGCCCTGTCTCGATATATTTCAATATGCTGACAAAAGCCCGCTCATCGATAACAGGCCCGATATCGCTGCTCTGCTCATTCGCTTTGCCGACTGCAAGTTCCTTCGTCCGCTCCGTCACCTTGGCAAGCACCTCGTCATATACAGACTCCATCACGACCGCTCTGGAGCAAGCCGAGCATTTTTGCCCGGCATAGCCGAACGCAGAACTCACGATCGCATCGGCGGCCAAATCCAGATCGGCATCCTCGTCGACGATAATCGTATCCTTCCCGCCCATTTCGGCAATGACCCGTTTGATCCATTTTTGATCCTGCTGAACGACCGACGCTTTCTCATGAATGCGCAGCCCGACTTCTCTTGAGCCCGTAAAGCAAACAAAGCGCGTAATCGGATGCTCAACCAAATAATCGCCGATCTCATTGCCAGCTCCCGGCACGAAATTGACGACGCCGTCCGGCAGCCCCGCCTCCTCCAGCAGCGCTGCGAACTTCGCCGCCACGATTGGCGTAGCGCTGGCGGGCTTCAGCACGACGGTATTGCCCGTCACAACGGCAGCCATCGTCATTCCCGCCATGATCGCAAGCGGAAAATTCCAAGGGGGAATAATAACGCCGACGCCAAGCGGTATATAGGCAAGCTCATTATCCTCGCCGGCATACGGAATAAGCGGCTGGCGCTCCGCCAATCGCTCCATCTCTCGCCCGTAAAACTCCATAAAATCAATCGCTTCCGCCGTATCGGCATCAGCCTCTATCCATGTCTTGCCGCTTTCATAGACAAGCCACGCCGAGAACTCATGCTTTCGCCGCCGCAGTATAGCAGCAGCTTTATATAGCAATCTTGCGCGAGCCGCTGGCGCAGCCCGCTTCCAGCCCTCGAAAGCGGCAGCCGCAGCGAGCACCGCGCGGTTCGCCAGCACGCTGTCGGCCTGCGAAACGCTGCCTACAAGCTGGGCATGATTGGACGGGTTGATCGACTTGCGCTTTACTGCCGTCTCAATCCATTCGCCGCCGATTTTGATCGCATATTCCTTGCCGAGCTCCAGCTCAACCTGCCGCAATGCCTCTTGAAAAGCCGCGACTTCATCGCTATTGCCGAAATCGGTCAACGGCTCGTTTTTGAATGGCTCCCGCATGCATATCCCTCCGTCGTCAAAATTGGAAAGGCTGTCAACCTGCAAGCTGGAATATACGGTGGAATGACTGCGACAAAAACTACAAAATTTGCTCTCCCAGCAAAGATCCGATCAGCTCGACAGCCAGCTTCGCCGTTCTATAATCCGTATCGAGCAGCGGATTGACCTCTACAAATTCAGCCGAGGCTATAATTCCCGATTGATATAAAAGCTCCAGCGCCAAATGCGCCTCCCTATAGCCTAATCCGCCTCGCACCGGCGTCCCTGTGCCCGGCGCTTCGCGGGGATCAAGCGAATCGATATCGAAGCTGAGATGGACACGGCAGCCGGCAGCCTTCATCCCCTTAATCACCTTGCTCATTACTTTTGCGATGCCCAGCTTATCGATATCATGCATCGTATAACATGCGATGCCAAGCGAACGGATAAACGCCTTTTCCCCCGCATCCAAGGAACGGGCGCCGACGATCGCTACATGTTTTGGATCAAGCTTAGGAATAATACCTCTAATGGAGGTAAGCCTGCTGTCGCCCACTCCCAAGCTTGCGGCGAGCGACATGCCGTGTATATTGCCGGACGGGCTCGTTTCAGGCGTATTCAAATCCGAATGCGCGTCGATCCATATGACGCCTAACTTGCCGCCCTCCTCTGCAAGACCGGCTATCGTGCCAATCGCGATGCTGTGGTCGCCTCCAAGCACAAGCGGCATTCTGCCGCCGTCAACCGCCCGTCGCACTTCATCGGCAAGCCTGACGTTAACGTCAAGCACCTCCGCCAGATGCTTCATTCCTTTTGTATCCTCTGCCGCGGTCTCCGTTCCGATCAAATAGGAGTACGGCACCTCTGACAGCTCATATTGAACGCCAAGCTGCTCCAGCTTGGCTGGCAAATTCCCCTCTTCAAGCATGCTTTTCGCGCCAAGCTCCGCTCCGGCCGCACCTGCGCCCTTGCCGAGCGGGACTGAAATAACCGCTATTTTTTCATTCCGCTTCCTCATAGCCGATAGCCCCCTCTTGTTGACGGACACATTGCTCTGCCAGGAAGTCAACCGATTCTACTTCCACAAATTCCGCAAAACGAACCAAGCGTTCGCCGGCCGCTCTGCAATCCGCCGTACAAAGTAAGGGTACCACATTTGGCCGTAGGGCACATAGCACCTTACCCGGTAGCCTTCCTGCGCAAGCTGCTGCTGCAGCCCCGTTCTGACACCGTAAAGCATCTGAAACTCGAAGCGGCTCAAGGCTATCGCATTCGTTCTCGCATACTCTTTAATTCCAGAAATTATATAATCGTCATGTGTGGCAAATGCCGTATATACCCCGCTATCCAGCCTTGCTTTTGCTAGAATCATGAACTGCTCGACAATTTGCTCCATCTGCTCATAAGCGACATGTTTGGGCTCTGCATACGCCCCCTTGACGAGACGAACGTTGATGCCGGCTTCCGTCAGCTCCTCCATATCCCGCTCCGTCCGGTACAGACACGCTTGGATCGCAACGCCGGCCCTATCGAGCTGCTCGCTTTGCAGCTTGAAAATAATATCGAGCGTATCAGACGTAAACGGCGAATCCTCCATATCGAGACGGACGAACAGCTTTAGCCGGTCCGCGCAGGCGACGATTTCTCGAATATTGGCATACGCGGCAGCGCTGTCGAGGGCGAGTCCCATCGCCGTCGGCTTTATCGATATATTCGCATCCAGCCCCAGCTCCGCAATTTGCGAAAGCAGCTCCATATACTGCTCTTTATAGCGCCTTGCTTCCTCAAGCTGATAGACGCCCTCGCCAAGCACATCGATCGTAACGGCCACGCCCGTCTCATTAATCGCTTTGCAGACGGCGATCGCCTCCTGCATCGTTCCGCCTGCGACAAAACGTTTGCCGGCCAGCCGCAAGCCGTAGCGTCCTGCAGCAGCCTTAACGAACCGATTAGCTCCCATCGCCATTACGATTTTGCGGTACATGCCCAGCGCCATTCTCACCAGCCCCCTCTACCGATGAGTCGCGAAAAGCCTCTTTCAATCTGACCAACGCCCAATCGATTTGAGATTCGTCTATGATGAGCGGCGGAGCAAGCCGGATGACATGCTGGTGCGTTTCCTTGCACAGCAGCCCCAGCTCCTTCAGCTTCTCGCAATAAGGCCTCGCAGGCGTATGCAGCTCTATCGCTATAAATAAGCCGCGGCCTCTTATTTCCTTAATGTCAGGATGCGCAATCGTTCGAAGCTTCTCCACCATATACGCGCCAAGCCTGTCGGATCTCTCGGCCAGCCTTTCGTTCTCGGTCACCTCGATTGCCGCAATGGCTACGGCGCAGGCCAGCGGATTACCGCCAAACGTTGATCCATGCGAGCCCGGCTCGAACAAATCGATAACGGACGGATCTCCTGCGATAGCGGATATCGGCATAACGCCTCCGCCAAGCGCTTTGCCCAGCACATAAATATCGGGAACGACGCTTTCCCAGTCGCAGCCGAACCGACGCCCCGTGCGTCCGAAGCCGGTCTGAATCTCATCGGCAATGAGCAGCGCTTGTCGTGACGCACAAAGCTCCGCTGCAAAACCAAGAAAACCGTCAGGCGGGATACGAATGCCCGCTTCGCCTTGAATGGGCTCGATCAGCACAGCTGCCGTCTGGGCGCCTACGGCCTCCTCCAGCGCCTTGCGGTCGCCGTATGGAATAATGCGGAAGCCTTCCAGGAAAGGTTCGAAATCGCTTCGGTACTGCCCGGTAGAGGAGCAGGAGGTAAGAGCGAGCGTTCGTCCGTGGAAATTGCCCTCGAAGGCGACAATTTCCGCGCGTCCCGGCTCAATCCCTTTTACACGGTACCCCCAGCGCCGGGCTGCCTTAATCGCGGTCTCCACCGCCTCGGCGCCTGTATTCATAGGCAGTATGCGCGATTTTCCCGTATAGGCAGCAAGCTTTTCATAGAACAAGCCCAGCGTATCGTTATAGAACGCTCTTGAAGTCAACGTAAGCCGATCTGCCTGCCGCATGAGCGCCTCAATAATTTGCGGATGGCGGTGACCCTGATTAAGCGCCGAATAGGCGCTCAGCATATCCATGTAGGGCGTCCCTTCCACATCGCGCACCCATACGCCTTCCGCGCTGCTGATCACAATCGGCAAAGGCTCATAATTTCGTGCCCCAAGCTTCCGGTCAAGGCTTATATGCTTAGCCGTTCGTTCCATCACCCAGCTCCTCTCCGCTTGCTGCCTTATACGCACCTTTTGCGTAAGTTTATGCGGCGAACCGCCAACAAATAACAGCTTACGATAAGGTTGAGGGCGGCTCCCCCCTTTCAGCAGGCGGCCTGAGCCCCATACTCCACCCAATAACGCAAAAAAACAGCGGCGCCTTCAGGCACCGCTGTTCCGTCAATTCTGCGCATTAACGCGAATCGTTATTATTATTGTTGTTATTTGACTCGGAGCTTGCATCCGTTCCTGTATCCCCGCTCGAGCCCGAATCAAAGCCAGCTCCATTGCCTGCTCCGGAGTTATAGCCCGAAGCGTCAGGCGCAACCGGCACGTATGCCGACTCAGCAGCAGACGCACGGCGGCGTTTCACCCAATTCCAGATCGCTACAGGCACAGCCAGCAATACGAACCAGAATTTCTTCAGCAGAAGCGCCAGCGTAACGAGCAGACCCGCTTTCTTCGCAGCAACAAGGCCTGCGCCGCCAAGAATAAGTCCCGTCAAGCCCGCTTCGGAAATTTTATCCGTACTAGGATCGTGATCCTCATAGCGGAAGCCTTCGTTAATGACGTAGTTGTTCAAAATCAGCGTCTTCAAAATGTTAATGTCATGATCAAGCGTGGTCGGATCCGTAACGAGCAGCACGGACACGTAGCCCTCGCGCGTCAAAATGCGCACGTTGTAGTTGATAAGCGGATTGCTGTAGTAGTCCTCGGCCAACAGCGCCCATACGAGCGTGCGGTCCTCCTCATCATAGTACGGCTCTGTGTGCCAGCCCTTAACGAACAGCTGGTCTTCCGCTGCGCGCTCTTTATTGCTCTCTTCAGTTCCGTCCTGGTAGCTTTTCAACAGCTTCTTCGCATTGATTTTATCCTTGTCCTTGTCGGAGATGTAGCCCTCTTCCTCATATTCGAACAAGACGAACCAGCTTTCATTCTCGTCAGCCGGAAATACGCTGCCCAGCTCCGTGCCATACACATAGTTGCCAAAATACTCTTGAACGATTTCTGTATCCGCTTTGTCAAGGAACAGAAGCGACTCGTCCAATTGCAGCGATGACAGCTCGCCAATTTGAACCGTGCCTCCCCCTTCAATCCAGTTAACTCCTAAGTCTACCCCTTCATCTGCCGGTTCCTCTGTCGCGAATACAGTGCCCGACATTAGCGTGAAGCACAGCAGCAAGCAGAAACCAAGTTTAGCCAAACGCATAGTATCCCTCCGTGTTTAATTGGTTATGTATATGAAAAACTTCAATCGAAGCCTTCAGCAAAGCCGGACCGCATACGCGGAATTTATAAACAAATTATAAACTGTTACATTCATAGCTCTAAAAAAGCAATAATTAACAATACTGAGTATAGTAGCATACTGCAACAATTAAATAATAGGGACTTTAGAATCAGTTTTGTATAATATTTGAATTACTTTGAAAATTTCTTACAGCTACTTTTTCGAATAATTTAACACTTTTCATAATCTCACGCACAAAAAAATGCTTCTGCCAAGCTTGCATAAAGCAAGCTGCAGAAGCATCGTTCAACTCCATTATTGCTGGCTGTTATCGGATGTCTCAGCGCCAGGCTGAAGCTGTTCCTTGCAGAACCGCTCGACCATTTGCGCCTCGTCCTTTTCCATATCGAAAGCGATATATTGATTCGTCTTCTTGTTCAAAAATTCATACTTGACGATTCGCGAATTTTCTTCGGCAAGCGCGTATATGACACGCAAGCATACGCCTTCCTCCAGGTACAGCTCGTCATCGTCCTCCACGTCAAGTTCAAGCCTGAACTCATAACGCTCTCCAGCTAAAATGCCGAACGGGTCCTTAACTGCCTCTACGTTGAATGCCTCAATCTTGAACATTTTACAGGCTGCTCAACGTTTCTGTCAGTACAGGGACGATCTGCGATTTGCGGGATACAACGCCTTTAAGCAGCGCTTTGTTGTCTGCCAAAGTCACGTTGTAAGCTTTCTCAACCGCCGAAGCTTGAGCGCCGAGCGCAAGTCCGATGGAATCGTTGTTCAAGATGTCCGTTACGACGAACAGGAACAGATCAAGCCCTTTGTCAGCGATAATTTTGTTCAGCGCTTCCTCCAGCTCGCCTTGACGCGCCAGCACATCATTCGTGTCAACCGCGTTAACTTGAGCGATTTCAACTTTATAGCTGCCCATGCTGAATTCTTTCGCATCAAGGGAAATAAGCTGAGCGATCGTTTTGTCGCTCAAATCAGCGCCCGCTTTAAGCATTTCAAGACCATATACTTGCGGGTCTACGCCAGCGATAGCCGCCAGCTCTTGCGCAGCCGCTACATCCTGCTCGGTGCATGTCGGCGATTTGAATAGAAGGGAGTCCGAAATGATAGCAGAAAGCATGAGGCCGGCGATTTCCTTGCGGATTTCAACGCCGTTTTCCTTGTACAATTTATTTAAAATCGTAGCTGTGCAGCCTACAGGCTCAGCGCGGAAGTATAGCGGAGCTTTCGTTTCGAAGTTCGCGACACGGTGATGGTCGATAACCTCCAGGATTTGCACTTGATCGATATCGTTCGCGCTTTGCTGACGCTCGTTATGGTCAACCAAAATAACAGTGGACGTTTCGTCCGCTACATTTTCCACCATGCGCGGCGCTTTCACGCCAAAGTAATCAAGCGCGTATTGCGTTTCGCCGTTGACGTCTCCAAGGCGAATCGCTTCAACATTTGCGCCCAGCTTCGTTTTCAGCTCCGCATAAGCGATTGCCGATGTAATCGTGTCTGTGTCGGGATTTTTATGCCCGAAAATCAATGTTTTGTCCATTCCTGCACTCCTTAAAAATAAAATTATCGGTTGGGCTTGTCCGTATGTACATTATCCAGTCGCCTGCCGCCCGAATCCTCTACCGTTATCATACACTAAGTGGGCTCAAACGTTAAGTCTGAACCCTTTTCTTAATTGCGCCAATTGTCCATATAACAGCCGGCAGCCCAATGCCAAAGAGCATGGCATAGCTCGGCCATATGTTAAAAAATTCAAACAAATACGTCATATTCGGCAAAATAAAATGGGCTGAGGCGAGCGCGATAAGCAGAAGCGGAATGATGAGCATATTGGATTCCTTCAGCCTCATTGTTTCGGCCAGCCCCAAAGTTGATATATACATGAGCAGGCACAGTCGATAAAAAATCGTAATGTACCAAAAAACGGTCACGATAATTTCAAAACGTTCAACGAAGCCGGCGATGCTGATCGTTCGCACGACAAAATAAGCCGAGTACATTGCAGATGAGGCAACCCCCTCCGACAAGGTCGCAATCGTCATCAGCACCGCTCCGAAATAAATGAGGCCGCTAATGACGGTGCTCCATAATACGACCTTTCCCCACTTTTTCGTCTTCGCGAGATGCGGCACAAAAAACAAGAACAGAACCGACTCCATATACGGGAAGGCGATCAATAAAAAAGACGACTTCACGATCGGCTTCCATCCGAACTCAAAAACCGGCAGCAGCGTTTTAAAGTTGACCGTGAACAGCAGCGTAACGGTCACAATCATGTACAGCACCGGCAATACGAAAAACAGCAGCTCCGCTGAACGGCCGATCACCGCAGCGCCGGACCGGACGGCAGCATATACCGCAATGATCATAATAATGCTGATAACGGTCGTATTCGCTTCCGGCGAAATAGCCGAAGTTATGAAATCGCTCAAATTCCGAAGAGTAAGGATGAAAATAATAAGGGGGAAAATGGCGATAAATACGCAGACAAACAGTCCGCCAAACCATTTCCCGAACATCTCCTTCATATAAAGCGCAAAGGATTTGCCGTTCATCTGCCTCGCAATAGCCGTATAGAGCGGGATAAAGAGAATAGCGACGGCGATTGAAAAAGCGACAGACAGCCACGCATCCTGTTTGGCTGTCTTCGCTAAAGCAGTAGGCAGCAAAATAAAACCGCTGCCCACCTGATACAAAATAAACCAAAGCGTAGCTTGCCTTGTCGATAGAAGCTTATTGTTCATGACGCACCTCCTGCCGGTTAAGAAAGCATGCTGCTGAGCATATTGCTTATAGGCTTAAATACATATACAATCGCGCCCAGCGGGGATGGCACAGGCAGTCTCAATACCTGGATAAGGCCTAAAGCCAAGCCCGCGGCAAGCAGCATGGCGCTCACGGCAATTTCCCGGTATTGCTTTACCTTGTATAGCTTGCGATATTCAAACAAGGACAGGCCGAGCACCGCGGCCATAAATACGAGCATGGCATTAATCCTCCCTATTCGTTTTCGGATCAATCGGACTAATAATTTGCCCCATTTTCTCCAGCTTGTAATCGACCTTGATCTCGACTGGAAGCTCGCTGAACATCTCCTCCCAATCATCCTTCCACTGCCGCCAATGCTTCGGATACTTTCGATGGAACGCCTCTCCGAAGCCAAAGACATCCGCTTTGTACTTCTGCGCCTTGCGTACGCCCCGCTCCAAAATATCCTTCAGCTCATAGCTGACATGCTCCTCCAGCTCCAGAAAAACCTTCTCGTCGGACAGATTGACATCACATTCTACTTCGCCTACATTAGCCGTTACCATGGCGTGAAGAGAACCCTTCGGTTTCCCGTCCTCAATATGCGCCTTAATCTTTACATGGGAATGGGTGACCTCCGCGATAAACTTATTGTCCGAATGCGGGCAATTGACGAGTCCGGCCGTGCTTGTCACTCGATTCATAATATAGGTGTAAGCCTTGCTCTCGTCTTCATTCATCCATCCTACAAGCCTATCCTGGCGGAACATGCCGATGCCGGTGTAGTGGAAATTGGCCGGCACATGCGGCTGTTTGACATTTTGCAGCGACTTTCCTTTTTTCATATCTCCGCTAAGCGTCATGCCTGTGATGACGGGGTTTCTCCCATCTAGCTCGAAGCCTCTCAGCAGTTCCAGTACGTTAACGGAAGAGGTTGGGGCCCACAGCTTTTCCGACACTTTCAACGACTTGAACATTTCCAGAGCGGGCAGCAGCTCCGTTGCCGTTACAAACTCCAGCACATCCTTCGCCTGTTTGTTTTTGACAACCGCCAGCTGAAAATCCGGGCGAATCTCCGGATCGCGAAACAAGACGTCAAGCGGCTCCTTAATGCCCTTCCGAGCGGTCTCCTCGTCAAATATGAGCATTTGCAGGTGAGAAAAATAAATTTCGCGTGATGTCTTTGTTGTCATTTTCCGTACGCATTCAAATACGGTGCTGCAGGTTTCGGAATGAACGGTCGTTGGCGAGCGGTCCGGCACTTTATTTTTGCTCATTTGCGAAGGGTCAACCAGTTGGACGCTGACCATATAATCGCCGTCTACTGTATCGATGCCCATCGCCAGCGCAACTGACAGCTGATTCAGTTCTTTGGAGTTGAAGCAACCTGTAAGCAACGGTACGGTCAAGCATGCCAGCAGCAACAGCGCTGCTCTTTTCTTGTTCATTTTGTTCTGCTCCTGAATGGATATCGGATAAGCGCATCGGTCTGGGCAGACTTCTTGTATGGCGCGACCGGGCTCATATATGGCTTGCCGAACGAATGAATGCCGCACAGATGGATGATAAGAACGATAATGCCCACCGTCAGCCCGTACACGCCGAAGATCGACGCGATGATCATAAATGCGAACCGCAGCATCCGAATCGTAATCGACATCGTATAGGAAGGGATGACGAAGCTGGCTATGGCGGTTATCGCGACGACGATTACCATCGCTGCGGAAACGATGCCAGCCTCCACCGCCGCTTGCCCGATTACGATAGAGCCGACAATAGAGACAGCCTGGCCGATCGTGCGCGGCATCCGAATGCCTGCCTCGCGCAATATTTCGAAAATGACTTCCATAATGAACGCTTCTATAAACGCGGGAAAGGGTACGCCTTCCCGCTGGGCTGCCAGGCTCAGCAGCAGCTGTGTCGGCAGCATGTCCTGATGGAAGGTTGTCAGCGATATATATATCGCTGGCGCCAGCATGCAGATTGCGAGCGAAATATATCTGAGCAAACGTATAAGATTGCTATAAAAGTAAGATTGATAATAATCTTCGGGCGTTTGCAGGAAATCGGTAAAAAAAGCGGGAGCCATGACGACGAACGGCGTCCCGTCTATGAACAGAGCGATCTTTCCCTCCATGATGCCCGCAGCGATGACGTCAGGGCGGTCGGTATTGAAGAAGGTTGGAAAGATCGTCTGCCTTTTCCGCTCGGTAATGAGCTCCTCCAAATATTCGCCTTCCAATATGGCGTCTTGCTTAATCGACCTTAGCTTTTCGAGCAGTTGCTCAACCAGCTCCTCTTCCGCGATGCCGCTCATATACATGACTGCAACATCCGTCTTCGTCATGGAGCCTACCGTTACGTTCGCTAATCTCACCCTCATATCCCGCACTCTGCGCCTGACTAGCGTCGTATTCGTCCGCAACCGCTCGGTAAATGCGTTTTGCGGGCCGCGGACGACAGATTGGGTCGTCGACTCCGTAACCGCCCGCTCCTCCCAGCCCTCTATTGCTAGCAGCAGGCCTTCGCTTGACCCGTCTATCAGAATGAGCAGACTGCCGGCTATCACTTGCTCCAATGCGTCTGAAATGGAATAGGCGAGCGTTACATTTCCGACTTCGACAACTCGGTCTTTAATATATTCCGTCGTAATCTCATGCTCCCTCGTTCTGTCCATGAGCGGCCGAATAATATGATCCTGCATCGTTTGGATGTCGATCATGCCTTCCAAATAGAACAGCCCTGCGCGCCGATTATCGGATATGGTCAAAATACGAAACACAAAATCTACACTATGGCCCATCATCGTCTGCAGCGCTTCAATATTCTCATGCAGCTCGGCAGAAAATGCCTCCGCTTGCGTTCCCATATGCTCCCACCTTCCCGCCTCAATGAGAGTATGCCCAAATTACGGCAATTTTTATGTACGTTATCGTTGCCCATGCATGCATCATTGCATGCCACTCCCCTATCTGGGGGCTTCACTATTCGCACCGCAAACAGCTTCCATTGCGCTCCTCGCCATCCGCGCTTCCTTAAATGATCGCAAATGAACCCGGCTTCACTATTCGTGAAGCCGGGTTCATTATTTCCGTGCAAATACACAGCATTATTGATAGTAATGAACTAAAGTTCACTGCCCGTGAACCTTGATTCATGGCGAGTGAACTTTACTTCACTATTTCGCCTCCATGCGCTGCCTGCCGCTACTGCCGATAAAAAGCTACCAGCTCGCGCACCACTTCATCGAGCGAGCCGTCTACGAGCGTCTGACGCTGCGGCTTGTCGAAGAGCGCCTTGATTTGCGGCGGGAATTGCTGCTCAATGCCGCATAGGGCGATCGCTTCGTTGAACTTAGCCGGATGCGCCGTTGCAAGCGATACGGTAGTCTCGCCTGCTGCGCATTTCTCTACAGCCGCTACGCCGCATGCGGAGTGCGGATCAAGCAAGTAGCCTGCTTCGGCTTTGTACTTCGATATCGTATCGAGACACTCTTGGCCAACTACGCCGTACGATGCGAACTCGGATTGCACCTTGCGCAGCGCCTCCTCGGAAATGACGATTTTGCCCTCGGCCTTAAAGCTTTCCATCAGCGAACGAATCGTCTCCGGGTTCTCGCCCAGAACATAGTACAAATAACGCTCAAAATTGCTCGCGACTTGTATATCCATTGACGGGCTGTACGTTGTGCGGAAATCGCCAGGCATGTACACACCCTCGTTGATGAAGCGCTCAAGAATGTTATTCTCGTTCGTCGCAAGTATTAGCTTACCTACCGGCAGACCCATCCGCTTAGCCAAATAGCCTGCGAAAATATCGCCGAAATTGCCTGTCGGAACGCTAAAGTTGACCTTCTGCGAGCCGATTTTGTTCGCAACCTGGAAATATGCGTAGAAATAATAAACCGTCTGCGCCATAATCCGGATAAAGTTGATGGAATTTATCGCAGCCAGATGATGCTTTTCTTTAAAATCAAGATCGGCGAACAAGTCCTTGATCATCCGCTGGCAGTCGTCGAAGTTGCCTTCAACGGACAGATTAAGCACATTGCCGTCCTGTACAGTCGTCATTTGCAGCTCCTGCACCTTGCTCACCTTGCCGTTAGGATGCAAAATGCAAATTTTGATGCCTTCCTTGCCGCGCACGCCCTCAATGGCCGATGCGCCCGTATCGCCAGAGGTCGCGCCTAGTATATGAATCTTTTTGCCGTATTTGCGCGCTACATAAGTGTACAGCTGTCCCATAAATTGGAGGGCAATATCTTTGAATGCGAAGGTCGGGCCGTGGAAAAGCTCCAGCAAGTACAGCTCGTCCTTCAGCTTGCGAACCGGCGTAACCTCGGGATCGCGGAATGTGCTGTAGCTCGCATACACCATTTCTTTCAAGTCTTGCTCCGGAATTTCTCCGTTCGTATAGAGAGAGAAAATTTCCAGAACCAGCTCCTGGTAGCTCAGCTTCTGCCACGCTTGCAGCTTTTCCGGCGAAACAGCCGGTATTTCCTTCGGTACGAGCAATCCGCCGTCATCGCCCAAGCCCATCATAAACGCATCGATAAAACCAATTTCACCGACATTGCCTCTTGTACTGATGTACTTCATTGGTACAAATCCCCCTGCCCATGCACTTTTATCTCGAATGATGATTGTATAAATCATACCATCGTTTGCGCCAATAATCGATTGTTTTTCCTCTCAGTATATCATTTTTCCAAGCTGGAAATAAACAGCAGGCTGACTTTCCCTAGGCAATGCGCTATGATGTAAATAATTGGGGATGAACGGAGCGATTGCATGATATCAAAATATGAACTGACGATGGAACAGCGCGATGACATAATGGGGCGTCTTACGGAGGAGCAGCGGCACTTTCTTCATCACATACTCGTTCGGGGAAGAAGAACCCGCTTCGCCCGCCAGCTGGCGCGCATGAAGTTTCAGTTCATTCCGGAGGAGGTCACGCTGGAGGAACTGGAAGCCATTATCGACGAATGGGACTATGTCAATTTCATCGACAGCGGCACCGTATCGCCGCATACCAGATGCGAGTGCGGGCGCGCGCTGCGCTATCAGCATGAAGTGCTGCATGTGCCGACGAATACGCGAAAATTTTTCGGCATCGACCATTTGCAGCTGCATACCGGCATCGATGCGCAGGCAGTCAGTGCGATTCTGAACGGGTTCGATGTGCTCGACGGCGAGATGAACGAGCTGCTGTGCAAATGCCGCGACGGCTGGCAGTTGCATGTCCATCTTCACTTGCCGCTGCCGGACGGCTTCGAACTGCCTGGCGATATACAGGAGCATATCGATATGAAGCTGCCTTTGCTGGACCGTCAGCTGCTGCGGCTTAAAAACAAGCTGCGAGAATTCGAGAAAGCGCAAAGAGAAGCCGAATCGCCTCATCCTGCTCGTACAGCGCGCCAGCCCCTGCCGGAAGAGACGAGCGGCCGTCAAATGGACAGCGGGCCCGGAACAGAGTTCTCGCCGCTGCCTGACGAAGCAGAGAAGCACGAGGCAGAATACGATCTGTTCTCTCTATTTGCAACGAACTCAACGCCGTATACCGTCTCGGATGAGGGACAAGGCGCCTTTTTATTCGATTTCGAGCCGGAAACTGCCAAGCAGCCCGAGCATACATTCGCTGAGCCCCTCGGCCAATCCTATTCTGCAAGCTCCAGCGCCGGCCCCTTTCATCTGTCTCCCCAAGCGGAACAGATTATTAAGGACGCGCTGCCTATCGGCCGCGTCAGCGCAAAAGCGGTCGCCGAATTTCTCATAGAGCGCAGGCTTGCGCCCGATAAGCGGTTTTCGACCGGAAAGCCCGATGTTTATATCGCCATTGCGGCTTATTTAGACAAGCTTTGCCGGGAAGGGCATTGCCTGCTGACCGAAAGCAGCCCGGAGGACCGCATATACGAGAAGCTGGCGTAAGCGTAGCCCAGCCTTCCGCAATTAAATATAGCGGTATTCCGAGAAGCAGGCCGCTTGACCGCGGTAGCGCTCCTCATCGTCGACCAAATTCCATACGGTCGCTTTCAAAATATAAAATCTTCGTCCGCTCGCCGATATTCGAATGCCGGTATAATTGTCGACGAAGCCGTGTGCGGTTACCTGTTCAAAAAAGCGGTCCCTCTCCTCGCGCTCCATCGGCTCCGCCGTTAGCCGCGAAGGCATTCGGGTAAGCGTGTCCCAGTCCATTTCCCATAGCTTAAGCGTGTAGCGGTTGCCATAATTAAGCACAGGGTCCGCTTCGATCCCGTGGGACAATATCGCCATCGGAGCCTCAAACAGCGTCTCCTCCAAGCTTCTTCCAGCCTCCAGGGCGGCAAGCTCCTTGCCCGTCCATCTTCTGTAACTGTTCATTAGCAGCAGCGCATGCTCATAGGCAGCCCCTGCTCCTTCCGGCAGTCCGATGCCGTACGCGCGGCGTTCAGTCATTCCGTCGCCCTCCAGTATAAGCATTCTTTTTCCACCACTTTATCATAGATTGCGCCTAGGCTGAATGCTCGCCATTCCCGCAATCGCGCAAATAGCCTTTCGGAAAATACTAAACTTGTTTTCGTTGCGGCAAGCTGCGACAGGACAATATAATTATGGTAACTAGTAAAATAGAACTAAAGCAGCACCGGCGGCCGCGCTTATTTAAGTTTTGCTTAAATACTTATAAGGAGCGATCTCAATGTCTACGACAGGCATTTTTTTAGTAGAAAGCGATTTTGAGTGGAGAGACCGCATTTGGTCGTATTTATCGCAACAACCTGATATGCACATGATCGGCGCCGTCTGTACCAAGGAAGAAGCGCTTGATCAATTTCAATATGCGGATCTTGTCCTTATGGACAGCCATATCGAAGGAATCAGTATGGAAGGTATTCGAATCGCCAAGGAGATGAAGGCCATTAAGCCGTCCAAGGTCATTCTGATGACCGATCATACCGATCTGGATTCGATGCTGGATGGGCTGCTTGCCGGCGTGAGCCGATTCGTCTCGAAAGAGAACCTATCAGACATACCGCGCATCGTTCGCCAAATTATGGTTAAGCATTCCCAATCGGATATTTCGGCGTCTTGAGCCATTAAGCATTATCGGATATAAAGCTAATATTTTCATAGAGCATAGCGAAGCCCAGAGGAACAGCTCCTCTGGGCTTCAATTCTATCATTCGATTATTTAGCCTGCTCTCTCGCTTGATCGATAATCGACCGTGCTCTTGCCACTTCCTGCTCCGTCGGCGTAGGCACGCCCTCCAGCGGATATTCACGGCCGAGCTGCTGCCATTTGTAGACGCCCATTCGATGGTACGGCAGCAATTCGATGCGCTCCACCGAATTCATGCCTCCGATGAACCTTCCAAGCGCCGCCAAATCCTCATACTCGTCTGTCACGCCCGGTATAAGCACATGTCTGATCCATACCGCCTTCTCCCGTTCGGACAGGAAGGCTGCGAAACGAAGAATCCGCTCGTTCGACTGGCTTGTCAGCGCCGTATGCTTTTTCTCGTTCATTTGCTTCAAATCGAGCAGAACCAGATCGGTATGCTTCATCAGCTCCTCCCCGTTGCGCGGCTCACAGAAGCCCGAGCTGTCCAGCGCCGTATGCAGACCGAATCTTTCCTTCACTCTTTTGAACAGCTCAGCGACAAACGGCGCCTGAAGAGTCGGTTCTCCGCCCGTGACGGTAATTCCGCCCCCCGAGCTGCGATAGTAGGTGACATAGGGCTCAATCTCGGCAATGATGTCGTCGACTGTTGCTTGCCGGCCGATGGACGTGTCCCAGGTATCCGGGTTGTGGCAGAACTGGCACTGAAGCGCGCAGCCCTGCATGAACAATACGAACCGGATGCCTGGACCGTCAACCGTGCCGAATGTATCGATAGAATGAATTCGGCCTAACATAGTACCTGCTCCCTTCGACGCCTAGATGGCTCCGTGGAACGTACGGTTAATAACATCGAGCTGCTGCTCCTTCGTCAGCTTGTTGAAATTAACCGCATAGCCCGAAACACGGATCGTCAGCTGTGGATATTTCTCCGGATGCTCCATTGCGTCGAGCAAATGCTCGCGATCGAAAACGTTGACGTTCAAGTGATGGCCGCCGCTAAGCGTATAGCCGTCCAGCAGCGACGCCAGGTTGGAAAATCTCGCATCCTTGTCTTTGCCGAGCGCCTTCGGCACGATCGAGAACGTATTCGAGATGCCGTCCAAGCTTGACGTATACGGCAGCTTCGCTACCGATGCGAGCGACGCCAGCGCTCCTTTGCGGTCCCGTCCATGCATCGGGTTGGCGCCCGGTGCGAACGGCTCTCCCGCCTTGCGTCCATCCGGCGTCGTTCCTGTCTTCTTGCCGTACACGACGTTGGATGTAATCGTAAGCACCGACATTGTCGGCAATGCGTTGCGATACGCTTGATGCTTGCGCAGCTTGTTCATGAAGCCTTCGACCAAGTCCACCGCAATGCTGTCGACGCGGTCGTCGTTGTTGCCGTATTGCGGATATTCGCCTTCGATCAGGAAATCTACCGCCAAGCCGCGCTCGTCGCGGATTGGGCGAACCTTCGCATGCTTGATCGCACTCAAGCTGTCTGCCGCAACGGACAGGCCGGCAATGCCGCATGCCATCGTCCGCAAAATATCGCGGTCGTGAAGCGCCATTTCGACGCGCTCGTAGCAATATTTATCATGCATATAGTGAATGACGTTTAGCGTGTTCATATACAGCTTTGCCAGCCATTCTTGAACAATTTCGAATCTGGCGACAACCTCGTCATAATCCAGAATTGCGGATCTGATCGGAGCGATCATCGGCCCCACTTGAATGCCAAGCTTCTCATCAACGCCGCCGTTAATCGCGTACAGCAGCGCTTTCGCCAGGTTGGCCCTTGCGCCGAAGAACTGCATTTGCTTGCCGATCCGCATCGCTGATACGCAGCATGCAATGCCGTAATCGTCGCCGAAATGCGGACGCATCAGATCGTCGCTTTCATACTGGATCGAGCTTGTTTCCGCCGATACCCGCGCGCAGTAAAGCTTGAAGTTTTCCGGCAGCTGCGCCGACCATAATACTGTCAAGTTCGGCTCTGGCGCCGGTCCCAGATTATACAGCGTATGGAGGAAGCGGAACGAGTTTTTCGTTACGCGCGTTTTGCCGTTCAATCCCATGCCGCCGATCGCTTCGGTTACCCATGTCGGATCGCCGCTGAAAAGCTCGTTGTAGTCAGGCGTCCGCAAAAACTTGACGATCCGCAGCTTCATAACGAAATGGTCAACCAACTCCTGCGCCTGCTCTTCGGTCAATGCGCCTTCCGCTAAATCACGCTCGATATAAATATCGAGGAAGCTCGACACGCGACCAAGGCTCATTGCCGCGCCGTTTTGCTCTTTAATCGCCGCCAAGTAGCCGAAGTACAGCCATTGAATCGCTTCCTTCGCATTTGTTGCCGGAGCCGAAATGTCGAAGCCGTAAGAAGCAGCCATCTTTTTAAGCTCTTGCAAGCTGCGGATTTGCTCGGACAGCTCCTCGCGAAGGCGAATGACATCCTCAGTCATCGCATCGACTTCAAGCTGCAGCTGTTCCTCCTTCTTCCCGGCAATGAGGCGATCTACGCCGTACAGCGCCACTCTGCGATAGTCGCCGATAATTCTGCCGCGGCCGTATGCATCGGGCAAGCCTGTTACAATGCCGGCTTTGCGCGCTGCGCGCATTTCTGTTGTATATGCATCGAAAACGCCTTGGTTATGCGTCTTGCGAATTTCGGTAAATAAACGTTCCATTTCCTCCGGCAGCTTGTAGCCGTAAGCCTCGCAAGCGTCTGCAGCCATCCGGATGCCGCCGTAAGGCTGAACCGCTCTTCTTAAAGGAGCGTCAGTCTGTAAGCCGACGATCGTTTCCTTCTCCTTGTCAATATAGCCTGGAGCATGGGAGGTAATCGACGAAACGGTGTTGACATCGATATCAAGCACGCCGCCCTTTTGCCGCTCTTGATACAGCAGCTCGCTGATCGCTCCCCACAGCTGAGACGTATTGTCCGTCGGCCCCGCGAGAAAACGATCATTCCCTTCGTACGGAGTAATATTGCGTTCAATAAAATCGTTCACATCGACGTTCTTTTTCCATTTCGCGCCGTCAAACCCGCGCCACGGCTCGTTCGCACGTGCCTGCTCCATTACTTCTGAATGCTTCATAACCATTAGCGTGCACCTCCAGGTAAAATAATCATGTTCGTCTTCTTGCAACTGCAAGTAGCTAGAACCTTCCGTAAAAAGCATTGCGGTACACATCCGCCAGCTCTGTCACAAGCGGCATTCGCGGATTGGCCGTCGTGCATTGATCCTCGAAGGCCCGGTCTGCCAGCTCATCGACCTTCGCCTCGAATGCTGCCGCATCGAAGCCCAGCTCCTGGAAGCTTTCCGGAATGCCGACCGAGCGATTGAGCTTGCGAACCGCTTCAATGAGGCTGTTCACGCCCTCTTCCGTCGTTTTGGCCGGCAATCCTAGCATTCTGGCAATTTCCGCATAGCGTTCGTCTGCAATAAAGTGATTGTATTTCGGGAACGATGCGAATTTCGTCGGCTTCTTCGCGTTATAGCGTATAACATGCGGCATTAGAATCGCATTCGTGCGTCCATGCGCCGTATGGTATTCGCCGCCCCACTTATGCGCCAAGCTATGATTAATGCCGAGGAACGCGTTCGCGAACGCCATGCCCGCAATCGTCGATGCGTTGTGCATCTTCTCCCTGGCAAGCGGGTCGCCCGTTTGGAACGAAGGCTCGAGATACTGGAATACAAGCTTGATCGCTTGCAGCGCCAGGCCGTCCGTATAATCGCTGGCCATCACCGACACATACGATTCGATCGCATGCGTGAGAACGTCCATCCCGGTGTCGGCCACTGCGGTTTTCGGCAAGCTGTAAACGTATGCGGGATCGATAATCGCGACGTCCGGCGTCAGCTCGTAATCCGCGAGCGGGTATTTGGTGTTCCCATCTTTTTTATCGGTAATAACCGCAAAAGATGTGACCTCCGAGCCTGTGCCCGACGTTGTCGGAATTGCGACAAACTTCGCTTTGCGGCCCAGCCTTGGATACTTGTAAATCCGCTTGCGGATGTCGAGAAACTTCTGCTTCAGCGAATGGAAGCTTGTGTCCGGATATTCGTAGAACAGCCACATCGCTTTCGCAGCATCCATCGGCGAGCCGCCGCCCAGCGCGATAATGCAGTCCGGCTGGAATTCGTCCATCATTTTCGTGCCGCGATCGACTGTCTCAACCGACGGGTCGGGCTCTACGTCCGAGAAAACCTCGATGTATACCGGCTTCGCCCGCTTCCGCAAATAGTATTCTACCTTTTCTACATAGCCGAGCTTTACCATCATCGGATCGGTAACGATCAAAATGCGGCTTATATCCGGCATTTTCTCTAAATATTGCGTTGCGCCCTTCTCGAAATAGACCTTCGGCGGCATTTTGAACCATTGCATGTTGACCGTCCGGTGCGCAACGCGCTTAATGTTAAGCAGGTTGACCGCCGTTACGTTCGACGTCGTCGAATTGTGGCCGTACGAGCCGCAGCCGAGCGTCAGCGACGGCAGGTTCGTATTGTACAAATCGCCTATTGCGCCGTGCGTCGAAGGCGAGTTGACGATGACGCGGCCTGTTTTCAGCTTGGCGGCAAAGGCGCGGATGACGCTCTCGTTCTTCGAATGAATGACCGACGAGTGGCCCAGTCCGCCAAATGCGACAACCTCGGCGGCGCGGTCGATGCCTTGCTCCGCTGTTTTCACCTTGTAGCAGGCAAGCACTGGACTCAGCTTCTCCGCCGACAGCGGATAATTCTCGCCTACGCCTTGCAGCTCGGCGACCAATATTTTCGTATCCGCCGGCACTTGAATGTTCGCCATTTCCGCGATTTTGACGGCGCTTTGTCCGACGATGACGCCGTTGACGGCGCATTTTTCTTTATTGATAACGAGTCCCGATACGGCTTCTGTCTCCGCTTTGTTCAGGAAATAGCAGCCGTTGTCCTTCATCAGCTTGCGCACTTTGTCGTAGATCGGCTCTTCAATGATGACCGCTTGCTCCGATGCGCAAATCATGCCGTTGTCGAACGTTTTCGATAAAATAAGATCGTTGACCGCCTGCTCCAAATCGGCCGATTTCTCGATCAAGCACGGGACGTTGCCCGGCCCGACGCCGAGCGCCGGCTTGCCTGTGCTGTAGGCCGCCTTCACCATCGCCGATCCGCCTGTGGCGAGCACCAGCGATACGTGAGGGTGATTCATGAGCAGCCCTGTCGCCTCAACGGACGGATTCTCGATCCACTGCACGCAATGGGCAGGCGCGCCGTTCGCTATCGCCGCATCCAGCAGCGTCTTTGCTGCGGCCGCGCTGCATCGCTGCGCCGATGGATGGAAGGCGAAAATAATCGGGTTGCGCGTCTTCGCCGATATGAGCGCCTTGAACATCGTCGTCGAGGTCGGATTCGTAACCGGCGTTACACCGGCGATAATGCCGATCGGCTCAGCTACCGCTACATAGCTTTCATGCTGGTTCTCTTCAATGACGCCTACCGTCTTGTTGTATTTGATGCTGTGGTAGATGTACTCCGTCGCAAAAATATTTTTCGTAATCTTGTCCTCGTACACGCCTCGCCCTGTTTCCTCTACAGCCATCTTGGCAAGCGCCATATGCTTATCCAATCCGGCAAGCGCCATGGCATGCACGATACGGTCGACCTGCTCCTGTTCCAGCTCCAGAAATGCCTCTTGGGCGATTCTGGCCCGTTCGACCAGTCCGTCTACTTCCTCCTGTGCGGAAATGCGCGGCTTCATATCGCTCTCTTTTACAGCCATAATTCCTCTCCTCCTCAGCGTACTGCTGACGCTTATTTTTATAGGATTATAGATGGGAGCCCATAGAGTCTGAACTTATCTATAATCGAAAAGCTGCCTCAGGTACTAACCTCGAACGCGGCAATCGGCTAAACGTCTGCTAGAGCAATGCTGTCGCAATCTTAGGCTTGCAAGGAGGAAGGCGGCCTGCTTAAGGTCAGTGCAGCTTGGCTTCTTACGAAAGGAGGTCGTGGTGCTAACATGTGTTGGTTAGCCGTTCATTCTCATGATGTGCAAGTCGCCTTCCTACTGATTTCATCATATCTTTTTTCCCTAAAAATAGATGTGATTTTTTTCACAATATAGCTTGCAAATGTGAGTAAATTGTGGCGGCGTCTTAGGGATGCCTTAAATGCCGCCGGTCAATGATACTCCGTTAATAACGGCACCGGGAGGCAGCTCGCTTTTCAGGATGCGCACTAGAGCTGTATAGTTTTTTTCTGTATCGATTGAAGAGTTCGCTTCGGCGTTGATTGGCGCAGCTTCTATTTTCAGAAGAGAGTCCTTGAAATTCATCGTCTCTAACATTATCCCTTCAATAACAAAGCCTTCGCCTACAGGCTGCTTGCCTGAGCTCACGCAAATATAGTAGCTTTCCTCCGTCTCTCCGATCGTGTAACCGCCCGGCGCCACTATAGCTTCGCTATATTCGTTATAGCGGAATAACACCGTATGGTCGACCTCTTCTCTTAATTCGCTGCTCCACGAATACATGTCGCCCGTCGCCGTATTCTGCAGCACTTCAAAGGACAGCTCCATACGAGCCGATGCGTCTGCCACAGGGGCTGTCACTGCGTACGCATTAGATCCCCTTTCTTCCGCAGCCGAGCATGCCGATAATACTGTTGCACCGGCTACTAATGCCGCCAAAATCCGTTTACGATTAAACATTATGCGCACCTCCTTGTTCATTAGTACTTTTGACGTTTGTAACGGAATGTCATTCCGTTAGACGGTCATATCCGGCCACTTTTGGCGCTTTTAGGGACTGTAAAGGATTGTCGTTCCGTTAACGTCAATAAAGAGCTATACCGCCCTATTTAACGGAATCACGTTCCGTTACGGGCCTGACTATGTAGGCTTACTCTTGCTATCGGCAAACTTTAAAGATCATTACCTTTATTTTGCTCGCTTGAACCATGATACCTTGTTTTTTTAACGACACTTACTTGCCGCAATACCTGACCCCGCAACGGCATTTGCGAAACGTTTTTGCTAAATTATGTGTTATTATAGTATACATGTGTTCACCGTTGCCGCGTCATAAAGCTATCTATAGCTAAGAAAGGATAGGAGAATAGACATGGACATAACCGAACTGGCTATCAATCTCATCGATGAGGATACCGATCAGCCCAGATATCAATTCGCCGAGGAATCGCTGCAGGAGCTGATGCAGAGCATTGAGGAGCTTGGCTTGTTGTCGCCAATTAAAGTAAGAACGATGCCGAACGGCCGCTACAAAATCATTTACGGAAACCGCCGCTACAAAGCATCTAAAATGCTCGGGCGCGCCACGATTCCGTGCATCGTCTCGCATGTGACCGACGATTTGGAAATTTATTTGGAGCAGGTCGCCGAAAATTTAACGCGCGAAGGCTTCTCTCCAATTGAAGAAGCGGAAGCATTCGATAAGCTGATGAATGACGGCCGTTTTAGAAGCTCCATCAAATTTTTATCCAATAAGCTGGGCAAGCCCGAAGCCTATATTAAAAACAAATGCGAGCTGCTGAAATTCAGCAGCGCAGTGAAAAAGCTCATCGTCGGCGGAACGGAAATCCGCAAAGGCTGCCTGACAGAAGATCAGCTGCTGCCGCTGAAGGATTTGCCGATGGAGCATCGCGACCCGATTGCGCTCATCGTCGCGAGAGACGAGCTGCCGGTCAGCGACGTCAAAAAAATTGCGAAGCTGTTCAAAGACAAAGAGCTGTCGGCAAGCACGAAAGACAAGCTGCTGCTTAAGACTGGCAGCGGCCTTATCGAAACCTGGTCCGTCTATGAGCAGAACCGCAAAGAGCGGATAAAGGCCGATGCCGAGCGCAAAGCCGAGCAGGAAGCTGCGCCGCCAGGAACAGGTTCGGCCGATGCCGGGAATTCAAGCGAGCAGCCGGCCGTCAAGACGGCAGCGGCGCCGGCCAAAGCTGCGGCGCCCGTATACGGAGCTGCTGGGGGCCCTGCCCTTATTCAAAGCAATCTACAGCATTTGCTTGCCTCGATTCCCGCTTATGAGCCGCTGACGCCAAAAGTGATGCGCTCAATAGAGCAGGTACAGCATGACGATTGCGCCGGCTTCATCGACACGATCGACCAATTGCTCGATAGCTTGGAGCAATACGCTGCGGAATGGAGCTCCGTTAAAGAGCTCGTCATTACGAAAATGAACGCCGCTCCAGGCAGCGAATAACGCTCGCTTCTACTCTAACGTCGATTATCGCTCTTCCAGCTGCCTTAGGTCATCGCCTTGCTGCTGCAAGAGCGATTTTCGCTCTTATGGCGGATTGTGTTTCGGGCTAATACGCTCCTCCTAAAGCTTAGGCGGGAAACGAAATTTCGTCGCTTGCTCAAAGCTGTAAGCAAGTTTAATTAATGTAGGCTCGCTGAACGCCGTTCCGGCAAAGACGACGCCAAGCGGCCCTTTCGTCGGAAGCCCCGGCTTCATGGAGCCGTTCTCGATATAGCCTGCAGGAACCGTGACGAGCGGATAGCCTGCCTTGCCCGGTATATCCGTCCCTTCATACATGCCGGGAATGAGCAGCGCATCAAGCTTATGCTGCTCCAGCACATAGTCGATTCCTTGTTTGCGGGAATATTCAATATCTTGCGCCTTGCTGTCCAAATAAGCCTGCTCCGTCAGCGTACCGCTCGTCTCCTCGCTCCATAGAAGCGTATCCTGACCATATTTCAACGCCCGGTCGGCATGCTTTTCATTATAGGCGATGAGCTCGCTCAAGGAATGGATCGGAATCGTATCCGGCAGCGCCGACAAATAATCGTTAATCCCCTTCTTGAACTCATGCCGCATTACCTCATGCGTCCAGTTCATTGCTTCGCTCGGGATGGATACCGGATCTACAATAACGGCGCCTTCGCGCTCCATAACCGAGATGGCTGCATTCATAATGACCGCTTGCTCCTCGTCCAATTCGTTGTACAAGTATCTTGGAATGCCGATACGGGCGCCCTTTAAGCCATCCGCCTGCAAAAAAACGGTATAGTCTTTGTAAGCATGCTTGCTGCTGCCCGCCGTAGCAGCGTCACGCTCGTCCTCGCAGACGATCGCACCGAGCAAAATAGCGGCGTCAGCGACCGTTCTTGCGATAGGCCCGACTGTATCCTGGCTGCTCGTAATTGGGATGACGCCGCGGCGGCTAACCAAGCCGACGGTCGGTTTAATGCCGACGACGCAGTTCTGGCTTGCGGGACATACGATCGATCCGGCTGTTTCCGTCCCAATCGACGCTGCCGCTAGATTGGCGGCAACCGCCACAGCAGAGCCGGAGCTGGAACCGCCCACAAACATTTCGACTGACGTATCGCCAAGCCCGTACGGATTTTTCGTTTGGCCGAATCGGGAGCCGTAGCCCGCCCACATCGTCCCCGACATGAAGTTCGCCCATTCCGTCATGTTGGCTTTGCCAAGAAAAATCGCTCCCGCTTCACGCAGCGCGGAGGCTACTGCGGAATCCTCCGCCGCGATCGAATCCGCCAGCGCAATGGAGCCTGCGCTCGTATGCAGGCGATCATGCGTATCGATATTGTCCTTCAGCACGATCGGAATGCCATGCAGCGGGCCCCTTGGCCCTTTGAGGCGCCGCTCTTCATCCAGCTCTCTAGCTATCGAAATCGCATCCGGATTCACTTCAATAATAGATTTCAGCTCGGCATCGTATTTCTCGATTCGCTCAAGATAGATGCCAACAAGCTCCTCCGCGCTCGTTTCTCCTTGTCCCATCGCCCTCTGCAAATCCTCTATCGTTTGCTCTATAATCCATTGCTCTCTATCTTTTTTCATTCTATAACCTCCCTGAATAGCAGCTTACAATTATTCCTCGCACCCATGCGATGCATTCCCGTTCTGTGCGGCTGCGGGTACGTTTACTTTCCAGTCTACGTTCCTGTGGAGCAGCAATCAATCCAGCTTGACTCTATAGTACCATATATTGTATATTGATAGAACCTGATGCAGTCGATTTCCCGGTCAATAATGACCAATGAACGCTGCAAGGTAAATACATTTAAGCTGCTTACGATGGAAGCACCCGTAAGAGAAGGCGCAAAACGCGCTTTCCTTATGGGTGCTTTTTTGCATGGTAGGAAGCTTAGAAAGGAGGAACAATGCCCATGATAAACGCCATTCGACGCATGAAGCTCGCGCTTTGCTTCGGTCTTGCTCTCATCCTATTGCTAGTATCGACCGCGCCTGCTGCTTACGCTGCTGTTTTCGAGCTGCCCGTCACGATTAAAGCCGCTTTCGACAAAATGGCCGCAGCCGCCGACCAAACGACATCCTCAAAGCTGAAGACAGGCTATTCCAGCTTGATCGCCGTCCAGAAGCAGGATATCGAGTGGGACGACAAGATCAACGCGCTGCACTACAGCAATGAGGAGAAGCTTATAACGGTAAAGCAGCGCATGAAAAGCATCGATGCCGCGAAGATCGCCAAGCTTGAGGAAGAAGTGAAAAAAACAGAGGAAAAGTACAAGCCCCTTTTTGCCCTGCACGATTCCTTGACGAAGCAGCTGAGCCGAGCGAAATCGGCAAAAAACAAAACGCTTACCGCGATGCTCCAGTCTCAAACGGATGCGTCAAAGCTGGCCGTCAAAATAGCGAAAGACAATATTAAGAGCAAAAAGGATGCGCTGAAGGATGCGAAGACAGCGGCTTCGATCAAATCCAAAGCGATAAAAGCGACTTTGACAGAAGTCGACAAGCTGAAAGTAAAAATCAAAGCGGCCAAAAGCAGCGTATCCAGCATAAAAAAGCAGTTTACAGCCGAAACGAACACGCTGAAAACCGCTGTGAGAAACAGCGACTCAAGCAGCAGCCTGAAGAGCCTGAACCGGCTGAGCGGCTACATGACCCAGATTATCGAACAAAAAAAGAAGATCCACGGCTACGAAACCGAAATCTCCGCCATCATCGCAAAGGCGAATAAGCAATTTTAGCGCACATAGCCTTGGCGGCTAAAGTTGACAGAGAGCGGCCTATCGCCGTTCTCTGCTCTTGACACATATTGATGTATGGCGCGCTACTCGGTAACAGGTACCACTGATGCTCTCCACGGCCAAGTCTCCGCTAATGCTCCATTTCCGCTAATACCTCGTCCCTCGCATTTGCCAAACTAATCAGCTAGTCGCTTCCGCAGCGGCTCCTCATTCCGCTATTTATGTCATTTTGCCCTCTCAGCGCCTTTTTCCGGCTCCTCATTCCGTTATTCACTCTCATTTGCCCGATTTTTAGCCTTTTCGGAGGAATAGCGGAATATGGATCCACCTTTCTGCGAAAAAAGGCTGCTTTCACGAAAATAGCGGAATGCGGAGCCGGATTCGTGATAGTAAGGTAGGGTACGGATATATGCGGAACATAGAGCAGCTTTCGCGGTTGTAAGAAAGGTGATTTCCCTCAAAATGGCGGTATATAGAGCCTCTTACCTGCTAGAAACGGAAGTATTATCCCAATAGCAAGGCATCAGGACGCAATGCGCCGTTTTCCCCGCAAAAAGCGAATTTTTTAATTTGTAATATAACTGAAATATTACCTTCATCATTCTTTAATGAACGCCTACTATAATAAAAAGCAACCCCCCTTTTTAATATAGGAAGAACATTAAGACCCGCAGCCCGTTGCTGTGGGTCTCTTTTTTTGTCTATGCTATTTCACCCGCAGCTTGGCGATGTTCCACGCTTGCCAGCCCTCGTACGATGCCGCCTTCTCCTTCATCCGCTGCACAGCCTCGGCCAGACCCGGCACACCAGGCTGCTCCTGAAGCAGCTTTTGCAGCGCCGGAGCTGCATCGATTGACAGCGAGCCCAAATATTCTGCATCAATCATGCCGCTATCTTCATAGCGGGCTATGTTATTCTCGGCGATTCGTGCATCCATATTGAAATAATTCATTCCAACATAGGCTGTGACCGTTATGGCCAGATAGGCTTTGGCGAGAGGCAGGCGCGCTCTCCATATCCGGATGAACGCAACCGCCAACAAAATAGCCAAGTAAATCATAAACCCGTGCGCCAGCAGCCGAAGCTGCGTAAAGCCATATGCGTTTTCATAGAGGGACATTCGGCTGTAGGCCGATACCAGTATAACAACCGTGGAGCCGACAAGCAGGCTTAGCGACAGCTTGCGGACGATCTCTGCTGCCCGTCCGGCCTCGCGCACGCCATGAAGCCCGAATAATAGAAGCCCTAAATTAATCATCGCGACAAGAACGAGCTCCGCAAAGCCGCTACGCGCATACTCCGAATAAATGACGCCTTCCGGCAGCAGGCCGTCCGCAGCCCCGAACAAATAAGAGAACTGGATAGCGGCAAACAGCACGTAGATCAAATTGACGCTCACGAACAGAGTCCCCGCAACAATGGGGTCGACGCCTTTCTGCTCCTCTTCGGCAACCGGCTGAGGCGTCGGTGACAGCATAGCGGCAAGCGGCTTTTCCGCCGATTTGCGGAACAGCAGCGCCAGCATGAAGCAGAACGTATAGAGCGCGAACCAGCCTGCGACGATGATTCGCCATAAGCCTCGGCCTGCTGACAGAAATTCAAGCCGTTCCGGTATTTGATTAAGCCAAGCGGAGAAAATAGAGTCGGCCGATGCGAGCAGCGTTACAACGACGATCAGCAGCGGCGAGGCGATCAGCAGGCCGAGCAAAATTTTTCGAACCGCGGCGCCTGCCTCGCTTCCCCTCTCCTTCGTCTTAAACAGGCCGCCGATAATCTCGAACGGAACTGCCAGATGGGTGATCGGCTTAGCAATCGCAAGCCGCAGCACATCCCCATAAAACCCGGGCCTATACCATGGCTGCGTGCTGCTTCTCGTAATGAGCACATTTTGCATAATAATAAAGGCTGCGATAGCGAGCGGATTAAATACGCGAAAAAATGTATTTCCATACCATACATACGTAAGCGACAAAAGCGCAATCGGAAGCAGCAGCAGCCAAGCCGAGCGCGACTGGCCGCGCCACTTGTCGAAGCCCCCGATTCTTCCCTTCATTCCGTAAAAAAACAAGCCGTAATAAGCGAGAACAAATAGAGGCACCGATACGCCGGCAGCATGATCTACAAATAAATATTGCCCTAATAACCCGAACAAGCATGCAAGGCCGAATAGCGCTTCATATTTTTTCTGCCATGGCGCTGGATCTCTCATCATGATCTCCTCCTTATTTGATCATTTCCTCCTTTTATTGTAGCCTAGAAAATAAGAATAAAAAGTGCAACTTAACTTCGATAAATTTCATATTTTACGAGGAGGCCCAGCACAATGAAAATAAGGCGGCATTATTTGGCGCTGCGCCGCGCCTTCCCCCATATAGACGAACATGAGCAGGTCGAGGTTACGACGGAGCAGCTTGCGGCCATACTCGACTGCACGCATCGCAATATGGTGCTGCTGTTAAAGCGGATGGTGCAGGAGGGCTGGCTTTCCTGGCAGCCGCGCAGAGGCCGCGGCAACCGCTCCAGCCTTGCGTTCAACGCCCCGCTTTCGCAATTAGCGCTGCTGGAAGCGCAGCAATATGTGCAGAAGCAAAATTTGCAAGCCGCGCTCGAGCTGCTTCAATCCGTCGACGCCGGCCCGGTGCTGCGCAATCAGTTTCAAGATTGGCTGTCCGGACAATTCGGCTTTCATTCCGAGCTGCAAGGCTCCCGCCGGCTGGACGTATTGCGCTTCCCGCTGACGCAGCGCATCCGTTCCCTTGATCCCGCCTCGATTCATTACGCCGGAGAGTCTCATCTCGTCAATCAGCTGTTCGACGGTCTTGTACGGATGGACGCCAAAGGGGAGACGATTTTGCCTCATATTGCGCATGCTTGGGAGACAGATGCGCAACGGACGAAATGGACGTTCTATTTGCGCAAAGGGGTGCTGTTCCATAACGGGCGGGAAATGGTCGCCGAGGATGTCCGCTATTCGCTGGAGCGACTGCGAAGGCTTGCCCCGCAAGGGCTCTACAGCTCCATTTATAATGACATCCGCGCCATTGAAGCGATCAACGATACGACGATCCAGTTCAAGCTGGCGAGGCGAAACGAGCTGTTCCTCGCTTTTTTGTCGACGAACCGGGCATCCATCGTGCCGAGAGAGGCTTGCGAGGAGGCTGGCGGCGCGTTTGCGCTTAAGCCGGTCGGCACTGGGCCGTTCCGGCTCGCCGGCCATGAGAAGGATGTATGGACGCTGGAGGCGTTCGCTCCCTATTTCCAAGGACGGGGCTTTCTTGACCGGGTGGAGGTATGGGCGATGGACGAGGTTGGCGACAATGACAATGAACAGCTGGAAGCCGCCGGCGCCCAGCAGCCGGCATCGCTGGCTCAGTTTCAAGTCATGCACAATATGCGCATTTCCGATATGGCTGCCGAGCAATGGCAGGAGGTGCGGCAATCCGGCATGACCTGCAAATTTATTACAGTCAATGAGACGAAGCCTGGACCCTTATCGAACGCAGCGGCTCGCGAGGCGCTCGACGCAGCTATAGACCGCGGGCGGCTTATCGAGCAGCTGTCTGGGGACGTTATCAAGCCTGCGGACAGCTTTTGGCATGAAGCTAGCGAAGCAAGCCGGGCTAGCGATCCGCAGCCTGGCGGGATCCAGCAATACGCGGGCGGAGAGCCGATTAGCTTGAGCGGAGCACCGCTCGTATTGGCTACTATTCCGCAGTACAGGATTGACGCCGAGCTTGTTAAGGAAGCTTGCGAGCGGGCCGGCTTCCCGGTCGAAATCCGCTTTATTGCGGCGGAAGAGTTCCAAGGCAGCGCAAGAATGTCCGCGGATATGATGCTGTTTGCCGTCATGCTGGACGAGCATCGCGAGCTTCGCCTGCTTGACCTGCTGCGCAGCATGCAGCAGCATATGCCGCCGGCGCTCTATCGCGAGGTTGAGCTGGAAATCGAGCTGCTGCTTACGGAGTCCGACACTCGCATGCGCAAGGAGCGTTTTTTAGAAATCGAACGTCGGCTTAAGCAGCGGCACAGCCTCTATTTTCTGTACCGTAAGCATTTAAAAACAGCCTTCCATCCTTCCATCAGAGGGATTGCATTGGAATCGCTCGGCTGGGTCCGATTCCGCGATATTTGGCATATGCAGCACTGAAAGGAGCAATGGCTCATATGAACAGCAATCATACACACAGGCCGACGACCGATAACAGCAATCCAGCTATGCGGCTCTTTGTCGCAGTCCCGTTACCTGAACACGTCACGCAAACTTTGCTGCAATGGATCGTTCCGCGCCAATCCGCATGGCTATTCCGTAAATGGACGCATCCGCAGGACTATCATATAACGCTGCAATTTCTAGGCGATGTCAGCGATAACAAAGCCGAAGCGGTCAAGGCTGCGCTTGGAGAAGTAAAAGCAGCCCCCTTCAATCTTTCGCTAAATGGGGCTGGCCTGTTCGGCATGGAGCGCTCGCCGCGCGTGCTTTGGGCCGGTATTGGCGGCGGCATGACAGAGCTTAATGCTCTTCACGCCGCCGTACTCGGGCAAATGGAGCCTCTGGGCTTCGCGCCGGAGGCGCGTCCCTATTCACCGCATATTACGCTTGCGCGCAAATATGCGGGAGGTTCGCCATTCGAGCCAGAGGAGCTCCGCTCCGCGCCAACGGGCGAGGAGTGGAGTGTCGACCGGTTCGTCCTTATGCGCACGCATATGCATGAATCGCCCATGTATGAAACGATTGCCGCCTTCCCGTTGAGGGGATAGAGGGGTAGCTGATATGAAGCGAAGTATGAAAAGCTTTGCTGAGAAGATATCATGATGTCGGCTCAGCGCCCCTTCGTTCTGCAAAACCTGCAAATGTGCAGGTTTGAATCAAATCTAACCCCTACAATGAGCAAAAGCCTGCGAAAACGCAGGCTTTTTAGCGTAAAGCAGCTCCTTAGAGCGGCTCCGTCTCCACATTCATGCATAATCGCAGGCTTTCGCCGCAAACAAACACTTTTTTGAGAAAAAAGATGTATCCCTGCATCCTTTTCCGCCGACGAGGCCGGAGGATTAGAGTGCCGATGCTTTAGAGGTTGCCGCCAACTTACAGCACAGATGTGCCGATAACCCGAGGGCCAGACGGCTTATAGCACGGAGGTGCTGCAGACCCGAAGCGCCGAAGTGCCGGCGGGCTGATGTGCAGTAGTACCGAAGATCCGGAAAGCTGCTGCTCATCGGCACCGATAACCGGACGGCCGGAGCTCTACAGATACCGATAACCGGACGTTCGGCGGGCTTACAGAACAGTTAGGCCGAAGACCCAAAAGGCTGGCGGACTACATTACCGAAGCGCTAAAGGGCTATTGCCCCTCCCCCCTCAACCCGATGCGGAATAATCACTGAGCCCGCTCGTCAAGCGGATAGAAGATCATCGAGATCGGAAAGGCCGAACCGGCCGGCGGGCTGAACTCGATATCGAGGCTCTCCTCTTTCCCTGTCGTCTTCGCCAAAATGCGCATCCCGTCAAACGCCGTAAGAACGCCGGATTCCGGCACGTTGCGGATTTCGCCGTTAATTTTAAACGAGCCCTTAAAGGCGCCTCCTCTAGCCAAGATCATAATCGCCATTTTGGCGGGCTTATCCGAATGAATTTTATATACGCTTCCGTAATTGCCCGGCGCCACGGTCTCGATGCCGCGCAGCGGATCGAAGCCAGGCTGAAACGGATCGGTCTTGCCGTCACCGAAAATAAGCATCTTCGGTTTTTCCAGTCCCTTCTCGGACACGTCGATATCCCAGTTGAACGTCGTAATCGGAAATGTGCCGCGGATATGCCCCGCAAAAGGCAGCTTAGGCAGCTCAAGCATTTCCGATACGGTCGCATTGCTTGAAGCGGCAAATGTAAATTCAACCTTGCCTGTCGTTTCTACATCATAAATGACATTGACGCCTTGTCCCGGATAGAAATCAGGAAACTGCTTATATACAAAGGCTTCGCCCGGCGGAATGACCATCTTCTCGTCGAGCGGATCGTTCAGCATAAAATCGACCGTCGCGCGATTGCCGATCAGAAGCGCGTAAATAGACGGAAATACCTCGCCTTTATTCGTCGTCGTAATCGTTACCGGCTCATTGGTCATATTTCTCGCGACGATCGCCAGCGTAATGTTTTCCTCCGTACCGTTCATATGGCTAGCGTACAGCCGCGCTTTTCCGTTCACCGTATCCTGGTACAAAATGCCGTGCTCGACGACCGTTTCCGGGCTGTCGCTGAGCAGCAGCGGACGCGAGCGGTCCTCCGTCACTTTTTTGTCCAGCACCGGCAAATTGAGATAGCTGGCGTACAACTGCTTCCAGTCCGTCTTAATGTAGCTGCCGACCGGCTTCGTATAAATCGGGTACTCGGCCTCGCTTAAATAAACTTCATCAACGATTGTCAGCTCGCGGGTATACGGCTCGCTTTTGTTCCCTTTCACATCGGTAACGGTTAGTGTAATGGGATAGGTTCCCGCTTTGAAAAAAGCTTCCTCGCGCCCTTCCCACTGATACTTCGCTCCGCCCTCGGAATCGGGATCGTAGCTGAGATCGACATATTTGACCGGCTCCCCGATCCGGTAGGCCGGCTTGGCGAACGTAAACTTCGCAACAGGCTTGGAATTATTCATATTAGGATCATAGAGCGACGCAGGCTTATTGACGTGCATCACATCGATGCGCTGCAGCTCGTGATTGTACGTATATGTAGCACCTGTAAACTCCGCAAGCCAGATCAGCTTCAGCATCAGGCGGCCATTCTTAATGATGGCCACTTCTTCGAACGGATACGACGCGCCGTTCACGGTTACCGTCTTGCCCGCTTGATCGAATACGATCGTATGATGCGGGGAATCCATAACGATAAGCCGCGTCTCCGCATTCCATTCCACCTTCATGCCGAAGGATTCGCCGAGAAATTTCGCAGGCACGTAGGTTCTGCCTTTCTGAATAGTCGGCGCTACATCAAGCTCGACCTCTTCGCCATTCAGATACGTCTTCTTCTGGTCGATATACAGCACGACATACGTCGTACCGTAGGCGACGGACAAATTTTGCTTGGCCGCTTCTGCAGCGGGACTTATGACCGTCAAAATAATAGCCAGCAGCACTGCGATTGATTTGTACATTTTCGACAGCAATCTCTTCAGCTCCCTCATTCTCATACTCTCTCTAAATCCCTCTTAACATACGCCAAGCGTAAACGGCTACGCCATCCTTATGAAGGCGAAGCATACGTTTCGCGGTGAATTCTAAGCCTAAATAAGTGTGAATCTTATATTTTCTTAGAATTAAAAAAACTTATTCCACTTCATACCGCCAATTGACTAGACGCTATAAAATGGAATAAGTTGCTCTAAATTTGAAAATATATGAAACTTCTGGATTCGCCTTTTACAAGCAGTGTAAACAAGATAAGTGCGATTACGGCATAAATGAGCTGCGGCAAAAAGTCGTTGCCCCGCAATATCGGCTCGGCTGCGGAGTGGGCGAACAAAGCGATGAACACCCAAACTTCCAGCAGCGAACGGCTCGCAAATGCCAAAGACATTAAGCTTCTTCTTCTTTTTTCACCTATTCATAAATAACCCCTGCGTAATATTCAGCTAAGTCCCGGATGAGCATGAACGCATCGCCATTCGTTAGGCTGTCCTTATTCGTAATGTAGTCGTAGGTGCCTTGTTTAACCCAGCCAAGCTCAAGCAGCTGAGCGGAGGCGTTGTTCCGCTCGGTCGAATGTCCTGCGCTTGTCAAAATCGTATACGCAGCTTGATCAAGCGTAAGCGGCAATTTGTCAGCCGTATCTATATCCTCTACGGAAGCCGTAGGATTGCCTTGGAACAGTGAAGCATGAACCTTGGCAACTTCTTTCATGCTGTTAATAAAACGTTTCGCGTTGGAGGCGCCGTCCAAATCCCAGCGCTCATTGTCATAACCGCCCGCCGCTGCGCCCATGCTGACTGCCGCAAGCAAGCCTTTGTAGGCACTGTGCTTGGTATAAGCTGGAGCTTCGAAATTCACCCGTTCCAGATCCATGCCCTGCTCGGTGAGCAGCGCTCTCAGCTCTGCAATCGCAGCCTCGGACTTCGACAGCTCGCGAACCGTCATCCCTTTATCGATGGCGAGCTTCGCCGCCGCCCCTGCAGCTTGTCCGGTAGCCATGCCGAGCGGAATAACTCTGGCACTGCCGTGCGGAAGCGTATCGAAGCTTGCCGAACGGCCGACGACAAGCAGGCCGTCAAGATTCAGCGGCACAAGCGAGCGGAAAGGAACGCCGTATTGAAGCGGCGACATCACAACGGTGCCGTTGTCCGTCGGCGACGTTTTTTGAATATCCACATCATAAGAGCCATAAGCAATGGCGTCCCAGAAATCACGGTTTTCCATCAGATCGGCCATCGTCAGCCGGTATTCGCCTTGAATATGGTACGTTTCACGAACATAAAGCTCAGGAGCGGTGCCTGCGAACTTAAGATCCTTCAATTCTTTAAAGGTGCTGCTTAAATATTCCGCAATAAGCGGCGCTTCCTTTTGTCCGATTTCTATCGCTTCCTGCACGGACGCAGGGTCGAACGGATTAACGTCATAAATGTGCATGGCGTTGATCAGAATCGTATTGTCGTTCAAACGGCCAATGTTCAAGCCCCGCAAAGAGACGCGCTCCGGGTTGGACGATTCATAATATTTGGCATCCTTAAAGCCCCAGGCGCTCATCTTGTCGATGCCCGTCCCGTCGTCGCGCTTCGCGAACGACTGCCATATTTCATCCGTCAAGCCGCTCAGCTTGAACACAAGCGTAACAGCCATCTTGCTGTCGGGATCGCCGACATCCTCTCTGCCCCGCGTATACGGCGCGCCGCCGGCAACCGCCATATCCGCATCCTGCGTCGCGTCGATGATCAGCTTCACATCTACAGCCTTTTCTTGCCCGTCTTTGTCGATAAAACGCAGTCCCTTAACGGTGTTCACGCCGTCTACTTCACTAACGATTGGCTCAATGGAGCTCGCCTTCATCTGCACGTCAATGTTGGATTCGTTTACCACCATGCTTTGAAACACTTGCGCCGCATGGTCGACGTCGACCGAGGTGCCCTCCAACTGATCGTACCATTCCTGGAAAATGCCCTTATTCAAAAAATTATACTGTCCTCTGCTCGTCGTCTTGTCCGGAGAATAGTTCAGGTCAAGCGAGTTCAGCCAGGCCAGCGTAATTAATCCGCCAAAAATTTCGCGGTCCTTGCCTTCTATGAGCAGCACCTTCAAGCCGTTGCGCGCTGCCGATACCGCCGCCGCTACGCCTTCCGGGTCCGTCCCGACTACGGCAACGTCATATTGGCCGGAGGAGAGCTCGCTCACGATCGGCTTATTCGTCTCTACCGGCGTTTGAGGCTCCTGCTCCTTAGCGGGTCCTCCGTCCTTTTGCATGAACCACACTAAAGCAGCCGCTATGCAAATGATTCCTGCAATAAAGATAATGACAAACGATAATGAAGGTTTCTTTCTTTCCATTCTGCAGCTTCACCCCTAACCAGACCATTTCATTTCACACTTAACCTATTATATGTAACTAGTAACAAAAAGGATAGACATATTCATTTAGTAGAAATCTGCCTCAATAGCAATTTTTGGAGCCGGACGCTAGAGCCTCAAGTGGTATTGATGCGGAGACACGCCCATAATTCGTTTGAATAAGTTTATAAAATAAGAGGCGTTCGTCAGCCCTACCTGTTCTCCGATCACTTCTACCGATTTGTTCGTTGACTGCAATAAATGACAAGCCTGCTGTATTCTGCGGGCCGTCAAATAGCCAGTAATGCTGCTGCCGGTCTCTTGCCGGAACAGCCTCGACAAATAAGACTTGGACATATGAAGCTCGTCCGCAAGCTCCTCAAGCCTGAAGGGCTCTCCGTAATGCTTTTCTATCCATGACATAATACGTTCCGATTGGCGAATCGGCTTCATATGCTCCTCCTGCTTCGGCCCCGGAATAACCTTTCGTTCAATTAACGACAGCAGCTTCAGCAAATAAAGAATGCTCTGCTCGAACTTGCTGCTCGCAGCGGATGCTGCGATGCTCTGCTGAAAAGCCGAGCTAGCGCCGTTCAGTTCCTCTCCCCAGCCGCAATTGACTGGCGACCAAGAAGCGCTGCGAATCGGTTTGGAGGCGGCAAGCTTCCTCGCCGGCCGATTCAATCCAAGCGGCGAATTCATTCGCGCATGGAATGGGCCGGAAGCGCTTGGCTGGGCGATTGTCAATTGCATGATGAACATTCCTCTGCTGTTCTGGGCAAGCCGCACGACGGGCGACCCGCGCTATAAACATATCGCGATCCGGCATGCGGACACATTCCTCCGTCACGCCATTCGCGAGGACGGCTCGGTATGTCATATTTTATCCTTTGATCCCGAGAGCGGCGCATTTATCGAAACGCTAGGCGGACAAGGCTTATCCGGCTCATCGGCATGGAGCCGCGGAAACGCGTGGGCTATTTACGGCCTTGCCATCGCTTATCGTTGTACGGGGCTTGAGCGATATTTGCACGCTTCGAAGAGGGTCGCGCATTATTTTATCGCCGCGCTGCCGGAGGATCATGTCCCTTATTGGGATTTCCGCGTAGAAACACTAGATAACGAGCCGCGCGACAGCTCCGCCGCCGCTATCGCCGCTTCCGGCCTGCTCGAGCTCGCTGAGCTGGTCCCGCCTTCGGAACAACGCGTCTATATCGCAGCTGCCAATAATATGCTGTTCTCGCTCAGCGAGAATTATGCCGCCTGGAGCAGTCCGGAGCATGAAGCAATTCTTGTGCAAGGCACAGGACATAAGCCTGCGAACGCTAACATCAACGTATCGTTAATATACGGAGACTATTACTTCGCGGAGGCATTCGCCAAGCTGAACGGCTGGAGCCGCCGCATCTTCTAATCTGCTTCGCTTCAGCGGCTGTCTTTTTCATCATTCCGATGAGAGGTAGCCTTGATTATTTTCCCAAGAATAAGCCGTTTGTTATTCATCAAAGCGAGCCATGCGAGCATATTCGCATAGCCGGTTCTTTCCATAACGGACAAACCATCCGGCGCATCAAGTGAGATGCAGCGGACGGTTTTGTTCGATCATTCGTATCCTTCTATTTCAAAACGACTTCTCTTCCCGTTTCTGCAGATTCATAGATTGCCGATAATATTTTGATCATGTCAACGCCATGCTCCGGCCGGATGGTCGGCTCAGCTCGCCCTTCCAAGCAATCAACGAAGTGCTTAATATTTTCGGTATGCGCATTAACATGCTGAGCTTGCGGTATTACCGGCTGTGTATTGGTAAGCTGACCCGCCATCTCCGAAAAGATGCTTAACGCTCCATTCTTCAAGCTAGCTCCCGCCTTGGTGCCGCGCAGCTCAATGAAGTTCATCTCTTCTCCGATGTTGGACGCCCAGCTGAATTCAAGTTGCAGCGTTGCTCCATTCTCGAACCGGATGAAGCCTGTCGCCAAGTCCTCCACGTCGAATGTGCCGTCCTCCTGCTTATCTCCGAACACGCTGTGCCGGGAATCGCTAATTTCATCATTGGCGAACTTCGTATATTTCGCTCCGCTGAACGATCTCCGCTTCAGGATGCTGCAGCCATGCCCCTTTGTGGGCCTCCCTAAATATGCCGCCTGTTCCTACAACGCCAACCTTGTATTTTACGCTCATCGTTCTATTCTCCCCCTTGATTAGAATGAAGCTGCTGCATCAAGCTGTTCAGATTATGAAAGCTGGTCCGCACGCAGCCAAGCGGCTCCGTTATGCAAGCATCCTGCTCAACGACGTACCATTCGACTCCGTTAGCCTCGCCCCAGCGGACAATCGGCTCAAAATCAATCGATCCCGTACCGATTTCGGCGAAGGTCCGTTCAGCGTCCGCTGTCATATCCTTCATATGTACAATCGGCATTCGGTTCGCATAGGGCTGAAAAAACGCCACCGGCTCATAACCGCCCTTTTGAAGCCAGTACACATCCAGCTCCGCTAAAATATCGTTGTCAGCCGAAGGCTCCAGCAAGTACGACAGCGCATTTTGTCCCTCAATTACCGTATCGAATTCAAAAGCATGATTGTGATAGCTGATCCGGCAGCCCTCGGACTTCAAACGCTTGGCAACACTGTTCAAATCGCTCTTGAGCTCTTTGTAACCGCCTTCATTTCTCATCTCAGATGGGATGCCTGGGCAAATAATGTCCCTCGTGCCGAATAGCTTCGCCTCTAAGACCACTTTGTCCGTGATATTGACTATTTCGTTGAGTCCAACATGCATGCCTGCCGTCTTCAATCCAACCTCATCCATAACCGCTTTCAGCTCCTCAGGATCGTAGCCGTGAAAGCCGGCAAACTGTACGGCAGCATATCCGATTTGACTTATTTCACGAAGAACGGCTGGAAAATCCTCCTCGCATTCCTTGCGAAGCGTATACAATTGAATGGCAATCTTATTTTTCATCCTCATTAGATCTCCCTTCTCTTGAATAATCCTCAGTATAGAGACTATGCATTTTGATGTGAATATCCGATCCTCCGCTTATTGACTTATCTTGCAACATTTACGATAGTAGACATAGACCGACGTGGAGGTGACAGTAAAATGACGGCTCCTTCTTGGATCAAATGCCTGTCGATCGGCTACTCCTTTCATACTTCCCCTTTCACCGGAACGCTGCCTAAGGGAGACGCCGACAACCGCTTGCTTCTTCGTTTGCAGGTCAAAGGGACATGCCGCGTCGTCATTAACGATATGGAATATGTCGTTAATCCGGGAGACCTGATTATCCGAAAGCCGGGGGATTACTATCGGCTGGAAATTGAAGCCGGCCACAGCGCTAACGGCAACGGGACAATCGAGAGCGCGGACTACTTCTTAGTTTGCAGCGGTGAATGGATTGAGCAGTGGTGCAGCCGTAATCATATTCCAAGTAAAGTTAGCACGGAAGCAGCCGAAGACTTCTTGGCCTTGTGGCGGAAGCTCATTTATGAGAAGCGGAATATTCATGAGGACAACGCGGAAATGAAGGACGCTCTAGTGAAAATTTTATGCCTGACGATAGAGCGGTTTGTAAAAAAGGAATCGGCGGCGGCCCGACCGGAGCTCTATATTCCTTACAAAATGAAGCAATATATGGAGAAGCATGCGACCGAGCCGCTGACGCTGGCACACATCGCCAAGCGCTACGGCATAAGCATGTCTACAGCCTCCCATTTGTTCAAGCAAGCGTTCGGCCAATCGCCAATGCGTTATGTCATCGAGATTAGACTGTCTATCGCCTCGGAGAGGATTTTATACAGCGACATGAAGCTTGAAGATATCGCCGAAGCTTCCGGCTTCCGGAGCTATCCTTATTTCAGCCGCGCTTTTCGAACGCATTTCCACGCCAGCCCAAGCGAATACCGCGTTCGGAATCAGCCGCGCCAGACGGACAATCGGTAACGGATATTTCGCCCGATTCTAGACAGGCGGTCTTCATAAGACAAACGCCGTTTGCAACTACTTCTTCGATTTCGACGTACATTAAAGTACATAAATGATCCCATTCTGAATTGGAGGTTATGCTATGAGCACATTCGGCCCTGGCTTCGGCGGCGGCTTCGATGCTATGTTCACCATAGTTCCCATTATTATTGTTATCGGATTTATCGTAGTCATCGGGGCAATTATAATGAATATTGCCAATTATGCCAAAAACAAATCAGCGCCGCAGGAAACCGTATTCGCCCGCGTCGTAGCTAAGCGCATGGATGTCAGACATCATTCGAATCATCATCACCAGCATGACAATGGGGCGATGCATATGACGAATTCCTCAAGAACCTATTATTACATTACGCTTGAGTTCGACAACGGCGCCCGCAAGGAATTTCTCGATGTCAAAAACTTATACGGTCTTGTCGTTGAAGGCGATGCCGGCTATGCCGCTACGCAAGGCGATTGGATCGTCGCATTCGAAAGGAATACAGGACTGTGATGAATAACCGCCGTACAGAAGCTGATGACAACCGAAATGAACATGTCGTAAACGAGCTTATCGGGCTATTGTCCGATAAGCCTTTTCGTTCTGTGCGCTCCGGTGCTTATATAGACGAAAGAACGATGCTGGAGATTGAAGCTACGGTCAATTTTGTTTCCTACAGCCACGGCAGACATTCGCTTGGGGTGACGCTAAAGCTCGGGCCTAAAAAACTGTATGTCGTACAGCGAATAAAGCCGTTTTTGCAGAGCTTTATCGAACGTGAGCCGTACACCTTCTCTCCCGTCTTTACCTTCGAGCCGGGACGGCATCGCTTCCGCGCGGAGGATGAAGCGCTGCTTCAGGAGCTGGCGGGCATTCTCCGCAACGAGCAGCTCTATCATGAGCTGTCGGGCAGCTATGCCAGCATGGCGAAAGGCATAAAAAACGACCGCATGCTGCATATTCCGCCTTACGCTTGGGAACGGATGCTTTCCTTGCTTTCCGCAGTCCAGACCGCAAAGCTCGATGACGGCGAGCATGTGTACGAAGCGTTCGAGATTTCCGAAGATCCCCTGCCGCTTCAATTTAATTTCGATGAGGCTGATGGCGGAGGCTACGAGCTGCAAATTCAAGGGCTCGACGAATTGAAAATTGCCGAGGCTTACGGCTTGGCGCTGCATCGAGGGAAGGTGCTGAAGGTCGGCCGCCGGCAAACAGAGCCGTTGCAGCAGCTTGAGCATACGCTGCGCGGCTCCGCATTTGTGCCGATGCAGCAGCTTCACATATCGGAGAATCAAGTTGAGCCGTTTATTAAAAAGGTCATTCCAAGCCTGCAAAAGCTGGGCAAGGTGCATATTGCGCCTGCTGTCGCGAATCGGATGGAACGCGCGCCGCTTAAAGCGCGGCTTTATTTGGACCGTGTAAGAGACCGGCTGCTAGCCCAGCTAGAGTTTCAATACGGCAATATTGTCATTAATCCGCTGGAGCCCTCCCAAGGAAACCGTGTTGAAAATCGTATTTTAATAAGAGATTTGGAGCGCGAGGAGCTTATTACATCGCTAATTGAGCAATGTCCCTTCGCTAAGACGGAGAGCGGCTATTTCATGAGCGAGGAGGAGTCCGAGTTCGAGTTTCTCCACATTGTCATTCCGCAGCTGGAAAAGCTGCTGGAGGTTCATGCGACGACAGCGATTCGATTGCGGATCGTATCCGACTACATTCCTCCTAAGCTGCGCATCGATTGGGACGAGCGAACCAATTGGCTCGAGGTTTCCTTCAACATGGACGGCTTTCCGGAATCGGAGATTCGCGGGCTCATTGAGGCGCTCGAAGAAAAACGCCGGTATTACAAGCTGCCTAACGGCGCCTTAATGCCGCTGGACGGAAAAGAATTCAAGCAAATCATACGCGTGCTGAACGATTTCGGCATACGCAAAACGGAATTGTACGGGACAAGCGTTCAGCTTCCGGTTATGCGCGGGCTTCATTTAATCGATGGCGATCGCCATGAGGAAGCCGTGCAGCTGGGCAGAGCGTTCCGCCGGCTGCTCAATGACATGCGCAATCCGGATAATATCGACTTTCCGGTGCCTGACAGCATGAAACCGATATTAAGAGAGTATCAGACATACGGCTACCAGTGGCTGAAGACGCTCGCCCATTACCGGCTAGGCGGCATACTTGCCGATGAGATGGGGCTTGGCAAGACAGTGCAAAGCATCGCCTTTCTCGTCTCCGTCCTGCCGGAAATCCGGCAAAGCGGACAGCCTGCTCTAATCGTCTGCCCAGCGTCGGTTATGTATAACTGGCGGGAGGAGCTGCGCAGGTTCGCGCCGGAGCTGCGCTGCAGCATCGCCGACGGAGACAAGGCCGAGCGCAGCCAGACGATTAAGCGCACGGAGCAGATCGACGTCTTAATTACCTCCTATCCGCTGCTGCGCATGGACGGTCTGCTGTACGCCAAGCAGATCTATCATACGCTCATCCTGGACGAAGCGCAGGCGTTCAAAAACTACACGACATTAACTGCGCAATCGGTCAAAATGCTGCAGGCGCGCTATCGCTTCGCGCTTACGGGTACGCCAATCGAAAATTCGCTCGAGGAGCTCTGGTCGATCTATGATACGGTCATTCCCGGCCTGCTGCCGGGCAGGCGTGAATTCGGCGAGCTATCCCGCGAAACAATCGCTAGACGCGTCCGCCCGTTCATGCTGCGCCGTCTGAAGCGCGACGTCCTGAAGGAGCTCCCTGACAAGATCGAATCGCTGCAGGCGTCCGAGCTGCTGCCGGAGCAAAAGAAGCTTTACGCCGCTTACCTGGCTATGCTGCAGGAGGAGACGCTGAAGCATCTGGATCAGAACAGCTTCAACAAAAACCGGATCAAAATATTAGCCGGAATGACGAGGCTTCGTCAACTGTGCTGCCATCCCGGACTGTTCCTTGAAGATTACGCCGGAAGCTCAGCGAAGCTGGAGCAGCTGCTCGAGCTTACCCAGGAATGCATCGATTCCGGCAGACGGATTCTTATTTTTTCCCAATTCACCTCTATGCTGGCGATCATCGGGCGGGAACTTGCTGAGCTGGGCCTGCCTTACTTTTACTTGGACGGCGCAACGCCTGCGCGGGAGCGCGTTGAGCTATGCGCCAGATTCAATGAAGGGGAGAATAATATTTTCCTCATTTCGCTTAAGGCAGGCGGCACAGGCTTGAATCTGCATGGGGCGGATACCGTTATCTTGTACGATATGTGGTGGAATCCCGCAGTGGAACAGCAGGCGGCGGACCGGGCGCACCGGATCGGGCAAAAAAAGGTCGTCCAGCTCATTCGTCTGGTCAGCAAGGATACGCTGGAGGAAAAAATGTACGAGCTGCAGCAGAAAAAGCTAAGCCTGATCGAGGAAATTGTTCAGCCGGGCGAAGAAGCGCTGTCTTCGCTGACAGAATCCGATATCCGCGAGCTGCTTATGCTGGAACAGCAATAACGGGAGCTGCGGTTTGTATGCCAGGCCACTTAAGAAGTATAATGCCTATATATCAAGCATGCGGAGGAGAGGATCAACGATGAGATATATAAGAAATGACGTGAACAACGATCCTGCGCTTAATTTGGCGCTGGAGGAATATGTGCTGCGCTCGCTGCCGGACGACGATTCCTACCTGCTTTTCTATATTAACCGGCCATCTATCATTATTGGCAAAAACCAAAACACGGTTGAGGAAATCAACGCCGAGTATGTCGAGGAGAATGGCATTCAAATTGTACGCAGGCTGTCGGGCGGCGGAGCCGTCTATCACGATTTGGGCAATTTGAATTTCAGCTTCATTATGAAGGATGACGGACAGTCGTTTCATAACTTCAAGAAGTTCACCGAGCCGGTCGTCCGCGCGCTGCGCAAGCTGGGCGTTGACGCCGAGCTGTCCGGTCGGAACGATCTGCAGGTCGGCGAACGGAAAATTTCCGGCAACGCGCAGTTTTCGACGAAGGGCAAAATGTTCAGCCACGGCACGCTGCTTTTCAATTCGGAAATTGAAAATGTGGTATCCGCGCTTAAGGCGAAGCCGGAAAAATACGTATCAAAGGCGACGAAATCGATTCGCAGCCGGGTAGCCAACATCGTTGAATTTTTGCAGGAGCCGCTCACCATTGAGCAGTTCCGTCAATATATTTTGGAATCCATTTTTGAGGATGAGCCAGAAATTCCTTTCTACGAGCTGACCGAGGAAGATTGGGCGAATGTGCGCAAGCTAGCGGACGAGCGCTACCGCAGCTGGGAATGGAACTACGGCCGCTCCCCAGCCTTCAATATGCAGCAGAAGAAGCGGATTGAAGGGGCAGGCACCTTCGACGTGCGTCTTCAGGTTGAGGAAGGCAGCATCGTCGGCGCATCGATCTACGGCGACTTTTTCGGCCGCGGCGACCGCAACGAAGTGGCGGACAAGCTGATTGGCGTCCGCTACGAGGCGTCTGCCATAAGCGAAGCGCTGAACGGCATTGACCTGCCTTACTATTTCGGCGCTGTTACGAAAGAACAATTTATGGAGCTGCTGCTGTGACGCAGCGGCTCTAGATTGCCGAGAAAGCCTCGACAAATCGCTAACGAGTCATCCGCTGACAGATAGCAAACGAGTCATCTCCTTGGAATAGAGCTAATCATATGCTCTACTCCTAAGAAACTTCCTAGAATGCTGAGAATTGAGCTAGAAATTAGCTTTATTGTTTAACGAGCCCCTCGAAAACGGTCCGCAATTGAGCACCCTGATGGAATAGAGCTACTCTTTAGCTCTATTCTTAAGACTGCCTAGATTGCTGAGAATTGAGCTATAGATTAGCTTTATACAGCTTGTTGAAGGCTTCTCAACAGATTGGAGCTGCTGCTGCTTGTGACGCAGCGGCTTTTTTTGCCTGCTTTCATTTCCTTCCTTCCTTCCTTCCTTCCTTCATCCCAGTGCCTTATCCGCTAACTGGATTTTCTCCAGTTCAATTCGCGACGAGTGACGTTTTCAGCTCGGCTAACTGGATTTCATACAGGTATTTTTATGAAAAACAAGCTGATCTAGCGAATTGACACCAAAATAAATGGAGGTTTTCCATTTAGCACCCACATTTCCGCCATATTTGCCGATATTACATACATATAATCCAGTTAGCACTTATCGTATCTCTAACCGCTCCAAGGACGAACGGCCCCCGCTCAGCATAGGGCGATGGCACTACGCGCTCCGCCCGCCATTCGGACAGCAAAAGCAGCCTATCCGCGCCAACTAGACCCGCAACGAAATAACAGTTGCCTACGAATCTGAATTGTTTTTTCGTATCTGCAATTAATTGATCCCGTTAAGAATCCTTCTTGAGAACTCTTACTGAATTTCCCATTTTATGATAGGATTAAGTTGAATTTTGTTAAATCTTATCAGTTATCCTTAATATTTACGTGCTATTGCTAATGCATTGATTATAACGTCTATCATAATTAGTAGGAGCCATAGACATGGAAAATACATTACTGCTGCTTTCCGTCCCCAATTTCGGCAAGCTAGACGTATCGATTCAAAAAATTGTGTACCGCGAATTTTATCATATGGCATACGGGCCGATTTATTATATGATTTACGATCATGCCGCGACTGAAGATGTCATCCAGGACGCTTTTCTTCAAGTTGTGCGGAAAATGCCTGCAATCGAGAACGAGGCGCATTTAAAAGGCTGGATGAAGGTGGTCATTCGCAATACGACGCTCAATTATTTAAGAAAAAATAAAAAAAACCGCAACGAAGTCGATGTTGAGCGTGTTTTTACTAGTGACAGCGCCAAATACGCGACTGCAGCAAGCATGGTTGAGAACAATCATGAGCTTAAGGAAATGTCTGAGGCCATACAATCCTATATGAAACATTTGAAGCCCGAATTTCGAATCATTATCGAAATGCGGTGGAAGCAGGAGATGTCCTACAAGGAAATTGCCGAGGAGCTTGGCTGTAAGGAAGAAACCGTTAAATTCAGACTTCATCGCGCGAGAGAAGCGATCAAAAAACGCTATTTAAAGGAATGGGGGGGACCGCAGTGAAGCAAGAGGAGTTCGACCGAATGTTCGACGAAGCTTTCGATAGCGCCGCAAAAGGACATTCCGCAGCTCCTGATCCAAGCAAATCGTGGATCGAAGTCGAGCGCAGGCTGCGGAAGCATCATGCGAATGTGAGGCTGAGCATCAGACTGCTACCTTTCGCTTTGGCCGCATCCTTTCTATGCGGAGCGATATTGTTCGGCTCGCCGTCTGTAACGAACGCCTTCCATCCTTTTATCCAATCGATGATTAATATTCAGTCTGATGTAGTAAGCCTCATATTTCAGAAGGAGAGCGCCAATGAGGAGCTTGCCTTTACCTCCTCTCCCGGCTCAATTAGTGGCGAAGAAGGCAAGCCGATCAAAAACAACATTTTGATTGAGAAGGAATATGCGGCATGGGAGGATGCATCGGCCGAGACCGTGTTCCCTTCATTGCGAATATACGATGTCCCGGAAGGCTTCGAATTGAATTCTGTTATCTTATTCTTTAAAGAGGAAGCGTTGGCAAAGGCGGAGAAGGCGATGCTCTTCTATTCTAGCCGCTCCGCCAATCTTTCCTATACGCTGACCATGCAACAGCTTGGAGACAATCACAGCATTGCGTCCGGTTATAATCGCGCCGACGGCGAATATGAATCGGTCCGCATTAACGATGACAACGGCTTCCTGTTTTTGACGAGTGACGGGAGAGTAAGCTTGGAGTATATGCATGGAGATATTGTTATCACCATCTCCGGCATGATCGGCAAGGATCAAATTGTTCAAATCGCCAAAGGTATATCCTGATGCAAAGAGGCAGCCTACCGTCCCGCTGGACGGAGTCTGCCTCTTTTTTTTTACTTCTAAGTATTATTGAACAAGAACATAGCCGCTGACAACTTCTCCGCTTTCTTGCGTACTGCCATGATTAACCCAATGCACGGTGCGGACTCTGTAGTAAAAGCCCGACATAGCAGAAAACGTAACCCCGTTGCTGTGATAAGATTTATTCGTGCTGTAGTTGGAAACAGGGTTGCCCACCGAAATCCATTGCTCGCCTGTCCATCTCTCTAAATAAAATGTCGCGCCGACATAGCTTACCGATTGCTTCGCCAGCGTAGTCGCTTGCGTATCTACCGATTTGTTGCCGTTATCCGAAATGCCGTTGCTTCCGTAATCGAGATAAGTAAAGCCGGGATCAAAGAAGCCGAGAAGTTGAAACTCCGCTGGCGGAGGCGCCGTTAGCGCCCCGGTCTTCGCTTCAAGAGCAGGGGGATTCCACAAAAGCGCAGCGATTAATGCAAGTGAAACAGTAAAAAACAGGCGTCTTGCATGATGATTTAATTTCATAAAAACACCCTTTCCTGCTATTTTTTTGAACTACATTATATATAACAGCTAATAGATTCATAAGGTTGCAGATTAACGATTATTTTGGCATAGTAAATCTATTATTTTTTCGCTTCACTATTAATTACGAATAAAGGTGTCAACGATGAATTCTACAACAGACCAGGGCCGTGTCAACGACGAAGGCTTTCTACAGGGCGTCAAGGACTGCGTCCCGACGTTGCTGAGTTACTTGAGCATCGGCTTCGCCGCTGGCGTTGTCGGGCAAACCGCAGGATTAAGCGCCATGGAAATCGCATTAATGAGCCTTCTGTTGTACGCAGGCTCCGCGCAATTCATTGCCGCCGGCATGATCGCTGTGCAAAGTCCGGCATCGGCCATCATTATGACGATACTGTTCGTTAACCTTCGCCATTTGCTGATGAGCGCCGCACTCTCTCCTTATTTCAAGCAGTTATCGCCAATGCGCAATATGATGATCGGCTCGCTGCTCACTGACGAAACGTTCGGCGTAGCCATCAATAAAGCGATGAGAAGCCATTCCATAGGCGAGAGATGGATGCACGGGCTTAATGTGACAGCTTACGCCAACTGGCTGATCGCCAATTTGGCCGGCGCATTTTTCGGTCAATGGATTACCGATCCGCAGCGCTACGGCCTCGACTTCGCTTTAACCGCTATGTTCATCGGCCTGCTCGTAACGGCCTTGATCAGCCGCAGCAAGCTGCTGCTTAATATAACGGTTGCCGTCAGCGCAGCTTTTATAGCCATTGCCTTCTATAGCTTAGGCATGGGCAGCTTCGGCATCATTATGGCGACCATTGTCGCTTCAACAATAGGATTGGTGATTGAGAAATGGAAGTACGCTTAGATATACTGCTCATTATTGTCGGGACCGCAATCGTCACTTTCATTCCGCGCGTCGTTCCGCTCATAGTGCTGAGCCGCATTCGAATCCCCGATTGGGGGATGCGCTGGCTCGGCTATGTACCGATATCGATTATGGCCGCGCTCATTGGCCAGGAGCTGTTCACGCATGATGGCGAGCTTCAATTTGTCGCCGGCAATCTGAAGCTGTTCGCCGCCATTCCGACGCTAATTGCGGCCATTTGGACGAAAAGCCTGCTTGTCACCGTCATTACCGGCATCGTATCCATGATGCTGCTGCGGCTGTTCCTATAAATAAGAAAGAGCAATTCCACAAGTCAACAACGACGGTGAAATTGCTCTTTTGTTAAATTTCACATTTGTTATGCTTTAATTAGCTCGGCCCAGCCTGCTTACATTATGCTCTTCCCCATTAAAACGCAGCGCAATTTCAAGCAGAAGCTCCAAATCGGCTTGTGACAATGTCAGTGCTGTCTCCATCAGCTTTCGATATTCCTCGTTTTTTGTGGCCGCGACAAACTGCTCCAGTCTCGTCGTATGGAGCGTTCCATTAGCTTGCTCGCGCTTGTTTTGGTTAGTCTCCGCTTGCTTCCCAAGCAACAGCCAGTCTAAGGAAATGTTGAATGCCTCCGCAATAGCTACAAGCGTATTCGCTCCAGGTACAGAGCTTCGCGTCTCACTTTCCCAGTCGCCGACATTTCCTGCGGAAACTTCGATACGCTTCGAAAATTCAAGCATCGTTAGTCCTTCCTGCTTACGTAATTGCTTAAGCCGTTGCTTTATCGGATTCAAACAGCGGACACCTCTCATTATTTAATTTTGTCTACAAAATCTTAATCGTATTTACGAAATGAAATATTGCCCAAATACGTAATTACGATTATAATCTTGGAATGGGTCAATTTTCCTAATTATACCCAACAGAAGTATCAATTCCAACAATCGTTATACCGCAATAATACCTACCACGAGAGGATGGATACACACTACCGATGAAAGAATCCGATCCAATTCTGGAGATGTACATCTTTGAATCAACGCAAATGATCGAAGGGACGGAAGCGGTTATTCTCGATTGCGAAGACGCAAGCTCCTTCTCGCCTGACTCCATTAACAAAATCTTTCGCAACATGCATACGTTAAAGGGCTCCTCGGCTATGATGCAATACTTGCATATTGCCGATACCGCGCATGCCGTGGAGGATTTGTTCCACATTTTAAGGGAAAAACAGCCTGCGGGCCTGGACTTCAATTCCCTCTCCGATCTTGTGCTGCAAAGCGTTGATTATTTAAAAGATGAAGTTCGTAAAATCTCCCAAAATGAGCCTCCCGGCGGCACAGCTATCGCGCTGGTCAATCAAATCCAGCAGTTCATCGTTTCCTTGCAGTCAAACGAAGCTAGCAGCCATTCGCTGTTTGTGTACCATGCGATTATTCATTTTTATAATGATTGCGAAATGGAAAATATACGGGCCTATCAGCTCGTGAACCGGTTAAACGAAGTCGCCGAACGCTACTTCTATGATCCCGAGGAGCTCATCGAAAACAACGACATCGTCCGCAACATTCGCGACCGAGGCTTCCATATCGTGCTTGAAACGCCGCTCAATTACGAGCAGACGCACGAGTTTTTAATGAAAACCTCCTTTCTGCAAAATTTGGAGCTGCAAATGCTCGACGCTTGGCCCGGCGAACAGCTGAGAGACGGCGCACCAGCTAAAGATGCCGCCTTCCTGGCCAATGAACTTGAGAGCGAGCGTCTTAATACGCACGATCCGGCTACTGCCGAAAAGCTGAATCCGATTCAAGCTCTTCAATCGGAGCTCGCAGCCATTCGCTCAGCCGCCCACTCGCCTATGATCAGCGTTCATGTCCAGAAGCTTGACCGTCTCATGGATTTAGTAGGCGAGCTCGTCATCGCCGAGGCGATGGTGACCAGCTCCAATGATTTGCATAGCGGCAACGGCGACTCACCGCTCTATAAAGCTGCCAGCCAGCTGCGGAAAATTACCGGCGAGCTTCAGGATACAGTGATGTCGATCCGAATGGTTCCGCTCACCGCCACGTTTCATAAAATGAGACGCGTCACAAGAGATATGTGCCGCAAGCTCGATAAGGAAATCGAAATTGTCATCATCGGCGAGGAAACCGAGGTCGACAAATCGGTCATTGATCAAATATCCGACCCGCTCATGCATCTCGTCCGTAACGCGATCGACCATGGGATAGAATCGGCGGAGGTCAGAGAGGCAGCGGGCAAGCCGCTCTACGGAACCGTTACGCTTGAAGCTAAAAATATCGGCAGCGATGTTCTGCTTATCGTCAAAGACGACGGTAAAGGGCTGAATCGCGCCAAAATTATCGAACGCGCTCAGCAGAACGGGCTGCTCGGCGCACAGCACGGCGAGCTCTCGGACAGAGACGCATACAATCTTATATTCCAGCCGGGACTATCGACTCAGGATCAAATTACAGAATTCAGCGGCCGCGGTGTTGGAATGGATGTCGTGGCGCGCAATGTCGAACAGGTTGGCGGCATGATCTACATCGACAGCGTTCCGGGCGAGGGCACGACTGTAACGATGAAAATACCGCTGACGCTGGCCATTATTGACGGTATGAACGTTCGTGTTGGGCAGTCCCATTATACATTGCCAACAACTTCTATTAAAGAGTCCTTCCGCCCGCTTCACAACGATCTTCTGACCGATCCTGACGGCAATCGGATGGTGATGGTGCGCGGCGAATGCTACTCCATACTGGACTTGCACGAACGGTTTCACGACCGGCGCGAGCAGACCGACTTCACGCAGGGCGTGCTGATTATGGCCGAGCAAAACGGCAAATCGCTCTGCCTGTTCGTCGATGAGCTGCTTGGGCAGCAGCAGGTGGTCATTAAGCCGTTGCCTGCCTATTTGCGCAAGCTTAAGCGAAGCAGCGGCTTGTCGGGCTGCACGCTGCTTGGCGACGGCAGCATCAGTCTGATTTTAAATATGGCTGAACTGGTCGGCATCAGCCACACGGCTGGAAGCTAAACGATAATGCGTATACGGAGGAATCGACATGACCATTGACACTGCCCCCGCAATTGCCGCGGAGGAAGACGAGCTAAGAGAGAAATATTTAACGTTTACGATCGGGAGCGAGCATTACGGGATCGAAATACGCTATGTGACCGAAATTATCGGCATTCAGGCGATTACCGAGGTGCCGGAGCTTCCTGACTATATACGCGGCATTATTAATTTAAGAGGCAAAATTATTCCCGTTATGGACGTAAGGCTGCGATTCAAAAAACCGTTCAGGGAATACAGCGACAGAACGTGCATCATCGTCATCGACATCGAGGACATATCTATTGGTTTGATCGTAGACAGCGTATCGGAGGTGCTGGCCATTCCCGATTCCGACATTGTCCCTCCGCCCGAATACAACGCAATGACGAACCGCTATATTCAAGGCATTGGCAACTCCGAAGGCCAGGTGAAGCTGCTGCTCGACTGCAGCAAGCTTCTTAATGAACAGGAAGCAGACAAGCTAGCTCACATCAACTAACAACGGAGGCACACAACATGAACTGGTTCTACAATATGAAGATTGGCAAAAAGCTTGTAATCTCTTTCGTTATCGTATCTCTGCTTGCCGGGGTAGTCGGCATTGTCGGCATATCCAATCTGAATAAAATCGACCGGAATTATACCAAGCTCTATCAAAATTACGGCATTCCGCTTGGCGAGCTGGGGCTGATCGGCATGAATTTCCATAACGGACGGACGCTGCTGAGGAGCATGCTGACAACGGACAGCCAAGCCGATTTACAAAGATACATCGATCAAATCAAAACGTTCGATAAAGAGTACGAAGCTTCAATGGCCATATTCGAATCTACCATCGACTCCGATGAAATGAGGCAAAGCTACAACCAGCTCGATTCGCAAGTCAGAGAGTACATGGCGCTGCGCGATGAATTTATTTCGTTGATTTCATCAGGTCAGACCGAGCAGGCAATCAGCAAAATGAACGAAGCGCAGGCGGTTACCAGCCAGGCGGATCAAATGATCCGCGCGATATTCGCAGGCAAGAACGATGACGGAAGAGCGATCAACGATGAGCTTACGACAACGACGAGAAATGCCGTATATATGATGCTCGCGGTCATCATTATCGCTATGCTGGTCGCGATCGGCCTCGGCCTGTTCACTTCGCGGATTATTAGCAATCCGGTCAGGCAGCTGGTTCATAATGCGGGCCGGATTGCCGACGGCGATCTGGATGTTGCGGTTCCGATAAGCACCAAGGATGAAATCGGCCAGCTTGCGGATGCCTTCGGCAAAATGACGGACAACCTTAACGACGTCATGGCCAGCATTCGTTCCGCATCGGAGCAGGTCGCCTCTGGCGCAAAGCAAATGTCGGAATCCAGCATTTTGCTGTCGCAGGGCGCTACCGAGCAGGCGAGCTCCGTTGAGCAGCTGACCGTATCGCTGGAAGAGGTGGCGACGAAAATTGGGCTGAATACTGACAATGCGATGCAAGCAACGGATAAGACGGCCACAGCCAGAGACAATGCGCTGCAGGGCAATGAGCGCATGAAGGAAATGCTGGTCGCTATGGACGATATCAATGCTTCATCAAACAATATTTCCAAGATCATTAAAGTCATCGATGAAATTGCGTTCCAAACAAATATTCTCGCCCTTAACGCAGCCGTTGAAGCGGCTCGGGCCGGCCAGCACGGCAAAGGCTTTGCCGTCGTAGCCGAGGAAGTCCGCAATCTGGCGGCGCGCTCTGCCAATGCGGCGAAGGAGACGACCGAAATGATCGAGGGCTCCATTCGCAAAGTGGAAGGCGGGATGAAAATCGCCAATGAAACGGCGGCAGCTCTTGGCAATATCGTACAGGACATCACCTTGATCGCGCAGCTTGCCAAAGAGACGGCGGAAGCTTCAACCGAGCAATCGGTCGGCGTCTCCCAAATCAATCAAGGGCTGCTGCAAGTATCTCAAGTTATTCAGACGAACTCCGCTACTTCGGAGGAAAGCGCCGCTGCCAGCGAGGAGCTGACCGGTCAGGCCGAAATGCTGAAGGAACAGGTTAACCGCTTCAAGCTGCGCAGCAGCGCTGACGGCTCGTACAGCGGCAATTATCAAGGAGGCAGAAGCTACGGCAGCTATGCCGCCGCTAAAGCTGGCATTTCCCGTTCGGTTGATGAGGATTTTGCTAAAGCAGCGGCAGGGATGGAGCCGATCGTCATTAGCGATAAGGAGTTTGGTAAATATTGATCTCGACCCCGATCACAGATACGGAGTTCAGCCAGCTGGCCGCTCTTATTAAGACGCACTATGGCATTCATCTGAAATACGAGAAAAAAGCGATGCTGGCTGGCCGGCTGCATCAGCTGCTGCAAAGGCTTCAGCTAGACAGCTTTTCCGACTACTACCGTTATCTTTTGGCTGATCGGACCGGAAGCGCCGCGGCAGAGCTGATTAATCATATATCAACGAATCATACCTTCTTCATGCGTGAAACGAGCCACTTTGATTATTTGCGTTACGAAGCGCTGCCCGCCCTGCAGAAGCAAATTAAAGACCGCGATCTGCGAATATGGTGCGCGGGCTGCTCAACCGGCGAGGAGCCTTATACGCTTGCGATGATTATCGATGAATATTTCGGCGCCAATAAGCATCTATGGGATACCAGCCTGCTCGCTACCGACATTTCAACGAAGGCGCTTGAGCAGGCCATCCAAGGCAGTTACTCGGCGGACACGGTCTCTCCGCTGCCGCCCGTCTGGAAATCGAACTATTTGCGCCGAATGAAGGACGGCCGCTACAGCTTCGCCGATTTCATCAAAAGAGAAATTGTGTTCCGCAAATTCAATTTGATTGAGTCCCGCTACCCGTTCAAACGGCGGTTCCACGCAATATTTTGCCGTAATGTAATGATCTATTTCGACGCGCCTACCAAAGACGCGCTTATTCGAAGGTTCTACAATGCCACTGAGCCCGGCGGGTATTTGTTCATCGGCCATTCCGAATCGCTAGAGCGGAATCAATACGGCTATCAATATGTGATGCCTTCCGTTTACCGCAAGCCATAATGAGAAGCGGAGAAAGATGATGGAAAACAACAAAAAAATACGCGTGCTGATCGTCGATGACTCTCTCGTATTTCGCGAGGCGCTCGCGCGGGGCATTTCCTATGATCCTCTAATCGAGACGCTGTCGCCGGCGCAGGACCCTTTTGACGCCTTGCACAAAATGAATCTATACGCACCGGACGTGCTGACCTGCGATATGGAAATGCCCGGCATGAGCGGACTCGATTTTATCGCAAAAGCGATGCGCAGCGCGCCGCTCCCCATAATCGCGGTATCTTCCCGCGGCGATCTGGCGGAACGGGCTCTGCAGGCCGGGGCTGTCGCCTTCCTATCCAAGCCGCGTTCTCCCTCGAAGGAGGATGTTCAGCGATTCATACTTGAGCTGATCAGACATATTCGAGCGGCTGCGATGCACAGACGGGGCGGCGCCGCTTTTGCCTCAGAACAAAGCAGCATCGATATGATTGCGATCGGCGCCTCCACCGGCGGGACAGAAGCTTTGCACGCTTTGCTAAGCTCTCTTCCGCCCACTCTGCCAGGCATCGCAATCGTCCAGCATATTCCGCCCGTCTTCTCGGCCATGTTCGCGGAGCGTCTGAACCATGCGTGCTCCATGAAGGTGCGCGAGGCGAAGACCGGCGATTTCATTGAACGCGGAACGGTGCTAATCGCTCCGGGCGACCAGCATATGTCTATCGTCAAGCTTGGCCATCGCTACAAAGTGGACTGCCGGCCAGGGGTCAAGGTGAACGGCCATTGCCCGTCTGTCGATGTCCTGTTCGAATCGGCCGCCAAAGCAGCCGGAAGGCACTCGCTCGGCATCCTGCTAACCGGAATGGGAGTAGACGGCGCCAAAGGGCTGCTCGCCATGCGGCGCAGCGGCGCGCGGACGCTCGGGCAAGACGAGCAGAGCTCGGTCGTCTATGGCATGCCAAAGGCCGCGTTTGATATGGGAGCGGTGGAAAAGCAGATGCCGCTTAGCCATATGAAGAAAGCCATTATGGCACTATGCCAGAAATGAGCTCTATTCACCCCAACAATAAAAGGCTTGCCCACTGTCCACAGGACAGCGGGCAAGCCTTTCATTATTTATTGAATGAAACCGGCGCGCAGCAGCAGTTTGTACATAATCGTTGCCGCTTCCGCTCGGGGCATTGCGTCTGCCGGGTTCAGCTCATTCGCCGTATTGCCTTGTTTTACAGAACGATAAACCGTCTTTAAACAAAAACTGGTTTTGAAGTCGCTTTAACCCCACATTTCATGTCACGTCTTGTTCATCCGCTCCGAATTTTTGTGTAATCACGTTCAAGTTGAGCTTGGCCATTGATGCAGGATTAGCGCTGTTTTTGTCGAATAATATTAACTTATGATAAAAAAACATAAAATTTTCGCTTCGGCGCTTCTATTTTTTTTGCTGCTGATCGGCATCCGCGCCGTTTGGGAATATTTCCACATTCCGCCTAAAGCGCCAACCGCAATAGACGGCGTTCTTGATCTGCGCAACTGGGACATAGCCGGCAACAGGCCGATCTCACTTAAAGGAGAGTGGGAGTATTACCCGGATGCGCTGCTCTTCGAGAATCGAAACGCAGACAGCACCGGAAACGGAGATCGCCAGCTTGTTCAACTTCCGAAAAAAAGAGGCTTGCAGACATTGAGTTCCGAACGCAGTTTAAAGACTCACGGAACGTATAGATTGCGCCTTCTCGTCGATGCCGATCCTGATCAAGTCTATATGGTACGAATTCATACGATCTACAATTCATCGGAATTGTACGTAAACGGCAAGCTGGTCAGCCAGTCTGGGAAGCCTTCAAGCAGCGAGGACGGCTACATAGCCAGAAATCATCCATACTCCGGCATTTTCGTAACGGATAAAAACGAAATTGAAATCGTGCTGCATACGGCGAATTTTATTAAACCGACCGAGTACGATTTAACGACGCCAATAAAACTCGGAACGCAAAAAACGCTGCAACAGGAAATCTATTTTTCCTATTCTATGCAGCTGCTCGTTTGCGCCGTCTTTTTGCTCCACATCATATACGCGATCGTCCTTTTAATGCTCGGGGTACGCAAGAAAATGCTGCTTTACTTCATATTGCTTCTGCTGTCTGCCATATTCACGATATTGCTTGATAATGACAGACTGCTTCAATCCTGGCTGTCCATTGAATATACCATCAGTATGAAGCTAGTAATCTGTATATATATCGCGGCCGTTTTTTTCTGTATTCAATTTTTCAAGCATTTGTTCGACATTTACTCTTGGGACAAGATACTGCGATGGTACTCGTTCGTATGTTTGATCTGCATCTTCGCAATAGCAATTATTCCGAGTGCGTACAGCCTAAAAACCGGATCGTTTTTTTTGCTTGTTACGTTAAGCGTATTTTTGCCGCTGTCCTTCAATGCGCTGCGCGCAGCCTTAAAAGGAAAGCGGGACGCACATTTGCTCATGCTGGCATTAGTCGGTCTAACTACTTATTCACTCAGCGGAATAGCCAAAAATCTCGGCTTGGTTTCGCACGAGTATTATCCGGTCGATGTGCTTGCAGCCGTTATCGCCTTCGCGGCCTTTATTTTTAAAGACTATTTCAGAAATATGAACCGCAGCATTCAGTTGGCTGAAAAACTGCAGCAAGCGGACGCGCTGAAGGATAATTTTCTCGCGAATACGTCTCACGAGCTGCGAACCCCGCTGCACGGCATTATTCATATGGCGGAAAATGTGCTCGATGTGGAGAAGAACAGCCTGTCGCTCGAAAGCAAAAAAAACTTAGAGCTGCTCGTAACGGTCGGACAGCGCATGTCGCTGTTGCTGAACGACCTGCTCGATGTGGCGCAGCTTAGAGACGGCAATGTCCGTCTTGAAGTCAGCCGGATTCATATTCCGACCATTATAATCGGGGTGCAGGATATGCTTGTTTTTTTAATCGAAGGCAAGCAGCTGAAGCTGAAATCCGTCGTGCCGGAAAGCTTACCGACCGTCGTTGCGGATGAAAAAAGAATCATTCAAGTGCTATTTAATCTCATCCATAACGCGATCAAATTTACGAATGAAGGAACTATTACCGTATCTGCCGAGGTTCATGGCACCCTTGCCTATATTCATATTACGGATACCGGCATAGGAATGGACGAAGAGACGCAGCAGCGCGTATTTCAGCCTTATGAACAAGGCATCCATGGCACGACCATTACAGAAAGCGGTATTGGCCTCGGCCTGAGCATATGCCGCCAGCTCGTCGAGCTGCACGGCGGTACGTTATCGGTCAAATCTGTACTTGGCGCCGGCTCTACCTTCACCTTCACGCTGCCGATTGCTGACGCATATGCCGCATCTAGCGGCATCGATAGAGTGACAGCCGCAGCAGCCGAAGAACCTGACAATCGCACGGTTCTCCAGCATCAAAAAGCGGCAAACAATACGCTGCTTGACAGCGCTGCTAGCGGCATCAAAATATTGATTGTGGACGATGATCCCGTCAACTTGAAGGTGCTTGAGCAAATCTTATCGCCAGAGGGCTACAGCATCGTGAAAGCAGCTAACGGAAAGGCAGCGCTATCCTTACTGGACAATGAACATTTCGACCTACTTATCGCGGATGT
>Ga0180215_1000340_pt1 | contig 62445 bp, 49 predicted proteins | sample eDN3rd37CBELigBY_FD_128871 | JGI IMG/M metagenome (GOLD analysis project Ga0180215, IMG submission 128871) | Enriched backyard soil microbial communities from Emeryville, California, USA - eDNA 3rd pass 37_C BE-Lig BY (version 2) (version 2) | ecosystem: Environmental > Terrestrial > Soil >... | reverse complement strand
TACTCAATTAAGGATTAGGCTTCTTATGTTTCAAAAAAGCTATATGAGCCTCAATTAGATGCTCTGCAGGAAGCCCACCAAGCTAATGAAGTCTGTCCGTTTTTTAGTTTAACATCATAATATCCAGGTATAACGTACTTTCTATGCATTATTTGTATAACAGTTTGCATGCTAAATTGAGGGTGAAATTGTAGGGGACAATGGCTGTTGTACCCCTACAATTTGGAGTGCACTTTCCTATGCAAATTTCCATATAAATTCCCCACAAATGGCTATACATCAATAAAAAACGAGTGTCAATTTCATATGCAAATGAGCATTCACTTTAAGTTGCATTTTTAATGTTTGTGATAGGAAATGGAACCAGTACTAAATGGAAGTTCTCCTTTTATCTATTCATGCAGGAATTTAATTCATTTTACTGAATATATAAGGAAGGGAGAACAAGCGTAAGGATGTGAAATAATTGAATGACCGAATCATGACTTTTAATTTGCGGTTACATACATCAGATGACAATGAAAATGCATGGCCAAATAGAGTAGACAAAGTAGCAACCGTTATAAAAAAATACAATCCTGTTATGTTTGGTATACAGGAAGGTTTTCATTCTATGCTGACGGAATTAAACGAATATCTTGATGATTATGAGTGGGTTGGGGAAGGCCGTGAAGGTGGGCAACTAGGAGAGTATAGTGCGATTTTTTATAAAAAAAGTAAATTGAAGGTAGTTGAGCAAGGTCAATTTTGGCTTTCAGAAACTCCAGAAGAAGTTGCAAGTATAAGCTGGGAGTCATCATTTCCAAGAATTTGTACATGGGCACAGTTTGCATGGAAAACAGCTGGTAATGAACAATTTTATGTTTTTAATACTCATCTTGATCACATAAGTGAAGAAGCAAGAGACAAAGGAATAGAGCTTATCTGGAATGCTGTATCTACTAAACGCGGCAAGCGAGCACTGCCAGCCATCTTAACAGGAGATATGAATTCAATTCCATCAAGTCATGTCATCCAATTCCTCAGAGGAAAGCGAGAACTAGTTGATGCATATCAATGTCTCAAAGAAGAAGTCGGGGCTACTTTTCACAACTTTCTTGGTGGTGAAGAAGGAGAGCCAATTGATTACATTTTTGTAACAAAAGACATAAAGGTACTGGATACAATTGTTGATCGAAGTGAAATGAATGGTGCATTTCCTTCCGATCATTATCCTATCATTGCAACGGTTTCTTTACCTAGAAGATAGCATTACTTAATCAAACGATTGATCATTTCATAGACTACTAACAAACAAGTTGGTAGTTTTTTTGTGTTTTAAGAAATTATAGAATTAGCTACTGTGGATAACTGTCTAGAATGGATACCTCGTCCAGCTCCAGCGCATAGAAGACCCTCGAGTCATAAGATAGTCCATCAAGAAGGTCAAAGAACGACCTTCTCGCTGACATATCTTATACTTGTTGGGTCTGACCAAGGCGCTTGCGCTTTTGTTCATGGATAAGATAAATGTAACATTGTCTACTCTAATGACAGGAGCTCATCGTATAGAGTGTCAGGAATCAGTCTATACTTTTAGTAAAAACGAAATGAGTGGTGTGATGTTTAAACGGTTTTTTTATACGCTATTGCCCATACTTTATATGGTTTTTATTTGGTTACAATCAGAAATGCCAATTAAGCGAATCATTCAATTTATTGAGATGATGCTATTTTGATAGGTCATGTACTGGAGCTTGCCCATTTCGTTGAATTTGCGCTACTTTATTTACTTATTATTCTTGCCCTTAGCGTGAATGGAGTATTTACTAGGCGCACAAATACTATCGCTCTATGGATCGCCATCCTCTATGGCTGCGTTGATGAAATCCATCAAGCATTTGTCCCACATCGTTCAGCTACTTTATCAGACGTATGGAAGGACAGTGTGGGTGTTTTTATCGCATATTATTTTGTAAAACGGAAAATGTTTACTCACAAGGTTCAAGCTACGGAACTAAAAAGATCCATTAAGTCGTAATCTGCGCAGTCCCTCTTGCTTATAAACATGATTTCGCTTCTAAAACATAGACTAATACTATATATGTTTTTAAGTACTTCATTTATATAAAAGACATCATTAGAAAAATGGAGTAAGGAGAGGGAATTGTGAAGATTACGATTATTGGAACAGGATATGTTGGGCTAGTGACAGGTGTTTGTTTAGCAGATATTGGCCACTCTGTAACCTGCCTTGATATTGACAATAAAAAAATAGAGAAATTGGCATCTGGTATATCACCTATTTATGAGCCTGGCTTAGAAGAATTAATGAAAAAGAACAGTAAAAATGGTAGATTGTCATTTTCAACGAATTATGATGAAGGATGTAAATCGGCTGAAGTCATTTACATAGCCGTTGGAACACCTCAGAAACGTGATGGAACGGCTGATTTGCAATATATTGAGAGTGCAGCAAAATCAATTGCAAAGCACATTACAAATGATATCGTTATTGTAACAAAAAGCACTGTGCCTGTAGGAACAAATGAATATATTAAGAGAGTAATTGAAGCAGAGTTGACAACTACAGTTTCCGTAGAGATTGTTTCAAACCCTGAATTTTTACGCGAGGGCTCTGCGATACATGATGCTTTTCATGGTGATCGCATTGTCATTGGTGCGGAAAACAAAGAGGCCTTAGCAAAGATTGTAGAAATTAATCAACCATTTGGAATTCCAATCTATCAAACGGATTTACGAAGTGCAGAAATGATTAAATATGCAGCCAATGCCTTTTTAGCGACAAAAATAAGTTTTATCAATGAAATTTCAAATATTTGTGAAAAACTTGGGGCCAATGTGGAAGATGTTGCAACAGGAATTGGAATGGATCATAGGATTGGGGATAAATTTCTGCAAGCGGGAATCGGGTATGGAGGTTCTTGTTTTCCGAAAGATACAAATGCCTTAGTCCAAATTGCAGGAAATGTTGATTATGATTTCAGCCTTTTAAAAGCAGTTATTGAAGTTAACAATCGTCAACCAACTTTATTAGTACAAAAAGCAAAAGAACGATTTGGCTCACTTCAAGGGAAACGTGTTGCATTACTCGGCTTAGCGTTCAAACCGAATACAGATGATATGCGTGAAGCAGCGTCAATCACAATAGCAAACATGTTGAGAGAGGAAGGTGCTCAAATTTGTGCATATGATCCTATTGCAATTGAAAATGCAAAACGGGTCTTACCGCCTGAAGTGTGTTTTGTGAAATCATTGGAGGCTGCTTTTAACCAAGCTGATGTTGCAATGATTGCAACTGAGTGGAAGGAAATCAAAGAATTAGATCTGTCGAATGTTCGGAAGTGGATGAAAACACCGATTATCTTTGATGGTCGAAACTGTTTTTCGCTTGATGATATAAGAAGGTCGGAAATTGAATATCATTCAGTTGGGAGACCTCCTATCAATCTGTGATGACAGGTTCGAAACATTGGTAGATGATGGGTGTGGAGAAACGATAAATGTACCTCTCAATATACAATGATCAACAACAGTTAATCTTGAATTATGTAATGGAAAACTAGGCGTCTGCCTAGTTTTTTTCTGGAAAAACTTCAGCCTCTTTACATGAGAAGTCTGCCCGTTTACATAGTTGATAATATGGACATAATGGTACTAAATTTATATTCAAAGTTTACATAGGAATCAAATCTCAAAGCCTTGTAAATTAACAAATCTTACCTAGAGGAAAGTAGGAGAATAAAAGTAATAGCCTCTATGTTGGACTAGACTATTATTGAAACACGGTGAGAATAATGAGTGACTTTATCTATACAAGAACATCCATGGAGCCTGGGGTTTTAGCAAATAATCTACAAGCGATTTATGGGAAGGATTATCCACCAGTTAAAGAATACCATGGGCCCTGGGGCTCCCTTGCTGTTAGTGATTCTCTTTATCATGGATTTCAAGTCTATGAAACGACCCATCACGTTTGTGTGGTTATAGGAGGTCCAGTATTAGAATTTCAAGACAATAGCTTTTTACAGTCAGGTCTAAATCACGAGGGAACGAAGGCGATTTATCAGCGTTGGTTAGAGGGTAGTATGCTATGGGATGAAGATGTAAGTGGACCATTTTCTATTTTAATTGTTAACAAGCTAACATCAGAGATACAGTGTATCACTGACATAATGTCCTTTATTCCAGTTTATTTTTTTCGTGAAAATGACAACATAATGCTCTCAACACATGTAGATGTATTGGCACATGCATCTGGTGAACAACATCTAGTTGATGTGGTGTCAAAAGTAGATTTTATCCTTCATGGTGTGGTCACTTATCCCTACACCGTCTACAAAAATATTCGTCAACTACAACCAGCGTCTTTGCATGTTGTAGTGGGTGAAACATCCCATTTACAAACAAAAGACTATTGGACACCAGCTGAGAAATACAGTTATCGTACAATTGACGAAGCAGCACATACACTAAGGCGATATATTAAAGATTATGTGGATATCGTTGTAACCAATTCATCGTCAATTGCACAATTTATTAGTGGGGGAGAGGACTCTCGTGCCCTTGCAGCGTTATTAGCAAATGAGATAAAACACGATGCATTTGTGTTTCTTGATTCAATGAACCGTGAAGGAAGAGTGGCTAAAAAAGCAGCAAAGGCGTATAATGCAAACTTTATACTAGCGGAACGAGGAGAACAACACTATTTGAATATTTTGCAACCCTCTAGTGACCTTGTTGGTGAAGGAGCACAATATTTCCATGCCCACACATTTGGTTTTCATAAATATTGTAAATTACATGATTACGATGCTGTGTTTGGTGGGTTATTCTCTGATGCTCTTTTAAAAGGTGCACGTGTAAAAAAAATAAAAGGATCAAGGAGGGTGCCTTTCATCCCACAAATTAAGTGGAAAAGTTACTCAGTTACCAAATCCATTTCAAATGGTGTCTTTAACGACCAAATTTTGTCGGAGCTAACAAAACGCCGTCAGGCCCACTTTCAGTATGTAAGAAAATATCGTGATCAATCAGCAGTTGAGTGGTTTGAATTATGGCCAAGCTCGATGAATATGAATATTGCCAATCTTCATGTGAACCGAAGATTGTTTCGGAGTTATGAGCCGTTCATGTCAAAAGATGTGGTCAAGCTTAGTGCAGCTGTTCCGCAGAGTTGGAAATTAAATCGCCGGCTATTTCATAAGGCGGCAAAGCCACTGCTAAAGCCAACGAAGTGGTTATTACATAGTGAAGGACGTCTCCCTTATTTTCCATGGTATATCAATAGTGTGATTCAATTTGGGACATGGCTGACAAATGAAATAGGAGTGAAAATCGGCTTGATTAAGGGTAATCAAGGACCCTGGAACCAATGGGACGAGCTAATGAGCAGCGAGGCATGGAAACAGGCCATTGTAGAGTATTCAAGTGGGGTCAATCAACTGTTACCAGCGTTGAAAGTTCAGGATGTATTCGAACTATTTGATGAAAATCAACTAACCTATCTACAACATATTAACTTAATGCAGACATTGTATCATGGTAGTAGAATAAAAAAAGCTGGGAATAATTGAAGTCGTTATATTCAAAAGTAGAAATAGAACAGTTAATGCAGCAAGTGATTTCGGATATGCCATGGTCAAACTAAGGATTGAGAGCAAATAAAGGAATGAGAAACCGCCCAATCAATAAAGCGGATCCTCATTCCTTTTTCTACTATACACCCGAGCTACTTAGGCATAATCATTTATACTTCACGAAGAATTGCTGTCTTTTTGTCAAAGCTTTTCAAGATCATTCCGATGATTGTTCCAACAATAGCAGGTACAATCCATTCTAAACCATAAGAAGCAAAGGGAAGATACTCACTAAGCATTTGAAGAGGTCCGATATTTAAACCGCTGATTGCCGCAAATACCCCTGTAAAGAGCATCGCACTTCCATAAACCTTACTTGAATGGTGAAAGTAACGGCTAAGAAATGTTAGTACAGTCAAAACAATTGTTAATGGATATGCAGTTACTAAGAAAGGTACAGAAACTTTTAAAATTTGGCTTAAGCCAAGGTTTGATAAAACGAACCCTATTAAAGTGAAAACAATGACTACTGTTTTATAACTAAACTTAGGAAACAGATTTGAAAAGTATTGTCCACATGCAGCGGTTAATCCAACTACAGTGGTAAAGCATGCTAATGTAAAAATGATCCCAAGTAACACAGTACCGCTTGGTCCTAATAATAGCGTTGAAGTTGCTGATAAGATTTCTGTTCCACTTTCAAAAGTACCATTTCCCGCCATTTTTCCACCAAGGAGACCAAGGCTTATATATACGACAGAAAGCAAAATCCCAGCGATTACTCCTGCCTTTATAGCATAGCTAGTTAATTGTTTTCGATCCTTAATTCCCTTTTGTCCAATGGCTGTTAGTATAACAATTCCAAATGCAAGCGAAGCAAGAGCATCCATGGTGTTATACCCTTCAATGAATCCAGTTGTAAAAGGGGTTTGTTGATAAGTGCCAGATGGTGTTTGGAGCGAACCATCTAGGTTGATAAATCCTATTCCACATAAGATGACAATGGCTAAAATAAGGATAGGTGTAATCCACTTTCCCATATATTCTTCCATCTTCGTTGGATTTAGACTGATAATATAGACAAGTCCAAAGAAACAAATGGTGAATAGTAACAATCCAAGTGATGAATTGAACGTACCACTAGTAAATGGCACAATGGTCATTTCGTATGCTACCGTTGCATTTCGAGGTATGGCAAGGAAAGGTCCGATACACAAGTAAATGACAACCATAAAGACTGTGCTGAAAACGGGATGAACTCGATCACCAATCGCTTGAGCACCACCTTTTACAAGCGAGACGGCAACCAGTACAATAACTGGAAGTCCAACCCCTGTAGCCACAAAGCCAAGAATGGCAGGCCAAAAGGATGTTCCCGATTGTTCGCCTAGGTATGCTGGGAATATTAAATTTCCAGCACCAAAAAACATCGAAAATAACATTAGACCTATGAATAAGCTGTCAAGTTTCTTCAAGATTTTACACTCCTTTTATTATATATTCCATAATAAAACGTGACCCTCGGTCCGATGGTGAAATGAAAGGTACACCAATCTTATGAGAAACTACAGCTTTTTCTATCCTGAAGAATAAGTAGTAACTAAGAGGGAAACAGTATGAATAGTCTTCTTCCATTAATTTCTGTAAAAGCAAAATGATAGCTTGTTAAGTTAAATTAATATTATAATAGAATAATTTATCAGAGAGGGTATAATCCGTCAATATTTTTTGAACATTCACATCATCTACCAAATCTGTTAATAAAAATTTGAGCAGAGGTTAGTAGGTTATAAGCGAGGAAGAGTCGTATAAATATTACCTAGCGCTGAAAAGGTTGAAAGTTGAGATTTCTAAGAATAAAGGGTTCCTGTATGTGGTGCTTTTCATAAATTATGTGCGGAAATGAAAGTCAAATTGGTACAGTAAAATAGTAAATTATGCATTGTAATTGAGGAGTTTCTTTAATTAGGGATACAAAGACCTTATTATTTAGTTATGATACGGTTATTGTTACCGTAACGATCCAAAACAAGGGTTGTAGCAATAGTAAAATAAGCGGAAATTTTACCGTTAAATGCAGATTAGAGGCCGTTTTGGGGTAAATAGGGGGAGTTTTTCCGCCTATACAATGCGTATTTCCCGACATTCACGTTTTTCGAGTCAAATAAGTGGAATCTCTCCCTCTATTTTTTACTATCTTCAGTGCCATTGGCTATTTAAGGGGAATTTTTCCCTTTAGTTTTCAGACCAAAGTGCTTAACTTGCCCCTCTAATCGATAAGAGCGAATTCTCACGTTCAGGGATGAAGAATTAGCAGCTTTTTATCGACCAGCTTTATAACAATCAATAATATTGTTGCTCAAAACGTGGTTACTGCAAATGAAAGAAGTTTTGACCCTCTTTTTTAATAGTACAATACTTATTGCCCATCATACTAATGATGTCAATTGCTATCTCAAAGGTAATGGAAGTTCGTAGAAACCTTACTAAATAAATGAATTGATGTTATTACTAAAAGAAGGCTAAACATTCCATTAAATCTAGCAAAGCCTCCTATTTAACGGTCTCACATTAGATTTTCTTTACAGTTTCAGTTAATGTCGTTTGTATTTCTTCGTCCCATACTTCATGAATTTCAAATGTTCCTTCCTCAAAAAACAACGGAAATCTACGTTTGAACCAAGCTTGCATTGGTAGTGCTAACGCTTCTTGAATTGGGACCCACGCTAGTTCACCTTCAGGCGGGTTTTCTAACAAACTTCCTTCATAAGAGGTTGCAAGGTAATTAAACACCATATATCGATAATTTGACTTTGCATCGACGTATTCATCAATTCCTTTGAAAATCAAATCTTTAACAATCAAACCAGTCTCTTCCCATACCTCACGAATGGCTCCTTCTGAAGGACTTTCTGGAATTTCAATCTTTCCACCAGGGCCGATGTACCCTGGAAATCCTCTTCGATTAGGTCTGTTTAATAGTAGAACGTAGTCATCATCTTGAATTAAACACATTGTATATAAATCTACTTTAGTAGTATTCGTCATTTTTCACACCCCTTGATTTAACTATATCAAATCTAGCGGTGCTAGGCACCATGCAAATCACGGTGCCTAACACCAAGCTGCTAGTATAAGGTGTATGTCGTAGCAAATCAAAAGGGTGCTGGTTACTATCCTTTATATGCTACTGCAATTAAAGCCGGAGAGTCAGACTTATAACTGTCACCCTTGAAATTCCCGTATAGTTCAACACGACTAAATCCGGCAGTATCAAATGCGGCTACTAGCTCGTTTGATGTAAGGGGATAAAGGTCAACACTGTTGTTGAAGGTTTTTTGTTCCACCGAGTTTTCAACGGTTAATGTACCATGAAATTTAATTTTATTAGGCAGATGTTCATATGCTCGGATAAAGGTAATTCCTTTTTCTGCGCGATGAATCACGGGTAATTCCGTGATATGCCGTTGTAGGACCATGTCATAATTTACTGTTTGTACAATAAAAACGCCATTTTCTGATAATAAATGATACCCCCTTTTTAACATATTTGTTATGTCGTCTAGAGAATCTAGATGAACAATGGAGTTACCAATACACATAATCATGTTAAATATTTTTTCAATACTATCAATTTCTTTCATATCTAACGCAAAAGCATCAATAGAAAGTTGTGCAGCATGTGCCTTTTGCTTTATGCTTTCAATCATTTGTTCATCAAGGTCAACGGCTGTAACCTCGAATCCTGCTTTTGCCAAAGCAAGTGCCTGGTTGCCTGAACCAGCTGCTACATCAAGAATCTTTTTTCGATTAGAAGCAAATTTAGTAATAAAGTCAATTTGGATAGGATTTTTTGGGAAGATCTCGTCATAGTAATGGCTTAATACTTGATAAAAACTCATTTATTTTTCTCCTTTTCCATTATTTTATATTTGAACGAACCTACTTGCAGAACAGTTGTGTATTTATAAAATTTATATATTTACTCCAGTCTACTTGATATTCATTCTCAACGAAGTGAACTGTGTCACATTGGGTAGTCACCAAAAATTTTGTCCTGGGAGTATTATCGAATTAGGAATATCATTATTGATTTTGTTGTCTTTGGTAAGTATTATCCTTTATATTAGGATGTAACAAGTCATGCTAGGGGTGACATTATGGCAACAATTTATGACATTGCGAAAAAAGCTGGATTTTCTATTACTACTGTTTCAAAAGTATTAAATAACTATCCAGATGTTAGTGAAAAGACACGAAAGAAAATTTTAGACACGATAGAAGAAATCGGCTACTATCCAAACTCACATGCTAGAGCATTGATGACAAAAAAATACTGGACAATAGGTGTAGTCTTTATTGAGGCCCTAGATGTGGGTATCAAACACCCATTTTATAATGCTGTCATTGAAAGTTTTCGAAAAATGGTTGCTGAATCTGGCTATGACCTCTTACTAGTCTCAAAGAATATTGATAACAAAAGGAAAAGTTATATTGAGAGGTTTCAGCAAAGGGGGGTTGATGGGGTAATTGTTGTTTCACCATTAAACTTTGATAAAGAGGTAATGGAACTATTAACTCATGAAATTCCTAGTGTATTTATCGATTTAAACAGTAAGGAAGTGAGTGTTGTAAATAGTGACAATCAATATGGAAGTGAGCTAGCGGTCAATCATTTATACTCGTTAGGACATCGTAAGATTGCTCATATTGCTGGATCACAAGAAACTCATGCAGGTAGTGAAAGGTTGATAGGGTTTCAACAAGCCTTGAGAAAGCACCACCTTCAAATACCTACATCCTATATTGTCAACGGTGGTTTCTTTGACGTAGAAAGTGGAAAGAAAGCGATGCAACAGCTGCTGACTTTAGGTGAAATCCCAACAGCCGTTTACGCAGCTGGTGACATGCTAGCGATTGGGGCGATAAAGGAAATCAGAAGGCAAGGATTAAAGGTTCCAGAAGATATTTCAATTATAGGCTTTGATGACATTGATATTGCTGCTCATATAACACCTTCTTTAACAACAATAAGGCAAAATACAGAGTTAATTGGAAAACAAGCTGCAGCACTTTTGATTCAACAAATGGATATGAAAAAGAAAATTCCACTACGTATAACTACTCCTGTAGAGCTGGTTTATAGAGAATCAACTATGGGAATCAAATAATCATTTTTTTATTAATCAAAAGCGCTTTCGGAAGAAATGGCTAGCCTTCATGGTAGTAACAGTGTGGAAGGATACAAAATATAATGAAACGGCAATTTTCATTATATTTTGATATTTTTTTAACTATTATCTAGCTAGTATTGACATTTAGAATGCATTGTTTGTAAAATTTAATCGAAAGCGCTTTAGTTTTTTTTATGAGTATAGTAGTTTAATGGATTACTAGAATTATTATGCTTTTTATCGAAAGCGATTTCGGTGGAAAATGAAAGCGTTTTATATAACTTTTGTAAAGGAGAATGTGAATGTTGAAAAGGTTGGTCAGTGTATGTTTGGTTGTTTTGTTATTTAGTTCTAATCTCCCTTTTATCTCACATGTGAAAGCAGAGGAAAAGGAGCCTGAAGATAGTGGAAATATACTCACTGATGGTACATTTGATGTTCCAGCAGAAAACTATGGCAACTCTGAAAATGTTAGTAATGGCTGGAACATCCATAATCAAGGTGATTATGAACAGTGGGCAGGGAAAGCAGCATTTACTGTAGTTGATGGAAAGTTAAACGTTGAAGTTCAACAAGTTGGCTGGGAATGGTGGCATATTCAATTATTTCAAGAAGCTGCAATTCCTGCAGGAAAATATAGCCTACAGTTTGATATGAGCTCAGAAATTGAAAGACCTGTATATGTTGAATTAGTAGGAGTGGCTATGAAAGAGGTAGCTGTCGATCAAAATGAGCAGACCTATAATGTGGAATTTGATGTAGCTGCTGACGATAGTTATAAGTTCCTATTTGGTTTTGGTAGAGCATCATCAGACCAACAGCTTGAAACTCCGTATAAGCTTACACTTGATAATGTCAAACTTATTAAAGTAGAAGAACCTACAGAAGACCCGGTGGAGGAACCAAGTCCAGGTGAGGAAGAACCAGGTGATGACCCAATCACTATTCCGGACATTGAGGAAGATCCATTAGCAGAAAATTGGGACTTAGTGTGGGAAGAGAGCTTTTCAGGAAGCAAGCTTGATACTTCAAAATGGAATTATGATACTGGAAATGGCTATGTGGGAGCAGATGGTACATATGTCTCAGGTTGGGGAAATGAGGAGCTAGAATACTATCAAAAAGAAAATGTAAGTGTTGAAGATGGGAAGCTAGTAATTGAAGCGAAGAAGGAGCAGGTATCAGATACGAGAGGTACATATGACTTTACTTCGGGGAAGATTACAACAAAAGGTAAATTTTCTCAAAAATACGGAAAATTTGAAGCCAAAATTAAATTACCACAAGGACAAGGATATTGGCCGGCATTTTGGATGATGCCTCAGAATGATGTATATGGCGGATGGGCCGCATCCGGGGAAATCGATATAATGGAAGCAGCAGGCGGAGATATCAAAGCCGCTGGTGGTGCCATCCACTATGGTAGTCAATGGCCTAATAATACGTATACTGCAAAGGATTATCATTTCCTTGAGGGTAAAGATATTACTGATTTTAATGTCTATAGCGTGGAGTGGGAACCAGGTGAAATTCGTTGGTATGTAAATGGTGAGCTATTCCAAACATTAAATAACTGGAGTAGTACAGGTGCGGGTAATGCAACGAAATATGCTTATCCAGCACCATTTGATCAGGAGTTTTACCTTATTTTAAACCTGGCAGTTGGTGGTTGGTATGGTGGAAATCCAGACCAAACTACTGAATTCCCAGGAAAGATGGAAGTAGAATATGTACGTGTTTATGAAAAGGATGAGTATCGTGAGCCGGTCGAACCTTCTTTTGAGGCAGAGGAGTTGCCAGAAGGTACAAAAGCAGCGATTGATGGTAACTATGTATATGATCGTCAATTCAATGAGGGATTTACATCCATCACGAATGGTGCAGATTTAACAACAAAGTGGAACAGAAATTACTGGAATTTAGTTTATATGGATGAATTCAATGGCAACGGAACAGCTTCTGTTGAACAAATTGGAGACGAACGGTTTGCTAAAGTAGACGTTCTAAACGGTGGAAACCAACCATATTCTGTGCAGTTAATCCAAAATGTTACTCTCGGAAAAGGAAGATGGTACAAGCTCAACTTTGACGCGAAATCATCAACAAATCGTACGATGAATGTGAAAGTTGGTGGAGGTCCAGACCGGGGATATACAGCCTATTCACCAAGTAGAGACTTTGAATTAACAAATGAAGTGAAAAATTATGAATTGATGTTTCAGATGCAGCACGATACAGACTTAGCAGCACGTTTGGAAATGAATCTTGGTCTTAATACAAATCCAGTTTGGATTGGGAATGTTGTACTAGAAGAGGTAGAGGCACAAGATCCATACAATCAAGATGCTCCAAAAGCTCCTTTGAAAAATGGAAATCATGTGTATAATGGAACATTTGATCAAGGAAGCATGGACCGCTTGACATTTTGGAACGTAGTGACAGATAGTGCGGATGCAACTGCTTTAGTTGATGAAGTTGAAAGAAAATTAACTGTAAATATCAACAATGGCGCTTCAGATGCTGCTGCAGTGATGGTCGTTCAAAAAGGGATGAATCTACTTGCAAATGATGAGTATAAATTAACATTTAATGCTGCAGCAGAAGCAGATAGGGTAATAAACGTTGCATTTTTAAGTGAAGATGGAACTGTGACTTACTTTGAGAATGAAGTGGCACTAACAACAGCAATGGGGAAAAAAGAGTTCAGTTTCACTATGCCAAACAGTACTGACACAGCAGGGCAATTAGTTTTCATGGTAGGTGGAAGTGAACATGATGTATTCCTTGATGATGTTAGTTTAACTCGTCTTACAAACAATAATGTGGGCTTAACATTTGATGACATTTTTCCATTGAAAAATGGTGACTTCTCAAATGGGTTAACAAAGTGGTCAAGACATGTTCAAGGTGACTATGATGGTCCTTCTAGTGCAACACTTGAGGAGGAAAATGGGGCAGCAAAGGTAACAGTTACTAACGTTGGAATCAATCCTTGGGATGTGCAGTTGTTTCAATCGGGCCTTTCACTCAAACAAGGAGAAACGTATGTTGTTGAGTTTGATGCAAAATCTTCAGTTGATAGAAAGCTAGAAGTTGTTGTGGATAATGGAGCACCAAGTTATCAACGCTTCTTTAATGAGATTGTTGAATTATCTAACACATATGAAACCTACCAATTTGAGTTTACAATGTCACAGGATGATGTAACAAATCTTCAATTTCTTTTAGGAAATGTTGATAATCAAGGCGTTTCTGGAGCTCATGAAGTAATGGTTGATAATGTCCGTTTTGAAGTGAAGAACGAAGGGAAAAAGTTCTTTCCGTTACAAAATGGTCATTTTTCAGACGGGTTAACAAAGTGGTCAAAGCATGTTCAAGGTGACTATGATGGTCCTTCAAGTGCAACACTTGTCGAGGAAGATGGAGCAGCAAAGGTAACTGTTGACAATGTAGGTATTAATCCTTGGGATGTACAGCTTTTTCAATCAGGTCTTGCTTTAACCAAAGGAGAAACGTATATTGTGGAGTTCGATGCGAAATCATCACTTGCTAGAAAGCTAGAAGTTGTTGTGGATAACGGAGCACCAAGCTATCAACGCTTCTTCAATCAGATTGTTGACTTAACGGATGCTTTCGAGACGTATCAGTTTGAATTTACGATGACACATGATGATGTTACTAATCTATTACTCTTGTTAGGAAATGTCGATAATCAAGGAATCACTGGTACACATGATGTAATATTCGATAACGTGAAATTTGAAGTAAAGGGTGCGCGAGAGGCACTTTCTGGAGGAAAGCAAGATGAGCCGGGCGACGGAACAGAGGAACCGGGCGATGGAACAGAAGAACCGGGCGATGGAACAGAAGAACCGGGCGACGGAACAGAAGAGCCGGGCGACGGAACAGAAGAGCCGGGTGACGGAACAGAAGAACCGGGTGATGGAACAGAAGAGCCGGGCGATGGAACAGAAGAACCGGGCGACGGAACAGAAGAGCCGGGCTATGGAACAGAAGAGCCGGGTGACGGAACAGAAGAACCGGGTGATGGAACAGAAGAGCCGGGCGATGGAACAGAAGAGCCGGGCGATGGAAGTAAGCAACCGAACGATGATACTAAAGCTCCTGGAACATCGAAGGATGAACAAGATACACAAAAAAGAGATAATCAACTTCCGGATACGGCAACAAGTATGTATAACATTCTTCTACTTGGAATTTTACTCCTAGCTATTGGTGTAACAATATTCTATAGAAGAAGCCGAATATAAAACCTTAGAAACTACGATGTCAAACCTTCTTACCGCTTTGGTAGGAAGGTTTTTTAAAAGGAAAAAGAGTATGTATCATGATCACTGTGGCTGTTGAGTTAAAGATTAATCTCTTTCAGACTATTTGCGGAACGAGGATCATAAAGTCATATCAAAATGAAGGGTTTAGAGTAATAGCGGAACGAGGAACCAAAAGCCCAATCAAAATAAAGGATCTAAAGTAAATAGAGGAATGAGGACCCACCAAAATTATAAAGCGGTTTCTCATTCCTCTAAGGAAAGAAACGGAATACTGTATCGCTTTACCTAACTGTATCGTGATAAAACCAATTGGATTCATAAAAACTCATATAGAGAAATTTCGATTCTAAAATAGGTCATAACAATTTTGATTCATAAATTGTTCTTTTCATATAAAGGAATTTTAGGATATTCATAGAATTCACCACTAAAGAGAACATGTTGAATGGAGGATAATATTGGAAAGCCAAAAAAAGCTAAAACCCACCGATGCTGCCATGCGATTTATAGAAGAGTATTACCCCACCTGCTATGCTGCAGTATTGGCAGGAAGTATCGTAAGAGGAGAAGGAACGGAATCATCTGACCTGGATATCGTTATTTTTGATGAACATGTTGAATTTTCTTTTCGTGAAAATTTTTATAAACATGATTGGAGAATTGAGCTATTTGTTCATAATTTAACAAGTTACCGATTCTTTTTTGAAGATGATTGTAAGAGAGGGAGACCTTCACTTCCAAACATGGTGTCTGAGGGAATCGTATTAAAAGACAATGGGGTGCTAGGAAAGATAAGAGACGAGGCGAATCAACTATTATTGGCAGGGCCGGTAAGATGGGATAATGAAACAGCCAAACTGAAGCGGTATTTTTTAACTGATTTAGTGGAAGATTTTATCGGTTCAACGAATCGAGCAGAATCAATTTTTATTGCAAACTCATTAGCTGATCTCACCCATGAGTTTGTCTTGCGAATGAATGGTCAATGGGTTGGGTCCTCAAAGTGGATATTTCGTGCTTTAAGAAAATATGATCCAGAATTTGCGAAACGATTTGTAGCGGCATTTGACCTGTTTTACAGAACTGATCGTAAACAGGAAGTTGTCAAATTAGTGGATGAAGTCTTGGAGCCATACGGAGGAAGATTGTTTGATGGATTTACTTTGGGAAAATAAATGGCAGGGTGAAAAAATGAATGAAAAGATAACTTTTTTAAAAGAAAATGATCATATCCTAGGTATGTTTATTGATATAGTAGGAGAATTGAAAATATCTAGGCGTAAGGATCATTATGTGTCTCTTGTTAGTTCCATTATCGGTCAACAGTTATCGGTCAAAGCATCAGAAACCATTAGCCGTCGTTTTCTAGAGTTGTTAGATGGAAGGGTTACTCCAGAAAGAGTGATAGGTCTATCAGAACAAGAGCTTAGGGTGATTGGAATTTCACACCCGAAAATGAATTATATTAAAGATTTGTCGGAAAAGGTAATGCAAAACGAGGTAAACTTAGATACCCTTACTACCCTTGGCAATAATGAAGTGCTCGCGATTTTAACAAGTGTCAAAGGAATCGGACAATGGACTGCTGAAATGTTCTTAATCTTTTCGTTAGGAAGAGAAAATGTCTTGTCGATGCTGGATGTGGGTTTACAACGTGGTGCGAAATGGTTATATAACAGTGAGGATGGTAAAAAAACAATGGTAGAAAAAGGGCAATTTTGGGGACCATATTCTTCCATAGCATCGCTTTACCTATGGGAAGTGGTCAATCGTGGGTATATTACCAAGTATCGTTCGTTTGAGGCATTTTTGAAAAGTACTTAATGAAAACGTATACACTAACTATTTTTAGGATGAGGTGTTATTCATGATAGATAGAAAAAAGGTCGTTGAGAGACATTTTCCTACATATACCAAAATCGAACCATTAGCTCCATTATCTGTTGGAAATGGAGAATTTGCGTTTACGGCTGATATCACTGGTCTTCAAACGTTTCCTTCAGAATATGAAGTGCCACTTGGTACTCAATCTCAATGGGGGTGGCATTATACTCAAAAGCCAAATCTATATGATTTTAAAGATATTAAACTACAAAGCTTAGAAACACATGGGAGGAGGGTTTCATATCCTTTATATCCTGAAGGCCATGATGAGGCTTATCATTGGTTAAGACAAAACCCACATCGGGTTCAGCTTGGACAAGTATCTTTTCGTTTTATAAAAGAAAATGGTGAACAGGCTGAGAGTAGGGATATAGAGGGGATCAAACAGACACTCAATCTTTGGGAAGGTGTCTTATATAGTGAGTTTCTTGTAGCTGGAGTTCCAGTGAAAGTTGTAACAACTTGTCATCCCAAAATAGACCAGGTTAGTGTAAAAGTAAATTCTCCTTTAGTAAAGGATAGAAGATTACAAATTGTCGTTCGTTTCCCAAATCCGGATATGACGTCACGAGATTGGGACAAATCCATTTTTCTTAACTGGGAACATCGAGAGGGGACTGTTACGAAGCTTTCCTCAACATCAGAACACTCTGCTTTCATTGAAAGAATAATAGACCATGACAAGTATAAAGTAAATTGTGCTTGGTCTTCTGGAAAATTAACGCAAACATGTTCTCATGAGCTAACCCTTTTTCCTGATAAAAGTGAACAAGAGTTGCACTTTTTAATCAGTTTTGCGCCTGAAAAACCAGAAACCTCTTCGTTTTATGACACTATTTCAGCAAGTAAAGCGCATTGGGAAAACTTTTGGAGATCTGGAGGAGCAATTGACTTGTCCGAAAGTAGTGACAAACGAGCACATGAACTAGAAAGGAGAATTGTGTTATCACAATTTTTATTAGCTATACATAGCGCAGGATCAACCCCACCTCAAGAAACGGGACTAATGTATAATAGCTGGTTTGGTAAATTTCATTTGGAAATGCACTGGTGGCATGCAGCACATTTTCCTCTATGGGGAAGAGGAGACTTGCTAGATAGAAGTGTGGAATGGTATACCAGCATTTTTCCAATAGCGAAGGAATTAGCTGCTTCTCAAGGGTATGAAGGTGTACGTTGGCCGAAGATGGTTGGAATAGATGGTCAGCAAAGCCCTTCGCCGATTGCCCCTGCATTAATATGGCAGCAGCCGCATCCCATTTCATTAGCGGAGCTTTGCTATAAAGAAAGGCCAAGTGAAGAAACATTGAATCGTTGGAAAGAAATTGTTATTGAAACAGCCAATTTTATGGCTTCTTATGTAGTGTGGGATGAGGAAAAAGAAGCATACATTCTTGGTCCGCCATTAATCCCTGCACAGGAGTGCCACAAACCAGAAGAAAGCTACAATCCTCCTTATGAGCTGGAATATTGGAAATATGGCTTAGAAATTGCAATCAAGTGGGTAGAACGTCTAGGGGAGAAAGCCAGTCCGAAATGGGGAGAAGTAGCGAATCAGATGGCTGAGCCTCCGACAAAGGATGGAGTGTATCTTGCGCATGAGGGGTGCTTAGCTACATTTAGTCAGTATAATCACGACCATCCATCAATGGTTGGAGCATACGGAATTTTGCCAGGTTCACTCATTGATCCTGAAAAAATGAGGAAAACGTTACAGCGTGTTCGAGAGGAATGGCAGTGGGAAACTGCATGGGGATGGGATTTTCCAATGTGTGCAATGACGGCAGCACGATTAGGTGAGGGACACAGTGCTGTGGATTTTCTGTTAATGGATGCAGCAAAAAACAAATATTTGCCGAATGGTCATAATTATCAAAGACCAGGATTAACAATTTATTTACCAGGTAATGGGGCATTGTTAACGGCTGTTTCAATGATGGCTTGTGGGTGGGAAGGTGCCCCTGATGGAAATGCACCAGGTTTTCCTAAGGATGGTACATGGGTTGTAAAATCTGAAGGACTTTTTCCTTCGTTATGATGAGAGGAATAAGAACAATGAAGCAGAAAATGAATATCAAACCATAGATTCATTTCTTTTCCCAATATTTTATACGGATTGTGGAGGAAGTTGGGAAATGAAAAGTAGTTGATTAAAAAGGAAGGACACTGTTCAAACAATTCTCTAATAAAGAAGCGTGTGGTTTCTCATGTTGTTTGATTTTTTGCCCATCACCTCTTGTAATAAAATGAAAAGAAATAGGCGTTCAAACCATACAAATCTCCCTAGGCTGCATAGGATAGAGAGATATCAGTCTAGGAGGTAAAAATATGAATTATCATATGTTAATGGGAAGAAGAAATTTTTGTTGGATGAAAATGCATGAGGCACACTCACACTTTTTATATTGGCAGAATGCTTTTCAACATCATGATGCGATGCTTGCCCAGCAGCCTTTATTGCAATTTAATCCATATACCCAGGTGAATCCACATTTGGAAGTAAATCCGATTACGCAGGTAAATCCAAATGTCGAGGTGAATCCTCAAACTCAAATCAATCCGCATGTGCTAAGTGGCTTTGAGGTAAATCCACAAACACAAGTGAATCCTCATGTATTAAGTGGTTTTGAAATAAGTCCGCAAACACAGGCATATTTCAATTTTGATCCTGATTTAAATGTGAATATTGGAAATTCATTTAAATAGAAGCGTTGTACTATTGAGAAGAGCTTCATAGCTAAGCAAAGTGTCAGGTACCAGAGACTTCTAACTTTAGATTATGTCCTTGCTACCTGGCACTTCTCTTTTGGTGTTAGTAGAATGATAACCTTGTGTTAGGCTAGTTAAATATGCTACATATATAGGTAGCTGTTTAATAATGCAACATTAATGAGGGAGAGTTATGAAGATAAAAGCATTAGTAATTGCTCCATATGAGGGGTTAAGAGAAGTAGTGAAGCAGGTTGCAAGTGAGTATAGCCAATTTGATGTCGATGTTGAAGTAGGGAACCTTGAAGAAGGAGCAGAAATTGTTTCGGAAATGGGTGGAGACAGCTACCATGTCATCATTAGCCGTGGTGGTACAGCAGAGTTTATTCGACAGGTTGTCACGATCCCGGTGATTGATATCCAAGTATCGGGTTATGATATGTTACGCGTATTAACACTTGTCAGTGGCTATCCAGGTAAGTCTGCGATTGTGGGATTTTCAAATATTTCACAAGGTGCTTCGACAATTTGCAGCTTACTTGATATGGAGATTGAAAACTTAACTATTGAAAATCGCGAAGAGGTAAGAGACCTTTTAACCGACTTAAAAGCGAAGGGCTATGAAGTGGTCATTGGTGATGTAGTCACAGTGAATGCAGCAAAAGAAATTGGACTAACTGGGATTTTAATCACTTCTGGGGTTGAGGCTGTAGCCAACTCGTTTGAAGACGCGGAACGAATACATGGCATTTTTGATGGTATGAAGAAGGAATTGGACCTCTATAAAGCCGTTTTTGACCATGACAAACGAGGTATGCTTTTACTTGAAGGTAAACGCATTGTCCAAAAAAATTCCTGTGCTGAAAGCTTGTTAAACACTCCTAAAAGACTAGAAAGTATTACACAGTTTGCTCAAAAATCGGTAGAGCTACAAAAGGAATCAAAAATGATGTTTGAGCATGAAGAATCAGTGTGGGAGGTTACTGCATCTCCACTTTTAATACATTCTTGTGTAGTAGTGCTAAAAAAAATCTGGAGTAAAAAAGACTTATCAAAAGGGATTGAGATTTATGAACTAACTCGTACTCATGCCATTATTGGAACTAGTGGCCAAATGAAAAGTGTAAAAGAAAAGGTGATGGAATCTAGTAAAGAGGAGCGTTTTGTTTGGATTGTAGGTGAACACGGAACAGGAAAAGAACTCGTCGCTGAGGCAATTCATCAAAATAGTGAGAAACGACATCTACCTTTTGTAAAAATTAATTGTAAGCAAATAGGCGATGTTGAGTGGGGAGAGTTGTTAACGAACTCCTCTTTTGGTACGGTTTATTTAAAAAATATCGAAGCACTACATTCAGCTGGACAACAACTCCTTTGTCAAGTAATCGAAAAAAGAAAGAATGGCCCAAGGGTTGTAGTCTCTTCCAATCAAGCTCTTTTACATGATGTGAAGAAAGGTAATTTTGAACACGAACTCTATTACTCCTTAGCCGATCAGACTATTTTCCTCCCACCGCTGTATGAAAGGAAGGAAGATATTGAAGCACTGGTTCATTTGTTTATTTCACAATTGCAATCTAAAATTGGAAAACAAATAGTAGGTATTCGGAAAGATGCATTAATGGCATTGCAAGAATATGATTGGCCAGGGAATGTTGACCAATTAAAGCAAACACTTAAGCAGTTGATTTCTGAATCGAAAAGCTATTATATCGAGAAAGAAGCTACAGAATTTTTGTTACATAAACTGCAGACACATAATGATGCGAAAAACAACAGTATTTATAACGGGACTTTGGCAGAAATTGAAAAGCAGGTCATTATGCAAGTTCTAAAAGAAGAGAATATGAATCAATCTAGAGCGGCTGAACGCCTCGGAATCAATCGTTCTACCTTGTGGCGCAAGTTAAAATAATAACTTGTGCCATTTTTTCACACAAAAAAATTGTCGAGAAATGTTCAATAATGTATTGCTTTTTGCAACGTGATAGATTATCATAACTTTTGTAAGCGATTAACATTCAATAATAAGTGTTTAAAAATACAACACTATGATATGATTAAGGGGGAAACAACATGAGAATTAAAGCCAAATTAGAAAGTATTCCCGGTGGAATGATGGTTGTTCCGTTGCTACTTGCAGCAACAATAAATACATTCTTTCCGAGCTTACTTCGAATCGGAAACTTTACGGAAGCGCTTTTTGTAAACGGTGCCTCTACATTAATTGCACTATTTTTACTATGTACAGGTGCACAAATTAATCTGCGCATGGTTGGTGTAAGTTTAGGAAAAGGTGCAACACTTTTAGGTACAAAATGGATTGTTGGTGCTTTATTTGGACTTATTGCCTATATGTTTGCAGGTGAGAATGGCTTATGGCTTGGATTGGCACCGGTTGCAATTATTGCAGCCATGACGAACAGTAACGGTGGTTTATACATGGCAATTGTTGGTCAATACGGTGGAAAAGATGATAAAGCTGCATATTCATTATTAGCATTAAATGACGGACCGTTTTTAACAATGGTTGCACTATCCATTTTTGGTGCGATGGGATTTGTTGATGGAATGTTTTCAGTCGTTTCATTTATTTCAGTTCTGTTACCAATTGTCGTTGGGATGGTGTTAGGTAATCTTGATGGTGAAATGAGAGACTTCCTTGATAAAGGTAGCTCCATGTTAATTCCATTCTTTGCTTTTGCATTAGGTATGGGAATTGATTTTGGTAAGATTATTGAAGGTGGATTGTCAGGTGTTCTTTTAGGTTTAGCGACTGTGTTTATTACAGGTACAGCAGGTTACCTTGTATTTAAGGCGATGGGATGGAACCCGATTGTTGGTGCTGCAGAAGGTTCAACTGCAGGTAATGCTGTAGCAACACCAGCTGCAATTGCCGCTGCAAGTGCAGGGTTTGCTGCGCATTCTGAGTTAGCAACAGTTCAAGTAGCAGCAGCTGTTGTAACAACAGCAATTCTTCTTCCAATTTATATTGGAATCCTTGTAAAGAGATTAGAGAAAAAAGGCGTTACATTCAATAATTAGAAATATGGAAGGTAGGGGATGAATCATGACTACAGAAAAATTGGGCATTATCGCTGATGACCTGACTGGCTCAAACGATAGTGGTGTTCAACTTGCAAAAAAAGGGCTGCGCTCATCTGTCATATTTGATGTAAATCCTTCTGCGGTTCATAATCTTGATCATGATGTTGTTGTCATTGATACGGATAGCCGCGCCATTCCTGCAAAGGAGTCTTACGAGGCATCTCGTAGGGCTGCTTTGTTTTTGAAGGAGCATGGATTTACACATATTTATAAAAAAGTCGACTCAACGTTACGTGGAAATCTCGGAGTTGAAATTCAAGCGGCTGATGATGTGTTTGACCCTGAATTTTGTATTATTGTTCCGGCTTTTCCGAGAATTGGTCGGACAACAAAAGCGGGAATCCACTACTTACATGGTACACCATTATCAGAAACGGAAATTTCACGAGACCCGAAGTGCCCAGTAACTGAATCGAGTATAAGTGCACTACTAGAATCTCAAGTTTCTAAAAAGGTTGGGGTGGTTCAAACTGCAACACTCGGCAATAACCCTCAAGCCTGGAAATCTGAACTAGCAAAATGGAAATCTGAAGGAGTATCATGGCTTGTATTTGATGCATATGAAGATATTCACTTAGAATGGATTGCTTCCTTTGTATCTAAGCTAACAACGAATGTTCTCTGGGTAGGCTCTGCAGGTCTTGCAGAATATTTGCCAGAAAGCTTAGAATTAAATAAAACGAAGGTACAAATGACTGTAGACCGTCAGGCGGAAAAAGTGTTAACTGTCTCAGGAAGTCTTTCAGGTATTACAAAAGAGCAGATTACTAGTTTACTACAATTAGAAGGAATGAAGTCGGCTGAGATTGATCCATTAGCTGTTTTTGAAAGTAGTGAAAAATGGGAACAATTAAAAAAGCACTATATCGACCAAATTATATCGCTTTATAAAAATGGTGAAAATGCTGTATTATTTGTTGATTCATCACAAGAAATTCGCTTGCGAACGGCCGAGCGTGGGGAAAAGTTAGGGCTTTCTGCTTCGGAAATTAGTAATCGTATTTCTAAAGGTCTTGGAGAAATTGCAAGTGAAATAATTAAATCTGGAATTGTTGATGGCCTTGTGTTAACCGGTGGTGACACAGCAAAGGATGTATGTCGCCAAATTGGAGCAAGTGGCCTTACCCTTTATAACGAAATTGAGCCTGGTATTCCACTAGGGAGCCTTGTTGGGGAGTATGAGTTACTAGCTATAACAAAGGCTGGTGCGTTCGGCACAGAACGATCGTTAGTCAATGCAGTCCAAAGCTTGAAAGGAGTTAATAAAAATGAGTAATTTACCAGTAGTGGGTATTACAATGGGTGATGCAGCAGGGGTTGGACCTGAGATTATATTAAAAAGCTTAAATCATCAAGAGTTATTTACACAATGCCGTCCTTTTGTCATTGGTGATGCTAAAATTCTTGAACGTGCACAAGGATTTGTTCATACAAACTTGGAGATTGTTCGAATTGAAAATGTTGATGATTTAACAACAGAGTACGGAAAAGTTCATGTTTTGGATTTAGACATTGTTCCTCACGATTTACAGGTCGGACAAGTCTCAGCTGATGCGGGACATGCTGCGTTTGAATTCTTGCGGACGGCAATTGAACTTGCAAATGAAGGGAAAATTGATGCAATCTGTACCGCACCATTAAATAAAGAAGCCCTTCATAAAGGTGGCCATATTTACCCCGGTCATACGGAAATTTTGGCAGAACTAACTAATACCGATGACTTTTCTATGATGCTTTCTGCTCCAAATCTGAAAGTCATTCATGTAACAACACATGTTGGTATCATTGATGCTGTAAAAATGATTAACCCTGCTCGAGTGTACCGGGTAATTAAGCTTGCACATGATACGTTAAAACAAGCAGGTTACGATCAGCCGAAAATTGCTGTCTGTGGAATCAATCCACATGCAGGTGAAAATGGTTTGTTCGGTTATGGAGAAGAAGAGGAAAAAGTCATTCCAGCTGTAGAAAAGGCACAAGCAGAAGGAATTGAAGTTGTAGGCCCACTTCCAGCAGACACCCTTTTCTTCCGTACAGTTCGAGGTGACTTTGATATAGTGGTTGCGATGTATCATGACCAGGGGCATGCTCCTGTTAAGGTACTCGGCCTCGAATCTGGTGTAAATATCACGGTTGGACTACCGATTATTCGAACTAGTGTTGACCATGGCACTGCGTTTGATATTGCAGGAAAAGGCATTGCTGATGAAAAGAGTTTACAAGAAGCTATTCGTCAAGCAATTGAATTGGCTCCAAAGAGATAATACTTATAGAAGAACCAAAGGTTTCTATCTTTGGTTCTTTTTTTTGAGGTCATATCACAGACATTTACTGATTATGGTAAATTATACATAGACACTATTTGGAGTGAGGTGGGATTTATAAAAAATGTAGAGTTAAGGCGAAACCGAATGATTGTTCTTGTATCACCTATTTTTATCATCGGTGTTGTGCATTTTATTGCATCCTATAGTTATCGTTATTTTCCTGAGTATTGTTGGATCATTACGGCAATTGCTTATTGGGGACTTACAGGTTCGATGAAATTCTTGTTTGTATATAATCATAGGTTAAAAGAGTGGTTTCAAAAGCCAATACATAACCGAAGATGGATAATAATTGCGCTTGTAATTGGTGTTTTTCCTTCTTTAGGTATTCTACTTCCCAATATTGCTTTGTTGGCTGATTATCCAACCTTAACCATTTTTCTGCTATTATTTGCGCTGATTAATCCATGGTTTGAAGAGGGGTATTGGAGAGGATTGCTGTTGGACGCGGGAAGAGATTTGCCAATTTGGATGAATATTGGATATTCAACGTTGTTTTTTGTATTAAGTCATCCATTGATGTGGGGCGTTTTTTCGATAGCAAACCGTTCTTATCAAATGTACATTTCGCTGATGATTATGGGAATAATATGGTCTCTCATCAGATATAAAACAAATAGCCTACGATGGTCTGTATATTCGCATATATTGGTTGACGTTGGCAACTTATCGGTTTTTGTGTTTTTAAATTTGTATATTCCACCAGGGATGTAGCTTTTAACTGTAGATGGCTACTACCTACAAGTTCCTGCTTGGTCAAAGTACAAATTACGACTCTAGTATGACAAATTTCTCGGGAAATACCTAGAAATTTCCATCTCATTCCATTCATTCCGACAATTTTTTTTTGTACTAATACATTTTACACAATATAAGCAACAAACATAAAAGTAGGTGGTTACTATTTTTTATGCAATCATTTTATTCATTTTAGCAGGATTGGCCGAAATTGGCGGAGGTTATCTTGTTTGGTTATGGTTAAGAGAAGGTAAGCCATACTGGTATGGAATCATAGGTAGTTTGGTCCTCGTATCGTATGGCGTTATACCAACTCTGCAAAATTTCCCTACCTTTGGTAGAGTATATGCAGCATATGGTGGTGTATTTATTATATTAGCTGTACTTTGGGGATGGGGTGTTGATAAAAAGACTCCCGATGTTTACGATTGGCTTGGCGCAGCTATTTGCTTAGTTGGTGTGTCTATCATGTTATGGGCTCCGCGACAATAATACAGAGAGCCCATTCATTCATCTAACAAGTGGTGCAATAGTCGATTCCTGTCTTCAAAGAACTGTTTCATAAGATTATAATGATTGGTATTTTCAAGTGATGTTTCACTAATCCCATCTTCAGCTAGCTCATAAATTCTTGCATTTGGATAAGCCATGATAATCGGGGAATGCGTTGCAATCACTAGTTGAGAATTTTGATTGACAAGCTCATGGATTCGAGAAATCATTGATAATTGACGTAATGGAGATAGCGCTGCTTCAGGCTCATCTAATATATACAGTCCATTTCCTCGAAAGCGATTCAGAAATGTAGCGAAAAATGCTTCACCATGTGATTGCTGATGTAATGAGATTCCTCCATATGAGTCAATGATTTTTGGACCTGTAGCGGGTTCGCTATCTAACTCTTCGATGTTACTGGCAACATTATAAAAGCTTTCGGCACGGAGGAAAAAGCCATCGCTAGGCCTGTTTATGCCTTTCACAACTCTAATATACGCTTCTAATTCAGAGTGAGAATCGAATGTTGAAAAATTAGAATGTAGAGAACCACCTTCTGGGTTAAATCCCATGGCTATTGCGATTGCTTCAAGGAGAGTTGATTTTCCTACACCATTTTCGCCAACGAGATAAGTCACGTTTGGGTGTAACTCGAGTTCTGTCAGGTGTCTAACCGTTGGTAAATGAAAAGGATAGTTTTTATAGGAAGGTATTGTGTTCCTTTTTAATTCGATTCGCCTGATATATTGGCTGAAATGATTATGTATCATAGCAAAACCCCATTTTTAAGAAATAGTGTATAAGATCAGAACCTATTTTAGTGTTAAGCGCATGCGCCCAGCGCCATTAGGTCAAATAAAAGTCGTCAAGAAGGATAACGTAACGTATAATCCTTCTTTTTTAATAAGTTATCATTATAAACAACGATTAAGCGCTCCAACCACATCGGGATTTCATGGAAGTATCGTTTAGCTTGCCGCAAAGCTGCACGAAGCCACTACAATGATGTTATTCTTGTTGTAATTTAAGCAGTTGCTTGGTCTGACCAAACCGCTTGCGTTTTTATTTATTGTAACATCTTCTTGAAAATGGGCCGAATTAAATTTCTAATAGGTATAAGTATTTCCAAAAGTTGGAGGTAAATATAGGTGAATAATACTCCTGTTTTCACTATGAATGTGTGTCAAAAAGTTCATTTCTAATGTAGAATAGTAGTACAAAAGTTTCGAATAATATAATTTTATAGACAAGCAACAATTACGATAATGGGGAAATCAGGAGTGGTCAAATGTGGACACCTTTATAAAGGGAAAGCAAGATGAAATGTTAGAGCTAATAGAGCGGTTGGTTAATATAGATAGTGGCTCCTATGACAAAGAAGGAGTAGATAAGGTCGGTGGTATTTTAGCAGAAATTTATCAGGAATTGGGATTTATCATAGAGGTTATTGAACAGCAAGACTATGGTAATCACTTGGTTATTAAGCATAAAAATGCAGTTGATCCAAAGATTTTACTTATGGCTCATATGGACACTGTCTTTCCGAAGGGAACAGTAGCTACACGCCCTTTTCGAATCGAAGGGACTCGAGCCTTTGGTCCAGGTGTCGTGGACATGAAATCAAGTCATGTTGAGCTAATTTATGCGCTTATGGCATTACAGAATGCCGGGGATAGAAGCTATGAAAATGTGAAAATAGTGTTAAATAGTGATGAAGAAATTGGCTCACCATCATCAAGGTCTTTAATTGAGCAGCAATCAAAAGGAATGCACTATGCCTTAGTTGTAGAACCAGCACGGAAGGATGGTTCACTTGTCTCAGCGCGCCGAGGTGGAGGTCGTTATACGTTAATCGTAAAAGGAAAAGCTGCTCACGCTGGAATTGAACCGGAAAAAGGAAGAAGCGCCATTGAAGCACTTGCATATAAAATCATTCAACTACATGGTCTAACAGATCATGAAAAGGGAATCAGTGTCAATGTTGGAATGATAGAAGGTGGCTCTTCAGTTAACACCGTATCGCCTAGCGCTATCGCACATGTCGATATTCGTATTTCTGAAATGGTACAGGCAGCCTTTTTAGAAGAAAAAATTAAAGAAATATGTGCAACAAGTGAGGTTCCAGGAACAAAGATTATTGTTGAAGGAGAAATTAGTCGCCCACCAATGGAAAAAACTGAATTAACGAAGGAGTTACTTCAAATTATCCAAGAGGTTGGAAAAGAAATAGGTGTGTCGGTATCAGATACAGCAACAGGTGGTGGCGGTGATGCCTCATTTACAGCTGCCAAAGGTGTTGCAACTGTGGATGGGCTAGGTCCTGTAGGTGGAAATGCACATAGTGATAGTGAATATCTAGAAATACCAACTTTGCCAGAACGGACGCTTTTACTTGCTAAAACGATACAAGCATTATCATAATACGATGCCAGGCTCCTTTCATGGTGCCTGGCATTGTTGTTTTTGACACTAGCGCCTAGCCCCTAGAGTCAAATAACCTGTGGCAAGAAAATCAAAGAGCGAGCGACTTTTTGCCAAAGAAATGTTCTTGTCGGGTCTACCAAGGCACTTTCGCTGTTCTTATTCATTGTTCATATGTGTCCGGTAGTAAGCTTTGCGGAATTCGGTGGGTGTTATTTTTTCATATTTTTTAAAAAGTCTCATGAAGTATTTTTCATCATCGATACCAATCTGATCAGTAATTACTTTAAGCGGGAGGGATGTACGTGAAAGTAGCTCTTTCGCTTTACTGATTTTCATGAGATGGATATATTCAAGTAAATTTAGGCCGGTCTTCCGTTTGAAAAGTCTAGAAAGGTAGTCTTTATTGTAATTGAATTTTTCAGCAATCATGGTTACTGTAATTGCTTTATTACTATTTATCCGAATCCATTCCTTTATTTTCTCAAGCTTAAGGTCTGCTTCCGTTTTATCTTGTTGCTCTTTTAATTGATTTCCCGTTTGCTCTGTCAGTTCAATAAGTAATGAAGTTAGTTGGAAATTAACAGCTTGGTTTGTATAATAGCTTGAATTGGCAATATGAAGTAGCTGCTGACATAGAATTTGTATTCTGTCTATTCCAATTAAACTAGTGAAAAGTGGAATATAGACATTGGTATTATGTCTTTTGGAAATTGGCTGGCTCCAAACAAAAGAAAATTCACGTAGTAGGTCAGTTTTCATCATTAGCCGAGTTTCTCCTAAACAATGAAAATGGAACCAATAAAAAGAAAGATTGTCAGAACTAAACCGATAGCCTTGGTGTACATGGTTTGGAAGGAGGAGTAGGGCATCCCCAGGATTCACTTCATATTGCATGGTATCTTGTTGCATATATAAGGTTTGATTAATGCCAATTATAAGCTCAAAGCTATTGATTTCTCTTCTAGAATGAATCCAAGGTTCATCAGAATGGAAAAGTCCCCCAGATATAAAGTCGACCGGTCGTTGTATTTCTGCTTTTAAAAAGTCCATTTTCTGACTCCTTACTGGTTATTAGCAATAGTGTAATTTGATATGTCATTTTTGTCCACCTTTTGTTTACTAAGTGCTACCGACAGGGGTCTTAGATACATGCTATTCTATGTTATGAGAAATATATGGCATTCTTAAGAAAAGTAGTTTGGGGGAGAGTAACGATGAAAAAAACAATCGATAAAAATAAGATAAAAATCACTGACACCTTTTGGGGACATTATCTTGAAGTCATTCGTGATCATGTTATTCCGTATCAATGGGATGCTTTAAATGACCGTGTTCCGGATGCAGAACCAAGTCATGCAATTGAAAATTTTCGAATTGCCGCTGGTGAATCTGAGGGAAACTATTATGGTATGGTGTTTCAAGACAGTGATGTTGCCAAATGGTTGGAAGCGGTTGCGTACTCTTTAGAAAATCATCCAGACTCTGAACTTGAAAAAATAGCTGATGAAGTGATTGCGTTACTAGGTAGAGCCCAACAGGAAGATGGATATCTAAATACGTACTATATTGTAAAAGAACCTGGTAAGCGCTGGACAAATGTACGTGATAATCATGAACTATATTGTGCAGGACACTTAATCGAAGCAGCAGTTGCTTATTATAAAACAACCGGGAAAAGAGAATTTCTAGACATCATGTCTCGTTATGCTGACCATATTGACTCTGTTTTTGGCAAAGAAGAGGGTAAATTAAAAGGCTATCCAGGGCATCAAGAAATCGAACTAGCATTGGTCAAACTTTATGAAGTAACAAACAATGAAAAATATTTAAACTTAAGTCAGTATTTTATTGATGAGCGAGGCAAACAGCCGCACTATTTTGATATTGAGAAAAAGAAACGAGACGATCAAAACCGATTCTGGTTTAACAATGACTATGCTTATCATCAAGCGCATCTCCCTGTAAGAGACCAAGAGGTTGCGGTTGGACATGCGGTGCGAGCTACTTACATGTATACGGCAATGGCAGACTTGGCTGCAAAAACAGGCGATGAGTCCTTGAAAAAATCGGTCGAAACGCTATGGGAAAATGTAACGCATAAGCAAATGTATATCACGGGTGGCATTGGTTCAATGGTATTTGGAGAGGCATTCTCGTTTGATTATGATTTGCCGAATGACCTCTCATATACTGAAACATGTGCATCGATTGCGCTAGTATTTTGGGCAAGAAGTATGCTAAAACTGGAAGCAAACAGCGAGTATGCAGATATTATGGAAACAGCATTATACAATGGGACAATTAGTGGCATGGACTTGGATGGCAAGAAGTTTTTTTATGTCAATCCACTAGAGGTGTTACCGGAAGCGAGTGCGAAGCGAAACGATAAAAAGCATGTAAAGCCAGTAAGACAGCCATGGTTCGGTTGTGCATGTTGCCCTCCGAATTTAGCCCGGTTAATTTCTTCTATTGGGCACTATATTTACGGACAAAAGGATAAAAATCTGTTCGTGCATCTATATCTTGGCAACGAATCTGCTTTTGAAGTGGATGGTAAGCATGTTTCCATTTCGCAGCAAACAAATTACCCTTGGGATGGCGATGTTTCTCTAGAAGTAACACCTGAATCAGAGCTTGCATTTACACTTGCATTACGTATTCCAGGGTGGGCTAAGGGCGGCATTGTAAAGGTGAATGGTGAAGTAGTTGATTATGTTCCATTAATGAAAAACGGATATGTGTATCTTACTAGAACATGGCAAGCTGGGGATAAGGTTGAGCTGTCATTTCCGATGACAATTGATCGAATTCAAGCAAATCCACAAGTCCGACAAAACGTTGGAAAAGTTGCTTTGCAACGTGGCCCTATTGTCTATTGTATAGAACAGGTTGATAATGGTGAAAACCTACATGGCATTCTTTTACCAAGAAATGCAGAACTGAAGGCAGAGTTTGAACCGAAATTACTTGACGGAGTTGTGACGATTTCAGGTCGAGCTGAAAGAATTGTAGAATCTGCTTGGGGAAATAGATTATATCAAGCTGTATCAGATCAAACGGAGAATATCGAGATTAAAGCAGTACCATATTATGCTTGGTGTAACCGTGAACCTGGCGAAATGCTTGTTTGGATTCATGAGAAAAGATAGTAAGATAAAGGGAACTTTTCTTTCCTACTTATCATGGTATAAAGTATTGGATAAAGCGCTGTGATTGATTAAGATCACAGCGTTTTTCTAAAGCTATGACTAGTGTAATCCAGATAATTAGTGAACTGTAACCCAATTTTTCTAAGAAAAATCCCTATTTTGGAATAATTCGTATCAATAATGAATAAATCTGATATCGCAGTAGAAAAAACGGCAACCTTGTAAACATTCAAGTGGTCCCTAACTGAATGTGGATAGTGTGAAAGTTACTAAACTTGAAAGTTCGTAAAAAAGTACTCTATTATAGGTTTAAATTCTCCACATTCGGAAAAAATATATGTATAGTAAAAAACGAAGGGGAGATATAAAAGAATGTTAGTAGTAAAGCATTATTTTCTAGATGATTTTGAAAGATTTGAAAAAGAGAAGGTTGTCCTGCAGTCAAAGTCTGAGTTTACAGAAGAGGAAATATTTAAACTGGATGATCGGGAACTTATCGAACTATATAACCAATGTGTAAAAGAACCTAGTGTTGATAAGGTATCAAAATAACATATGATGAAAAGAAGTAGCAGACCGCTCCTGTGGAACGGTCTGCTATTTCTTTGGTAGTTAGTAGAAGCATCAATTTAGTAGGGGTTAAAACAATGTGTAGAAAAAAATTCTCAAAATTACTTTTACTAGTTAGTTTCTTTCTATTGTTATTTATTGTGTTTGCAGGTGCTCAGATTTGGACCTTTTCTAAGAAGAATCAGTTAATCAAAAGTGATGCTGCAATTGTCCTTGGTGCAGCCGTTTGGAACGATGAACCTTCACCAGTATTTAGAGAAAGGATCAACCATGCTATCTGGCTTTATGAAAAAGGATATGTGGATAAACTTATTTTTACAGGTGGCAAGGCAGATGAACATACTCGTGCTGAAGCAGAAGTTGCAAAAGAGTACGCAAAATCACGAAATGTTAACGAGGATGATATGTTACTTGAAACCAAGTCAACCATTACAGAAGAAAATTTACAGTATGCAAAGATACTTGCAGAAAGGAATAGGCTTACGAGTTTTACAATTGTTAGTGATCCATTACATATGAAACGAGCAGTTTTTATTGCCGAAGAATTAGAAATGAACGTCTTTACTTCACCAACTCCAAGTACCGCATACGAAAGTTTTGAAACCAAACTCCCTTTTTTCATAAGAGAGTGGGCACTTTATCTAGGCTATTTAATTAGTAGCCCTTTCCGTAATATGGAAATCTAGGTTTATAGGTTGAAAAGTGATACCATAAGAAAAAAGTGTATTTTAAGGAGAGATAAGTATAATGAAGATTGCATTTATTTCTGATATTCATGGGAATGCTGTTGCATTAGATGCGGTTTTAGAGGATATCACTCAAAAGAACATTGATAAGATTTTTGTACTGGGTGATATCTGTTATCGTGGTCCAGAGCCAAAGCGCTCACTTGAACTTGTTCGCTCTTTACATACTGATGTGATTAAAGGAAATGCTGATGAATGGGTTGTCAGGGGCGTTCGGGGAGGGGAAGTCCCAGAGAAGGCCCTAAATCTTATGAATCAAGAACGTGAATGGACTGTTTCCAGGTTAGATGAATCTGAACTAGCCTATTTAGAAAGTTTACCAACGATCATTCAAACTGATATAGAAGGTGTAAGTGTCAATGCTTTTCATGCTACACCTGAGAGCTTGTTTAAGGTTGTTCTTCCTGATGCTTCTGATGAGACCATTCTAACCAAGCTTATGACAAATGAAGATGCAGATCTGTATGTATATGGCCACATTCATAAACCATATATACGTTATATTGAAGGAAAAATAATCATGAACATTGGAAGTGTGGGTCTTCCTTTTGATGGCATGGCCAAAGCATCATATGGTCTAGTGGAGATTCAAGGAACAAACATCCAGACTTCTATTCAAAGAGTGGGGTATGATTTGGAAAAAGTGATTCGATTATACCAACAGGTTGGTTATCCTAATGTTGATATGATGAGTAATATTGTCCGACTTGGGAAATTATCATAAAGAGAGAGTACTATCGAATTATGTAGTTTAGATACGGTGGGAAAATGTAAAACGGCATTTCTCCCTTTTAGCGGAATGAGGATCCACTTTGTTGATATGGTGGATCCTCGTTCCGTTATTTGCTCTAATACCCTCGTGTTGAATAGGTTTTCTGATCCTCGTTCCGTTATTTTTTATATGAGGGTGAATTAATATATACATAGGGATGTCTATCTCAAGTAGCGTAGCCCTCGAGGTCAAATAACCTATGGTAAAAAAGGTAAGAGCCACTTTTTGCCATAGGTTATTTGCTTTTACGGCGATGTCCAATGCGTATCAAACTCTTTTTACGAAAAAATGAAAATGTATGAAGATGAGGTCTTGCTTTTTTATATGTATACGTTAACAATTAGGATATACATAGATTTATAGAAAATGATGGAAGGGAATACGAGTGATGCATACAAAAGCTAGTTTGAAAGAACAATTAACGGAAATGAATATCGACCCTTCAGGAACAATCTTGGTGCACTCATCTTTTAAAAGTATTGGCAAGGTTGAGGGAGGAGCTGACACGGTCCTGGATGCTTTTTCAGAATATATGAAGGAGGGGTTGCTGGTTTTTCCAACACATACATGGTCCACAATTAATGCTGACAACCCCTGCTTTTATGTGGAAGAATCGCAATCCTGTGTAGGAATCCTTCCTGAATTATTCCGAAAACGTGAGGATGTTATTCGGTCATCGCATCCAACACATTCTGTGGCTGCGCTCGGAAAGGAATCTAAAGAATATGTAGCGGGTGATGAACAATTTGATACACCTTGTGCGAGAAACTCGACATGGGGAAAGCTGCTTGACCGTCGTGCCCATATTTTACTAGTTGGTGTTGATTTACGCCGTAATACGTTCATTCATGGTATTGAGGAGTGGCTTGATATACCTAATCGTTTAACAGATACACATGAAATGCTTTACACTATTCTAGCCGATGGCACAAAAATAGCTGTACCATCTAGAAGGCATCGCGGCTTACCGTGGTCCGAGCATTTCTGGAAGGTTGATGATGTTTTAAAAGAGGAGGGTGCTTTAACATTTGGCCAACTTGGCAATGCAGTGGTTAGAATTTGTGATACTGTCAAAATGACAGAGGTGCTTACCAGAATGTTAACCGAAAACCCTGAACTTTTTTCTGATAATGAACCGTTAGCTATAGTATAAATGTTTAAAAATACAGTGAAGGCAGGAGACATAGTAATGAATGCAGTCATTTTTAAAGGAAAACATGAAATGGAATATAAAGAAGTTGACCATCAAACACCAGGTCCAAACGAAATGTTGTTGCAAGTGAAAGCGTGTGGAATATGTGGAACAGATCAACATATCTATCATGGACAGCCAGGATCAGCTAAGGTAGTCCCACCTAGAGTGTTAGGCCATGAATTCGCCGGTGAAGTGGTGATGGTAGGTGGAGATGTGAAGGGATTTCAGGTAGGTGATCGGGTGAGTGTGGATCCGAATATCTATTGTGGTTCATGTGAATATTGTCAAAATGGTACTCCACATTTATGCGACAACCTTGAAGCTTTAGGGGTGACAATTGATGGAGGAATGGCTGAGTATTGCCTTGTTCCAGCTGCAAATTGCTACCATTTGCCAGAAGGTCTTACCTTTCAAGAAGGGGCATTAATTGAACCATTAGGATGTGTGATCCATGGAATCAAGCAGTTGAACATAACTCCTGGAGCTAGTGTCTTCATCATTGGTGGAGGCTTTATTGGACAGCTAATGTTACAAATGGTAAAAATGTATGGCTGCTCACCAGTAAGAGTATGTGAACCAGACACAGCGAAGCACTCTACTCTTTTGAAATTAGGAGCGACCGAGGTTGTCACACCAACAAACGCAGATTCTTATCAGGCTGATATTGTCATAGAATGTGTAGGACGTCAACAAACAATGGAACAAGCAATAAGGTTAACGAAGAAAGGTGGTCAAGTTTTGTTGTTTGGAGTAGCATCTCCAATGACAGAAATATTGGTTTCACCATTTGAAATTTTTTCAAAAGAGTTAACAATACATGGGTCCTTTATCAATCCGCATACCCACCGCCAGGCAATTTCACTTGTAAGTCAAGGGATGATTGACTTGAAATCACTGATAAGTCATACCTTTAGCTTACGGGAACTTCCTGATATTTTTTCAACATATCATCAATTAAGCGTCACTAAAGGAATGATTGAAGTAAGTAAATAAGAGTGATTTAAGGGGGATGTTTAAGATACAAAGAGAAAAGGGTTTTGCTAATTTTCATAGGTATTTGATCATGGTTATCATTTTTATTTTACTATTTGTGCCTTTTGACAATGCAAAAGCAGAAGAAGGAGTTTCAGCCAAGAAATTAGAGCAAATTACAAGCTATTTTAAAGAACAACTCGAACAAACAAGCATACCTGGAGCTTCATTGACCATTGTATCCGATAAGGACCAATTAGTAACAGCAACCTATGGAGTAACAAAGTTAAAGGGAGAGGAGCCTGTAAAAGATACTACCTCCTTTGAAATTGGTTCTTTAACAAAAAGTATGACTGCAATGGCTATCTTGCAGCTTGTCCAACAAGAAGTGCTTACACTGGATGACTTGGTGGTTGATCATCTGCCATGGTTCAAAATTGGTGATGGGAAACTATCCTCTTCTATTACGATTCGGCAGTTGTTATCACACACTTCAGGACTTGCAACCAATACGCATGGAGTTGTGTGGAATGATGTAGAGAGAATACGACCATCTATAATTGAAAGTGTAAAAGAATTAAAAAACGCCAAGCTTAAAGAGGAGCCAGGTGAAGAATTTGCATATGCAAATATGGGCTATGCAATTTTAGGGGCAGTTATTGAAGAAGTGACTGGTCAATCTTATCGTGATTATATTAGCTCACATGTGTTTGATCCACTTCAAATGGGATACACCATTATCGACCACAGTTATGTACCACAACTAGACATTGCTACACCACATAAATGGTTGTTTGGTTTACAGACGGAAGCGACATTAGGGTCTAATAGTCCTTTTATGATATCAGCGGGTAGTATGACGATTTCGTCTGCTCCTGATATGGGTAATTATTTAATGGAGTGGCTGCTTGATGATCATTCGACAGTGCTTGAGGAAAGTTCAATCAAGGACGCTTTTAAGTCTGAGGCAAGAGTCGAGAATAATAAATATTATGGATTAGGATGGTTCGTAACCACGATTGATGGGACTGATGTCATTTACCATCCTGGTGGAACAGAGGGAAGTACCTCCTTTGCGGCACTGATTCCAAGTATGAATATTGGCCTTGTAATGTTGGCCAATTCAACAACTGGTTATGTAACACCAATGGGAATGGAAATGATCGATCTCATGCTGGGAAATAAGGCAGAGTCCGTTGTAGGTGGTTATGATTCACAAAAGATTGTCAGTGTTGTTGAATTAATTATGGCATTGCTTGCGCTAGTCTTGCTTGTATGGTTATTTGGTAGCGTTGCTTCAAGACGCTTTCTAAAAGGGCGAAAGTGGGTTGCAGTATTACGATGTATTTTTATGATTACCCTATTTGGATGTTACTTGTTGTTTATGAGTATAGCTGTAACAGGTATGGGACTACCTGGTCCGTTTGGAGTCAGAGGCTACCCACTTGATTTTCTAATAGGTGTCGGTGGTGTGCTTGCTTCCCTTGGACTATGGACGGTTTATAGCATTGTTGCATTGTTTACTGTTAAAAAGAGAACTACATTTGGCACGGGGAAGTTTAATTTTTAATCCACAGGCAGGCAATGTTAAAAGTAATTTGCAGTTTTTTTGAATGGAGGGTTTGGAATAAATATAGTACATGTTAGGGAGATTTTCACTTCTATCTTAGAGATGGAAGTGAAAGAAATCAAACCAATTATAGGAAAAGGGGCAGTGAACGAGGTTTTTCTAGTAAAGACTGAGAACTCTCCTTATATTGTAAGAATGAATGATGCCAAGCGGGCTTATTCAATATTTGAAAAAGAATGCTGGTGTATGGAACAAGCAGGGCTCCTTGGAATCCCGGGGCCAGAAGTAATCTCAATTGGTACATACCGTGAAGTTGCTTACATGGTATTAACATTTGTAGAAGGTACACATGGAGAAGATACAGATTTTGAAAAAGGAGAAGTTTGGAGAAAACTTGGAGAATATGCTAGGATCTTTCATTCGATAAAGGTAGCTGGATTTGGCGAACATATTGTCGACCTGGAAAAAGGTATTTTTGCTGAACGAAAGCATGACAATTTCGATGGTACATGGTCTGGATTTATCAAGTATAATGTTGACAGTCTAACTGAAGATGATGAACTAGTAAAGCAAAATATCCTAACCAAAAAACAATCCATGGCAATCAAAGAGAGATTCGAGTGTCTCTATGGTAAGTCGTTTCAATTTGGTCTTATTCATGGCGACCTTTCGTTAAAGAATACAATCGTGAATGATGGTGGAAATGTAACGCTTCTTGATTGGGGGAGTGCACAAGTTACGATTGTTCCTCATTATGAGATTATTGAATTAATAAGGAGTCAAATCGACCAGGGTTATCCATCAGACCTCGAGTTGGAGGAGTTTCTTAAGGGGTATGGCTTTTCGAAAAGTGATTACTTTGGGATAAAAGAAGATATGAATACCCTTTTACTTCTAAGAAGTATTGATAAACTTCGGTGGGCACTGGAATGCAGTCCAAATGATATTTCAAATTTTATCAGCCATGTAAAAAAAGTGTTAAAGCGGGTTAATTACCATTTGTAGAAATAAATCAGGCACTTTGGTTAAAACCAATAGTGCCTGGCACCTTACATACTCAATAATTCCAAAATTTCATCCTCACTCAAGCTTGAAAGCATTGTTTCTCCTGGCTGGATGATGTTCTCAATCAGTTCGCGCTTTTTTTGTTGTAATGCATAGATTTTTTCTTCAATCGTCCCGTTTGCAATGAGGCGGAAGACTTGAACAACTTTCTTTTGCCCCATTCTATGAGCACGACCAGCTGCTTGCTCTTCCACCGCTGGGTTCCACCATAAATCATATAAGATGACAGTGTCTGCACCAGTTAAGTTTAGCCCAGTTCCACCGGCTTTTAATGATATTAAAAAGATGTCCTTTTCCCCTGCATTAAATCTTTCAGCCATCTCTACCCGTTCCTTAGAAGGTGTTTGCCCATCTAAGAAAAAGGCATCTTTTCCCGAAGAGAACAACTGATTGCGAATAATTTGCAGCATGGAAGAAAACTGGGAGAAAATCAGAATGCGCTGGTTATTTTCAAGGGCTGTCACAATCATATCAAGCAATTGAATTAGCTTTCCAGATTCGCCTTCATAGTTTTCAATAAATAGCGCAGGGTGACAGCAAAGCTGACGCAATCTCGTAAGTCCTGCAAGGATTTTCATTCTGCTTTTTTGGAAGCCTTCGGTTTGAATTGCCTCTACTGCTTCTCCATGGATTTTTTCAAGATAGCCTAAGTATAATCGTTTTTGCTCAACCGTTAATTCAGATTTATGAACAGACTCAATTTTATCAGGCAACTCTTTTAAGACATCCTTTTTTAATCTTCGTAAAATGAATGGACGACTCATCTTCGAAATTTGTGTTTGCTGCATTTGATTGAATGTCCTTTTATTAGGAAAGAAGCCGGGTAATATAGCATCGAAAATGGACCATAATTCGTCTAATGAATTTTCAATCGGTGTGCCGCTAAGGGCAAAGCATCGCCGCGTCTTGATTGCCTTCACAGCTTTAGCAGTTTTAGTTGCTTGGTTTTTAATTGCCTGTGCCTCATCAAGAATAACAGTAGAAAACTCTATCGGTAGATAGGCCTCGATATCTTGGCGAATTAATGGGTAGGATGTAATAATTACATCTATTCCTTCAAAATCTCTCAGCAGTTCCTCACGTTCTATTTTGCTACCATGAATAACTAGAACTTGTAGTGAAGGTGCAAATTTCTCAAATTCATTTTTCCAGTTATATACGAGTGACGCTGGAGAAATAATGAGTGTTGGTTTCCGATTAACCTGATCTGCTTCCCATTCTGATAAAAGAAATGCAATGCTTTGCAACGTTTTCCCAAGCCCCATATCATCAGCAAGTATTCCACCAAATTGGTAGCGACTAAGTGCTTTTAACCATTGAAATCCAACCTTTTGATATTCTCTAAGTGACGCTTGCAATGCTTGTGGTAAGTCATATTCATTTTCACTAGGATGTTTAATCTCCTCAATTAATTGACGAAATGCTTTGTTGAATTTTGCGCCATCTTTCTCCGCTAATAACTCTTCAATCTGCAAACCACGATAGGAAGGTAATGTTAGCGAGCCACTTGAAATATCGTTTGACTGAAGTTGAAGCTCTGAAAGAAGCTCGGAAATGGATGCAAACCCGTCATCCTCTAATGATACAAATGCCCCATTTGACAAGCGATAGTATCGCTTTTTCTCAACAACTGATTGAAGAATGCTTGAGATTTCTGTGTCATCAATACCCTCAAGACCAAAATTAACTTCAAGTAAGTTTCTTTCATTTTGATAATCGACTTGAATCTTTGGTTCCTGGTAATCAGCTACCATCGTCTGTTCAACAGGAGTGGTCATATATACTTCAGCACGTTTGTCGAGTTCTGGTATGATATGAAATAAAAAGTGATAGATGTCTTCTTCATCATCCAAATATAATGTTTGTCCATTAAATTTAAAATCTGCCTGCTCAACAATATGCATAATCAAATTCTCTTTTTCAACCTCACGCATTAATATACGGTTTGAATCATGATCTTCTTGAGTATCATGAAATGGATCAATCACGATATTATCATAGTGATATTCAAGTCTTGCGGTAATTGCCCCATCGATTTGATCAAGAAAAACCTTGCATTTGAATGGGGGATTAATAATTTCATTTGATACGTGTTCATCAATATGAAGTGTTCCGAGACTTTGTATGCTAGGAAGAACATGTGACACAAATCCATGTATTTGATTTCTATTAATGGAGAGAAATTGTGTTTCAACCTCAGCAAGAGCGTCTCCCATTTCTCCCATAATTCTCTGTTGTTTTGATGTAAGCTTATATAAATGGTGCCGATCAATCAGATAACCATATTCATCTAAATAATCAACCTGATTGAATAAATTAAGATTTAGCTGATAAACGTCGTCTTGCTTATCCAGCGTAAATGTGAACGGAAGCTCCGACTCAGAATATGTAAGATGATCATATTGGTTATAATCATATTCAAACAGACAGTCCCGATGGTGAAGCTTCGAAAATAACTGGTCTGCAAAAATTGGCGGAATCACCATTTCCCTTTGAACATTGGATGATGAAAAGAACCGTTGCTGCTGCTTAAAAAATGACTCACTTTTATTAATGGTTGTAAGAAGATTCACAATTTCCAAGTCTTCTGGTAAAAAATAATGCTCACGAGGATCATACGAGAAGTTTTTAGTAAAGATATATTCCTTCCGCTGAATAACGTGATCTAAAAACTCATTTATATTCTTAACAACATATAAGCGGTCGAGCCCAGCCTTTAATTCAATGGAAAGAAGTGGGCTTTTCCACCCTCTTCCATGTGGTTTGCAAAGGTATTGTATCTTCATTGGTTTACTCATAGGAGAATCATGTGTGTGTTCTGGTACTTCATCCATTGAGGAGAAAATTTGAATTAATCGACCTGAAATGTCAGTCGACTCATTGTTTCCTAAAATAACGTTATCGGTAACTGGACGTTTTACCTGTTTCTGTTTATCTGCAATTTCTAACAATGTTGCAACAACATGCTTACAAGAGCCATATTGCTTATGTGCAGGACAATCACAAGTATGCCTAAGATGACCAGAATGAAACTTAATATGAACAACATAGATGTCGCTGCCAACAACTTGGGCATACCAACTTTTGTTGCTGTCGTTATATGTTAAGTTAGTAACTAACCCTTTATCTTTGTAATGAATGCCCCGTGTAAATATGGTTTCGGAAAATAACGATTGAATTTGTTCTTTTGATACGTCCATGTAACTTCAGTCCTTTTACAAAAAAAGTGTAAAAACTACTCCTCAGTAAGACGAGTTTTTCATCTATATTCTATGTATTTTAACATAATTTTACATCCCTTTACTGTTAATGATAAAGACCTATTGAGAATTGAGTCTTTTGGACTAATGTTTTAAGCCCGTTTTTGGAAATTGTACTTTCTAAACTCGGTACAAGTTGTTATAGTTAATATAACAACTTGAGTAGGTGATAGTTATGCGTTCTCCATTGTATCAAAAAATTTATGATGATATTTTAGATCAGGTAAAAAGTGGTAAATTAAAGGCTGGAGATAAGTTGCCATCCGAGAAAGAATTGGCAGAAGAATATAATGTTAGTCGTATTACGTCAAAAAAAGCCTTAGATTTACTAGCACAAGACATAGTGATCGAGAGAATACAAGGAAGGGGTTCATTTGTTTCAAACTCCTCTTATAAAGAAAAAAGAAAAGATGATTATAGGGTTGAAGCTAATCGAAAAAGTCGCAGGAAACGATTAATTGGTCTAATTATTCAAGATTTTGATGATTGCTATGGTACAGAAATTGTAAAAACGATTGAGGAACAGTGTGCACAAAGACAGTCAAACCTAGTTATAAAAAGGACAAACAATGAGATTGATAAAGAAAAAGAATCACTCTCAGATTTATTAGAACTTGGAGTAGAGGGTATACTCATCTATCCAAATCACGGGAAATATTACCAACATAAGATCTTAGAACTAGTGATAAACAACTTTCCACTTGTCTATATTGACCGCTATATTAAAGAAATACCTATAAGTTCCGTGGGTACAAATAATCAGTTAGCCGCAAAGGATGCAACTAATTATTTATTCTCTCTTGGTCATAAGGAAATTGCATTCATATCAAGACCTGCTGATGGCACAACTGCAATTGATGATCGAAAACAGGGTTTTCAGATAGCTTTTTCTGAACAGGGAATAAAATTAAAGCCTGACTATTTCTTTAATATTACTTCTTATAACCAGTTCCAAAACACGTACAATAGTAAGGAAATTGAAGAGCTTTTATTGAAATATCCAATGGTTACTGCGTTTGTTGTCAGTGAATATACTTTGGCATTATATCTTCACTATGCAATAAATATGATTGGAAAAAAAGTTCCTGATGACTATTCGATAATATGCTTTGACTCACCAATAGTACCAATTGGGAGTCCATTTTTTACTCACATAAAACAAGACGAACAGGCAATTGGGAAAGAAGCAGTAAATTTACTATTCACTCAAATCGAGGGTAAACCTTGTCCCAAAAGTATTCTTACAAATTATAAGCTAATTGAAGGTAACTCAATACAATCATTATGATACTAAAAACACGAACGATGGAAAGAAACTTTGAAATACACATTACAGCTAAAAAAGTTGAGGCAGTTTTGTGAATTTACTGTCGACTGTTGTAAAGGCTTTAAGAAGTTGTTATAGTTGATACATAATTCTAACTATTCTAACTATTTAAGGAGTAACTATGAATCAATTGTATATGAAAATTTACCTAGATATATTAGAGGATATAAGAAGTGGTACATTAAATATTGGTGATAAGATTCCTTCTGAAAATGAGCTCGTTAAAAAGTATAATGTTAGCAGAATAACAACCCGAAGAGCTTTAGATATGTTAGCACAAAGAAACATTATAGAACGGTATCGTGGAAGAGGGTCATATGTGGCAAATATAACACCTGATAAGATTATGGCATCAGTAAATGATACTGAAATGCAGATAAACTTCGGTGTCGAGACTGATGTTGTTGGATTAATCATACCAGGATTTGGCGATGACTATGGAAGCAAGACACTTGAATCGATAGAGAAAAGATGTTCTGATCATCATTTATGTTTGATGTTGAAACAAACATATGGAAAAGACGGAGAAGAAGAAAAAGCAATAAATATGTTAGTTAACCATGGTATCAGAGGGTTAATCTTTTGCCCAACCCCAGGAAAGCATTATAACAATGCTTTGTTAAAATTGGTTGTTGAAAATTTCCCACTTGTATTAGTAGATAGATATTTGACAGGAATCCCTTCAAGCTCTGTATGTATTAACAATAAAAAGGCCGCAATAACACTTACGAATTATTTATTAGAACTCGGACATGAACATATTGCTTTCGTTTCGCCTTCACCAGAAGGAACATCCTCTCTAGAAGATCGATTAATGGGGTTTCACATCGCCATGTCAGAAAAAGGAGTTAGGATAAAACCAGAATCTATTGTAAAGAATCTTAAAGGTTCCTTACAATATGCTTCACATTTAAAACCTAGGAGATTAAATATTGATGAATATGAGAGGAAAAAGCTCAGGAAATTAATAGACCAAAATCCAGAGGTAACGGCATTTATTGCAACTGAATATCTAGTTGCAGTGTTACTGTATGAAGAATTAACCTCCTTAGGTAAAAGGGTTCCGCAAGACTATTCAATCGTATGTTTCGATTCGCCAATGAATGCGGTCGAAGAGCCATTTTTTACACATATACTACAAAATGAGGAACAAATGGGACATGAAGCAGTTGATTTATTAGTGTCCCATTTACAAGAAGTCGATCCACACCCTGCCCACTTAGAGGTCGGATATAGTTTGGTAAAGGGAAAATCAACACAAAGAAACAAACATGCAAGCGCTCTAAACTAAGTTTAGAGCGCTTATTATTTGAGAACAGTCAATTTGTATCATGTTTTTACAAAATTCCCAGAAAATTGAGATTTTCATATTGACATACAAATTAACTGATTGTTATGATGACTTTATAAGATGTATAGTTAGTATAACAATATGTCTTATAAAGAACTTGATATATCATATTTTTGGTTAAACATGCTCTACCTTGAGATCACATCATGTTTTATTGATTTACAAGATTAATAGTTTTATGAATGCTCGCATCAATGTAAGTGCATATGTTTAAGGCAGCCCTAAAGTGAAATCAAACGATGTTCTAGTTTGTTTTCATATTAAATTACTGTTAATGAGGGGAGGATTGAAAGCGGTTTCTTTCTGTTTGGCTTGATAGATAATTGAATGAGAAAACTAAGGGGAGGTTCTTGATGTTGAAAAAACGATTTAGTAAATTTAGGACTATCAGTCTATTATTTGTAACTATTTTTACTTTAGCTTTAGCTGGCTGTACTTCAGATAATACTAGTTCAAATGCAGGGTCAGACTCTGGCTCTAGCTCTGGTGATGATGTAACAGAAATTACTTTCTGGCATGGTGCAACAGACATTGGTTTAACAGCGTTGGAAACGATGGTAAAAGCGTTCGAAGAAAAAAATCCTCATATTAAGGTAAATATGGTATATACCGAGTCAAGTGAAGGAGCTGACCAAAAGCTTCTTACAGCGGTAGCTGGTGGTAACCCACCTGACGTTGCTCTTTTTGACCGCTTTAAGATTGGTTCATGGGCAGCTCAAGATTCGCTTACTGATTTAACCGATATGGCTGAAACAGATGGGATTACAAAGGATTTATATTATGGTTATGCATGGGAGGAAGCTAATTACGAAGGTAGGTTATACGGACTTCCATATTCAACAGATTCACGCCTATTGTATTATAATAAAGACCATTTTGAAGCAGCTGGATTAGATCCAGAAAATCCACCAAAAACTATTCAAGAGTTAGAGGTAGCTGCAGAAAAATTAACGAAAAAGAATGGAAATCGCTTTGAACAAATTGGATTGATTCCATGGTATGGTCAAGGTTGGCTGTACGGATGGGGATGGTCTTTCGGTGGTGATTTCTTCGATGAAGAAAGTGGACTCGTAACTGCAGATGACCCTAAAATTGTGGAAGCTCTTCAATGGATGACAGACTTTGGTAAGAAATACAATGTGGAAGACATTGCTGGTTTTGAAAGTTCTGCTGGTACAGCTGCAATGGATCCATTTATTTTAGGTCAAATCAGTATGAAAGTTGATGGGAACTGGACAATTTCAGCTATTGAAAAATATAAGCCAGACTTAAATTATGGTGTGACTCCTATTCCAACACCGACTGGAACGGATTTTACAACTTGGTCTGGGGGAATCGGTATTGTCATTCCAAAGGGTGCAAAGAATGTAGAAGCTGCTTGGGAATTTGTTAAGTATTTTGGAACACAAGAAGGACAGGAAGTGTACTTTGCTGAGCTTCCAGGTGACCTATCTGTTATCCCTGAGGTTAATGAAAATTTAGGTCGTGGAGATAATCCAATCCTAAAACAATTTATCGATATTTTACCTAACTCTAACAGCAGACCAGTTATTCCTGAAGGACAATTATTGTGGAATGAATTGGTTACTGCCACTGAGAACTCGACCCGAGAAAATGGTACACCGCAAGAAAACTTAGAAAAAGCTACTGAAACTGTAAATAAGGCGCTTGAGAAGTATAAATAATCATGATTGGCAAGGAGAATTCTTCTTCTCCTTGCTTTATTATAAAAATGAAAAGGGGATTCTATATGGCAGAACTATCAAAAGCCACAAATACCCGGCCAGTCAATGAAGTAAGGAAAAAGAAGTCGTTTATCAAATCTAATATTCATGGTTGGCTTTTTGCTTCGCCATGGATTATCGGTTTTTTAGCATTTTTTGCTTTTCCGTTAATCGCCTCAATCTATTTTAGCTTTACAACCTATAGTATCTTAAAACCGGGTGATTTCGTAGGTGTTCAGAATTATAAGGAATTAATGCAGGATGACCTATTTTGGAAATCTATTTATAATACCATTTACTTTACTATATTCTACGTTCCGTTAAGCATTATTTTTGGTGTAGCTTTAGCAATGATGTTAAATATGAAAGTTAAGGGAATGGCAATATATCGTACCATTTTCTTCTTACCTACTCTTGTTCCTCATGTTGCTTTAGCTGTTTTATGGATGTGGCTGTTAAACCCTGGTTTTGGACTTATTAATGGGATGCTTGAGATAATAGGTATTCAAGGTCCAAACTGGCTTGGGAGTGAAACGTGGTCGAAACCTTCATTAGTTTTGATGTCGCTTTGGGGGATTGGTCAAGCAGTAATTATTTACCTTGCAGGGCTTGGAGATATACCGAATGAGTTATATGAAGCTGCAGAAGTTGATGGAGCTAATTGGTGGCAAAAAACTCGTAATGTTACGATACCGTTGCTTACCCCTGTTATTTTTTTCAACTTAGTAATGGGAGCCATTGGAGCATTTCAACAATTTACATTGCCGTATACAATGACACAGGGACAAGGTACTCCAGCGAATTCTTTAACGTTTTATGTCATGTATCTATATGATAATGCTTTCAAGTATTTCCAAATGGGATACGCATCAGCAATGGCTTGGATCCTATTTATCATCATTATGAGCCTAACTGCAGTTATTTTTATCACATCCAATCGTTGGGTTCATTATCAAGGGAAGTAGAAAGGAGAGAAAAGCCATGAACCCTAAAACAAAAAAGAAAGTAACGAAAACCATTGCACATGTTTTTCTAATAATAGCATCCTTTTTTTTCATCATTCCGTTCATATGGATGGTATCAACTTCTTTAAAACCATTAACACAGGTATTTACCTATCCTCCTGAATGGATTCCAAATCCATTTCAGTGGAAAAATTATCTAGATGCAATGGAATATATACCATTTTTTACCTACCTAAATAATACAGTAATAATCACTCTTGTAAGCACATTGGGTGTTGTTATATCGTGTCCGCTCGTCGCATATAGTTTTGCTAAACTGGAATGGAAGGGTCGTAACGTTTTCTTCTTCATTACGATCGCAGTCATGATGATTCCAGGACAAGTAACGATGATTCCGTTATTTTTAATTTTTAATAAATTGGGCTGGGTAGGGACACCACTCCCGCTCATTGTACCAGCTTTTTTCGGGGTACCATTTTATATCTTCTTATTACGTCAATTTTTCTTAGGATTACCTGATGACTTAAGGGATGCCGCCAAAATTGATGGTGCGGGAGAATTTCGAATCTACTGGCAAATTTTGCTTCCGCTAGCAAAACCAGCAGTACTAGCAGTTGGGCTGTTCCAATTCATGGGTAGCTGGACAGATTTTATTGGACCATTATTATATTTGACCAATGAAACTCAATATACATTATCACTAGGACTTCAGCAATTTCAAACTCAAATGGGTACTGAGTGGGGCTTAATGATGGCTGTATCAACGATGATGACATTACCAATCATTATTTTGTTCTTCTTTCTTCAAAAAACATTTATTCAAGGAATTACTTTTAGTGGGATTAAGTAGTTTTATACTAGAAAGGTATTATATTGTTTTATAATAGATAGGTAGGTTAACAAAAAGTTAATTAGGAGGAATTTTACATGTCATTTAAAATTGGAATGAGAATACCACCGAAAATTGGTTCAAAGGGAATCGAAGGGGTAGCTGATTTTGCAAGCAATATTGGTTTAGATGTTGTAGATGTTCCAACATACAATGCTGATATCAAGCAAGTATTTGAAGCAACAGGTATTGAAGTTGGTTCTATTGATGGAGTTGGGGCTGTAGGTCAAACAAAACTTCTAAATAAAGATGATACTATACGAGCAGAAGCTGCTAATCAGCTAAAACAACAGATTACCGAGGTTGCAAGTTTAGGTGGTAAAGTCCTATTTGTTTGTCTAGTTCCAGAAGACCGAAATCAATCAAGAGCAGATAGTTTTGCGATTTGGAAAGAAACATTTCCTGAGATTATCAAACATGCTGAAAAAGAAGATGTTTACTTTGCTATTGAAGGATGGCCAGGGCCTGCTCCACAATATCCAACAATTGGATGTACACCAGAAATGTGGAGAGCCATGTTCAACGAAATCCCTTCCAAACATCTTGGCCTAAACTATGATCCATCACACATGGTACGTCTAGGAATTGACTACTTACGTGTATTAAATGAATTTGGTGAGAGAGTTACATATTGCCATGGGAAAGATACTGAGATTCTTCTTGATGAACAGTATGACTTTGGAATCCTGCCTGCAACATTTGGTACAAAATATGACTTCTCTGATGGACCTTGGCGTTATACAATCCCAGGCTATGGACAGGTAGATTGGGCAAAAGTAGCTACTCGACTTGAAAAATTAAATTATAACGGTCCAGTTAGCATTGAATTAGAAGACCATCGTTTCTGGGGTTCACTTGAAGCTGAGCGTAAGGGGATTGAAAAGGCTAAAGAACATTTAGCATTATACTTTAAGTAAAAAATAGTTAAATGTTTGATTTGTACTATGAAATTACTTTTACTTCTATATAATATAAGGTAAGTGAATGATGTCCAGTCATTACACTTATGATAAATTACTAGTCTATCACTAATTTATTTGGAGGAATCTTTTATGGCAGAGAAATTAAGAGTTGGAATTATTGGTTGTGGTGGTATCGCAAATGGTAAGCACTTACCGAGCTTAAGTAAACTACCAGAGGTAGAATTAGTTGCATTTTGTGATATTGAAATTGAAAAAGCACAAAAGGCTGCAAAAGAATATGGTGGTGCAGATGCATCTGTATATGCTGATTATAATGAATTATTAGAAGATAAAACAATCGATGTAGTACATGTATGTACACCAAACGATTCGCATGCTGAAATTTCAATTGCTGCACTAGAAGCAGACAAGCACGTTATGTGTGAGAAGCCAATGGCAAAAACTTCTGAAGAAGCTCGTCAAATGGTTGAAGCAGCGAAACGTACAGGTAAAAAGCTAACAATTGGTTATAACAACCGTTTCCGCCAAGATAGCCAAACATTGAAGAAAGTCGTAGAAGATGGAGATCTTGGAGAAATCTATTTTGCGAAAGCGCATGCAATTCGTCGTCGTGCTGTGCCGACTTGGGGTGTATTCCTTGATGAAGAAAAGCAAGGTGGAGGACCACTAATTGATATCGGTACACATGCACTAGATTTAACATTATGGATGATGGACAACTACAAGCCAAAAGCTGTTTTAGGGACTACATACCATAAGCTAGGTAAAAAAGAAAACGCTGCAAATGCATGGGGCCCATGGGATCCAGAAAAGTTCACAGTAGAAGATTCTGCATTCGGTTTCATTACAATGGAAAACGGTGCAACAATTGTACTTGAATCAAGCTGGGCATTAAATACACTAGAAGTTGATGAAGCAAAATGTTCTTTGAGTGGTACTGAGGGTGGAGCTGACATGAAAGACGGACTTCGCATTAATGGCGAACGTTTTGGAAAGCTTTACACGAATAAAATTGACCTTAAGAGCGCAGGCGTTGCATTCTATGATGGTGTAGAAGAAACAGATCCAGTTTTAGAAGCGAGACAATGGATTCAATGTATAATCAATGATACAGAACCTGTTGTTAAACCAGAGCAAGCATTTGTAGTTACTCAGATATTAGAAGCTATCTATGAATCTGCAAAAACTGGTAAAGCAGTGTACTTTGATTAATAAATAGTCACCTATGATATAAACGAGTTTTTTGTTATGAAACGTAAGAAGTGGAATGGCTAGTAATGATCATTTCGAGGTGCAGCGGTTGGAATGTCATAAATGGGTCATCGTAGACCTTGACGATGACTGTTTGTATTCGAGAGATAAGATGCTAGTTATTTCACTTTTTTTTGTTCTGATACTATTTTTAGGAATAAAACAATCACACACTACTTATCTATTAAAGGGGTACATTTTAAAAAAGTTAAGAGGTGGAATAATGGGGAAAATTAAGGTTGGGATGATTGGTACAGGAGGAATTTCTCACTGGCATGCAAGACAGTTAAAGGAATTAGAAGATGTTGAAATAGTTGCTATATGTGATGTGAGTGATGTTAGTAGAGAAAAGATTATAGAGGCATACCAACTAAGTGTAAGCGAATACACAAATTACCAAGAATTACTTGAACATGAATCATTAGATGCGGTTGTAATCTGTACTCCACATACACAACACTTCCGTCAAGCAATGGATGCGCTAGAAAGTGGCTGCCATGTTTTAATTGAAAAGCCAATGGCAACATCGCTTCTTGAAGCAGAAGAACTAATTGAAGCATCGAAAAGATTAGATAAAGTCTTACAGGTTTCCTATCAACGTCATACTGACCCTGAATTCATCTATATAAAAAATGCAATTGAAAATGGTGAGATTGGTAAGCTAACTTCTATAACAGCAAATCTCTATCAAGAATGGAGACAATTAACTGAAGGGTCTTGGAGACAGAAGCCAGAGCTATCTGGCGGTGGGATGTTAATGGATTCCGGTAGTCATATCATTGATGTGTTACTTTGGACTACAGGTTTAAAACCGGTTGAGGTCACTACTCAAATGTCAAAGCAAGGAGCACCTGTAGAAATAGATTCATTTACATCAATCAAATTTGAAGAAGGTGCAATTGCTGGAGTTAATATCCTCGGATATGCACCATGTTGGCACGAAACATATGTGTTTTGTGGAGAGACAGGTGGTATCTTCTATGATAACGGTAAAATTACCATTAGGCGCCTTGGAGAAGACCCTATTACACCCGAACTACCGAAAAAAGAAACAAATCAAGATAAAAGTTTTATCGATGCCATTTTAGGGCGTCATGAGGTACTTGTACCTGGAACGTTTGCTAGAGAAGTAGTGAAATTAACAGAAATGATTTATGAAGCTGCAGGGTATAATCCAAAGAGTTAAAAAGATTAATAAGAATGGAATGAGAGAAAACCCTTTCACACATTACACAAGCATTTATAAATTGTATTGGACTGACTTTATTTAAAAAAGTATTAAAAAGGAGTAGACCTATGACAAATGTAAAAAAAATTGGAATTATTGGCAGTGGCGGAATTGCTGCTGCGCATGCTCGCGCATATTTACAAATGGATGATATCGAAGTTGTGGCTGTTGCTGATGTTGTACCTGGAAAGGCAGAACAGTTTATTCAAAATCTGGGCTTAACGAATGCCAAGCCTTTTGAAAGTCATTTAGATTTGTTAGAACTTGATTTAGATGGTGTTAGTATTTGTACGCCAAACGTGGCACACCATCGTACAACTGTTGATGCACTTTCAGCTGGTAAAAACGTACTCGTCGAAAAGCCTCTTTCTGTTACGTTAGAGCAGGGAATTGAAATGGTACAAACTGCAAAAGAAACAGGCAAAATGTTAACAGTGGGCTTTCAACCACGTTATGACCCTAATATGCAGGCAGTAAAAGAGATTGTTCAATCTGGTAGATTAGGTAATGTCTACTATGTTCAAACAGGAGGAGGACGCCGTCGTGGTATGCCTCGCGGAACATTTATCAACAAAGAGATGGCTGGAGCTGGGGCTATGGCAGATATCGGCTGTTATTCGCTTGATTTAGCACTAAACGCATTAGGATATCCAAAACCATTAAGTGTTTCGGCGTATACATCCAACCACTTTGGAACCAATCCACATTATCATCCTGAAGCAGATAAATTTGAAGTAGAAGATTTTGGGGTTGCCCTTGTTCGTCTTGAAGGAGGAAAAGTGCTAAACTTCAAAATCTCATGGGCCATGCACATGGATTCACTAGGACCAACAATATTCTTAGGTACAGATGCAGGATTACGCTTAACACCTGCTGGTAGTGGGCCTTGGAGTGGTGTCTGGGATGGTGGAATCGGCTCGATCAAACTATTCCACGATATTAATGGACACCATGTTGATACCGATATCCCAGTACAAAAACATAACCTGAATATATTCTATGAAAAAGTTCGTGACTTTGTCGTTGCATTAAAAGAAGGAAAACCAGCTCCAATTCCGGGTGAGCAAATTCTTATCAATCAAGCCATTATTGACGGTGTTCTTCGTTCATCTGAGCAAGGCAAAGAAGTCGAAGTTCACATCCCTGAAATTTAATAACTGAAGTATGGGGACGGTTCTAAAGGGTTCCGTTTTGAGGTACTTTTCTTAAACTACGTGCGGAAATGACAGTCATATTGGCATTGTTATTAGTATATCAAAAGGTAAAACTCGCCATAGTAATTGGCGGGTTTCTTTATTGAGGGATACAAAAACCTTATTTATATAAAAATTGTGATACGGTTCACCGTAGCGTTCTAAATAAGGATTACAGCGATTGTAAAATAAGTGGAGAATTTTCCGTTAAATGCAGAATAGAGTTCGCTTTGGGATAAATAGGGGGAATTTTTCCTCCTATACAAAGCAAAATCACCTATTGTCACGTTTTACGAGTCAAATAAGAGGAATCTCTCCCTCTATTAATGCTATTTTTCAGTCCCATTTATTAATTAAGGGGAATTTTTCCCTCTATGTACTTACCCTGACCCCCAACCGATAAGAGAGGACTCTCACGTTTCCATATGCAGGAATCAGTAGCTTTTTATCAACCAGCTGCACATTATAGAGAAAGTATTAAATATTTCCAAAAACCTTTTGACAACGCATACATATCAGAATAGACTGAAAATGTGACAAGCCTAGGAAATCAAAATTACTAACTCATTAATGTATACATAATAATCTACTTATACATAAGAAGGAGGGAAGAAGTTGCTTTCCATTTTACAAAAAATAAAACAAGAGAAAATCATTTCTATTATACGAGCCGATTCTATCACCGAGATAGAAGAAGTTGTATCTGCTTTATATAACGGAGGCGTACGGGTTGTAGAAATTACATTGAATACACCTGGTGCATTAAAAGGAATTGAAGTAATACGCGAGAAGTTTCCAGAGATGCTTGTAGGAGCAGGTACTGTATTAGATGAGGAAACGGCCAGACTTGCGATACTTTCTGGTGCCTCATTTTTACTAGCACCTACACTCGACGAGAACTCTATAAGGTTAGCTAATAGATACAATGTACCGTTAATACCTGGTGTCCTAACACCAACGGAAATTCAAAAAGCCTATGAATATGGTGCTCAAGTAGTAAAAGTATTTCCAATTAGTACCCTCGGTCCAGGATATATAAAAGATATTAAAGGACCTCTTCCACATGTTAGCGTCATGCCAGTAGGTGGGGTTGATTTAGATAATATTAATGAGTATCTTGAAGCAGGCAGTTTTGCAGTTGGTATCGGTTCATCACTTGTTAACAATCAACTTATTAAGCAAAAGCAATTTGAAGAGATTGAAAAACGAGCAAAACAATACGTAGATGTAGTGAAGAAATATCGATAATCAATCAAGACAATTACATTTTCTACTAATCTATATAAAAGGAGCAAAACTATGAAAATTACAAAAATGGAGTGCTTTGTTGTTCCACCAAGATGGTTATTTTTAAAAATTGAGACGGACGAAGGAATTACAGGCTGGGGTGAACCTATTGTTGAGGGAAAGGCCCATACAGTTAAAGCAGCGGTTGAAGAATTAAGCGGGTATCTAATTGGTCAAGATCCAATGAAAATAGAAGACCACTGGCAAACAATGTATCGCGCTGGTTTCTATCGTGGTGGTCCTGTATTAATGAGTGCCATTGCGGGAATTGATCAAGCTTTATGGGATATTAAAGGTAAGTATTTCAATACGTCAATTTCTAATTTAATTGGTGGCGCGTGCCGCGATTCAATTCGAGTCTATTCTTGGATTGGTGGTGACAGACCAAGTGATGTTGGTAGAGATGCACAAGATAAAGTGGAACGTGGCTTTACGGCGATAAAAATGAATGCAACAGAAGAGCTTCAGTATATTGATTCATTTAAAAAAATTGATGAAGTATTGGAGCGGGTCGCGGCAGTTCGTGAACATGTTGGAGATGATATTGGTATTGGAATTGATTTTCATGGACGTGTACATAAGCCAATGGCAAAGGTTCTAGCCAAGGAACTGGAACAATTCCGTCCAATGTTTATTGAGGAACCCGTACTTCCTGAAAATAATGAAGCATTACGTGAAATTGCCCGTGCTGCGAATATCCCAATCGCAACAGGAGAGCGGATGTTTTCGCGCTGGGATTTCAAACAACTACTGTCTGACGGATATGTTGATATTATCCAGCCAGATTTATCTCATGCAGGTGGGATTACTGAATGTAAAAAGATAGCTGCAATGGCGGAGGCATATGATGTTGCCGTTGCCTTCCATTGTCCACTTGGACCTATTGCCTTAGCGTCTTGTTTACAAGTTGATGCGACTGCACATAATGCATTCATCCAAGAGCAAAGCTTAGGAATTCACTATAACAAAGGCAATGACTTGCTTGATTATATTGTTGACCCATCTGTGTTTGAATACAAAGATGGATACGTAGAAAATCTAAAAGGTCCTGGTTTAGGAATCGAAGTGAATGAAGAATATGTTCGAAAGCAAGCAGAAGTTGGACATAATTGGAAGAACCCAGTATGGAGACATAAGGACGGAACAATTGCAGAGTGGTAAGAATCAAAAATGGTACCCGGTTACGGGTACCATTTTTGGTTTTATAAAGGTTGATCAGACGCTATAAAACGAATAAAATTATAGATTCCTTAACTTCCTGCATCTCTCAATTCACAAAGATTAACTTACTAAATTTAATTAAGAAGGTGGAACACCACACCTAGATATCAGATTATAATGGGTTTCTCGAACATTCTGAACCTTAATTGACAGATAACTTTAAATGTAATATTATGGAAAGTGATTAAGAGGAGGATTATTTAAGTATTTTCAATACAATTTTAATAGAATAGGGGGTTTTACCTAAAAGACTTCATTTGTATATTTTAAAATAATATAATTAAGATGAAGGATTCTTTTAAATTATCGAATAAAATGTAATCGTTTACAACGCATAATCTATCCTCTCAATTAATCTATTGCAAAAGTACTGAATTTTTTACAGCAATGTCTTACATAATCTTTAAATGTAAAAAATAAAAAAGGAGTGTAAGAATGAAAGTAAAAAAGATATCAATAATAATTCTTTTATTTACATTGATTTTTTCATTAGTAGCTTGTAGTAGTGATTCAAGTTCCGGGGATAGTAGTGACGGTGATAAAGTTACATTAACTTTATGGTATTGGAACCGCTCGATTGACGACGATTTAATAAAGCGAGCAAATGAACAATTTCCAAATATCGAAATCAAACCTCAAAAAATAGATGGTGGAGAATATAAAACAAAGCTTCAAACGACAATTGCAGCTGGATCAGGTGGTCCGGATATTGTGGCGCTTAATGACTGGGTAACGGAGTTTTTACCACATCATGAAGAGTTTGTTAACTTACTAGATTATGGTGCAGATGAAATTCAAGGTGACTATTTAGATTGGAAATGGAATTATGCGTTAACAGCTGATGAAAAAGCATTAATTGCTCTTCCAATGGATACAGGTCCAACTGGTTTATTTTATCGAGAAGATTTCTTTGCAGAAGCTGGTTTACCTAGTGATCCTGCCGAAGTTACTGAACAAATTAAGACTTGGGAAGATTTAATGGAAGCAGGAGTAAAAGTAGAAGCAGCTACAGGCGCTAAAATTACTGATAGTGTAAACCGTGTTTTCACACAGTACATAAGTCAGCAAGATAGTGCTTACTTCGATACAGAAGACAACTTTATTGGGGATCAAGGTTCTATTAAAGAAGCGTGGGATCTTGCTATGACATTCCACGAAAGAGGTTTAAGTGCAAATTTAGTTGATGAAACAGAGCGTAATGCTGGATTAAACAACGGACAAGTGGCAGCCTTTGTTGGAGCAGTATGGGAAGCAGATATCCTTGAAGATGCAGCACCAGATACTTCTGGTAAATGGAGAGTTACTAGAGCACCAGGAGGGGATGGTAACAATGGCGGTTCATTTATTGGAATCTTAAAAACTTCTAAACATCCGGAAGAGGCGTATGAAGTCATTAAGTGGATGATGAACCCAGAAAATCAACTTCAATCGTATAAGACAATGGAACTTTTCCCATCGACTCCAAGTATTTTTGGTGAAGAGATGAATGTAGAAGCTGAGTTCTTTGGTGGGCAAAATATTACTGAGGTATTTAGCGCATCAGCAGAAAATGTAAAACCACGTTACTTTGGTCCGAGCTATTCTACTGTTAATACACTATTTACGGATCAAATTACCAACGTAGTATCCCAGGGCTTAGATCCAAATCAGGCATGGCAAGATGTACTAGATAGTGTAGAAAAAGAACTGTCCCGTTAATAATAGATGTAAAATCAAAGGTTTTTAAATTAAGTACTAGGAACATATGATAATTCTTATTTTCCTAGTACTTCTTCATTTTTTATATTCGTTTTGAAAGGAGTAGCATATGGACAGTCTACCTAAAGCTGGCAATTCAAGTGTTGTTGAGACAGAAAACGTAGCATATAAAAAAAGTCTTTGGAAAGAAATCTATAAAAATAGAACATTGTATTTATTTATATCACCGTTTTACATCTTGTTTTTAATTTTTGGTTTATTTCCAATTGTGTTTTCACTGTATCTTTCGTTTCATAAGTGGAGCGGGCTTGGTGACATGGAGTTTGTGGGGTTAGATCAATTTAAATTTCTACTTTCTGATGATGTCTTTTGGCAATCTGTTGGGAACACATTTTTGATTTGGTTTATCTCGACCCTTCCAATGTTATTTTTTGCTCTAGTTATTGCTTTTCTATTAAATGCTCCATTTACTAGATTTAGAGGATTTTATCGAACAACATTTTTTATTACGAATGTAACATCGATTGTTGCAGTCACTATTATTTTTAAATCGTTATTCGGAAACCAATATGGTTTATTAAATTATATATTAACGTCGATTGGTATGGATCCAATCGAGTGGTTAAATTCAGCATTTTGGATTAAGGTAGTCATTGCTTCGATGGTTGTATGGAGATGGACTGGCTACAATGCAATTATTTATTTAGCTGGACTTCAAAGTATTCCAAATGATTTGTATGAAGCTGCTAGAATTGATGGGGCAAGCTTGTTTCAACAATTTTTCCATATTACAATTCCTCTTTTGAGACCAATTATTCTTTTTACTGTCATGATGACGACAATTGGTTCAATGCAATTGTTTACCGAACCACAGGTTTTACTTGGAAACTCAGGAGGACCAGGTGGTGCAGGGTTAACAATTACCTTATATATGTATAAGCAAGGTTTTATCGAGAGTCAATTTGGGTATGCATCGGTTGTTTCATGGGCTCTATTTGTGATAATTGCGATATTCTCCTTGTTTAACTGGCTGGTTGTTCAAAAGGTCGGGAACAAATAATATGGAAAGGAGTTACTAACAATGGAAGTGAAAAATGCATGGATAAATAAATCCATTTTACATCTATTGCTGCTAATAGGAGTTTTTATCTCAATATTTCCTTTCTATTGGTTGGCGGTAATGTCAACCAATAAGACGAGTGATATTTTGAGATTTCCACCTAAATTAACATTTGGCTCAGAATTAATGACGAATGTAAATAATGTATTAACAAATGTTGATTTCTATCAATCTTTTTTAAATACAATATTCGTGTCAACAGTATCGGCCGTTGGCGTATTGTTCTTTTGTTCTCTTGCTGGTTTTACATTCGCAAAGTTTCAATTTCCAGGAAGAGATTGGTTGTTCGCTGGGTTGTTAATTACAATGATGATTCCCTCCCAGTTATCATTTGTACCGTCCTTTATTATCATTTCGAAGATTGGATGGGTAGGTACATATAAGGCGTTAATCGTACCGGGATTAGCGAATGCATTCGGAATATTTTGGGTGAGACAATATGCACAAGATGCCATTCATGACAATTTATTAGATGCAGGTAGGCTTGATGGGTGTAATAACTTTAGATTATATTGGAACATAGGATTACCGATATTAAGACCTGCATTAGCCTTTCTTGGCATATTTTCTTTCATCGGTGTATGGAATGATTATCTTTGGCCTTTAGTTGTGTTAAATGACCCGGTGAAATATACACTACAAGTCACATTATCACAACTTAATGGAATTTATGCCACAGATTACGGCATGGTTATGGCGGGTACATTAATGGCGACCTTACCACTGATTATCTTGTTTATTTTCATAAGTCGCCAATTTATATCAGGAATAGCTGCAGGGGCAGTCAAAGATTAATGTGATGTTGCTTACGCATTGTTTTTACGTAAATAGAATGCACTTTGACCATAGTATTTAGACATTCTACAATGGTATTTTTTACAGTCCAGTGACCTGGTGGAATATACGTTTAGAAAATAGTTATGAAAAAAAGAATGAGTAAAAAATACTTAGAGTAAATTGAAATGTGAGTAAAAGAGAAAGTGGCACCTAATAAAGGCACCACTTTCTTTGTTTATTCTAACATTTATTCAACAATATACATCCGTTTAATTGATGTGTCATAATCCTTATTAGAAGCACTATCCTTCACTAATACCCTGATTTCATATTCACCAGGAATCTCCGGTGTCTTCCATTCCATTAGGTTGGAGGTTGAGTACTCCTGTAATGTAACCCATGCAGAATCCTTCAAAATTTGAAACTTATATACAAGGTTGCTTCCACCAGTAGCGATTACCGTGATAGGTACAGGAAGATTCATTGTTAATACTTCCTCTTGTTTAGGTGTCATATTTACAATAGATACTGGTTCAGTAATCGCATATTTAATTATTTTTTCATGATCTAATTTCTTTGAAAGCTTATGTTTAACCTTTACTTTTATCTGATAAGTACCGCTACTAGTAGGTTTCCAATTATAGAAATTAGTAGGGGAATAGTCTTGAACTACTATCCAATTCGAGCCGTCTCTCTTAATTTCAAATTTATATTCTTGGTCCTTTGTTTTGTTACTTTGAGCTGTTATTTTAACAGCTGTATCCTTAAGTTGTGGTGTCTTCTTGTCAGTTGACACAGATTTTAGTGTAGTTGGATCAGAAATTTTATAGGTAACTTCTTTTTGACTATCATAAGAAGATTTTGATAATTTATGTTTTGCTTGGACTTTAATCTTATATGTACCTGGCTTTGTTGGTCTCCATTTAATTGTCGTTGTGGTTGAGAAATCTTTAAGGGTTGTCCACTTGGCCCCATCGTGAACCATGAATTTCATAACATTAGTTTTGTTGTTATTTGACTGGCTAGTAATCGAAAGGTTAGTATTAACAGGCTGTGGGCTTTGTTTATCAACCTTAACTGTTTTGATGGTTGCTTTAGAATAAATTTTATATGTAAGGACTTTTTCATCATCATAAGATTTCCATGATTTTTTATCCTTTATTTGCACCCTTAGCTTGTAGGTCCCCTCCTTTGATGGAGTCCAAGTAACTTTACTTGTGCTAGAATAGCTTTTTAGGGTTGTCCATTTTGCCCCATCATGTACTGAAAATTTATATTGTGAAGCCTGATTATCTTTTGCAGTTGCCGAAATCGTAACAGCTGTTTTTGTTGGTTGTGGGCTTGTTTTGCTAATGTTAACTTTATCGATTTTACTAAGTACAGTGTATCCATTTGCTTTTGCAATTGAATCAAATGATTTCTTCGATTTCGTGATCACGACTGGTGTGTTTACTTTGACTTTATCGTATAGCCAACGAACCTCGTCATTAAACATACGGATACACCCTGCACTAGCATAAGTTCCAATTGATTTTGAGTTGTTATTTCCATGAATGGCATATGTTGTTCCCCATGTTCCTCGCGCATTTAGTCCTAGCCATCTGTCCCCAAGTGGATTACGCGGATCTCCACCTCGAATATTTCCTGAATAGTATGGACGATTTTTAATTTTATTGACGACTTTAAACTTGCCCTCAGGTGTATAGCTTTGTTTTCTACCTGTTGCTACTTTGAATGTTTTTACTAGTTTCCCATTGTCGTAATATGCTAGCTTATTGGATTCCTTATTAATAATAAGTAATTGCCCGCCCTCTTTCGCATAAGTGGTATTTACTCCTACTAGCATACTTACTAACAGAATGAATATTACAGCAAACTTTTTCACATAACCACCATCTCTACCCTATAGATACCAGATAATACTAGTTCAAGATAATTATATAGAGTATCAAGCGCGAGGTTTGTAATATTATGTTCTTATTTGAATTATTTTTTTAAATAATTAATATAAAACTTCAAATCTATGCTTCTTGCAAGGGGATAATTTAAGGCTTTATCGAATATAGTTAAGTATATGAATATGGAGGTGATGAATTGACGGAGGGTGGTGGGGCGCTAATTGGATTCTTTATGATTGTCTCAGGTATCATCGTGATCGTTGTTCCGATCATTTTTATTCTTGTACTTGTAAAGCTTCTAAGCAATAAACAACATTATGAAAATAGTCGTTATAATAATCGTTACGATAAAGAGAAGGTTGTCGATGAAAGTAAAAACGATAGTAATGATCAAGACATTAAAAGTTGAAATAGTAAACAATAAAGGATGTGGTTTTTGAGCAAGACTAAAAGCGCTGCTAATTTAGCGTATTTTTTTTGTCCTAATTTTAAAAAGTTGGTGATAGTAAAATTAAACAAACGTTTGTTTAGACGCTTGAAACCCTTGGTATTAAAGCTAAACAAACGTTTGTTTAACTTTTTTTCGATAAAAGTCCTAATTTTTCGCAAACAGAAAAAGAAAGCTTGAAAAACTCAATTTGTAAGGAGAATCGTTGGAGTTTAATAAAGATTACCGCTAATAATAGTCTTCTATTAAAAAATAGTAGAATCGTATGAATGTAGGTATATTATTCTATCTAGATGTCAATACTAGGTTACAAGAATAGTGATGGAAGGTGTGGACAAATTATGGATAAAGATATTGTGTTACCAGAGGTTTTACCTGAAAGTTTCGATCAGTTAATAGAGTTGTTGCTCGAACTTCTTGGATAGGTAGTATTGACGATTATGTTTTCTAAATCATCTCATATCGGACAGGCCTCAAGCTTTAAGCTTGCCTTATAATCATTACGAAAAATAAGAGTGGAAAAGAACAAGAGAGTAGTCATACTTTTATTGAATCATGAATGATTGTGATAAAATGGGTGTGTAGTGAGAGGAGGAATAGGGATGAGTTTAGAAGTTATTAAGTTGGAGAGACATGATTGTCCTGGATGTAAAGTGTTGGGGATGATATTAGACCATGAAGTTAATTATCATGTTACTGTAATAAATATAGATGATAGACCAGAATTGAATGAAGAATATAAGGTTATGAGTGTACCTGCTCTCATCTTTAAAAAAGATGGAATAGAAATATTGCGTTTGACAGAGGGAAAAGATTTCAGTGGAGAAAAAATAAATGAGATTATTGAGGCGTTACTTTAGAAGGAAGTTAAATTATTCGGACAATCTTTAAATGGAGCAAGGAAAATGTCCGAATGAGGCAAGGATTTGGACAATTTTCATAGATGGAGTAAGGAAAGTGTCCGAATGAAGGAAGGATTTGGACAACTTTCAGAGATGGAGCAAGGAAAATGTCCGAATGAGGCAAGGATTTGGACAACTTTCAGAGATGGAGCAAGGAAAATGTCCGAATGAGGCAAGGATTTGGACAATTTTCATAGATGGAGCAAGGAAAATG